>Ga0075366_10001462_pt1 | contig 11768 bp, 8 predicted proteins | sample EndMethybrTD3031_FD_72351 | JGI IMG/M metagenome (GOLD analysis project Ga0075366, IMG submission 72351) | Populus endosphere microbial communities from Tennessee, USA - Endosphere MetaG P. TD hybrid TD303-1 | ecosystem: Host-associated > Plants > Roots > Endosphere | place: USA: Tennessee... | reverse complement strand
CGGCATCCGTGACGCGGAACGCGAGCCGGCCGCCGCCCGGCGACCAGGCCGGATCGTCGTACTGCTTGGACGGTTTGGCGCCCGGCGCCGGGGCCTCCACCGCGCCGGCGACGATCACGCGCGGCTCGAAGTTCGGCTCGGCGAAGACGAAGATGCCGCGGGCGCCGGCGGCGGCGAACCGCGTCCCGTCCGGCGCCCAGGCTGGGTCGCAGAGGCCGCTCGTCGTCATCAGCTCCTGCATCACCTCGCGCTCGAGCACCCAGATCCGGAGACGCGGCGGGCCAGGGGGCGGCGGCGGCGCCTGGTCGGGCAGCGGCTTGCCGTCCGGCCCGAGCCGGGGCGGCGCGGCGACCTTGGCGGCGTCGACGCAGGCGACCACCTTGGCGCCGCGCCGGTCGAAGTTCACGATCTCGCCGGCGAACGGCGGCAGCTTCGGCGCCTCCATCGGGTTCGCGGCCGCGGCGGGGGCCGGCTTCGCGGCCGGCTGGGCCGCCGCCGGCTGGGTGGCCGCCGGTGTGGCCGCCGCCGGCTTGGCCGCGGCCGGTGTCTGAGCAGATGAGGGGGTCTGGCCGGCCGCGGGAGCCGCGGTCAGCGAGGCCACGGCCAGGGCCCCGGCAGCAAGGATGACGTGCATGGACGTGAATCCTACGCCGTCGGGCGGTGGACGGTGAAGCGGGTCGTGAAGACGATGTCCTGCCGCAGCGACGCCCACACCGAGCAGTACTTCTCGCGCGACAGCGCGATCCCGCGGGCCACGACCTCGTCGCTCGCCATGCCGTGGATGTCCGCCTTCAGGTCGACGGCGACCACGCGTCGCGGGTGTTCCGTCGCCCGCTCGACGACCAGGGTCAGCTTGACCTTGTCGGCCGGGACCCGGGATCGGGTCAGGAAGTGCACCAGGTCCATGCCCATGCAGGCCCCGAGCGATTCGACCAGGGCCTGGACCGGCGACGGGCCGGCGTTGCCGTCGCTGTCGAAGAGAACGGTGGTCTTGCCGGTGCTGGCGCTGAACTTCAGCTCGCCGTCCCAAGCGAGCTCGACGGTCATCGGCGGCTTCGGAGCCTCGGGCTGGTCGCTCACGTTCCCCAGTCTACCCTCCGCCGGCCGGGCGTCCGGCCCCCTGGTGCCCGGCCGTGAACCCCTGCCGCGCCCGGCCCGTATGGACGGACGAGAGAGAGGACGGGCTACTAGAATAGACCTCGCCATGATGGTCACGGGTCGCGACATCATCGACGAGCTCGTCGAGCGGATGCGCACCGAATCCGAGCCCCTGCGCTACACGGCGCTGGCGCACGGCGTCTATCGGGTCTTCCTGCACCGGGAGGACTACGATCGCCTCGCGCCCGCCAAGCGCTCGCTGGTCGAGGAGGCGGGCCGCGCGCTCGACGAGGAGCTCGACAAGCTCAACGCTCACCGGACACCGGCGACGGACCAGTGGGGCAGGATCGTGCAGGCCGCGTCCAGGCTGATGAAGCCCGCCGAGCCGCCGCTGCGCCGTCCTCCGGCCGGCTGGGTGATCGAGCTCTATCCCGACGAGGACGAGGAGCTGCTCCCCGGCCACATCCGCGTCGCCTCGGAGCTGGGCCAGCCCCCGGCCCAGGCGATCCTCGCCGGCGACCCCACCCACCGCGTCCAGCCCCTTGGTCGGGAGACTGCTCGGGAGAGTGGTCGGGAGAGTGGTCGGGAGACCTCGCAGATCCCGCAACCTGCGGCAGAGCCCGATCGGCCCACAACGCAGTTCCCGCAACTTGCTCAGAGCAGTGCTCAAAGCCATGCTCCGAGCACGGTGCAGATTCCGCAACTTGGTCGGGAGACTCTCCCGACGACTCTCCCGACGAGTCTCCCGACCACGAACCCGGACGCGACGCGGCGGACGACGGCGGCGGTGGACACCAGCGCGCCGACGGCGCGCGTCTCCGCGGCAGCGGCCTGGGGCGAGCTGACGTATCGTGACAGCTCGGGGCACGAGCACAACGCGCCGCTCGTCGGCGACCTGATCCGGGTCGGCCGCGGCGGACGCGGAGCCAACGTGGACGTCACCGTCGAGGGGCCGGACGACATCTCGCGCACGCACCTGCACCTGCGGCGCGAGTCGAACGGCGCGATCGCGGTGAAGGACGTGAGTCGGTTCGGCACGACGATGGACAACGTGCGGCTGCCGCCCAGCCTCGACGGATCCGGGCGAGATCTCGATCAGTGGGTGCCGGTCGGCGCCAAGGCGCAGTTCGGCCTGGCCGGCGTGATCGTCCTGCACTTCAAGCGCGTGGGCGCGTGAACGAGCGAGCGATGACCACCGCGCGGAGCCGCGCCGCCGGGGACACGCATCCCGGGCTGCAGCGCGAGCAGAACGAAGATCGCTTCTTCTTCGACGAGGCGAAGGGCGTCTACTGCGTGATCGACGGCGTCGGCGGCCACAACGCCGGCGAGCGCGCCGCGGCGATCGCCGCCGAGGTGCTCCGCGCCTCGACGGCCCGGACGTCCGAGGCGGATCTCCGCGCCGCTTTCGCCCGGGCCTCCGACGCGATCTACGCCGCCGCCAGCACGGATCCCGCGCTCAGCGGTATGGCGTGCGTCTGCTCGCTGGCCGCGATCTCGAACGGCTCGGTCCGCTTCGCGCACGTCGGCGACACGCGCCTCTACAAGCTGCACGGCGGCGCGATCCGCAAGCTGACACGCGATCAGTCGCCGGTCGGTGAGCTCGAGGACGGCGGCCTGATCAGCGAAACCGAGGCGATGCGCCATCCGCGCCGCAACGAAATCTACAAGGACCTGGGTTCGCGTCCGCCGAGCCCCGACGTCGCCGCCTCGATCCTCACCGGGGAAGTCCCCTTCGAGCCCGACGCGGCGCTCCTCATCTGCAGCGACGGTCTCACCGACCAGGTCTCGTCGGGATCGATCCGCCGCATCGTCGAGGCGTTCGCCGGATCGCCGGCGCTCGCGGTGCAGGAGCTCCTCACCGCCGCCAACGACGCCGGCGGCAAGGACAACGTCACCGTCGTCATCGTCGAGAACGAGCGCTTCGCGAGCGCCGTTGCGGCCCGCAGCCCGCGCCGTGGCGTGGCGCCCGCCCCGCCCGCCGCCGCGGCCGCGCCGTCGCCGACGACCGGATCGTTCCGGCGTCCTGCCCCGGTCGCGGTGATGACCCCGGCCGCGACGTCATCGGCCGGCGCTCGGGGCCGCCTGTGGCCGGCGTTCATGTGGGCCGCCATCGGCCTCGTGCTCGGCGTCATCGCCGTCACCGGCGCGCGCCGCTTCGGCTTCGACATCGAGCGGCTCTGGCCGCGCGCCGCCGCCCCCCGGACGTGGGTGGTCGGGCTCGAGCCGTCGGCGGACTTCTCCAACATCGCGGACGCCATGGCCAAGGCGGCGCCGGGCGACACCGTCTCGGTCGGACCCGGCGAGTACCGGGAGGCGGTGACGCTCAGGAGCGGCGTGCGCCTCGTCGGCACCAAGGACAGCGTGCTCCGGCCGCCGGTCGGCGCCGGCGCCAGCTTCACGGCGGTGACGGCGCGCCGCGTGACCGACGCCGGCCTGGCCGGCTTCGTGATCGAAGACGGCCCGGGCCAGCCGTTGACGACCGGCGTGCTCGCCGAGGATGCGACGCTCGAGGTGGACGGCGTCGAGGTCTCGGGCGCCAGCCACGCCGCGCTGGACCTCCGGGCCGGCGCGAAGGTGACCGTCCGCCACAGCCTCCTGCGCGACAACGAGGGCATCGGCGTGCTGATCCGCGCCCGGGCGGAACCCCGCCTCGAGCGCAACGTCATCATCCACAACGGCCATGGATCGCAGAAACGGGCTGGCGTCGTCGTCGAGCCGGGCGCCGCGCCCGTGCTCGTCGAGAACGGCATCGGCGGCAACGGCGGCGACGCCGTGCAGGGCTGGCCTGCGGACGGACTGACGGCGTTGGGACAGCAGAACCTCTTGAGCCCGGCCCCCGGCCAGGCGGCGGCGCCTCCACCGGCGCCGACGCCGCGGCCGCGACCCCGACCTGGAGCGGGGCACCAGTGATCGCCGACGCGATCGACGGCTACCTGCAGGCGGAGCTGCTCGGCGGCGGGATGAGTCGCGTCTACCGCGCCCGGCGCCGGCGCGACGGCGTCCTCGTCGCCGTGAAGTCGGTCGGGCTCGCCAGCGACGACGTGGCCCGCGCCGAGCGCCGCGGCGCCGAGCTGCAGCGCCAGTTCCACGCCGTCGAGGCGCGCGTGCCCGACGTGCTCGACATCCGCGCCGGCGCCCACGAGCTCCTGATCGAGATGGAGTACATCGACGGCGAGGATCTGTCGACCGTCCTCCGCGCCCGCGGCCGCTTCACGCCGAACGAGGCCGTCGAGGTCGCGGCCGCGCTCGCCGACATCCTCGATCGCGCGCACCGCTTCGTCGCGGTCGTCGACGGCGAGACCTTCAACGGCATCGTCCACGGCGACCTCAAGCCGCGCAACATCCGCGTCTGCGCCACCGGCGACGCCTGCGATCACGGCGACGGCCGCGGCCTCGCGGATCGCGTGCGCGTCCTCGACTTCGGCGTCGCCAAGGGGATCCGCGCCGCTGCCGGCGAGACCCGCAACGTGTTCGGCAGCGCGCCCTACATGTCGCCCGAGCGGCTGATGGACGGGCACGTGAGCACGACCAGCGACTGCTGGTCGCTCGGCGTCGTGCTGTGCGAGCTGCTGACCGGCGCCGCGCCGTACGCCGGCAGCGAGCGCGACGTGCTCCGCGACATCGACGCCGGTCCGCCGCAGCTTCCGCCCGACTGTCCCGGAGACCTCGTCACGCTCGTCCACCGGTTGCTGGCGCGCGACCTCTCGGCGCGGCTCACCTCCGCCGGCGAAACCCGCGACGCGCTGAAGCGCTGGCGCGAGACGACGCGCCGCACGTCGCCCATCAGCGGCGAGGTGATGGCCGCGGCGGCGGTCGCGGCCGCGGCGAACGAGCCGAACCCGACCCGCCGCACCGAAGCCGGCATCGGCCACGCGCCGACGACGCCGGTGTCCGGCGTCCGGAACCTGCCGCCGATCGGCGGCGTCCCGCCGCTCGTCAACACTGGCGTCGCGATTCCGAACCTGCCGGTCTCGGGGCTGGCGACCGGCGGCGAGACGCGGCGGACACAGCCGACGGCGTCGAACGGCAACGGCCACGCCGTCGCGATCCCGCCAATCCCGGCCGCGGTGTGGCAGGTGCCGCCGATTCCGGTTCCGTCCGGCCCGACGTCGCCGACCGGCCCGCAGGTCCCGACGGGGCCGCAGGTCGCCACCGGACCGACCGGCGCGATCGCGCCGGTGTCGCCGCGGCGCAAGTCGCGGCTCGGGCGCCTCATCGGCATCTCGTTCCTGATCCTCGTGATCGTCATCGCGGCGCAGGTCGCCGGCGAGATGCGCGTCTGGAAGGAATCGTCGCTGCTCGGCGGCAAGGTGCACGCGGCGGAGCCCGACGCCCTCGACGAGATGGTCGCGACCTACGGCTCGCTCGCCGAGCGCAGCTCGTTCGGCTTCGGCACCTGGCCGGCGCGGCAGCCGCTGCGCGAGGCGCTCGCCCACCACGTCGATCGCGTGCTGCTCGACTTCCGCCAGCCCGAGCCGACCGTCCGCGAGATGCAGTGGAAACAGGCGCGCGCGTGGGCGGCGAAGGCGCTCGAGCTCGGCGCCGACGACTCCCTGCGTGCGCGCTTCCTGCTCTGCGACGCGCACGTGAAGCGGATCGACGGCGACGCCGCGATCTACCGCGGCCAGGCCGACAAGGGCAACCGCCTGCTGAACGAAGCCGACAGCCAGTTCCGTGAAGCGTCGCAGCTCACGCGCGCCAACCCCGACGCCTGGCTCGGCCTCCTGCGGCTCCACTCGGGCGCACGGAGCGATCCGGATCAGGCGCAGACGGACTTGAACGAAGCGGCGCGCCGCGGCTGGACCGCCGGCGCCCGCGACTACTTCCTGATCGGCGAGGCGACGCGGAACCGCGCCGAGGCGCTCGAGAAGAGCTGCGACGAGCAGCGGACCGGCGAGCGCGTGAAGGAGTGCCTGACGCAGTCGCGCGAGCTCCAGAAGCGCGCCATCGAGTGGTACGACAAGGCGGTCGGCCTCCAGGGCGCGGCCAAGGGCGGGGTCCAGGCGCAGCGCGCCGTCGATCGCCTCGACGCGCGGCTCGAAGGGCTCGACGAGTTCTCGATGAAAGGCCTCGGCCTCGACCTGTTCCGCCTCGCCGTCCGCAGCGCCACCAAGCACAACGACAAGCCGCAGGCGGCGATCGCGCCGCCCGCCACGACCGACGGCACGCCCGCACCGCCGCAGGAAGACCAGCGGCCGTGACCGGGGCCCCGGGCGGCATCTCCACGCCGGCGAGCCGCGCCGCGCGCGCCGCGCGTCACGGCAGCGTGCGCCGCGCCAACCTCGAGCTCGCGCTGCTCGCGGCCGCGATCGCCGCCTTCGTCCTCGCCGCCGTCCGGCTCACGGGTGGCCACCTGATCGACGCCCCGGCCGATGCCGCGGATCCGGAAATCCGCCGCACCTGGCTCGGTTTCACCATGGCCTTCGCCAGGGCCGGTGCCTTCCTGATCGGCGGCTTCGTCGTCGCCCACGTCGTCCGGCGCGTGCGCGGCGCCATCTCGGATCCCTGGCTCCTGCCGATCGCCTGCGCGCTCTGCGGCCTCGGCGTCCTGACGATGGCCAGCGTCAACGATCCGTGGCGTGAGCGGCTCCTCTTCGAGCCGTTCGCGGTCGGCGTCGCCATCGGCTGCGTCGCGCTCACCGCCGCGAGCCTGATCGACTTCGCGCGGATCGAGCTGCACCGCTTCGCCTTCGTGTTCCTCTGCGCGGCGCTCGGCCTGTCGGTGCTGCTGCTGCTCTTCGGCACCGGTCCGGGCCGCAGCGGCGTCAAGGTGAACCTCCTCGGCGTGCAGCCGGTCGAGGCGATCCGGCCGCTGATCGTGCTCTTCCTGGCCGGTTACTTCGCGCGCCGGTGGGAATGGCTGCGCGAGCTCGGCGAACCGCTGGCGCGGCAGCACCGGCTGCTCGCGAAGCTGCAGCTGCCGCGCGTCGCCGACCTGATCCCGGTGGCAGTCGGGATGGCGCTCGTGCTGCTGTTCTTCTTCTTCCAGCACGACCTCGGCCCGGCCCTCGTCATGGGCTGCACGTTCCTGGTCACCTACAGCGTCGCGCGCGATCGCTGGGGCCTGGCCGCGCTCGGGCTCCTCACGCTGGTCGGTGCGTTCACCGCCGCCTACCTGCTCGGCTACCCGTCGACGGTCGTCAAGCGCATCGACATGTGGCACTCGCCGTGGGACAACGGCGTCAGCGGCGGCGACCAGGTCGCGCACGCGATGTGGGGCCTCGCGTCGGGCGGACTCTTCGGCGGCGGGCTCGCCGAGACGAGCGCGCGCTACATCCCGACCGGCGAGAACGACCTCGTCCTCGCCAGCCTCGGGGAGAACCTGGGCTTCGTCGGTGTCCTGGCGGTCCTCGTGCTGTTCGGCACCATCGTCGTGCGCGGCCTCCGGATCGCGCGCCGCACGGACCAGCCCTACGTGGCGCTCCTCGTCGTCGGGCTCGTCACGTCGCTCGCGGCGCAGACGATCCTGATCGTCGGCGGACTGCTCGGCCTGCTGCCGCTCTCCGGCGTCGTCACGCCGTTCCTGAGCCTCGGCCGATCGTCGATGGTGTCGAACCTGGCGGTGATCGGGCTGCTGCTCGCCGCGTCACGGCAGGCGCCGTCGGCCCCCGTCGAGGCGCGGCCGTTCCGGCGACCGGCCTCGCGGGTGGCGATCGCCGTGAGCGCGCTCCTCGCGATCGCCGCCGTGCGCGCCTTCTGGATCCAGGTCGCGACGCGCGGCGACATCATGACGCGGCAGACGCGGACGAAGCAGGCCGACGGCGCCGTCCGGGCGCAGGACAACCCGCGCCTCCGCGAGGCCGCGCGGATGATCCGCCGCGGCTCGATCCTCGATCGGCGCGGCGTGCCGATCGCGATGGACTCGTCGACCGACCTGACGAAGTTCACCAAGGACTACGCCGCGCTCGGCGTCTCGCCCTGCCCGACCGCCACGGTGCTGCCCGCACCGGGTCCGGCGGCCGCGGCCAGGCCGGGCCCCGCCGCCGCGCCCGCGACGCCCGCCGCGGCGGCGCACGCGCCAATCGAGCGCTGCTATCCGCTCGGCGGCTCGGCATTCCATCTGCTCGGCGACTCGGTCTCGAAGGCGAACTGGGCGGCGCCGAATTCCAGCTTCGCGGAGCGCGACTTCGATCCCCGCCTCCGCGGCTACGACGACGTCTCGCAGCTGACGGCGCTCTGGGATCACCGGCACGAGCCGTACAACCCGCTCGTCCGCGCCATCCTCGATCGCCCGCGCGACGTCCAGCTCGCCGTCGACGCCCGCCTCCAGGCGAGGACGTCGGCGCTCCTGGCGAAGAAGCTCGGCGAGCTGAAGCTGACCAAGGGAGCAATCGTCGTGATGGACGTCGCGACCGGCGACGTCCTCGCGTCGGTGAGCGCGCCGTGGCCGCGCCTCGATCACGGCCGCACCGCGCTCGACGACGACGCGCGCAGCCCCGAACTGCCGCTGCTCGATCGCGCGCGCTACGGCCAGTACCCGCCGGGATCGACGTTCAAGCTGGTGACCGCCGCGGCGGCGCTGCGCGATTCGGCCGAGGTCGCCGAGCGCCATTTCGACTGCAAGCCGCTCGACGACGGACGCGTCGGCGTCCAGCTCAAGGGCTGGCGGCGGCCGGTGCGCGACGACGAAACGGACCACGCGCACGGCGACGTCACGCTCGACGAGGCGATCGTCGTCTCGTGCAACGCCTACTTCGCGCAGCTCGGCATGGCCGTCGGGGCGCGGACGCTGAAGGACACGGCCGACGCCTTCGAGATCACGACCGCCGCCAACGACGGCGGCGCCGATCGGCTCAAGAGCTTGCTGCCGTGGGCGTCCTACGGCCAGGGCGAAGTGCTCGCCTCCCCGTTCCGCATGGCGCGCGTCGCGGCGACCATGGCAGCGCACGGCGACATGCCGGTCGGACGCTGGGTCCTGTCGCCCGCCGACACGCAGACGCCAGCGATGCGGCACGTGATCCAGCCGGCCGCGGCGGATCGCGTGGCGCGGGCGATGCGCCGCGTCGTCACCAGCGGCACCGCGTCGGCCCTCGCCGGCCACGGCGTCGAGATCGCCGGCAAGACCGGCACGGCGGAGGTCGCCGGCGCCGAGTCGCACTCCTGGTTCGTCGGCTTCGCCCCGGCGACCGGGACCAAGCGCATCGCCATCGCCGTGATCGTCGAGAATGGGGGCTACGGCGCGCGGGCCGCCGTGCCGCTCGCCGGCGACGTGATTGCCGCGGCCCGCGGCCTGCAACTGATTCCCTGACGGGTTCGTGTGATGCCGATTCCTCTCCGCGACCGACTGGTGAAGCTCGAAGGCACGCTGGAGCGGCTGTTCGGCGGCCGCCCGCCGAAAGAGCCGCTGGAGGTCCGGCGCGCGGTCGTCGAAGGGCTCGCCGGCGAGGTCCGTCCAGTCGGCGGCGGCCGCCGCGTGCTGCCGGTCGGCAAGGTGACGGTGTCGGTCGTCGCCACCGACCCGGCCGAGAAGCGCCTGTTCAAGGAGGCGCTGACCGGACCGAGCGGCGTCGAGGCGGACCTCCGGCGCGCGCTCGACGCCGCCGGCGCCGAGTGGCCGCGCGGCTTCAGCGTCAGCGTGAAGTTCGTCAAGGCGCCCGGCGAGGATTGGCGGCCCGGCGCACGGTTCCACGTCGTCGCCGGCGAGGCCTCGGCGAGCGCGCAGGCCGACGACGCCGCCGACAGCGCGGCGACACCGGCCGCCGCGGCGGCGCCCGCGACCGCATCCGCGCTGACGCTGCGCGTGACGACAGGACAGGCCAAGCCGAAGCACGTCACGACCAGCGGCGACCGCGTCTGCATCGGCCGCCAGCCGACGGTCGCCGACGCCAGCGGACGCGTGGTGCGCCGCAACGACATCGCGTTCATCGGCGAGGACGAGGTCAGCCGATCGGTGTCGCGCGCCCACGCCAACATCCAGTGGGTCGCGGCAGCGGGCACGTGGCGGGTCTACGACGAGCAGAGCTCACACGGCACCGTGGTCTCCCGCGGCGGCCGCCTGATCCAGGTGCCGCCCGGCCGTGACGGGCTGAAGCTCGCGGCCGGCGACGAACTGCACGTCGGGCGGGCGGTCGTCGTAGTCGAGATCACCCACGCATGAGACTCCGCGCGCTCCGTCCGCTGCTCGCCGGCGTGTTGCCGCTCCTGCTTACCGTCGCAGGTCCGGCAGCGGCCCAACCGACGAAACCGCTCGCCGACGGCGCCCGCGTCGAGGCGAACGTGATCTACGGGATGTACTCGGGCCTCGCGCTGCTGCTCGACGTGCACCGCCCAGCGACGCCGAACGGCTACGGCGTGATCTTCGTCTCCGGCAGCGGCTGGCAGGCGCCCATCGAGTACGGCGCGACGCCGCTCAAGCAGAACCAGATCCCGATCTGGGGGCCGTCGCTGCTGAAGGCCGGCTACACGGTGTTCGCGCTGAACCACCGCGCCGTGCCGCGCTTCCACTATCCCGGCGCGGTCGAGGACGTGCAGCGCGCCATCCGTTTCGTGCGCCACCACGCGAAGGACTACGGCATCGACCCCGCGCACATCGGCGGCATGGGCGGCTCGTCGGGTGGGCACCTGATTGCGCTGACGGCGCTGATGGCGGCGCCGGGCCTCGCCGGCGATCCCGATCCCGTGAACCTCGAGCCGGCGACGCTGCAGGCGATCGTGCTGCGCGCGACGCCGACCGATCTGATCGCGCAGGCCCGCGCCGATCGCGGCGGCGGCGTGACCGGTTTCCTCGAGGTCCCGTGGTCCGAGACAGCGACCGCCGCGACGAAGAAGCTCTACGCGACGGCCTCGCCGTCGACCTACGTGTCGGCGACGTCGCCGCCGACCCTCCTGATCCATGGCGACGCCGACGAGGCGGTCCCGTTCGAGGAATCCGTGGCCATGGAGGCGCTGCTGAAGAAGGCCGGGGTCGCAACCGGCCTCATCCGCGTCCCAGGCGGCGCCCACGGCGCCGATTTCGGCGCCGGTACCAAGCCGCGCGCCGACTGGCCGGACTTCTTCGGGTCCGCAGTCGCCTGGTACGACAAGCACTTGCGGGGACGCTAGGCATCCAGGCACCCCAGGATGGTCAGTCCACTGCAGACCAAGACGTGACAAATCCGACCCTTTGAGTCCGTGTTGGTTTCTGCTACGATCGCAAAACCTGAGACTGTTCTCAGTTTGTCCCCCACCCGGCTGAACATGTCCGCCAACGTCGCTCCCTGCCAACAGCCGATCCCGCTCTCGCAACTTCGGGCGGGGTGCACGGCTCGTCTTCACTCGGCCGACCTGGCGAAGGACGACTGCGCGCTGCTGAAGGCGCTGGGCCTCACCGACCGCTGCCTGCTCAGGGTCTGCAAAGCCGGCGAGCCGTGCATCGTCGAGGTCAAGGCGACGCGCATCGGCCTTTCGCGGACCTTGGCCCGTGGCGTCTTCGTCGTCCCTGAAGCGCTCGCCTGACCAGGCGGCGCGTGTGAGCTACCGGGTCGTCCTGGTCGGCAACCCCAACACGGGGAAGACCACGCTCTTCAACCGCCTGAGCGGTTCACGCGCGAAGACCTCCAACTTCCCGGGCACCACCACCGCCGCCCGCATCGCCCACGCCTCGCTCGGCAACGGCCATGGCGCCGTCGAGGCCGAGATCGTCGATCTCCCCGGCCTCTACCGGCTCGGCCTGTCGACGCCCGAATCACGCA
>Ga0075366_10001461_pt1 | contig 11775 bp, 4 predicted proteins | sample EndMethybrTD3031_FD_72351 | JGI IMG/M metagenome (GOLD analysis project Ga0075366, IMG submission 72351) | Populus endosphere microbial communities from Tennessee, USA - Endosphere MetaG P. TD hybrid TD303-1 | ecosystem: Host-associated > Plants > Roots > Endosphere | place: USA: Tennessee... | reverse complement strand
GCTATATGAAAGCCCTTGGCCCTATCCTCAAATATCAGGTATGCCGTGCCGTCATCATCAACAAACTGGCCTATATCGCGGCTTTGCTCGCCCAATGGCCTAAAACTTTTCAGGTATCTATAGTCGCCGTCAACCTTGTCGCAAACGGCGACGCCAACACGGGCAGCTTTATAGTTGGCGCTGTCCATGTGCAGGTACATCACATATTGCCTGTTCTTTTTGTTATAAAAAACCTTTGGCCGTTCTAAAACGAAGCCCTTACCAAAGTTTGCCGGGTCATCTGTTTTGATCACTTTGTTTCGGAATGTCCAATTCGTAAGGTCGGGCGACGAATAGCAGGCTACGTAGCGTTTGGCGCGATCATTATCCTTTGCCCTGTCCTCGCCAAACCAATAATACAACTTGCCAATTTTGATAATGCCGCCGCCATGGGCCTGCACATGTTCGCCCCGGTTATCAGGCCATATTTCGCCTGGTTTGATAGCAGAAATTTGTGCGGAAACCTGCATCCGGCAGGCAATTATAACAAAGTAAAAAGCTATGACAAAGCGTATTTTTGATCGCATTTTTTAACGGTTTTTCTCCGGCAATTTAAACATTAATTGATGGCTATTTTAATGCCATCATGATCATTTTAGCCGAATCAAGATGTGCTTGTAATGAAGGTACAGCTTTGCGGGCAAAATCAGATACGTTGAGATTTTTATTAAGACCGGCCGTTTTAAACAGCGCCAGTTCCTGTTCATGCTGGGTTACCAACAGTTCCATATATGCCTTGTCAAATTCCGCAGCCTTCTTTTGGGCAAGGGCAGCAATCACTTGTTGATGGCCGGCATTTATGGTATCGTTGGAGGTTACAAAATTATCAATTTCCAATTTTCTTAAATTATCAGCAAGCAAGGTATGGTCGTCAATCATCGCCTTGGCAAACTGAATAACCTGTTGATTTTTTGAGTTAGAGATAGCCAAACCAGACGCCTTTACAGCTGCCAGGCTGACTTCGGAACCATTTTTTAAAAAGAGCATTCCACTATCATCAACAAGCACTTTATTATTGTAATTATTTGCGCGTTTGTTGCTTTCGCATGATTGCAGCCCGATTAAAGCGAACAAACCCAATAACAAGCCGATGAAATACTTCATTTATTAATTGATTATGCATTGTTTAGGTTTAACAACGAAACGGGTAAGTGGTTTACCAAAGCGGCATAATTATCTTGATTACAGTATAAAATCCCCTTCGGCAACTCAGTATTCTTCTCAACTATGGTGCTTCCTTGTGATAATATTAACCGGGAATAATTACTAAAAAACCGATAATATCTTTTATATTAGGGCTTGCTTTTTTATTTCATTATTCATATTTATGACCAAACCTTACTCACCAAACATCCTGAACTTAAATGCTTTTGTCTGTTTTTTAAAATCTGCTGTTAAATTTTCGATATTAACTATTTTATTGTTGATGACGGTAACCCCTATTTTAAAGGCGCAGCAAAAACCCGTGTACAATATACTTTGGCGCATTGAAGGTAAGGGGCTTACCAAACCATCCTACCTATTTGGAACTATGCACGTAAAGGATAACCGGGCATTCCGGTTCAGCGATTCGGTTATGCTGGCCATTCAAAGCTGCCAGGCGTTTTCGCTGGAAGTGCATCCGGATACCATCATAAAAAGAATGTTTACCACCCTAAGTGAGCGCGACAGTTCCCGTAGTTTAAAGAAATGGCTCAGCGATGCCGATTATGAACGCCTGGCCAAGCGGTTTGAAAAGAAAAACGGCTATCCTATGGGCAACCTCGACCCAATACGGGTAGAATCAATGATGAAGCCGGAAAAGAAAAAAACAACTGATAAAAAATCATTTGTTGATGCTTATCTATACGGCATAGCTCGCTCTATGGGCAAAAATACATATGGACTGGAAAACGCCAATCAGCAATTTGATGATCATTACGGCGAAAAATCGGACATCAAGGAAAGATTGGAGGGCCTTATAGACGATACTTATGATGAAGAGATGCTTAATAAGCAGGAAGAAATGACAGATGTATACAGTTCGGGCAACCTGGAAAGTATTTTGAATTACCTGGGCAAAGACCAGCTTGAAGCCGAAGACATTATACCAAGAAATCATGTAATGTTAAACAGTATAACCCGGATAATAAAAGATCAATCGTTATTTGCAGCCGTAGGGGTGGCGCATTTACCTGGCGACAACGGGCTAATATCGCTGTTAAGAAAGGAGGGATACTCGGTACAAGCGGTTAAGGCTGACTTCACGGGTATTGCTGATAAGTACAATACCGATTACAGCAAACTGCCATGGAAAACGTATACCGATGAAGAAAGTGGGTACTCGTTAGAATTACCATTTACTCCAATGAAGACAACTATCCTGTACAGCATGCCAACTATTATTTACCCGGATATTGCCAACGACATTTATTTTGGCGCCTATGCCATTCAAAAAGGTACTACTTCAAAACCCGCAACCGAAGACGAGGTGATGCGTAAGGCATTAAATAACTTCGCGTCAAATAAACAACATAAGTTGATAAGCAAAAAAACGGTTATCGCAAATGGCCTTAAAGGGACTGATATAACAATGGATAAAGATGGCGAGATCATCCGGTTCAGGTTAATTGCCAGTAATAACTTTTTATATTGCTTATATGCCGGCAATGATCCGCAAAGTGTGAACAGCGACTACGCCAATCGCTTTTTCAATTCATTTAAAACTTTTAAGATTGCGCCGCGGGCAAATCCGGCATGGATTACTATAAAAAACGATACTGCGGCTTTTACAGCTCATTTTCCTGGCAAGCCACGATTACTTATCAAAGATATACCTTTACCTAATAACAACTCTCCGGAACCTTACCGTATTAAGATTTACCTTGCTATTGATAGTGCTAACCTTCAAACTTACCTGATAAGGTATAGCGATTATCCCATCAAAAATTATCTTGCTGACAAGGAAAAAGCATTTGACGCCATAATTCAAGAAGTTGGAGCGAAAGGCAAAGTATTGGGCAAAGCCCGCAAGGTGTTTAAAGATGGATACGAAGGCCGTGAACTAGATATTGTAATTGGAGATGAATATAAATGCGCCGTTGAGTTTTTTGCGCGTGGCAACAGGATATATATACTCATGAAGCAAAACGCGAGTGGTAACGGGGCTGCTCCTGCTAATGATGATTTTTTCTCATCATTTAAATTTCTGCCTTATCAAAAGTCTAAATTAGTACCACTTAAGATAGATAGCAGTGCCTACAACTGCCTGGCTTTTGAAAACAACATTAGTAATCCCGACTCTGTAACAAACTACAAATCATTTTTTAACAATGTATCAACTACATTTTCGAAAAATACGGCTTCGGGTGGCTCTTATATCATGGAGCATGCAACCATTAGTAAATATTACCGCAGCCCAAACACCGACTCGCTTTATACTACACTTTCCAAAACGTTGAACGGCTATGCTGATTCGATCATTAGCATAGACACCATTATTGCCAACGGCATAAAAGGGCGGCAAATTATCTCCCAAAACTACACTACCCACAATAAAAAACGCAGCGCGTTATTTATTGATAACGGCGAAATATTCTATTTCACGGGACACGTTGCCAGCGAGGAGCTTTTTGACGAAACTAATAATGCTTTCTATACGTCGCTGATAAAAACAGGGCAAACACCAACGGTTAACCTCACTTCCTCAAAGTCAAAACTAATCCTCAATGACCTTGCATCAACAGATACAATAACTTATAAAGCTGCTTTAGGCGCGCTCTCCTACTATGATTTTGAGAAAAGCGACTTACCTGATATCTATAAAACCCTTGAACGAACCTATGCAGACGATACCACCGCTACAGGAGCCCGCGCCATGTTGATTAAAGACTTTTCAAGCGTTAATGACGATAAAACCGTTGGCCTGTTAACCTCGCTATTTAAGCGAAGAGACAGCCATGATGAGTTGAAATCCGTCATAATTAATACTATCCCCCAGGTTGATAAAACCAAAGGCTATCCGCTGTACCTTGACCTGCTAACCAATTCGCCTGAAATTAAAAGTACAAACGCTTACGAAACATTTGGCCCGCTTTCTGATTCGGTTGACTATGTCGCCGCAAATCTGAAGCAGATATTACCACTGTTAAAATACCCTGCTTATCGCAAACGAATATTGCCTATCATGCAGCAAATGATGTATGATAGTCAGAAAGAGAAATATCAGCAATTATTAAACACTAATTTTGAGGCACTCACTCAATATGCGCTGACTGATCTTGACGACTACCTTAACCGCACCGACTCTACTGATTACAGCTGGTTCAGCATGGGGTATAGTTATCAGCAATTAATGCAGCACGTGAAGAACAAGCCATTAACAGCCGTTTTTACCAACAAACTTATTAGTAGCAAAAAGGGCAAAGATGAATGGGCAGAAGCCGTTATTACCCGTATTTATAACAGCCTGCCGGTTAGTCAACAATTATTGAACAGCCTGTTAGATAGCTTATCATCACGGTACAATTTGATGGAGGTTTTGAGCAAACAAAACCAATTGACCAGGGTACCCTTAAAATATAAAAGTCCCGCGGAATTTGCCCGCCTATGCCTTTATCAATCCTTATCAGGCGATGAAGATACTGGTGTTTCGGACATAAAATTATTGGGCATGGTTACCGAAAGGGGCCAAAATTATTACGCATTTAAATACATCACCGCCTATGACGAAGAACACACAGGTTATATCGGGATAACCGGCCCCTTTAAACCAGGGTCGACAAAATTAAGTTTCGATAAAGGTTTACACGCGTATTATGACTCAACTGTTAAAAAAGCTAACTGGCAACAACAAGCCAGGGGCATGATACCTAAACTGATTGAACAAAATCAACAATACGAGGCAGCACAAAAGAATTAAATAATAAAAGCCGGATCATTTTTAAACGATCCGGCTTTTTAGTTTTATAAGATTTTGAAAAGGTTAAAACACCTGGTCAAACTGATTAACGGCATCCTTGCTTTCCAGCAGGGAATGTCCCATTAAAAATTCGTCTACTTTACGGGCAGTTTCGCGGCCTTCGGAGATTGCCCAAACTACCAGCGATTGACCGCGACGCATGTCGCCGGCAGCAAATACTTTACTTACATTGGTGCGGTAAACTCCTTCTTTGGCTTTAACGTTTTTGCGTTCATCCAGTTCAACACCCAATTGGGCTAACAAACCGGCAGGCTGCGGATATAGGAAACCCATAGCCAGGAACACGCGCTGGCAAGGAATTTCACGCTCCGAACCTTCAACTATGTTAAACTTCACCGGGCGACCCATAAAATCCTGCTCCCACTCTACATCTACCACTTTTAAGGCCCGCAGGTTACCTTCACCGTCGCCTAAAAACTCCAGGGTATTTACTCCCCAAAAACGGTCGGCGCCTTCCTCGTGCGAGCTGGTGGTTTTAAGCACCATAGGATATGTTGGCCATGGCATATGCTGCGTACGCTGTGCCGGTGGCTGAAACATCACTTCAAATTGTTTAATCGATTTTGCACCCTGGCGGTTTGATGTACCAACGCAATCGCTGCCGGTATCACCACCACCAATTACAACTACATCTTTACCTGTGGCCAAAATATCTTCGCCGTCAACAGCAATGTCGCTTACACGTTTGTTTTGCTGTTTCAAAAAGTCCATTGCAAAATGGATACCTTTTAATTCCCTGCCGGGGATCATCAGGTTACGCGGCACGGTTGAACCGCCTGCCAATACTATAGCATCATTGTTGCGTACCAATTCATCAGCGGCAACATTAACGCCTACTTCACTGTTAAGCTTAAACACTACGCCATCTTTTTCCATCACCTCAATACGGCGCTCTACTACGGTTTTCTCTAATTTAAAATCAGGGATACCGTAACGTAATAAACCTCCCGGTTTATCGTCGCGCTCGTAAACAGTTACCGCGTGGCCTGCTTTAACCAATTGTGCTGCAGCAGCTAAACCGGCAGGGCCAGAACCAATAACGGCTACTTTTTTACCCGATTTAATTAGTGGAGCGGTTGGCTTAACCAGGTTTTTCTGGTAAGCAATTTCGATGATATGCTTTTCTATTTCCTCGATAGCTACAGCCGGCTTATTAATACCCAACACACAGGCAGACTCGCAAGGTGCAGGACAAATACGGCCTGTAAACTCCGGAAAATTATTAGTTGATGATAAAATATGGTAAGCTTCCTCCCAGTTTTGACGATACACCGCATCGTTAAACTCCGGGATAATATTACCCAGCGGGCATCCCGAATGGCAAAAGGGGATACCGCAATTCATACAACGGGCCGATTGCTGGTTCAGCTTCTCGTCGGTATATAAATTAACAAACTCTTTATAGTTTTTTACGCGTTCAGCAGCAGGAACCTTAGTTGGTAATTCCCTATTAAACTCCTGAAATCCTGTTGGTTTTCCCATTGAAATTTAGCCTATTGTTTGATATTGTAACTTCTCTACTACTTTTTTATACTCTTTTGGATACACCTTCACAAACTGTGTAGATGCTTCGGCCCAGTTAGCCAGGATCTGCTGTGCAAGCTTGCTGCCTGTAAGGCTTACGTGTTTACGCAACAGGGTAAGTATCTGCTCTTCGTCCTGTAACGATAGCGGATCAAGATCCACCATTTCGGTGTTACAGTTTTCGGCAAAGCTGTTATCCGGGTTATAAATCCAGGCTAAACCGCCGCTCATACCTGCCGCAAAGTTACGGCCTGTTTTACCAAGGATAAGTGCACGCCCACCGGTCATATATTCGCAACCATGGTCGCCGATACCTTCCACAACCGTGGTGGCACCAGAGTTACGTACCGCGAAACGTTCGCCGGCCATACCGCCTATAAATACCTCTCCGGATGTTGCACCATATAGAGCAACGTTACCAATGATGATATTATCTTCCGGCGTAAAAGTGGCTTTAGCAGACGGATAAATAGCCAGTTGTGCGCCTGATAAACCTTTACCTACGTAGTCATTCGCTTCGCCTTCCAGCTCAAAAGAGATACCTTTAGTTGCAAAAGCGCCGAAACTTTGCCCGGCCGAGCCTTTGAATTTGTAGTTAATGGTATTATCAGGTAAGCCTGCCGAACCATAGACCTTCGAAATCTCGTTTGACAGCAATGTGCCTATAGTACGGTTAACGTTGATAACATCAAAAGATGCGAATACAGGCGTTTTATCCTCAAGCGCCGGTTTAGCTGCTTCCAATAACTGCCAGTCGAGTATATCCGCCATACCATGATCCTGCTTTTCGCTGTTATAAAGCGTCATGCCTTTGGTATTGGTTACCGGGTGTAATATGCCGCTCAGGTCAATCTTTTTAGCTTTCCAGCTTTCCAGGTGATCTTTAACTTTCAGGAACTGAACGCGGCCAACCATTTCATTAATGGTACGGAAACCTAACTCGGCCATAATTTCGCGCAGTTCCTCTGCCATAAATTTAAACAGGTTCACCACGTGATCGGCCTTGCCGCTAAACAATTTCCTTAATTCAGGATCTTGTGTGGCAACACCTACAGGGCAGGTGTTCAGGTGACACTTACGCATCATGATACAACCGCCGGCTACAAGCGCCGCTGTTGCAACACCCCACTCCTCGGCACCCATCAGCGCCGCAATAGCCAAATCGCGACCGGTTTTTAACTGGCCGTCTGTTTGCAATACCACACGGCTACGTAATTTGTTACGTACCAATGTTTGGTGCGCCTCGGTTAAACCAAGTTCCCATGGTAAGCCGGCATGTTTTACCGAACTTATTGGCGATGCGCCTGTACCGCCATCATAGCCGGCAATAAGGATAACATCGGCATGGGCTTTGGCAACACCTGCTGCTATAGTACCAACACCTGCTTTTGATACCAATTTTACATTGATACGTGCGGCCCGGTTGGCATTTTTTAAATCGAATATCAATTGTGCCAAATCCTCGATAGAGTAAATATCATGGTGTGGCGGCGGAGAAATTAAACCTACACCAGGTGTTGAGTGACGGGTTTTAGCAATCCAGTCATCAACTTTATGTCCCGGAAGTTGTCCGCCTTCGCCTGGTTTAGCGCCTTGCGCCATTTTTATCTGTAACTCATCAGCGTTGGTCAGGTAGTTTGAAGTAACCCCAAACCTTGCTGACGCTACCTGTTTGATAGCCGAACGCATTGAATCGCCATTGGCCATTTTTTCATAACGCATTTCATCCTCACCACCTTCTCCGGTATTGCTTTTACCACCAATGCGGTTCATGGCAATGGCCATGGTGCTATGCGCTTCATGAGATATCGAACCGAATGACATGGCGCCCGTTGCAAAGCGTTTCATGATGTTTTCGGCCGGTTCAACCTCATCAATGCTGATAGACTCGCGGTGATGAGCAAAGTCAAGCAAGCCACGGATGGTAAAATGCTTTTCGGTTTGCTCGTTAATTACTTTAGCATAGTTTTTATATACATTGTAATCATTACTACGGGTAGCATGTTGTAATAAGTGAACCGTGGTTGGGTTAAATAAGTGCGCTTCGCCCCTGCGTTTCCATTGGTAAATACCACCTTCGGGCAATAAATTATCGGCACCCTTGGTGTTAAAGCCCATACGGTGTTTGCACAGCGCTTCGCGGGCTATTTCGTCAAGGCCTAAACCGCCAATACGGGTAACGGCTCCGCAGAAATATTTGTCGACAACCGTTTTATTTAAACCTAATATTTCAAAAACCTGCGAACCGTGGTATGATTGTAAGGTGGAGATCCCCATTTTAGAGAAGATTTTCAACAAACCATCATTTACCGATTTTACATAGTTTTTTTGCAGTGTTTTAATATCAAGACCGGTTTCTAAGCTGCCGTTATTTTTAACGGTTTCGATAGTTGCCAAAGCCAGGTACGGGTTGATAGCAGTAGCGCCAAATGCCAGCAAACAGGCAAAGTGGTGTACTTCCCATGCATCGCCGGTTTCAACAACCAAACCTACAGCACCGCGGCGACCTTTTTTAATCAGGTGATGGTGTACTGCGGATACCGCTAACAATGTAGGGATAGGCGCGTGTTCTGAATCAACCGCACGGTCCGACAGGATCAGTACTTCAAAACCATCGTCAACAGCATCCTCGGCATAGCGGCAAAGCCTTGCAATACCTTTTTCTAACGAACCGGGCATACCATCGGCTACAAAATAAGTTTGTAACGTTTTGGCATGGAACAGGCCGGTATCAATACTGCGCAGTTTTTCTAACTGGTGATTTTTTAATATCGGGTGCTTTAACACTACGCAATGGCAATGCATTTTATCTTCATCCAGCAGGTTGCCGTTGTTACCGATAAAGGTTGCCAAACTCATTACCAGGCGCTCGCGGATCGGATCGATAGGCGGGTTGGTTACCTGGGCAAAAAATTGCTTAAAGTAGCTTGATAAATGCTGTGGCTTGTCGGACAAGATGGCCAAAGGCACATCCGTACCCATGGAGCCTACAGGTTCTTTACCATCAACAGCCATTGGCTTGATAATGGTATCAATATCCTCGCGGCTATACCCAAATACCTGCTGATAACGGAATACAGATGCTTCTGAAAGCTGGGCGAATGCCAAACGGGGTTCGGTAAGTTCGCTCAAGTTTATTTTATAATTCTCCAACCAGCGGCCATAAGGCTGCCTTGAGGCAATTTGTTTTTTTATTTCATCATCGGTAATAATCCTGCCTTTTTCGGTATCTATAAGCAGCATTTTACCAGGCTGTAAACGGCCTTTGCGTACTACAGTACTTTCGTCAATAGCCAGGGTGCCTGCCTCTGATGCTGCTATAACGCGGCCATCGTTGGTAATTACATAACGCAACGGGCGAAGGCCATTCCTATCTAACAAAGCACCTACCAGTTTGCCATCGGTAAAAGTGATAGCGGCCGGGCCATCCCATGGCTCCATCAACGTAGCATGATACTCGTAAAATGCTTTTTTGATTGGGTCCATATGTACGTTGCCATCCCATGCCTCGGGCACAAGCATCATCATTACATGTGGCAATGAACGGCCTGAGTGCAGCAGGATTTCGATGATATTATCCAGGCAGGCAGAATCCGATTGGTTATTGTCAATCACCGGCATAATCATTTCCATTTCTTCGGCCGTAAAGTACGATGAAGCGTATGATTTTAAACCGGCATAAAACCAGTTTAAGTTGCCCGTTAAGGTGTTGATCTCGCCATTATGGGCAATCAGGCGGAAAGGTTGCGCCAGTTTCCATGATGGGAAAGTATTGGTTGAGAAACGCGAGTGTATCATGGCAAAGCCAGATGCAATACGCGGATCGGTTAAATCTGAATAGTATTTACGCAGTTGGTAAGTAGTTACCTGGCCTTTATAAACTATTGTTTTACAGGACAATGAGGTAAAATAAAAATACTCAGATGCGCCGGGTATGGTATCGGTAATAGTTTTATTGATATACCTGCGTAGTATAAACAGCTTACGTTCAAAATCTTCGGCGTTGGTAATATGGTGCGGGCGGGCAATAAATATCTGCTCCACATCCGGCTCGGCCTGGCGGGCGGTTTCGCCAACAGCCATTGAATCGACTGTTAACTTACGGTAACCTAATTTTACGAGGCCCAGCTTTTCTATCGCGTTGGTAATTACAATGCGGCAAGCCTTCTTTTGCGCCGAATCTTTAGGGAAAAATATCATCCCAACACCATACTCACCCGGTTCGGGCAAGCTGATCTCGAGGTTTGAGCATTCTTCCATCAAAAACTCATGGGGCAGCTGTATTAATATACCGGCACCATCACCGGTTTCAGGATCACATCCGCAGGCACCGCGGTGTTCCATGTTCTCGAGCATCGTAAGCGCATCATCAATAATCTGGTTACTTTTATGACCATTTATGTTGGTTATAAATCCAGTTCCGCACGAATCGTGTTCAAATTCTGGCCTGTAAAGGCCCTGGTTGCTATCAGTTTGATTCATCTTTAGAGTAAACCGTTTATAAAGGGGTGTAACAACGAAGTTACCTATTTGCAAATAAATTATAAAATTTATCGGAATTTTTAAAGATTTCTAAAAATTCAATTATTTAGATCATATTTATTTAACAAAATGACAACATTACTAGCCAATTATTATGATTAAGCAAATGAAATATGTCGTTTTCTTATTTAGAATCGATATAAAGTTGCACCAATTTACCGCTATTCATTTATACAATCGGTAAATATACCAATAACAGAATAAAATTTTGTTGGTAAAATCTATGTGAAGAGTAGACTATTTTGGGGAAGAAGTCAGGAAGTCAGTAAAGTCCGAAAGTCGGGAAGCCAGGAAGTTTAACGGAGTTAAATTTGGATAGCTAAAATAAAAAGGGATATCCAGCAATCAATGAAAATACATATCTTGACAATACATATTTTTTGCAACTTTCCCGACTTCCGGACTTTCCCGACTTCCGGACTTTCCCGACTTCCGGACTTTCCCGACTTCCGGACTTTCCCGATTTTCGGACTTTCCCGACTTTCGGACTTTCCCGACTTCCGGACTATTTCAAATTCGCTATCTTCGCTAAAAATTAAAAATTAGATGTCTGCAAAAGTTAAAGCCGTTTTTTTAGATCGTGATGGAGTATTAAACCAGGAAATGGGCGATTACGTTCGCCGTTTTGAAGATTTTCATGTACTGGATAATTTTGACGCCCTTAAAACTTTGCAGGACAGGGGCTATATGTTATTAGTAGCCACCAACCA
>Ga0075366_10001458_pt1 | contig 11780 bp, 13 predicted proteins | sample EndMethybrTD3031_FD_72351 | JGI IMG/M metagenome (GOLD analysis project Ga0075366, IMG submission 72351) | Populus endosphere microbial communities from Tennessee, USA - Endosphere MetaG P. TD hybrid TD303-1 | ecosystem: Host-associated > Plants > Roots > Endosphere | place: USA: Tennessee... | reverse complement strand
TAGCGTCCGAACCCGGTCTCCTTTTCGAAGGGATAGGTGTACCGCGGCAACATGTTTCTGATCGATTTTGCCGTGCACAGACTCTACCACTTGCCTCTGAGCCAACTCCGCCATGCTTTCATTCCCATGATCCACCACTGGCGGCGGCCCGACACGCATCCCCAAGGAAAGGCTTTCAAATGAGCGAAGTGGAACCAGAAGATCAACCGCCGCTTTCGGTGCAATCGTCGCAAGACTTCCTATTGTGTGCTCTGTTCCGCCCACGTAAAGATCGTCGTCAATCCGTACAAGTAACTCAATTGGTTCTGACGTGGGATTTTCAACCGGAACTACTAGAATTGCAGCTTTCGACCAATCCCAGGTCCCGGATCTTGGCCGCAATAAGACCTGGGGCCAATCTACCCGGGGCGCAAATTCCACCCAATTCCTGTCTTTGGCGGAGTCATCGGCCTGCCGGATCACGGTATTTTTGAGCGTAAAGGATGCATTGACCTGTTCTCCCTCAAGCCGACTTACTAACTCGAAGCTCAACAGAAAAACCGAATATAGCAAGAACCGGGAAACGACCCTTCTCGAATCCGTTTCACCCCTGCTCTTGCCGACCGCAACATTCCACCCTGATTCGTCCTCCATGACAATTCGTGCCTTACTTTAATAATAACTAGAACATACAATTTGGTCAGCACCAACGAAAATTTACTCGTCAAACACCATTACCCACTTTCAATTTTTATCCGCGAATAAAATTTTTCCTAACTCGGGGACATATCCGATTCCCAAGGTATCGACGATGGGCTAACAATTTTGCAGGTCCCTTGAACCGCAAGAGAGGGCATGAACGGCGATGATCTTGGCCATGAATTCGGTACCAAGCCGTTTGGACAATACCTAAAAAACACTGGTGTTTCCGATAGGGATCCGCCGGCTCGGTCATATCGGCTCCTCATTGCACCACAGAAAGTGGCTAAACACCCTTGTCGGCCCTCGCAATTCGCGATAGTTCAATAACGATGTAGCTTCAATACAAAAGCGTTCAACATCGGCTTATGCATGGGGCTGCCGTTGGCGTAAAATACCAAACGAGAATTCGTCGGTTCGCTACTTCATGAATGCAAATCTTGATGCCTAAAAATTTCCAGAGCAAAAGAAAAATCTATACCATTGACCCCAATGCAATTCGATCGTTCTTGAATTGGTCGTTTTCATCCTTTCAAAGAGATAACCTGTGCAAAGGAGCCATGATCTGATCATACACATCCATCGGTTGCACAAGTAGCAGCGATCGCCAAGTTTTGGGAATCGCTTCGAGTTCTGAACTCCCCTTGATGTCGTCTCATCAACTCTGTAATACGTTCATGGTTCTGATGCCTCCCTCACAACTTTCGGTCACATTTTTCCTCTAGTTGTTTTTCATACTTGTTGTGTGTCGTATCGCAGGAATGCTCGCCCGCTGAATTAGGCAACCCCAGGTTATTGGCGAGATGATCACCGGTGTTCTGATGGGACCATCGCTACTTGGGTTATTCTTACCCAATTTTCAGCAAGCCATTTTCCCCAAAGAATCCTTAAAAATCCTATACGTGCTTACCCAACTCAAGGTCGGCCTCTATTGTTCCTGGTCGGCACGGAATTCAAGGAAGATCTGTTCCGGTCTCGCATCCGCGCGGCAGCTTTAGTTTCGGTTGCAGGGATTATTATTCCCTTCATTCTAGGTGGTGGATTAGCCCTTTGGTTGATCAAGATCCCAGGGCTCTTCTCGGAACGGGTAACTTCGTTTGAAGCGGTCTTGTTTCTAGGAGCAGCAATGTCTATCACAGCATTTCCAATGTTGGCTCGGATCATCTTCGCTGACACATCGCTTGGGACATTGGTACCGACCCTGGTGCGATCGATAATGCAGCAGGTTGGTGCGTTTTAGCTATCCTCCTTGCCAGTCTGGGCGGTGAACCGATTCTTGCTGTCCAAGCGATTATAGGGGGTAATCTGTATACCGTATTTATACTTGCGATCGGTCGAAAGCTTTTGCATCGCTTGGTACGATCGCGTAGCAAGAAGGGAAAATCAGCCTGTAACTATTGAGTGTCATCTTAACCCCAGTAATGCTGGCGTCGTGGACGACCGATGTTGTAGGAATTTATTCGATTTTCGGCGGATTTATTTTCGGTGTAGCCATGCCACACAGGTTCCTCGTTCAAGAGTTTCGCAAACAGCTTGAACCCATTATTGTTGTCTTTCTATTGCCTCTGTTTTTTACACTTTCTGGATTAAACAATCGGCTTGATACAGTTAACAATTCGCAACGGTTATCCTTCTTGCAGCCATCTCAGGAAAAGGAATTGCGTATTGAGCCGCAGCTCGAATTAACGGAGAAAATAGTCGGACGGCTCTTGCTGTGGGAATGCTCATGAATGCGCGGGGGTTGATAGAACTTATTATCCTAAACATCGGCTTCCAGAAAGGAGTGATCCAGCCTCCGTTGTTCTCGATTATTGATATTAATGGCAATCAGCACAACGCTGCTTACCTTCCCACTATTTGAGTTCGTTTACAGGAGAAAATCAGCGATTGTAACAGCTAAAGGCATCCCACCAGCCTGCTGAAATATAAAAACTTTTCTGAAAGAGCCGGTTGGACTGCGGACAAGTGCTTGAACCACTCACTGGCTCGGCGATTGCATGAATCAACTTGTTAGAGCCCGTAGAGCTAATCAGCTTATTAATATGTATTTCGATAAGTTAATGAAATTGAAGAGAATCACCTACTCCGCAAAATTATTCATAAATAACTTAACTCATATGCATTATTGCCCCTGAAGCTGATAGTTAGTTTGGTTTTTGCAGCGTTCCGAGTGTAGCTGTTTTCAGTACCCTACGGGCTACGTCGAAATATGAGCACGATCTTTGTGCATTAGCCTTACGAAAGTAACTACAACCTAAAGAGCTTTTATGCAAAACGCAGGAAAAGCTGGCCAGGAATTAAGGGTTCCGAATGTGACTCATATTGCGTCATCCACGTTTATTCAATTCATTGATAACGCCGAGCGGATCGTCTGAGGTGATTGACTTGAAGTTCAATCCAAGGATAAAGTTTAGATCGGAGTGACGATCGATAAATCTCACCTACCTTTAGCAAATTTTTCAATGTATAGACACCTGCACCAGCGTTTTCGAAAAAAAGTTCCTTGCGCCTTGCTTGCGTCTAGTACCGCATGAAAGATCTGAATTACTGGACCCTTGTTAGTAATTGCTTTATATACATCCAAATTGTACCTATTGTAGTCTTTTAAATTGACCTCTGCAGTCACCGGATAGGTTCTATCTTTATAATATTTGTAATTTTTATACAGTTGATTTCAGTGGTCATATTTGAGGTGAATACCGGAATGAAAAGGAAATGATCGTAGTTCAGCGTCACACCGCAGCCAATCGGATCACATTCGATAAGTCCCAAGTCGGTTTCGATTACATACGAATTCGGATAAATAGTGGCATTCAACTTGAAGATGACCTGCTTGTAGGCTGGCGTACCATAAGAATTTCTTACTTGTCGACGATTTGCCAAGCGCCCCTAGTCGTCTTCGCATCTTTGATGTCAAGAAGTAGCACAATCGGCTTGCTAGTAGACACTGCCTGCAGCAATTGATCAAGGGTTGGCGGTTATCGGATATTTGGAGGCGTAGTCTTTAGACTGACTTGATATCTTTCTAGCGTAAACCATGAAATTGCTTTCACCTCCGGGTTAAGCCCGCACCACGGTAGGGATCGAATGACCTGTCGGGGCAATCCTCGCTCCCGGTAATGGCTCGACAATAGTTGTCAATGTTAATCGTTCGTCCTAGATTGAAATCGTGCATTAGGATCATAGTGCCGTCTTGCATTTCCTTCAGGCCCACCTCAGCCATCTCGATCCCATGATATGCAGCATTTTGTACTACTCGAATTGAATTTTCAGGAACATTATTTGGATTGCTCCCTCCCCACAACCCACAATGTGCAGCTACTAGACGCAGGTCTGGGCACGGATGCCGTAGCACAGCAACTACCTTACCAGTATTAGTAACGTCTGCTTTTGCATTTTTCCCCTATAAAGTAAGTCTGTTTATACAATGCACTTTGTGTGTGGATGTTAGTAACTTGGCTTGATGGTAGACAGATTAGTTTTCAAATAGACCCAAGAATTCATGATTGGAAATCACTTCTTGGCTAAGAATTCGTAACAATGATACTGAAGCCAATGAAGAATGTGGTAATGTGTCCGAACGCAAATCTATCCATATGAATCTGGATTCAACTACGCTCAAACGTTCCCCCCGGCACCGTATAATGCGGATGCACTTCCTGCTTACGCTCCTTGTGAGCTTGTCCATCTTAGCCGCTGACGCTTTGCATGCGCAGACGGTAAATCTAACCGGCTATCTGACCTTTGACGAGGGAAGCGGCACAGCTGCCGCCGATTCGTCAGGCAATGGCAATAATGCGACTTTACTGGGTAAAGCCGGTTGGACGACTGGCCTTGTGGGTCCGCATGCTCTCAATTTGCCCGCTGTAGTCGGTAGTTATGCCGAAGTCTCTTCCCCACTCGTCGACACAACCAAGAGTTTTAGTGTCGCTGCCTGGGTGAAACTCACGACCATTAAAGACTTCCAGACGTTTGTTAGCGAAGACGGTGATTCAACAAGCGCCTTCTTTCTGCAACTGCGCGGTGATATCCACAAGTTTGCATTCACGATTCCTTATGATTTTTACCTCAACACACAGTCCTCCTTCACCCCTGTTGCCGGACGGTGGTATCATGTCGCAGGCGTGTACGACGCATCCGCTCAATCGGTTTCCCTTTACGTTGATGGCATTCTTCAGGACCAGCTCTTCAATGTGGTTTCCAGTGCGGCAAAGGGTCAAACCGCAATTGGTCGGGGACAGTACAAAGGTAAACCGGTGGACTTCGTCAATGGCGCTATCGACGATGTTCGGTTCTACTCAGCTGCACTTACAGCAGTTGACATCCTCAAAATTGTGCAGGTTGGTAACCCCGCTGCAAGTGGACCAGGATTGGTTAAGCCGGCAACGCTTCAAATTGATGCCGCTCATCCCCATGCACAGCTCAGCTCGCATCTTTATGGCCTCATGATCGAGGAAATCAATCACTCTCTCGATGGCGGGCTCTACGGCGAATTAATCCAAAACCGAGTCTTCAAGGATGATCCAAGCATTCCGGTCCACTGGACTGTTGTACAGAACGGCGGCGGAGTTGGCTCGATTGCTCTCGACACCACCCAGCCTATTGCCCATACAGCTCTAACCACTAGCCTGAAAATCAGCGTCACCCGCGGGCAACGCGTCGGGGCAGCTAACGATGGCTATTGGGGTATCCCTGTTAAGCCTTACACCACGTACCGGGCCTCATTCTACGCGAAAGGCAATTCGACTTTCGCCGGCCCACTGAGGGTCGACATCGAAACCCGTGACGGAAGTACCGTTTATGCTCGGGCACAGGTACCCCGGATCACAACAGATTGGACTCAATACAACCTTCTGTTAACAACCGGCTGGGTTCCCCTTGCAGAGAATGCTCGGTTCATCATCTCGGCCTCTAATCCAGGTGTGTTTTGGCTTAACCAGGTTTCGGTGTTCCCTCCTACTTACAAGGGCCGAGCTAATGGTAACCGTATTGACCTGATGCAAAAATTAGCCGCTATCAAACCTGCCTTTCTACGTATGCCGGGCGGTAATTATCTTGAGGGCAATACAATCAACGAGCGGTTTAAGTGGAAAAACACCGTGGGTCCAATTCGGCAGCGTTCGGGTCACCAAGGTCCATGGGGCTATCGTTCCGACGACGGCTTGGGGCTGCTGGAGTATTTAGAGTGGTGCGAAGATCTTCACATGGAACCGCTGCTGGCTGTCTACGCCGGTTATTCACTCAATGGCACCCATATCAATCCCGGCACTGATCTAGCACCATACGTGCAGGACGTACTGGATGAGATCCAATATGTCACAGGCAGCGCCAATACCCACTGGGGCGCTCGGCGGGTTGCTGATGGACATCCGGCACCGTTCCCACTTAAATACGTGGAGATCGGTAACGAAGATTTCTTCGACAAATCGGGTAGTTATAATGCTCGTTTCGCCCAGTTTCACGATGCTATCAAGGCTGCGTATCCGAACCTCAAGTTAATCGCGACAACTGGAGTCAGCAGCCGAACTCCAGACGTTCTTGATGAGCATTACTATCAGACACCTCTTACGTTTAAGCGAGACGTGCATCATTATGATAGCTATAGTCGGACTGGCCCGAAAATATTTGTCGGTGAATATGCTTCGATCGAGGGCAAGCCAACACCCGACCTCGATGCCGCCATCGGAGATGCAGCATGGTTGACCGGTCTTGAGCGTAACTCCGATATTGTCATCATGTCGGCTTATGCACCGCTTTTGGTCAATATTAATTCCGGTGCAAATCAGTGGCCGACAAATCTGATCGGATATGACGCGCTCCACAGCTACGGTTCACCCTCGTATTACATGCAGACGATGTTCAGCAACTATCACGGCGATGTTATTCTACCGACAACATTAACAGTAAGGGGCGGCTCCCAGGTATTTCAAAGCGTCACTCGCGATAGTCAGCACGGTACGATCTATCTCAAGGTCGTAAATGGCGCCGCCTCACCTCAGCCACTGCACGTCACTTTGAAGGGTGTCCGGAATGTCTTATCCATTGGTAAAACAGTGGTCTTGGCATCGACCAGCCCGCAGGATACCAACACGTTGACCGAACCATATAAGGTGATACCGACAATCGGAGTCGCTTATGGTTTAGGTCAGAGCTTCGATCACATCTTCGCCCCCTATTCGATCACAATTCTCGAGATCAAAGCAAAGTAATAACCTCAGTATAAGAACAGCGGGATTCGCCAAATGCGAGTTCCGTTGGACTTTGCGTCTATCGTAATTGCCAGTGACCTGGTCACAATCAAAGATTCCGAAGCCACCAATCATATTGGAGAAGAGATTGAGGTACGTGGAGTCGTTTCCGAAGTGTCCACGAACCGATAAGGGACAGTTATTCTCTTGGCGCGAAGTACCCTAACGAGGTATTTATCGGAAATTGCTAAACCGGACCGGACCATTCGTGCTTTCAAGTGAAAAAGCCTTCCTGGAACCACTTCAGGGCAAGGAAATTGGTATTAGAGCAAAGCTGGCGATCAAAATTCGCACCAAAGACCAGATCAAGGTCAAGAATTGAACCGTTTCGCATTCGAAAACGATGTTTTAGATTTTCCTGTGCAATTCGATGTTCCAAACCAGGGTTAGCTACCCTGCTGCTTCCTCAGAAAATCTTGGATCGTAAAAATCTGTTCTGCGATCGGTTGTTGGCGATCTGAGAACCGATTCGTTGCCGGCTGCTTTGTAACTCTGATCATTGCAGCAATTTCCAAACGTCAGGTTTTTCTCTATACCTTGTTTGGGTGACGGTGGTCATTAAATTCATATCCATATTGGCCACAACAAACGCAATGTATCGTTTCTCTTCCCACCTCGTCAGTCAAGGAGATGCAAAATGAATGGATTTGAAAAGCTCCTAGCCCTTGCGGATGAACAAATGTTGGAGATGGCTCGTAAATTGATTGGACAAAAGGAACTTGCATTTCTGCTAGCACAGGCCGCGATTTCTCAAACTGCTTCGTATATCAAATCGAAATCTGTAGCAGATTTATTTGGTATCAATGAAGACTCAGCCAGAAAGCGCCTTAGGCGCAATAAAAGCCTGTCAAATAAAAATTGATGCCGGTTTAATACCGGAATGGTGCCGGATTGATACCGATCTGTGCATTATTCCGTTCCGATCGGCATGCTTTCCCAGGGACGGAGTATATGCGTTTCACTCCGATATGGTGAAGAAAGTCCTACAATCAAGCGTGTTAGTCTTGCTGCTCCTGGCCATAAGTTCCAATCTACTTGCTTCGAGCTACTCCCGAACTGCCGGTGACTCCTGGGATGAAGTAGTACCGGACATCATTATTAACAATTATAATAAGAAGGAGCTCGCTTAATTGCGAGTTCCTTCCTTTTTCATTTGGCGGTACAACCAATTTAGCGTTTATTTGATATCACATGGCAACCGTTACATTTGATACCCACAAATTCGTTAAGACGTTCGAAGAAGCTGGCGTACCAGAGTTGCAAGCCGAAGCTTTTTCTACAGTTGTGCGAGAATCACATGAGGCTGCGGACCTTGCGACAAAGGGAAATATTGCCGATTTACGCCGTGAAATAAAGGAGCTTGAGAGCGGCTTGCGCCATGAGATGAAGGAACTGGACTTACGCATACATGGTGAAATGTTGCTGCTGAAGTGGATGCTTGGCATACTCATCGCAGGCGTGGCGTCCTTAATTCTTAAATCGTTTTTCGGCGTTTAATTTTTTGCCACAAAAATATATTGCAAAATTTGGGGTGTATAGTGTAAATAGGCGGATGTCTTCGATCCAAAAATATTGGGTCATGACTAGACCATATTTTTTTAATCAGCGCATGTAAATGCGTTGGACCACACAAATTAGACCAAATTCGATTATAGGTGTCTGAAAAAAATCTCTCCTTCAGAGGTACTGATTCGAAAAGACGGAGATGCGACGTGGATTAAGGCTAAGGATCTGTTAGATTGGTGCGATTTTTCAGCAGAATTCTGCGAGCGTCTTCGGGAACAACGCAGAAAAGCCGAGGAGTAAAATTCAATAGGCTTTGACCCCGAGTTTATGTCGACTTCCCAGCTCGACTGTCCCACATTCATGATTGGAAGCTCTCCTTGAGAAATGCGCGGATACATCATTAACCTAGACGTTGCGTCGGATCGTTGGTCATTCATAAAGACGATTTTTGCAAAGACACAAATCGCTCTCTGCAGAGTGCCAGCGATCGATGGGCACACCCTTCGTTTACCTCATAGAGCTTATTCAGAGAGTCGCTACCGATGGTTTCACGGAAGGGAGACGAATACGTTAGAGATAGGATGTTACTTAAGTCACGTGAAAGCTTTAGAGACTTTTCTCAGTACTGACGAAGAATTTGCCATCATTGGTGAGGACGACATTGTGATTAACCAAGATCTCGAGTCTGTCTTGGCAAAGGCACTTCGCTACTCACGATTCTGGAACGTCCTGCGTCTGAGCGGATTATCTCAGGGGAGGCCTATCAAAGCAATAAAGCTTGTTGGCGAATATTATCTAGGTGTGAATTTGGGACGTGGGAAGGGATCAGGCGCGTATGTAGTCGATCGAACCGCAGCGCATGTCCTTGCGCGCCGATTGATGCCAATGTGGCTTCCCTATGATCACGCGATTGATCGAGAATGGTTCCACGGTCTGAGATCCACATGTATAGTACCATTTCCCATTTCTCAGTCCGAAAAGAGATTCCGGTCTACCATACAGTGCAACTCAAAACCGAAACTCTCCTCTGGCCACCGATGGTGCTCTACTTACCCCTATCAGATATTTAACGAGTTTACGAGATGGATTTTCCGGTTGGCGCATTACATCTCTTTGCAGGCCTGGCTCAGATTAAGAAGAAGGAAACGAGGCGACTCTTGGGCGAACGAAATCGAAGGTGATTGAGCTGAAACTGCAATCCGGAAACTTTGGAGTGAGCTGGGATGCCGGCAAAAACCTGGGAGCCTGTTGACGGTAGCGTCCACTAATATTTGGCTGGCAAGTGGAGGGAGAAGCGAAAATACAGTTCACCATACAGTAAAGTGGTAATGAGAGGACGGCAGCATCACGCAGCCACAAGCATCTGCTGTTCCGATTCAATGATATCCAAATGTACGCGAAATTCCTTCACCCCGGAATCAGAGAAATGCACCTTAATGGCGTCTTCTATATTGGTCTTAAGGCCTTCGAGATCAGATCCTTGAGTGAAAACGTCCTCATTGAGACTAAGAAGCGACCAAATTTCCATCGTCCTCTTTCGTAATCCGGAACTCTAGGCGTTTCTAGTTCATAGGTTTGTACTAAAAGCAGAAGGCGTTGGCGCTAAGGAGTCAAGGTCTAATCAAGCGTGGCTGAAATTTTTACGCAACTATGGCACAACTCAACCTGTGGAAATACTCAGAATATCTAAGATTTTTAGTTTGTAAATGCCTGTAATCGTTGATCCTAGTTGAGAGACTGGATCATTTATCCCCAATGACATCAAACCATATGCTGTTTTAGACAGCATCATCCATCATCATTCAACCTCTAACCCTTTCCCCAACATCTATGACTAGATCGCCATTCGCCAAACGGCGGCTTTATTGATCGCTACCAGTCTTTTGATCTTACCTGATTTTAGACAAGTAGTTTAACTAACCGTTGATGCTTCCACAAAAACTGGCCTAGCATAGTAGCGCTGTTCCGCAGCATGGATGGAACACCCGCTATATAATTGTAGCCGAGCTGAAACTTGTGGTCAGACAAAATGCGATCTTAAATACAGAGGTTACGCCACAGATATTGACGAAACCCAAGTAGCCGTTCCAATTGCACAGATACTTAGCCTATGAAACAGAAGCGCTTGGAAACAAGTGAACTGGATGAACAGCGATCCAATCGGTTTGGTTAGCTTTCGGCCAAAGAACCGAGTTCGGTCATCGTCAACCTTTAGATCAATCACATCAAGGTTCCGGAAAGTAGTCAATACCAAGCCATCATTTACTAACGACAGCCCAAACCAAGACAGTTACTGCAAATGAATCGTTGCCATCTCAAATTACGTTGAAGTAGCACAGGATTGAGCAACAGCTTGATTTCGACTGTCTTAGAACAGTCTGACATACCTCTCCGAGCCAATCTTTATCTGACGATCAGCTGAACTCAAATCCTCATCGCTTCGACCTTTAATTGAGGATTTGTAACCCTGACTTTGGAACGACTGCTCAGAATTGTCCCGACCAGGCCAAGCAGGGCCGCGAACGACATCCATAAACCCGGTATTGCACGGTCTTTTGTTACGTGGATTAAACAAGTACAGATTGCAGGGGTATAACCACCAAAGACGGCTGTTGCAAGGCTGTAGGCTAAGGAAAATCCAACTGTACGCACTTCGACCGGCATGATTTCCGTCAGCTTGACCACCATCGCGCCGTTGTAGCTACCGTAGATGAAAGAGAACCAGAGCTCAACAGCAAGCAGTCGAGAAAATGATGGCATGCTGACCAACCACCGCATCGCGGGAAAGGCTGTCATCAACGCAAGAATCGCAGACACAATCATTATCGGACATCTTCCGATCCGGTCAGATAATGCGCCCATGACCGGCAGCCACATGAGGTTGGATAGTCCAATGCACAGCGTTGCGATCAGACTATCGACCGCCGGAAGGTGTAGTTCATTGGCAGCGAACGTCGGTGTATAAACCGTGATCATATAAAACGAAACTGTTGTTGTTGTCACCAACATGAGCCCGATTAAAACCATTCTCCAATTGACGATAAGCATCCGCAGGATCTGGGAAGTGGTCAGACGTTCCTTCCGGGCGAGAAATTCACTGGTTTCAGGGAGGGAACGACGAAGCAAAAATAGCAGGGGGATGATTAAACAGCCTATGAAGAATGGCACACGCCACCCCCAACTATTCATTGATTCGGCTGGTATCCTGGAATGTAGCAACAAGCCAAGCGCCGCCGAGAGCATGACTGCCACCTGTTGACTGGCTGATTGCCAGCTGACGTAGAACCCTTTGTGACCAGCGGTCGCAATCTCCGACAGATAGACCGAAACTCCGCCAAGTTCGACGCC
>Ga0075366_10001456_pt1 | contig 11788 bp, 9 predicted proteins | sample EndMethybrTD3031_FD_72351 | JGI IMG/M metagenome (GOLD analysis project Ga0075366, IMG submission 72351) | Populus endosphere microbial communities from Tennessee, USA - Endosphere MetaG P. TD hybrid TD303-1 | ecosystem: Host-associated > Plants > Roots > Endosphere | place: USA: Tennessee... | reverse complement strand
GCGGCCACAACCGGGTCGCCGTCGACCTCCTGCTCACGCTGATCCGCAGCCTCGTCTAGCAGCGCCTGGGCTGCTAGTCCAGGCCGCCCTGCGGGATGATCACGTCCGCGTAGCGCTTGCTCGGCTGGACGAACTCGAGATGCATCGGCTTGACCGACGCGAGGTACTGCTCGATCACCGACTCCATGGTCCGGCCGCGCTCGGCGACGTCGCGCTGCAGGCGGCGGATGAAGCGCGCGTCGTCGTCGGTGTCGACGAACACCTTGATGTCCATCTCGGCGCGCAGCGCCGCGTCGGCGAAGATCAGGATCCCCTCGACGATGATCGCCCGTCGCGGCGACACCGTCTCGGTCGTGCTCCGCCGCACGTAGCGGGCGAAGTCGTAGAGCGGCGCCTCGACCGGGCGCCCCGCCTTGAGGTCGGCGACGTGCCTGACCATCAGGTCCGTCTCGAGCGAGTCGGGATGATCCCAGTTCAGGGCCGCGCGATCCTCGAGGCGCAGGTCGAGACGATCGCGGTAGTAGCGGTCGTGGTCGAGGATGGAGACCGAGTCGGGGCCGAGCGCCTCGACGATCCGCCGCACGACGGTGGTCTTGCCGGAACCCGATCCGCCGGCGACGCCGATCACCAGACGGCTGTGCTTGGCGTCGTCGCCCGCCGACGGTGGCGCTGCTTTTGCACCTTCCCCCGCCGTGTCAGCCACACTGGCACTGTACCAGACGCTGGAGGGACAAGTCATGTCGTCAACTATCCTCGGGGGCTTCACCACCGCGCGGCGCATCGCCATCGGCGCGGCGCTCGCGGCCTCCCTCGGCCTCACTGCTTATGCCGCCGCCGATCAGCAGGTCACCGCGCTCCTGCGCAACGGTGACCGCGTGACCGGACGCTTCGACGGCCTCAACCAGAATCTCCTCTTCATCGACGTCAGCGACACCGACGAGCGCAAGATCCCGATGGGGGACGTCGCGCTGATCGACGCGGTGGGCGGCGCGCAGGGCCTGCCGGAAACCGAGCTGAGCCAGGCGCGCGGCGACGATCACCTCCTCCTGATGCGCGGTGGCGGGGCGTCCAAGGGCCGCTTCGTCGGCGCCGAAGGCACCGACCGCGATCCGACGATCGTCTTCCGGACGAGCTCGGGCGAAGAGCGGCGCGTCCGCTTCTCCGAGATCGGACGTCTCTACCTCGGCCGTTACCCGGGAGCGGGTCCCGCGGTGGACACCCCGTCCACGCCGGCGGCCACGGCACCCCAGACCGGCGCCATCACGGTGAACGCCAACCAGCGGTGGGTCTCGACCGGCATCACGGTCGCCCAGAACCAGCAGGTCCAGTTCGCGTCGTCCGGCGAGGTCCAGCTCAGCCCAGACAACGCCGACGCCGCCACGACGGCCGGTTCGAAGATCGGCCGCCGGGTATCGAACGGGCCGCTGCCCGGTGAGCTGGCGGGCGCCCTGGTCGGGCGGGTGGGCAACGGCCGGACCTTCGGGATCGGCAACCAGACCGGTCCGCTGACCATGCCGAACGCCGGCCTCCTCTACCTCGCGGTCAACGACGACAACGTCGACGACAACCGCGGCGCCTTCAACGTCACGGTGACCGCCATCGGGACGGCCCAGACGACCCCGGCGGACCGTTCGCGGCCCGGCGGGGATCCTCGCCGCCGCCGGCCGTAATCAGGGGTCTGGTCCGGAGACTGGTCGGGACACTCTCCCGACCAGTCGTCGGGGGAGTGGTCGGGAGACCGCCCCGCCCGGTCTCCCGACGCGGGCAGGTACAATGTACGGTGCATGCCCGAGTGGAAGGACACCGTCAACCTGCCGCGCACCGACTTTCCGATGCGCGCCAACCTGCCGACGACCGAGCCGCAGGTCCTGGCGCGCTGGGAGGCCGAGGGCCTCTACGCGCGGATCCGTGAGGCGCGCCGCGGCGCCCCCAAGTTCGTCCTGCACGATGGACCGCCCTACGCCAACGGCGACATCCACATCGGCACCGCGCTCAACAAGATTCTGAAGGACTTCGTCGTCAAGTCACGGACGATGACGGGCTTCGACGCGCCCTACGTCCCCGGCTGGGACTGCCACGGCCTGCCGATCGAGCTGAAGGTCGACCGCGAGCTGGGCCCGAAGAAGGCGCAGATGAGCGTCGCCGACTTCCGCCGCGCCTGCCGGGCCTACGCCGCCCGCTTCGTCGATCAGATGCGGGTCGACTTCAAGCGCCTGGGGATCCTGGGCAGCTGGGCCGAGCCCTACCTGACCATGAACTACGGCTACCAGGCCGCGATCACGCGGGCGCTGGGCCGGTTCGTCGAGCAGGGCCTCGTCTACAAGGGCAAGAAGCCGGTGCACTGGTGCACGCACTGCCGCACCGCGCTCGCCGAAGCCGAGGTGGAGTACGAGGACCACACCTCGCCCTCGATCTACGTCGAGTTCCCGCTCCACCCGTCGGCGAAGGACGATCTCGCGGCGCGGATCCCGGCCCTCGCCGGCCGCGACGTGTCGGTGCTCATCTGGACGACCACCCCGTGGACGATCCCGTCCAATCTGGCCGTCGCCTTCCACCCCGACTTCGACTACGGAGCCTACGAGGTCGACGGCCGGGTGCTGATCCTGGCGACGGGCCTCGCGGACGCGGTCGCCAAGGCCACCGGAAAGGCGCTCGGCGCCCCGATCGTCGTCGTCAAGGGTGAGGTGTTCGATCGGCTCGCGTTCCAGCATCCGCTGTACGACCGCGTATCGCTCGGCGTGCTCGCCGAGTACGTGACGCTCGAGGCCGGCACCGGCGCCGTCCACACCGCGCCCGGCCACGGCGCCGACGACTACCTGACCGGCGTCCGCTACGGCCTCGACGTCTACGCGCCGGTCGGCCCGGGCGGCCACTACACCGACGACGTGCTGCTGTTCGCCGGGCTCCAGGTGTGGGCCGCCAACCCGAAGGTCGAGGAGGCGCTGCACGAGCGGGCGCGCCTCCTGCATCGCGAGAAGTTCGCGCATCAGTACCCGCACTGCTGGCGCTGCCACAACCCGGTGATCTTCCTGGCGACGTCGCAGTGGTTCATCGCCATGGACCGCGAGTCGGCGGAGGCCGGGGGACGGTCGCTGCGGACGCAGTCGCTCGCGGCGATCCAGGGCGTCCAATGGATCCCGGCGTGGGGCCAGGAGCGCATCCACAACATGCTCGCCAACCGGCCCGACTGGTGCATCTCGCGCCAGCGGTCGTGGGGCGTGCCGATCCCGGCCCTCGCCTGTCAGAACTGCCAGCACGTCCTCCTGACGCCGGCGCTGATCGAGCGCGCCGCGTCGATCTTCGACGTCCATGGCGCCGATGCCTGGTACGAGCGGCCGCTCGACGAGTTCGTGCCGGCGGGGACGTCCTGCCCATCGTGCGGCGAGCACGCCTTCGAGCGCGAGACCAACATCCTCGACGTCTGGTTCGACTCGGGTTCGAGCCACGAGGCGGTGCTCGGGACGAACCCCGCGTTGAGCTGGCCGGCGGCCGTCTACCTGGAGGGCAGCGACCAGTATCGCGGCTGGTTCCACAGCTCGCTGCTCGTCGCTCTCGGCACCCGGCAGCGGGCGCCGTTCGAGCGCATCATCACGCACGGCTTCGTCGTCGCCGGCGACGGCCGCAAGATGTCGAAGTCGCTCGGCAACACGGTCGTGCCGCAGGACGTGATCAAGCAGCACGGGGCCGAGATCATCCGGTTGTGGGCGGCGATGGTCGACTACCGCGAGGAAGTGCGCCTGAGCAAGGACATCCTCGCGCGCGTCGTCGAGGCCTACCGCAAGCTGCGCAACACGCTGCGCTATCTGGTCGCGAACCTCTACGACTTCGACCCGTCCGTGCACGTCGTGCCGGCCGGCCGGATGCACGAGGTCGATCGCTACGCGCTCGCCCGCTACGCCGCCGCCGCGGTCAAGGCACGCGAGGCCTTCGACGCGTTCGACTTCCAGGCCATCGTGCACACGCTGACGCATCTGGCGACGGTGGACCTGAGCGCGTTCTACTTCGACGTCTCGAAGGATCGGCTCTACACCTTCGGGGCCACCTCGGAGGCGCGGCGATCGGCGCAGACGGCCATGTATCTGATGGTCGACGGCCTGGTGCGCCTCCTCGCCCCGATCCTGCCGATCTCGACCGACGAGCTCTGGCGCGCGCTGCCGGGCGAGCGCCCGTCGTCGGTGCACCTCGCCGAGTTCCCGTCGGACGCGGCCGCGTGGCGCGACGACGCGCTGGTCGAGCGGTGGACGAAGCTGATCGCGGTCCGCGATGCCGTCAACACCGCGCTCGAGGCGCAGCGCCAGGCCAAGACCATCGGCACGGCGCTCGAGGCCAAGGTGATCCTGACCGCGACCGGCGACACGCTGGCTCTGCTCCGCGACAGCGCGGCCCAGCTGGCGATGCTCTTCATCGTCTCGGAGACCGAGCTGCGGGAGGGCGCGGCCGGCGCACCGGAGCTCGCCGTCGAGGTGGTCCGCAGCGACGGCGACAAGTGCGTCCGCTGCTGGCGCTACGTGCACGACATCTCGGCCGACGACGCCTACGCCGGCCTCTGCGGACGCTGCGTCGAGGCAGTGGCGTGAGCGATCAGCTGGATCCCGTGCCGACGGTGGACGCGGTGCCGGTCCCCGTCGGCGAGCCGGCCGTCACCGCGGTGCAGCCGGTGGGCCCAGCGACAGCGGCGGTGGCGCGACGCCGGCCGCGCCCCGAGCTGTGGCTCGCGCTCGGCCTGATCGCGCTCGACCAGCTCACCAAGGCGGCGATCCGCTCGACGATCCCGCTCTACGACTCGATCGAGATCGTTCCCGGCCTGGTGAACCTCACGCACGTCCTCAATACAGGGGCGGCGTTCGGCTTCCTGGACCGCCTCGATTTCGCCTACAAGGCGGTGGTGGTCACGGTGCTCGCCACCGCGGCGCTCGGGGCGATCGTCTTCTACGCGATGACGCTGGGCTCCGAGACGCGGCTGTCGCGGCTGGCGCTGACGCTGGTCGTCGCCGGGGCGGTCGGCAACCTCGTCGATCGCGTCATCGCCGGCGCGGTCGTCGACTTCGTCGACGTCTACTGGGGCACCTGGCACTTCTGGGCCTTCAACGTGGCGGACTCGTGCATCTCGGTGGGCGCGGTCCTCCTGATCTTCGACATGTTCCGGACGGGATCCCATGTTCCCTCGCCTGCTTGAGCTCGGTCCGATCACCCTCTACAGCTACGGGTTGCTGCTGGCGCTCGCCTACCTTGCCGGCCTGCGGCTGGCGCTCGTGCGCGCCCGCGCCCGCGGCCTGAACGGCGATCGCGTGATGGACCTCGGCATCTGGATCATCGTGAGCGCGCTGATCGGGGCCAAGCTGCTCCTCCTCTACCAGGACTGGCGGCTGTTCACGACCGACTGGCACCAGCTGCTGTCGCTCGCCCAATCGGGCGGCGTGTTCTACGGCGGCCTGATCCTGGCGGTCATCGTCGCGCTCTGGTACATCCGCCGCCACAAGCTGCCGATGTGGACGACGTGCGACATCTTCGCGCCCGGCATCGCGCTCGGCCACGTCATCGGCCGACTGGGCTGCTTCCTCGCCGGCTGCTGCTACGGCAAGGAGACGACAGTGGCCTGGTCCGTCGTGTTCACCGATCCGTTCGCGGCCGCCAACGCCGGCACACCGCTCGGCGTGCACCTGCACCCGACGCAGCTCTACGAGTCGTTCGCGGAAGGGCTGATCCTGGTCGGCCTGCTCTACTTCGAGAAGAAGGGGCGCTCGTTCCCCGGCCGCACGTTCTGGGGCTACATGCTGGCCTACGGCGTCACCCGCTTCATCATCGAGTTCTTCCGCGGCGACGCCGGTCGCGGCCTCTACTTCCAGGAAGCGGTGTCGCTCTCGCAGATCATCTCGATCGTGCTCGTCCCGCTCAGCCTGGTGATGCTGTGGTGGCTCTCGCGGACGCCGGCGTCGTCGCCGACGGTCCCTGCCCGCGCCGCGCGGACGGTCGCGTGAGCGAGACGCTGACGATCCCCGACGAGCACGCCGGCAACCGCCTCGACGCCGCGCTCGCCGCGCTCCTGCCGCAGCAATCGCGATCGCAGATCCAGCGGCTGATCAAGGACGGACGCGTCCAGGTCACTGGCGTCAAGCCCGAGAAGGTCAAGGCGAGCCTGCCGGTCGAAGCCGCGCAGCAAGTCGTCGTCGACGTCCCCGCCCCGGTGGCCCCGGCCGCGACGCCGCAGGCGCTGCCGCTCGTCATCGTCTACGAGGATCACGACATCGTCGTGATCGACAAGGCAGCCGGGATGGTCGTGCACCCGGCCGCGGGACACGCCGACGGCACCCTGGTCAACGCGCTGCTCCACCACGTCGAGGATCTCAGCGGCGTCGGCGGCGAGCTGCGTCCCGGGATCGTGCATCGCCTCGACAAGGGCACGTCGGGGCTGATGGTCGTGGCCAAGCACGACAAGGCGCACGAAGCGCTCGCGTCGCAGTTCGAGGAGCGGCACGTCGAGAAGGAGTACACGGCGCTCGTCTGGGGCGTGCTCTCGCCCGGGCGCCGCATCGAGGAGCCGATCGGCCGCGACCCCAACAACCGCCAGCGCATGTCGACCAAGGCGCGGCGGGCGCGCACCGCGGTGTCGCGCATCACCTGGGCCGAGCCGTTCCCTGGGGTGTGCCTGGTCGGGGTCGGCATCGCCACCGGACGCACGCACCAGATCCGCGTACACCTGAGCGGCATCGGGCACCCCGTGGTCGGCGACGCGCTCTACGGCGGCGTCCACCGCCGCGTCCCGCCGCAGCTCAGGGCGGTCCAGACGCTCGACCGGCCGTTCCTCCACGCATCTCGCCTTTCCTTCGCCCATCCGGTCGACGGCCGGAGGCTCGAATTCCGGTCCGAACTGCCCCCCGATCTCGCGTCGGTGGTCGATCGGCTCCGCCACGACGCCGAGCACCTGACCTACTAGAAATCCCGGGAATAGCGGGGATTCCGCGGCGTCCGGCTGGCGTGTCCCCGATGCGCTTTCGAAACAGCCGCGTAACACGCGACGAGCTAGAATCGTGGCCGTCCGAAAGAGCCCTTTCGGAAGGAGACACTGAAATGCACATAGTCGGATGGATGGGGCGCGTTGTGCGCCTGGCTCTAGTCATGTGTCTGGCCGCCGGCAGCGCCGCGGCTCAGGGTGTGACCACCGGTACGATCGGCGGCGTGGTGAACGACGCGCAGGGCGCCGTCGTCCCTGGCGCGACCGTCACCGCCGTGCACGAGCCGTCGGGTACGTCGTACGAAGCCGTCACGCAGGCCGATGGCCGGTTCTTCATTCCGGGCATGCGCGTGGGCGGCCCCTACAAGGTGACGGCCACCCTCACCGGCTTCGGCACCGAGGCCAAGGGCGGTGTCGAAGTCACGCTCGGCACATCCACCGATCTCACGTTCACGCTCACCGTCGCCGCGCTCAACGAGCAGGTCACGGTCGTGGGCAACCAGGACTCGACCTTCAGCTCGCAGCGCACCGGCGCCGCCACGGCGGTCACCCGCGCCGAGCTCGCCGTCCTGCCGACGGTGTCGGGCCGCATCAACGACATCACGCGCCTGACGCCGCAGTACGGCGGCAACGGCACGTTCGGCGGCATCGACAACCGCCTGAACAACATCACCGTCGACGGCTCGTACTTCAACAACTCGTTCGGCCTCCAGGGCCAGCCCGGCGACCGCACCGGCGTCGCCCCGATCTCGCTCGAGGCCATCGAGCAGATCCAGGTGAGCATCGCGCCCTACGACGTGCGGCAGGGCAACTTCGTCGGCGCCGGCGTCAACACCGTGACGCGCAGCGGCACCAACAAGATCACGGGGTCGTTCTACAGCCGCTACCGCAACGAGAGCTTCGTCGGCACCGAGGCGGCGGGCCTGCCGTTCAACCCGGGCACCTTCATCACCAAGAACAACGGCTTCTGGGTCGGCGGTCCGTTCGTCAAGAACAAGCTGTTCGGGTTCGCCAGCTTCGAGAAGCAGGACGACACGCGTCCCCTCACCACCTTCACCGCCAATCCGGGCGGCGGTGCGGCGGCGCAGGGCAACACGACGCGCGTGCTGGCGAGCGATCTGACGGCGCTGAGCGCGTTCCTGTCGAGCAGCTTCAAGTACGACACCGGTCCGTTCGAGAACATCAGCAAGAAGACGCCCGCCAAGCCGTTCCTGATCAAGGGCGACTACAACCTCAACGCCTCGAACAAGGTGACGTTCCGCTACAACCAGCTCAGCTCGAGCGCGGACATCAACCTCTCGAACTCGTCGTCGCTCGGGTTCGGCCGTCAGACCTTCTCGAACAACTTCCTCAACTACCAGAGCTCGGACTACGCCCAGACCGAGAACATCCACTCGGGCATCGGCGAGTGGAACTCGACCTACGGCGGCAGCATGGCGAACAACCTGATCGTCGGCTACACCAAGCAGGACGAGAGCCGCGGCTCGCTGAGCGGGCTGTTCCCGTTCGTCGACATCCTCGACGGCAACAGCACGGCCTACACGTCGTTCGGCTCCGAGCCGTTCACGCCCAACAACGAGCTCCGCTACAACACGTTCCAGCTCCAGGACAGCTTCACCAAGGCCGGCCGCAAGCACTCGCTGACCTTCGGCGGCTCGGTCGAGAAGTACCACTCGGAGAACGTGTTCTTCCCCGGCAAGCAGAGCGCCTACGTCTACAACACGCTCCAGGACTTCTACACCGACGCGCAGGACTTCCTGGCCAACCCGAACCGGACCTCGTCGCCGATCACGCTGCGGCGGTTCCAGGTGCGCTACATGAACATCCCGGGCATGGAGAAGCCGATCCAGCCGCTCGACGTCTGGTACACGAGCGGCTACGCGCAGGACGAGTTCCGGCCCAAGGCGAACCTGACGATCACCGCCGGCGTCCGCGTCGACGTGGCCAAGTGGGGTAACACGGCCTACGCCAACGCCAACGTCGACGCGCTCACCTTCCGTGATCCCGCCGGCAGCCCGGTGTCGTTCAGCACCGGCGCGCTGCCCAAGGCGTCGCCGCTCTGGTCGCCCCGCGTCGGCTTCAACTGGGACGTGGCGGGCAAGCGCAACACGCAGGTCCGCGGCGGCACGGGCGTCTTCACCGGCAAGCCGGCCTACGTCTGGATCTCGAACCAGATCGGCAACACGGGCGTCCTCACCGGGTTCGTCCAGGCGGACAACACGAAGAACTTCCCGTTCAACCCGGATCCGGATCACTACAAGCCGACCAACGTGACGGGCGCGCCCGCCTCCAGCGTCGACCTCGCGGTGACCGACGAGGACTTCAAGTTCCCGCAGACCTGGCGCACGAACATCGGCGTCGACCAGAAGCTGCCGTGGGGCATGATCGGCACCGCCGAGTTCATCTACAACAAGGACGTCAACGGCCTCTCGTACTACAACGCCAACCTGCCGGCGGCGCAGTCGACGTTCAACGGCCCGGACAACCGTCCGCGCTGGGTCGGCACGTCGTGCGCGGCGGCCACGGCGACGCCCTGCGTCACCCGTCTGAACAACGTCGCCGGCAACCAGATCACCAACGCGATCGTCCTGACCAACGCCAACGACGGCCGGTCGTGGAACTTCGCCGCCAGCCTGCAGAAGAACTTCGGCGGCCTGGGGCTGCGGTCCGCCTACAGCTACGGCGAGTCGAAGACGCTGATCGATCCGGGCTCCATCGCCTCCGGCTCGTTCACCGGCAACGCGATCTACGGGGATCCGAACAACCCGGCGCTGGCGTTCGGGGCCAACTCGCCTGGGCACCGCCTCTACATCAACGCGAACTACACGAAGCAGTTCTTCAAGTTCGGCTCGACGACGGTCTCGGCCTTCTGGAACACGTTCACCGGCGGCAACACCAGCTACGTGTTCGCGGGCGACATGAACGGCGACTCGGCGAACAACAACGACCTGATCTACATCCCGCGCGATCAGTCGGAGATGAGCTTCGCGTCGTTCACGAGCGGCGGCAAGACGTTCACGCCGGAGGCGCAGGCGCAGGCGTTCGACACCTACATCAACAACGACCCGTACCTGAGCGAGCACCGCGGTGAGTACGCCAAGCGCAACGCGGTGTTCCTGCCGCGGATCACGCGCATGGACCTGAGCCTCGTGCAGGAGGTCTTCGGCAGCGTCCGCGGCTCCCGCCAGGGCGGGCAGGTCCGCCTGGACATCACCAACTTCGGCAACCTGCTGAACTCGGACTGGGGCGTCAGCCGGAGCCTGCGTCAGAACCAGATCCTGACCAACGCGGCGGTCGACGCCGCGGGCAAGCTGACCTACCGCATGGCCTTGCAGAACGGCGATCTCTTCACCACGCCGTACCGGACCAACGCGGCCATCGCGGACGTCTACGTGATGATGCTCAGCTTCCGCTACACCTTCAACTGAGCGGACCTCCACGGTCATCGGCCTCGCGGCCGGGTCCGGACGCCCTCTTCCCCACCGGGAAGAGGGCGTTTTTGTCGGCGCCGGCGTGTAGGATCGCCGGTGCCATGCCTCCAGCCGAGCGCCTCGCCACGCGGTCGATCTACGAAGGCCGCATCTTCAGCGTCACCGTCGATCGCGTCCGCCTGCCGCACGGTCCCGAGGTCGACCTCGAAGTCGTCCACCATCGCGGCTCGGTCGTGATGCTCTGCGTGCCGTCGCCGGGATCGGTCATCCTGGTGCGGCAGTACCGGTACTGCGCCGGCCGCGATCTCTGGGAACTGCCGGCCGGGAGCCTGGGCCAAGACGAGGATCCGGTCGACGGCGCCCGCCGCGAGTGCCACGAGGAAGTCGGCCTCGTCCCGCGCACGATCCGGCACCTGACGACGCTCTACCCGACGCCAGGCTTCTGCACCGAGCGCATGCTGTTCTATCTGTGCACCGACCTGGTCGAGCCCGACGCCGCGGCGCACCAGGACGAAGACGAGGACGTCGAGCCGCGGACGTTCACGCTCGACGAGTGCTGGGCGATGGTCGCCCGCGGCGAGATCGCGGACCTGAAGACCGTCACCGCGCTGGCGCTGCTGGCGCGCTCCTGAGGAGGCTCCGATGTCCCGGCGCGGTATCTGGCTCTCGCTCTCCGCCCTGCTGCTGGTCGCGCAGCTGCCGTCGCGCGCGCAGGATCGCGCGCTCGCCGTGCCGGAGATGAAAGTGCTCCTGCAGAACGACCGCGTCCGCGTCCAGTACCACGACGTCGCCGTCGGCGAAACCACGCCGATGCACTCGCATCCGGCGTATGTGGCCTACGTCTTCGGCGACTACGCGGGCACGTCGATCCTGCCCGACGGGCGTGAAATCCCGCTCACCCGCAGGAAGGGCGACGTGTTCTTCAACGAGCCGGTGACGCACAGGATCGTCAACACCGGCGCGACGCCGATCCACAACCTGATCGTCGAGCTGAAGGACCCGTCGCCGCGGCCGGCCGCCGGCGCGCGGCCGGAGTAGCGGCCGGCCCTGACCCTTCGCGGCGGCGGGCTCAGTGCACGGGCTCGGGCACGGCAGCCGCGATGGGGGCGGGTGCCGGAGTGAGCGCCAGATCGATCACCTCGTCGATCGACGACACGAGGTGGATGGTGAGGTCCTTGCGCAGGTCTTCGCCGATGTCTTCGATGACGCTCTTTTCGTTCTGCCGCGGCAGGATCACGCGGCGGATGCCGACCCGCCGCGCCGCGAGCACCTTCTCCTTGATGCCACCGACCGGCAGCACCTTGCCCGAGAGCGTGATCTCGCCGGTCATCGCGACGTCGCCGCGGACCGGCCGTCCGGTCAGCTCCGACACGATCGCAACGGCCATGGTGACCCCGGCGGACGG
>Ga0075366_10001455_pt1 | contig 11796 bp, 9 predicted proteins | sample EndMethybrTD3031_FD_72351 | JGI IMG/M metagenome (GOLD analysis project Ga0075366, IMG submission 72351) | Populus endosphere microbial communities from Tennessee, USA - Endosphere MetaG P. TD hybrid TD303-1 | ecosystem: Host-associated > Plants > Roots > Endosphere | place: USA: Tennessee... | reverse complement strand
GGCAGCGGCGCGCGTCGATCTCGGCGAGCTTGCCGGAGATATCGCCGTCGATCATGTAGAAATAGAGGTCGCCCTTGAACACGCCGGGGCCGCCCTGCATGTAGTGCCACAGCGTTTCCCAGCGGCCCTCGTCTGGCGCGGTCGGCGCGACGAGGCCCGACACGATGCCGGCGCAGACTTCGCCGCCATGCACGTCGGGGCGATGCAGCCAGCTCGTATCGTAATAGGGATCGACCTTGGGCGAGGATTCGAGCCCGATAATTGCGCGGAATTGCTCGGGGTGCTCGTGCGCGAGATGCAGCACGATGCGCCCGCCGATCGAACAGCCCATCACGACGGGCTTGTCGAGTTCGAGCGCGGCCGAGATTTCCAGGATCATGTGCACGTAGTCGCGCGAGGTGAGGCGATACTCCTCGTTCTGCCAGCCGGTAGGCGGCGAGGATTTTCCGTGCCACGGCATGTCGAACACGATGACGCGATAGTCTTTGGTGATGCGCGGATCGTTCAAGAGGCCGCGATATTGCCGGCCGTCGGAGCCGGCGGTGTGCAGGCACAACAGCGGAATGCCGCTGCCGGCCTCCTCGACGTAGAGGCGATGCGGGCGGCCGAGCAGGTCGAGATGCAGATAGCGGCCGGTGATGGGTTCGAAGCGCGGGCTCACTGGGCACCTCCGCTTCGCGAAGCTGCTAAGGCGCCTCCCGCCGCGATGACGCCCTTGAAATAGAACAGGTTGGTCATGAAGGGGTGCAGGTCGCCTTCGATGCGCAGCAGCTTCTTCTTCACCAGCGCGAAGATGTCGGTGAAGCCGGGGATCGGCTTGGGCGAGAGGAGCCTGTCCCAGCTCTCGCGCGACGCGCGCAGCGCAAACGCATAGTTTGGCGTGATGAACGGTCCGGGCCGGATGTCGGTGATCTTGCCGTCGCGGATGCTGACGAGATGATCCGTGTTGTCGATGGCGATCAGGAAGGTGGTGTTGACGTGCTTGCCGCGCCGGACAAGGTTTGCGTCGCCGTTCACGCGCGCGGCGAGATTCTCCAGCATGCGTCGCCTCCCATTTTTGTCATTGTGTTCTGATTAGCGCATCAACCGCAACCACCCCATCCGCCCGCACGATCAGCGGGTTCACCTCGGCCTCCGCGACTGCCGGATCGTTCTGCAGCGCGAGTTGCGACAGCGCCACGATGGCCTTGGCGAGCGCGTCGATGTCACCCGGCGGCTTGCCGCGAAAGCCTTTCAGTGTTGCGAAAGCCTTGACCTCGCCGATCATCGCGTGCGCGGTCGAAAGATCGACCGGCGCGAGGCGCAACGCGCGATCGCGATAGATTTCCGTATAGACCCCGCCCGCCGCTACCATGATCAGCGGTCCAACCTCGCGATCGACGCGATAGCCGACCAGCGCCTCGCCGACCCCGGCGCTCATCGGCGCGACCAGCACGCGGTCCGGCGTGATGCCGGTGCGGCTCTTCACAGTCTCGCGCATTGCGCTGACGGCGGCGACGAGCGCCTCGCCATCGCGCACGTTGAGCGCGACGCCCCCCGCCTCGGTCTTGTGCGGGATATCGGCCGAGAGAACCTTTACGGCGACCGGATACGCGAAGGGCAGGGTGGGCGCCCGCGTGAGGATCGTCTCAAGCGCCACGGCGGGCGAGCGCGGCACGCCGAGGCGATCGAGCGCGCCATAGGCTTCGAGTTCGTCGAGTACGCGGCCACTGCTGCCTTGCGGCGCAGGGGCGGCCGGTTTCGGCGCGCGCCGCGAGAGCGCGGCCGCGACCGCGTCGGCGCAAGCCTCGGGCGTGCGAAAGCTCGGGATTCCGGCCTCGGCTAGCCGCGCCAGCGCATCGCCGGCCTCCGGCACGAGGAACGCCGCGATCGGCTTTTGCGAGTTCGCGCTGTCGATGATGGGTTTGACGGCAAGATCGGGATGAAAGCGTGCGGATGACCCGACCACCGCAATCACCATGTCGAACTCGGGCGCTGTGGTGAGAATATCGAGCGCGCCCTTGTAGACGTCATAGCGCGCACCCGCGACGGTGAGGTCGACGATGCGTGCGGGCGTCACGTCGATCTTCTTTTCGGCGAGGCGCGCGAAGGTTTCGGGCTCGGGCTGCGCGATGTCCACGCCGCGCATGGCCAGCGGGTCGACCACCATGATGGCGCCGCCGGCCGTGGTGGTGATTACGGCGACGCGCGGCGGGCGCGTGCTTGCGGGACGGATCGGTGTGCGGCGCACCAGTGGCATCGCCTCCAGCAGACCTTCGAGGCTTTCGAGCCGCGCGATCCCGCAATCGCTCAGGAATGCGCTCGCGATGTCGTCCTCGCCCGCCAGCGCGCCGGTGTGCGTGACAGCGAGCTCGCGCGCCGCCGACGAACGGCCGAGCTTGTAGGCAATCACTGGCTTGCCGCGCGCGGCGGCGCCGAGTGCGAACTCGCGCAGGTGCGCGGCGTTGCGGATCGATTCCAGGAACAGCACGTAGCTGTCGATGTCCGGGTCATCGACCGTGGAATGACAAATCTCGCCGATCGACAGGTCGACCTCGTTGCCGATCGACACGAGCCCGGCGAAGCTCATGCCGCGCGCCTTGCCGCGCGACATCAGCGACCCGATCATCGTGCCCGAGTGCGAGGCGACGAACGTGCGGCCGACCGGAATGTCCGGCTCGGCGAAGGCCGCATTCGCGGTCAGCATCACGCCTTCGCGCAGGTTCACGACGCCAAGGCTGGAGGGGCCGACCAGGCGGATGCCGGTCTCGGCCACGACCTCCTTGAGCCGATGCTCGCGCGCCACGCCGTCCGCGCCCGTCTCCGAGAAGCCGGCGGCCAGAATGGTCGCGACCTTGACGCCGGCCTTGCCGCATTCGGCGACCGCGTCGACGACGGCCTCGGTCGGCAGCAGGATATAGGCGTGGTCCGGCGCTGCGGGCAGGGCGGCGACCGACCTGTAGGCCTTTTCGCCCAGCACGGTCTCGCGGCGGGCGTTCACCGAATAAATCGTGCCGCGGTAGCCCGCCTGCCGGAGGTATTGGAGCGGGCGGCCGGTTGTCTTTGACACATCGTCCGACTGCCCGATCAGGGCGACCGAACGGGGGGAGAGCAGGGCCTGCCGCAGGGCGGCACGATCAAGCGTCATTGCGTACTTTCCGCTGAGCGAAACGGGAGGGGCCGCAGTCTCGCAAATTTTTGCGCGCTGCTGAAACCCCCGTGATCGTCGCCCGTAGGGGAGTCACGGGAAGCTCACAACAACGTGGTTATTTGGAAGCGTTCCAGACAGCTATCCTGCAATTCACAGCCGCAGCAGCGGCCCATCCAGAGGGGGAGACACATGCTCAAATTCGGTGTTGCGCCGATCGCGACCGCGTTGGTCGGGCTCGGGGTCGCGGTTTTCGCCAGCAACGTGAAGGCGGGCGGCGACAAGGTCGTGTTCCCGGAGGGCTTCGACAAGGGCGTGCTCTATACGACCGTCGATCGCGCCGACAACAAGCAGTATCGCGAGCTTTACGCCCCCGCGGCTGCCGTCGCGGCAGCCAAGAAGGGCGAGCCGCTCCCCGACGGCACGGTGCTGACTTTGGTGCAGTACAAGGCCAAGCTGGATGCCGCCGGCAATCCGGAAAAGGACGCCAACGGGCGCTTCATCAAGACCGACCTGATCGGTTACACGGTGATGGAGAAGCGCAAGGGTTGGGGCGCGGAATACCCCGACAACATCCGCAACGGCGAATGGGAATATCAGGCGTTCACACCCGCCAAGGCGGCCAACCCGAACGCCAAGCTGACCGCGTGCTTCGAATGCCACAAGCCGTTGCCGTCGGCGAAGGACTTCGTGTTCAGCTACGACAAGCTGGCCGGGAAGTAGCGCTTCCGTGTCCCGGGCGCAGCGCAGCATGAAATGATGCGCTGCTGAACCGGGACCGTTACGGGCGCGGAGTTTGGAAAGGTCCCGGACGCGGTGCATCACTGCGTGCTGCACCGCGTCCGGGACACGATTTTTACGTTTCAAACTTCCCGAACTCGAAATTCCGCCCGGGTGCTGAATCAAACAGCGCCCGGGTGTAGGCGTGCTGTGGTGCGCCGAAGACGGCCGCGGTCGCGCCTTCCTCTACCACCTCACCCTTGTGCATCACGGCGATGCGGTCGCACACCTGCGCGGCGACGCGCAGATCGTGCGTGATGAACAGCACAGCGAGACTGAAGCGCTTGCGCACGTCGTCGATCAGTTCGAGCACCTGTGCCTGTACCGACACGTCGAGCGCCGAGACCGGCTCGTCGGCGACCAGGATCTCGGGCTCCATGGCGAGCGCGCGCGCGATGCAGACACGCTGGCGCTGGCCGCCGGAGAACTGGTGGGGGAATCGCGACAGCGCGTCTGGATCGAGCCCGACGAGGCGCATCAGCTCGCGGGCGCGCTCGTGCGCGGCTTGCGGGCTCATGCCGAAGTTCACCGGACCTTCGGTGATAGAAGCGCCGACATTGCGGCGCGGATTGAGCGAGCGATAAGGATCCTGGAACACGATCTGGACGCGCTTGCGGTGCGGCCGCAGCGCGCTGGCGGAGAGTTTCGCGACGTCGGCGCCCTTGATCAGGATCGCGCCATCGGTCGGATCGATCAGGCGCGCGATGCAGCGCGCGACAGTGGACTTGCCCGAGCCGGATTCACCGACAACCCCGAGCGTCTCGCCGCGCCGGACCAGCAGGTTCACATCCTTGGCGGCCTCCACGACGCGGCGCTTCGCGAAGAAGCCGCCGGAGACGTAGGTCTTGGTCAGGTTGTTCGTCTGTAGCACGATCGGTTCGTTGTCGATCGGCGCGCGCGCGGGCGGCGAAAGGCTCGGCACCGAGCGGATCAGCATGCGGGTATAGTCGTGCTTCGGGCGGCGCAGAACTTCCTCGGTCGTGCCTTGCTCGACGACCTTGCCGTGCTGCATCACGACCACGCGGCTCGCTACCTCGGCGACGACGCCGAAGTCGTGCGTGATGAACAGCACGCCGGTGTTGCGGCGCTCGCGCAGCTCCTTGATGAGCTTGAGGATCTGCGCCTGCGTGGTGACGTCGAGCGCGGTGGTCGGCTCGTCCGCGATCAGCAGCGCCGGATCGAGCACGAGCGCGGCCGCGATCATGATGCGCTGGCGCTGACCGCCGGAAAGCTGATGCGGATAGGCATCGATCATGCGTTCGGGGTCGGGGAGGCGGACCGCCTCCATCACCTCGAGCGCGCGCGCTCGGCGTTCGCCTTCATTGAGGTCGGTGTGGATATCGAGCACTTCGGCGATCTGGTCGCCAACCTTCATGACCGGGTTCAGCGCGGTCATCGGCTCCTGGAAGATCATGGATATCCGGTCGCCGCGGATCGCGCGCATCTCGGCAGCGGACTTCGTCAGCAGTTCGCCACCCTCAAGCAGCACGCGGCCGCTCGCGATGGTGAACTGGCGGCGCGGCAAAAGGCCCATGATCGAATGCGCCGTGACCGACTTGCCCGAGCCGGACTCGCCGACCACGCAGACGATCTCGCCCGGCGCGACCGAAAACGAGACGTCCTCAACGGCGTTAAGGCGGTCCGCTCCCGCGGGCAGTTGCACAGTGAGGTTTTCGACGTTGAGGACGGGCGGCATCGTCACACCCGCCGCGCGAGCTTGGGATCGAGGCGGTCGCGCAAGCCGTCGCCGAGCACGTTTACGGCGAGGATCGTCAGCGCGAGCGCGGCGCCGGGGAACAGGATGATCCGCGGCGCGATCGGGAAGAACGCGCGGCCCTCGGCCATCATGTTGCCCCAGCTCGGGATCTCGGGCGGCGTTCCGGCGCCGAGGAAACTCAGAATGGCCTCGGTCAGCATGGCGGAGGCGCAGACATAGGTCGCCTGGACGATCAGCGCCGGCACGCAGTTCGGCAGCACATGGCGGATCAGGATCATCGGCAGGCTTGTGCCGGCTGCAATCGCCGCCTCCACGTAAGGCTCCTCGCGCACGGTGAGCACCACGGCGCGCACAAGGCGCACGACACGCGGGATTTCCGGGACCGTGATGGCGATGATGACGGTGGTGAGGCTCGCGCCCGACAGTGACACCAGTGCGATGGCAAGCAGCACGCCGGGGATCGCCATCAACCCGTCCATCACACGCATCACGATGCCGTCGAGAATGCGGATGTAGCCCGCGGTCAAGCCGATGAAGAGGCCGATCGAAATCGACAGTACCGCGACCGCGATGCCGACCGCGAGCGAGACGCGCGTGCCGTAGACGACGCGGGTCCAGATGTCGCGGCCGAACTGGTCGGTGCCGAACCAACTCGCTTCGCTCGGCGGGCGCAGACGTTGAAGCGGATTGAGGTCGAGCGGATTCGTCGTCCACAGCAGCGGTGCGAAGACCGCCGCGAGCACCGTCAGCGTGATGATGATCGCGCTGACGACGACAAAGGGATAGCGCGCCGCAAGCGGCCGCCAGCCGCCGAACATGGTGGCACCGATCGGAATCGCTTTGCCGGCGGTGTCGGTCAATAGCGTATCCTCGGGTCGAGCAGCGTATAGGCGATGTCGATAATGAGATTGAGCGCGATGTAGAGCAGCGAGAAGAACAGGATCAGGCCCTGGATGATCGGATAGTCGCGTTTCTGGATCGCGTCGACCACGAGTCGGCCGAGGCCCGGAATGTTGAACACGCTTTCGGTGACCACCACACCGCCGATGAGGAGCGCGACGCCGAGGCCGATCACCGTCACGATGGGGACGGCCGCGTTGCCAAGCGCATGCACCAGCAGCACCTTCGTCTCGGCCTGGCCTTTCGCGCGCGCGGTGCGGATGTAATCCTCCTCCAGCACCTCCAGCACGCTCGCGCGCGTGATGCGCGCGATCAGCGCGATGTAGATCGCCGAGAGTGCCAGCGTTGGGAGGGTAATGTGGCTGAGAAACAGGCCGGGGTCGGTAAAGGGCGAGCGATAGCCCTGCACCGGGAACCAGCGCAAGCCGAGCGCAAAACCATAGATCAGGAAATAGCCCATCACGAACACCGGCACCGAGAAGCCGATGACGGCGAAGACCATCACGGCGCGGTCAACCCAGGTGTGCGCTTTCCAGGCCGCGAGCACGCCAAGAGGTACCGCTACGATGACCGAGAACACGATCGTGGTCAGCGCCAGCATCGAGGTCGGCTCGATGCGCTGCGCGATCAGGGTCGAAACGGGGAGGTTGGAGAAGATCGAGACGCCGAGGTCGCCGCGAAGCAGGTCGCCGAGCCAGCGCACGAACTGGATCAGGATCGGCTGATCGAGACCGAGCTGCGTGCGGATGCGGGCGATCTGCTCGGCAGTCGCGTAGTCGCCCGCGATCACGGCGGCCGGATCGCCGGGCGAGAGGCGCAGCAGCAGGAACACCGTAAGGGCGACGATCCCCATGACGGGGATCGTCGAGAGCACGCGCTTGAGGACGAAGCTCAGCATGCGCCGAGAACTCCGTAACCTCTCCCCGCCTGCGGGGAGAGGGGCGCGATCAACTCGTCTTCTCCATGTTCCAGAAGAACTGGACCGGCGAGGGGATCATGCCCTTGACGTTGTCGCGATAGCCGACGGGCACGAAGAAGATGCCGAGGTTGGCCGCGGTGCCGATCTCGATGGCGCGCTGCTGCACTTCGGCGGCGGCCTTCTTCTGTGCGTCGAGGCCGCTCGCGGCCGAAAAGGCGTCGCGCAGGTCGCGCAGCTTGGCGTCGTCCGGCCACCCCGGCCAGGCCTTGCTCGGGTCGGCCACCAGCGAGGCGTTGCTGAGCGGGTTGAGCAGGTCGCCGCCGATCCACCAGGTCGGGAACATGTTCCAGCCGCCCTGATCCACCGGCTCCTTCTTGGCGCGACGCGAGGTCACCGACGACCAGTCCATCGCCTGCACGTCGACATTCATGCCGATGTCGCGGCAGGCCTTCGCCACCACAAGGGCGAAAGCCGACGAAATCGGGATGTCGGAGGGCTGCAGGATAACGGTCTTCTCGCCCTTGTAGCCGGACTCCTTGAGCAGCTTCTTGGCCTCGTCGAGGCTCGTCGGAAAGGCGAGCTCGGTGCCTTGGTTGGTTTCGAGCGGCGAGCCGCACGGATAGATCGATTTGCACTCGCGGTAGTATTGCGGGTTGCCGACCGAGGCGGCGAGCGTGTCCTTCTGGCTGATCGCCCGCATGATGGCGCGGCGCACCAGCGGATTGTTGGTCGGCGCGGCGAGGTGATTGAAGCGCATCATACCTTGCGAGCCGATCGGATCGAGGACATCGATCTTCACGCCCGGCGCCTTCGAGAGGAGCGGCGCAAGGTCGCCCGGTACCTGCTCGTAGTAATCGACCTCGCCGGACATCAGCGCGTTCATGCAGGTCGTGGGGTCGGGGATGTAGAGCCACTCGACGCGATCGACCTTGGCGATCTTGGCGCCGGCCGCGCCGGAGGTCGCTTCCTTGCGCGGCACGTAGTCCTTGAACTTTTCGTAGACGACCTTGGAGCCCGGGACCCACTGTTCCTTGCGGAAGATGAACGGACCGGAGCCGATCGCATTCTCGATCTGCTTGAAGGCGTCGGTCTCGGCGATCTCCTTCGGCATGATGAAAGGTACGTTGGAGGAAATCTTCGCAATCGTGTCGACCAGCAGGCCGTAGGGACGGGTGAGCTTGATCTCCAGGGTCTTGGCGTCTCGGCCGCTCACGCTCTCGACCGCCGTGAACATGGTCTGACCCATGGCGTCGCGCTTGCCCCAGCGGATCAGCGAGGCGGCGCAGTCGGCCGCAGTCACGGGCTTGCCGTCATGGAACGAGAGCCCGTCACGCAACACGAAGGTCCAAGTCTTGCCGTCGGCCGATGTCTCCCACTTGTCGACCATCTGCGGCTGCGGATTGAGATTGCCATCCATCGCGAACAGCGTGTCGTAGACCATGTAGCCATGGTTGCGGCTGATGTAGGCGGTGGTCCAGATCGGATCGATGTTTTTCAGGTCGGCGTGCGGAATGACGCGCAACACCGAGCCCTTGGCCTGACCGAATCCCGGCCCGCCAAGGAGCGGCGCAGCCATCGCGCCGCCGACGAAAGCACGACGAGAGAGTTTCATGAATCCCTCCACATGGCGGCCCTGACCCCCGAGTCCGGCCGCGTATACAAAGCTGGCAGGATGCTGCTGCATAAGCGGGTTCTTGACAACGGCCTTTTGGCCGCCGTCTGCCGCCAACGTAGCCATTGTCTGCCGAAATTGTGTCGCTTGAGTATGCTGATGCTGGGTATGGCTTGCTCACGGGTCGCTGTGGTTGCGCTTGGCCTGCTGTTTCTTGTGGCGGGACGGGAGATTGCGTCGGCCGAGGGTGAGACGATCGATCAGGCGCTTTGCCGGATGATCGAGGGTGCTGCGGCGAAGCATCGCATTCCGGCCGGGTTCTTCACCCGGCTCATCTGGCAGGAGAGCAGCTTCCGGCCGGGCGTGACCAGCGGGGCGGGGGCGCAGGGCGTCGCGCAATTTATGCCCGGAACCGCGGCCGAGCGTGGCCTCACCGACCCATTCGACCCCGAGCAGGCGATCCCGAAATCCGCCGAGCTGTTGAACGACCTGCGCCAGCGTTTCGGCAACCTCGGGCTTGCGGCGGCGGCCTACAATGGCGGGCCCGCGCGCGTCGAGGCCTGGCTTGCGGGGCGCGGGGGATTGCCGGGCGAAACGCGAGGGTACGTCGAAGCCATCACGGGCCGCACCGCGGAGGATTGGGCGGAGGACGCGCGCCGTGGGGCTGCGGACAGCATGGAAGCCGCGCCAACGCGCTGCCTGATCCTTGTGGCCTGCTTCCGGCGCGGCACCGACCGGCTGATCGCGGCCTACAGCGGCCCGGTCGAGACCTCGCCGATTGCACCGTGGGGCGTGCAGCTCGCCGGGAATTTCTCGAAGGACCGTGCGCTCGCCTCCTATGAGCGCGCGCGCCAGCGCTACGCCGCGCTCCTGTCGGAGGCCGTCCCGATGGTGATCGGCACGCGGCTGCGATCGCGCGGGACGCGCGCGTTCTACCGCGTGCGCGTGCCGGCGGCGACGCGCGAGGCCGCAACGGACATTTGCGCACGCCTGCGCCGGGCGGGCGGCGCCTGCGTGGTGCTCAAGAGCTGACGACTTGACTTAGAAGGTCTGACGCGGGGACGATCCGGCATCGCCGGAGCGGAAACATGCCGACCCCAACCGAAGACGACATCAAGCATGCGCACCAGCGCGCCTGGGACTGGTTTGCCCTTCACTCGAACCAGCGCATGCAGACGTTCAACTACTTTCTCGTCGCGACGGTGTTTCTCGCAGGGGCTTACGGTTCGATGCTGGAAAAGAATGCTGGTGCCGCGGCGTTCGCGGCGCTGGCCGGGGCATGGATTTCGCTCTGGTTCCGCCGGATGGACGTGCGGACCCGCCAGCTGATCGAGTCGTCGCGCGCACCGCTGATCAAATTGCAGGACAAGCTCGCGGAGCTGACCGAGATCGAGGAACTGCGGATGTCGATCAACGTCGCGATCAACTGGAAGGGCGCGTCGACCTACAGCCGCGTCATCGACGTGACGCAGGGCACCGTCGGCATCTCGTTTCTTGCCGCCGCGATCTACGCGGCGTATCTGGCGCTGAAGCCGCATCTGTGAAGCGGCGCGTCCCCTCGCGAGGAGAGGACGCGCAACTTCGACCTAGACCAGTTTCTCGTTCTTGAGCGGCAGGTTGCGGATTGGGCGTCCAATCGCGGCCATCAAGGCGTTCAGCACCGCGGGTGCGGCCACGCAGATGGTCGGTTCGCCGACACCGCCCCAGAAATCGTGGGTCGGCACCACCACGGTTTCGACCTTCGGCATTTCGGCAAGGCGCAGGATCTCGTAGGTGTCGAAGTTGGTGTTGGTCACGCGCCCCTTGTCGATCTTCATTTCGCCGTAGAACAGCGCCGAGAGGCCATAAGCCACGCCACCCTCGACCTGCGCGGCAATCTGATGCGGGTTCACGGCGTGGCCGCAGTTGGTCGCCAGCACCATGCGGTGGACCTTCAGCTTGCCCTGCTTGCTGACGGAGACCTCGGCGGTGGCCGCCGAGTAGCTGCCGTAGCCCATGAACTGCGCGATGCCGCGATGGACGCCCGGAAGCAAGGGTTTGCCCCAGTCGCCTTTCTCGGCAGCGGCATTCAGCACCGCGAGGTGCTTGGGATGGTTGCTCATCAGGGCGCGACGGAACTCCAGCGAGTCCTTGCCGGAGGCCCGGGCGCACTCCTCGATGAAGCATTCCATGAAGATGCCGTTCTGGTTCGTGTTTACGCCGCGCCACGGGCCGACCGGCACGTGAGTGTTGCGCATCACGTACTCGATCAGCAGGTTTGGCACGGTGTAGCCGAGCTGCGCGTCGCCCGGCTCCTCCCACCAGCCTTGCATCTGGCGGCGGTCCTTGCCGCCGACGATGCCGGCGGGGTTCGACCAGGCATTGATCGACTGGCCGGAGGACTTCACATGCAGGCCGATGAGATTTCCCTTCTCGTCGAGGCCGGCGGACATCTTGCACATCGCGACCGGGCGATAGAAATCGTGCGCCTGATCTTCCTCTCGGCTCCAGATCAGCTTCACCGGCGTATCGGGAAACTCTTTCGCGATCGTGACCGCCTGACGCAGATAGTCGTGCCCGCCCGCGCGCCGGCCGAAGCCGCCGCCGAGGTCGTAGCGATGCACGTCGCACTTCGCGAGCGGAACGCCGGACTCCTCGCCGAGCGCCGCAAGGGCGGCTTCGAGGTTCTGCGTCGCCACCCACGCCTCGGCCTTGTCAGACGAGAGCTTCACGGTGGCGTTCATCATCTCCATGCAGGCATG
>Ga0075366_10001454_pt1 | contig 11797 bp, 7 predicted proteins | sample EndMethybrTD3031_FD_72351 | JGI IMG/M metagenome (GOLD analysis project Ga0075366, IMG submission 72351) | Populus endosphere microbial communities from Tennessee, USA - Endosphere MetaG P. TD hybrid TD303-1 | ecosystem: Host-associated > Plants > Roots > Endosphere | place: USA: Tennessee... | reverse complement strand
CGCGACCTAATGCAGGGTAACCCTAAACTAAATGAACTCGGTTTTGGCGAAGAAGCAAATGGTCACAATGCCATTGTTTCAGGTTTCCAGGGTCAACGGCAGTGGACAGATTTTTTGCCTAATGGCGATTTTCCCGAGGCTATACTAAATTCTTCTTTCGATTGGAACGGCATTCGTGCGCCTTTTATGGTAGCTACCGAGAATGATTCGCTTAATGGAATGAGCATGCTGCTGGGTAATTTACTGCGCCACACCGCACAGGTATTTGCCGATGTGCGGACCTATTGGAGCCCTGATGCAGTAAAACGTGTTACCGGTTGGCAGCCCGAAGGTTTAGGTAAGGATGGCTTTATTCATTTGATCAACTCGGGTTCGGCTGCGTTGGATGGAACAGGTCGGCAGCAACATAGTGATAGCCCAGTTATGAAACCCTTTTGGGAAATTAGCGAAGACGAGGCCCAGCAATGCCTGGATGCTACGCAATGGTACCCGGCAAATAATGGATATTTCCGCGGTGGTGGTTATTCATCTCAATTTGTTACCCGTGGAGGAATGCCGGTAACGATGTGCCGGTTAAACTTGGTTAAAGGGCTGGGGCCGGTGTTACAGATAGCTGAAGGTTATACCATCGATTTACCTGAACAGATACACAATTTATTAGACACCCGCACCGATCCAACCTGGCCAACTACCTGGTTTGTACCGATATTGACCGGGAAAGGGAACTTTACAGATGTATATAGTGTTATGGCGGCATGGGGCGCCAACCACGGATCGTTTAGTTACGGACATTATGGGCACGAATTGATAACCCTGGCCGCAATGTTACGCATTCCGGTAAGTATGCATAATGTTCCTGATGAAAAACTATTCAGACCATCGGCATGGAAAGCTTTTGGATCTGACAACGAAGGCGCCGATTATAGGGCATGCGCCATTTACGGGCCTTTATATAAATAAATTAATTATGAAAAGAATTTCTTTGCTACAGGCTCCTGATGGTAAATCTTACTTAGGCCCTTTTGCGTTGGTCACCAGTTTGTTTCTATTGTGGGGCTTTGCCCATGGCTTACTTGATGTACTGGACAAGCATTTTCAAAACACCCTGCACATTTCCAAAGCCCAATCAGGGTTTGTACAGTTTTCTTTATACATCGGTTACCTGGTAATGGCCGGGCCGGCCGGCTTGTTTATGAAACGGTATGGCTATAAAAGTGGGATAATTTTAGGTCTTACATTATTTGCATCAGGCGCATTTTTATTTTATCCCGCAGCGCATATGGGAGCATTTATTCCATTTCTGCTGGCATTATTTATTATAGCCTGTGGCCTTTCATGCCTTGAAACTGCAGCTAATCCGTATACTACTGTATTGGGACCGCCAAACGGAGCCGCAAGGCGTATAAATTTCGCACAATCGTTTAATGGATTAGGCTGGATACTTGGACCGCTTATTGGAGGGCTTTGTATTTTTGGTGCAACCAAAGTAGCCGGGCCCGAGCAGTTTGATTCACTTACCCGGCCATATCTTTGGGTTGGTTGTATTGTGGTTGGTGTCGCCGTTGTATTTGCATTAACCAAACTGCCCGAAGTTAAGGAAGAAAATAGCGAACATATTGATGCCAAAGCGCCGTTAAGCGAATTATTAGAACATCGTGGCTTTGTATTAGCCGTTATTGCTCAGTTTTTATATGTGGCTGCGCAAACCGGTGTTAACTCTTTTTTTATTAACTACGTTACCGAAACTTTAACTGGTTTACAGGAAACTATTGGTAACATGATGTTGCATTTGGGTACGTTTGGCCGTGTTTTTATGCCGCAAAACCCCGAGCAGGCTGCTTCATTGATCCTGGCCCTGGGCGGCATGGGCGCTTTTTGGATTGGCAGGTTGGTAGGGGCAAGCTTAATGAAATATATTTCACCCAAACGTATGTTAGCTATTTACGCCATTGTTAATACAGTTTTAATGGGCATTGTGGTAGCAAAACTTGGTTGGTTTAGCGTAATTGCATTGTTTTCCAGCTATTTCTTTATGTCGGTGATGTTTCCAACCATATTTGCGCTGGGCTTAAAAGGGCTTGGTCCACTCACTAAAAGAGCAGCTTCTTTTTTGGTAATGGCGGTGGCAGGCGGCGCTTTTTGTCCGCCTCTCATGGGGCTAATAGCCGACAATTTTGGTATGTCTATCGCATTCTTTATTCCATTGGGTTGTTTTGCTTTTATCGCTTATTATGGTATCACTGTCCGGTATCAGCATCATAAATCAGATAACCCTAAATTTATGGTTGTGCATTAGTAGCAAAATATATCCAAATAATTACATCAAATTATTTGGATATTAATTTAATATAAATAAATTTGAATACGAATTCAGAACATAAAAATCATCTTGGAAAGAGAGATTAAACACTTAAGTTTAAAAGCTCAAAACAAAAAAGTTTTTGATTTAAATAAAAATGAATACGTATTCATTTGAAATTAAAAAATAACCACACGAAAAATTAGTACAGATAGCAGAACGATAAAGTATACTTAATTGCATAATTTAATAAATTAAGCATACATAAAAAATTCATACATGAACTGGAATCAATTAGACATTTGGATCGTTGCAATCTACCTGCTGTTAATGTTAGGCATGTCCCTGTGGCATAAGCGCTTCGCATCAGCTAATTTGGAAAACTTTTTTTTAGGCGGGCGTAAGATACCCGGGTGGTTAAACGGAATATCGTACACCGCAGCTTTGGTAAGTCCGGATGCTGCTACAGGTTATGGTGGTTTGGGTTTAGTAACAGGCGCCTTTATTTCCTGGTGGTATTTAAGCCGGTTTGGATTGGCTTTATTTATTGGTGGGGTGCTTTTTGCCGTATTCTGGCGGCGGTTAAATTTGTTTACCTCGCTGGAGTTTTATGATCTGCGGTTTCAATCCCGCGCGGCTTCGGCCATGCGTATATGGATAGCAGTACGTACATCACTTATCGCCATGCCTGCCTGGACCGGAATAACCCTGCTTGCCGCTTACAAAATTATGGGGCCGGCATTCGGGTTAACTAAAACCGAAACGCTTTACCTGGTTGTACCCGTTTCTTTCTTATTTGTCTTTTTTTCAGGCTATAAAGGTGTGGTAATATCCAACCTGATACAAATGAGTATCTTTTTTGTAGGTACGATCACGCTTGCCGGACTTACCCTGGCGCACTTTGGCGGCCCGGTAGCTATGACAGCTACTATCGGTCATGTTTTTAACTCAACGCATCCCGAGATATTACGTATGACGCCGCCGGCCAACCATGATGTGTTTCCCCTGATGGCCGCCATGGCCTGGCTGTTCGGCCAAAGCATAGGTTACGGTGGCGATGCCGCCCCAATGGGTGGCGCTATGGAAGGACAGCGTATACTATCAACCCGCACACCAGCCGAAGCTTTAACCATGTATGTAGTAACCGCTGTCAGTATGTTTATATTACTGCTATTAGTTACACTGCCCAGTATATCAGCATCAGTAATGTGGCCTGAATTGCGAGCTGCAGGTGCCGACCGTGAATTGGTTTATGGCCGTTTGATGAAAGAATTATTGCCACATGGTGCTATGGGGCTACTTGTTGCCGCTATGATGGCTGCCACAATGTCTGTAGTTGGTGATAATCTGAACTTTGGCAGTCAGGTGATGGTGAGTGATATCTATCGCCGCTGGTTTGTAAAATCGGCCAGCGAAAAGCACTACATGTTGATAGGTAAAGTAGCTATGGGCATTATTGTTTGCCTGGCAATAGCTGTTGTATATAATGTAAGTATTATAACCAATGTAGCCATTTTTATGCTACAACTTAGTGCAGCCGAACTACCTGCCAATTGGGCACAATGGTGGTGGTGGCGCTTTAACGGTGCTGCCCGGATAGCGGCTTCATTTGGCGGTGCAGCTATTTTTTGCATAGTGGTTTTAGGGCCCCAGTTGCTCATGTTTTTAAATATACAATGGGCACATGATCTGATATTACCCTGGTGGTGGCAAACCCTGCTGGTTATGGGCTTAACAACCGTGCTTTGGGTAACCGTGGCACTGGTAACCAAACCCGACCCGGATAAATTACTGGATGGTTTTTACCAGCGCGTGCGCCCTTTAGGTTTTTGGAAACCTTACCGTACCAGGTATGCACCCTTGCCTAAAACACCAGTTAAACCTATTGTCAGGGGACTGGGTATTGCCATTGAAGGTTTTATTGCCGTAGCACTGCTTATCCAGGGCCTTACACAAATATGGTTTGGAAAATATTTACCAGGTATTGCCGAGTTAATAGGTTCGGTAATCTTATTTATTGCATTTAAAAAGCTGGCCAATTCTTATCTGCTTTATCTCACATCACGTACGGAAGGCGCTATACAGCCGGGCGATACCCAACAGGGATTGCCTGCACCAGATAAATAATAATTAAAAAGAATAATCATCATTCAACACAACAATTTATGAGAGCAAAACAACTGTTCAGAACAAAAGAGGAGCATGTACTTTACCTGGGCGACTGGGTATTCCATGTGGGGCCAACGTTTATAGAGACACCTTTTGGAACAGAAACAAAGGATGCAGACCTGCATTTTTACGGCGAGCGCCTTACCGAGGCGCTGGAGCACGAGGTTGACGTTACCCCGTTATCAAACTGGGAATTATACAGGTTGGAACCCGGAAAATTAGAAAGCTATCTGGCAGAGTCAAATTGCCTCATTATCAGTGATGTTGAAGCTAAATGTTTTCACTTATATCCAAGCTTTTTTGACCGTGCACGGCGCGAAAATAAAGTTGTGACCTTCCCCGACAGATTAACCGCTATTAAACAATGGATTAATGATGGCGGCGGCATGATGATGTTAGGCGGCTGGTTGTCTTTCAGCGGCGTACAGGGAAAATCAGGCTGGGGCCGCAGTACGCTGCAGGAAGTTTTGCCGGTGGAATGTTTGCTGGTTGAAGACCTGGTAGAATCATCCGCAGGTTTTACTGCTGAGGTAGTAGTGCCTAATCACCCTGCGGTAAAAGGTTTACCATGGGATAAGTTCCCACCAATATTTGGATATAATGAGACCAATGAAAAAGTAAATGGCGAAGTGCTGGTGCGCGTTAAAGAAACCGGCCACCCGTTGGTAGTAGCGGGTGAATATGGTAAAGGGCGTGTATTTACCTATATGTCAGATCCGGCCCCGCATTGGGGTATAAATTTTGAATTGTGGGAAGGTTACGATGCTTTTTGGCTACAAGCATTAAACTGGGTTAAAAAGAGGAAATAACAAATGGATCAACTACAATTACAGGCCGGCGCCGCGGTAGCAGATATTACACCACCGTTGGAAGTTGGTTTATTAACATCATCTGTAAAAGGTTTGTACGAGCCTTTTGAATCAGTTCGCTTGCCTTTAAAGGCCAGGGTGCTGGTTTTACAATCATGCGATGAATTAGTTGCCGTCGTTGCCCTCGATCTGTTGGCTATAAACGATACATCGGTTGGTGGCTGGGCCGCTTTTAAGCAGTCATTATCAGACATTATCCCTGCCGAGAAAATTATACTATGTTGCACACATACGCATAGCGCGCCTGAATCGAGCGCCATGTCTGGCTTATATTTAACAAAGGCTTATAAAACCTGGTTGGATGATATGAAGCAGCAGATAAAAACGGCCATTAATAAGGCTTTAGCCAGCTTAAAACCCTCCAGTTTATCTATCGCTACTTCAATTTTAAACGGTTATTCCATGCAGCGCCGCATAAAAACGCCGGCGGGTGTAGTTATGTCCGATTCTGTACAGCCTATAGCGGCCGAGTTATTGGATCTGCCACCGGTTGACCGCCGGGTAAAGACCCTGTATCTTCGGGATGAATCGGGTTTGGGTATTGCTACCATTGTGCAGGCAGTGTGCCATCCGGTGCATGAAATGTGTATACCTAAGGTATCATCAGAGTTTCCCGGTGAAATGTGTGTAGCGCTTGAAACTGATGCGCAAAATGGTGTGGCCCTGTTTTTAAATGGTGCTGCCGGCAATACCAATCCGCCAACGGTATCATACGGTGCCGAATACGCGCATAAACATGGTGTAGCTTTGGCCGCAACCGCGCAAAAACAGGAAGGCAAGGTTGAAATAGATACTTCAGAATTTAAATTTATACATAGCGAACTGCAATTATCAACCCGAAAAGAAGCAGGTATTACTAATGCTAATGATGCTATAGCCCGGTTAAGTATTATAAGTATCGGGTCATTAGCTATTATTTTTTTACCTGGTGAAGTATTTATTGAAACAGCATTTGAAATAGAAAATAATTCGCCCTTTGAACTCACCGTTATTGCTGGGTTTGGCGAAAACAATATTGGCTATTTACCCACCAAGGCCGCCTTTAATGAGGGAGGATATGAGGTTGGCCCGGGTAAATGGTCATTTCTTGAACCAGGTACCGACCAGTTGTTGGCACGGGAAGCCATGAGATTATTGAAAGAATTATATTATGCTCCTATAAACAATTGAATATGAAAATACAGGCCGTTACTAAAAATATATTGCTGATAATACTGCTAATTACAGCATTTGTTATACATGGATCTGCGTTACCCAAACCGCTATATTTTTATGGAAGTGAACAAAATGACCTTTACCAGTTATTAAAACGTGAAGGTTTTATCGTGAAAAAATATGATACCCCTATGGCGGCTGTTAAAGCTGCCACTAAAGGGGCCGGTGTATTTATTTTGGCTAAAAATTATCCGCAAACCGACCCTGAAAATCATATTACTACACAGTTGTTAGCAGCGGCTAAAGCAAAAGGGTTAAAACTTTATATTGAATATCCTACCGAACTCTCTGATTTGGATATTCCGGCAAAGCCTGTAGAAACACACCTGGAGCGTGGTGTTGTAACCACCGGCCTTTTTGGTGAAAGTTTAAAACCAATGAGTTTGCTGGGTATTAATAACTGCTTTGTATTACCTGTAAAGGTAGCTAATCCACTAATTGTACTGGCGAAAGTAGTAGGAGTGGACAAAGCCGAATATGGCCTGGCAGATACCCCAACTGATCCGATTCTTTTTGAGCAGGATGGGGCATTAGTTGCGATGACAGGTTTAAGTAATTTTGAAACCGGCAGGTATGGCCCCCAGGCTTCAATTAAAACGGTATGGCGGTATATTTTAACGCGTATTACTGGCAACAGAAACATTCAATTGAAACACTGGCGTGAAGATGTTAAACCTATGTTTGGCCGGAATGAGCCTTTACCACCTACAGCCAAAATAAACAGTATAAAAAAAGGAGTACAGTGGTTTAACAATGGTCATTTTTTTGTAGCCCCAAGCTGGAAAACCGAAGCGGAAAAGTATGCCAATAGTGGCAAGCCGGTAGGGCCGCCGCTTGATCTGAGCAAACCTAATGGCGATGGTACACTTGGTATTATTGAAGGTCATACATCTACCATTTATTATGATGGCAAGCAGCAATACCGCTATTGGATGCGCGCCGATGTACAAGGCGAGACCAGTATGACCTTAGCCGCCGCCGGCAGTTTGCTCAATAATGCTGAATACAAAATAAAATCGACGAACCTGATTGATTTTATGTTCAAAACATCCAATCTGCGTGCCGGGCCAAAAAACGACCCCAACAGTCCTGCTTTCGGCTTGATTGGATGGGCAACATCAAACGCCGCAACCTTTTATGGTGATGATAATTCACGCGCTATACTTGGGGCCATTGCAGCAGCAGGTTATTTAAAAACAGATAAATGGGATAAGGAACTGGCCGAAGCTATTATGGGCAATTTCAGAACCACGGGTAAGCAGGGGTTCAGAGGCGAGCGTCTGGAAGAAGCCGATATTATTAAACATGGCTGGCCATATTATTATAATCGGGACCTTAGGCATTTTTCGCCGCATTTTGAATCGTGGATGTGGGCTTGTTATTTGTGGCTGTATACTAAAACAGGGTACGAACCATTATTAACTAAAACAAAAGAAGCCATAAAAGAAACTATGGCTGCTTATCCAGAACAATGGCGGTGGGGCAGCAGCCTTCAAACGCAACGCGCACGCCTGATATTGCCATTGGCTTGGCTGGTACGTATTGAAAACACCGAAGAACACCGCAAATGGTTGGATATAATGGTGACTGAAATGCTTAAAAATCAATCAGCAAGCGGGGCTATCAGAGAAGAACTGGGTACAAAAGGTAAAGGCATGTTTAACGAGTTAAAAAAGAACTCGGATTATGGTTCCGACGAAGGCTCGCTGATCTTTAAAAATGGCGAGGAAATCTCGTGTATGCTTTATACTAATAATTTTGCCTTGTTCAGTCTGCATGAAGCAGCAATGGCTACCGGAAATCCGAAATACAAAGAAGCCACCAACAAACTATCAGACTTTTTAACTCGCATACAAGTACAAAGTGAAAAACATAAAGATCTGGATGGTGCTTGGTTTAGGGCTTTTGATTATGGCAAATGGGATTATTGGGCATCTAATTCAGATGCTGGCTGGGGCGCCTGGTGTACATTAACCGGCTGGATCCAAAGTTGGATAGTAACCACCCAAATACAGATCCAACAAAAACAAAGCTTCTGGGATGTAACCAAAAACTCGGGCATGAATACATCAGGTAAAGCAGTTATTGAACAAATGATGAGTAAACCTAAAGAATAGTATATATGAAAATAAGAGCAATTCTTCTGTTGACGCTGTGTATCTCTTTTACTTGTGCGCAGGCACAAATACTGAATAATGAACTGTCAAATCTGTCAGAAATACAGCAAGGTGTTAAATCAAAAAGGGTTAGCAGCTATGATAAGGCAGGTGGCACTGATGATTTTATAAAAATAGCTGATGGTGAAAAAAAAGATATTTTAAACGTCACCGGCGCAGGGATCATCAACCATATCTGGATCACCTTAGCCCCAGACCCAGGGGCGCTTAGTCGTAACGATATCATTATTAAAATGTATTGGGATGGAAAAGAATATCCGTCAGTAGTATCGCCTATCGGGCCGTTTTTTGGGCAGGGCTGGAATGAAGCGTATGATTATAATTCGCTGCCTTTACAGGCCAGCCCGGTTCAGGGCAAAGGTTTAGTTTGTTATTTTAACATGCCTTTTGCAAAAGGGGCCCGTATTGAAATAGAGAACCAGGCCGGTAGGGCAATAGATCATTTTTACTACAATATAGATTATACAGAAGTTAACAAATTGCCCGCAAATGCAGGCCGTTTTCATAGCTGGTATAATAAGCAGCTAATGGGTGCATCAAACCTGGAAGGGGAAAATGAGTGGGGTATTTTAGGTAAGTCAGGCTATAACCTGGATGGTAAAGACAATTATACAATAGCCAACATTAAAGGTAAGGGGCACTTTGTTGGGGTTAATTATTATGTTAATTCGCCAACACCGGTATGGTATGGCGAGGGTGACGAAATGATATTTATTGATGGCGCCACCCGCCCTACCATGAATGGCACGGGAACCGAAGATTATTTTAACACAGCCTGGTGCCCTAAAACGATTTTCTCTAATCCGTATTATGGCTATCCAAGGGTAAATAATGATATTGGCTGGCTTGGCCGTACCCACCTTTACCGTTTCAATATTACCGACCCGATTTTTTTCGATAAAGATTTTAAGTTCACTATTGAACATGGGCATAACAATGTACTAACGCTTGACCTTGCCAGCGTAGCTTACTGGTATCAAAATGAAGCTGTAGCCGTTCCGGCCATACCCGATAAAACAACCCGCCAGCCGAAACCATTGATTAATATTGGCGATATCCATCGTTGGCGCAACGAATGGCGTAAAAGTAAAGGCAACGGTTCAACGCTGTGGGGAAATTAAACAAGTATCGCATGAAAGTACGCTATTACTTGCTGGCACTTATAATGGTTTTTGCTGCGCATACCCACGCTCAGGAAATGATCGATCTGACCCGGATAAAGCATGATGTAAAATCTAAACGGGTAAGTAGTTATGACCGCTCGGGTGATAACCATGATAACATTCAACTAATTAAACCAGGCGAAAAACGCGTCATTTTTGATGTAAAGGGCGCTGGCATCATCAATCATATTTGGATAACAATGGGGCCTGAACCCAATGTATTAAGTCGTAACGATGTTATCATTAAAATGTATTGGGATGATAATGATTACCCTTCGGTCGAGTCGCCTATCGGGCCGTTTTTTGGCCAGGGTTGGAATGAATCCTATTTGTTTACATCTGCACCATTAGCTGCAACGCCAAACAACGGACAAGGGCTGGTAAGTTATTTTGCCATGCCCTTTGCTAAAGGTGCCAGGATAGAGATCGAGAACCAGGCAGCAACTAATATCAGGCCGCTTTATTTTTATATAGATTATGTAGAAATGAAAAAGTTACCGGCTAATACCGGTCGTTTCCATGCCTGGTATAATAAACAGTTGGTAGGCCCGGCAGATAGCGTTGAAAACGAACACTGGATGTTTGGCCCGGGTATCCCAAATAAAACAGGAAAGAATAATTATTTAATAGCAGATATAAAAGGCAAAGGACATTTTGTTGGAGTTAACTATTATGTGCATTCACCTACCCCTTATTGGTATGGCGAGGGTGATGATATGATATTTATTGACGATGATAAGCAACCAACACTAAATGGAACCGGCACAGAGGACTATTTTAATACATCGTGGGGTGCGCCAAAGGCACCTTATGCTACGCCTTACTTTGGCTATGCAAAGGTGAATAATGACATTGGTTTTTTGGGTAAAACACATATTTACCGCTTTAACATTGCCGACCCGATCTACTTCGATAAATCGTTAAAGTTTACCATCGAGCATGGGAGTATGAACGTGCTTACGCTTGATCTGGCCAGCGTTGCTTATTGGTACCAGGATAAAGCTTCCAAAATACCGCCTATACCTAATGCCGCAGCAAGGCAGGTTATGCCTATGATTGGCCCGGTTGACATACACCGGTGGCGAAACGAGTGGCGCAAAAGTAAAGGGAATGATCCAAAATTATGGGGGAACTAATATGATAAGGCACAAAGCAATTAAATGCATCTTGTTTATTGGCTTAATAGCTCTGGGGCTATCATGTTCAAAACACGATAGAGGAACAACAGACAATACTACACCGCCTGTTGTAAAAGACAATACATTTTATAACCCGCTATTAAGCAGCGGCCCCGATCCATGGATATACAAAAAGGATGGCGTGTTTTATTTTACAAGCACTAATGCCGCCAATATTACTTTATGGGCAACGCCGGCTATTTCTGAGTTGAATAAAGCCACGGCTAAAGTTGTATGGTCGCCGCCGGCTACGGGCGCCAATTCAAAAAATATCTGGGCACCGGAACTATATTATTTGCAGGGAAAATGGTATCTGTATTATACGGCAGGGGCGTCATCAGACTTAGCTACCCAGCGTTGCTTTGTATTGGAAAATTCCGGTGGCGACCCTACCAGTGGTACTTGGGTTGATAAGGGTAAAATTAGTGATCCGGCCGCCAACTTCTTTTCTATAGACGGAACTGTAATGGAGTATAAAAGCAAAATGTATTTTATATGGAGCGGTCAAATATCCGCTTCGGATGCTACACAGCGCTTATACATTGCCGAAATGCGCGACCCCTGGACACTAAAATCAGCCAGAGTACAAATATCTAAACCCGATTATGACTGGGAGAAACGCGGATCGTCTGTAAATGAGGGTCCCGAAGCTTTGATCAGTCCTTCAGGTACTGCTTTCATCGTTTACTCGGGCAGCAATTGCGCTACCGACGATTATGGCTTGGGG
>Ga0075366_10001453_pt1 | contig 11797 bp, 9 predicted proteins | sample EndMethybrTD3031_FD_72351 | JGI IMG/M metagenome (GOLD analysis project Ga0075366, IMG submission 72351) | Populus endosphere microbial communities from Tennessee, USA - Endosphere MetaG P. TD hybrid TD303-1 | ecosystem: Host-associated > Plants > Roots > Endosphere | place: USA: Tennessee... | reverse complement strand
AGCAGGTTGTGCGTGATCAGCTTGTTCAGCGTCGGCTGCAGGTACTCGTAACCCGACCAGTCGGGGATCTGGCCGGCGATGAAACGCGTCTGCAGGTCGGTGATCGGCATCGAGACGCTCGCCTCGTGCACCGGCGAGCGGCTGTCGCTGTCGAACACCGAGCCGACGCCGCGGTTGGGCGCGAGCGTCAGGCGCCAGCGTGTGCCGCTGTCGGTCTCCTTCTGGAAATCGATCACCGCGGCGCCGAAGTACGAGTTGTCGTAGTTGTAGCCGTCGTCGCCGACCGAGTTGAGGAACTGGAAGCCGGCGCGGTCCTGGCGCTTGTTGTAGATGAAGGTCGGGTCCATGTAGCCCGAGATCTTCAGCAGCTTCAGGCCCGACGCATCGCGCGCGTCCTCCATCGCCTCGGTCTTCACCGCGATGCGGTTGAATTCGGAGGCCTGCTCGGGCGTCATGCCCCACTGCGCCGAACTCGGCTTGGCCGGCTCGGCCTTCTGCTTGGCCTCGAGCTCGGCGACGCGTGCCTTGAGCTCCTGGATCTCCTTGAGCAGGTCGGCCGCGCTCTGGGCCGCGGCGCCGCCGCTCAAGGTAGCCCCTAGCGCGAGCGCAGCAGCCTGGGCGAGGGCGGTGTGGCGGAGTGTCATCGGGTTCTCCTCTCGTGGATGTTGGTGTTCGGAATCATTCGCAAGGGTCAGGCGCCGCGTGCCGCGGCGGCGATGTCCTGCTGGCGCCGGCGCTCGGCGCGTGCGATCGCGAGGCTCGCGATCACGACGCCGACCGAGACGAGCAGCACGATCAGCGTGGCGACCGCGTTCACGCTCGGGTTCAGGCCGAGCCGTGCGCGCGAGAAGATCACCAGCGGCATCGTCGTCGAGCCCGGGCCGGACAGGAAGGCCGAGAGCACGACGTCGTCGAGCGAGAGCGTGAAGGTCAGTAGCCAGGCCGACATCAGCGCCTGCGCGATCATCGGCAGCGTGACGAGCGTGAACACCTGCCAGGGGCGGGCGCCGAGGTCCATCGCGGCCTCCTCGAGCTGCGGGTTCAGATCCTGCAGACGCGCCTGCACGACGACCGTCGCGTAGGCCATGCCGAGCAGCAGGTGGCCGAGCCAGATCGTCAGCATGCCGCGTTCGGGAAAGCCGATCGCGCGCTGCACCGACACCAGCATCAACAGCAGCGACAGCCCGATGATCACCTCCGGCATCACGAGTGGCGCATTGACCATGCCCGAGAACAGCGTGCGCCCGGTGAAGCGGCGGTACTTGACGAGCGCGAACGCGGCCAGCGTGCCGAGCACGACCGAGCCGCAGGCGGTCGCGAACGCGATCTGCAGGCTCAGCGACAGGCCGGAGATCATCTCGCGGTCGTTCGCGAGCGCGGCGTACCACTTGAGCGTGAAGCCGGACCAGACGTTCGGGATCGGCGAGTCGTTGAACGAGTAGATGATCAGCGCGGCGATCGGCAGGTAGAGGAACAGGTAGCCGCCGGCCAGCCAGGCACGCGACACGATCGTGCCGGCCCTCGCGCTCATCTCGTTGCCTCCTGCGCCTGCGCCTGGTAGCGGTTGAACACCGCGAGCGGCACCAGGATCAGCAGCACCATCACGACCGCGACGGTCGAGGCCATGGGCCAGTCGTTGTTGCTGAAGAACTCGTCCCACAGCACGCGGCCGATCATCAGCGTCTGCGGGCCGCCGAGCAGCTCGGGGATCACGAACTCGCCGATGCACGGGATGAACACCAGCATCGAGCCGGCGATGATGCCGGCCTTCGACAGCGGCACGGTGACCTTCCAGAACGCGACCCAGGGCGTCGCGCCGAGGTCGGACGCGGCCTCGAGCAGGCGCAGGTCCATCTTCGCGAGGTTGCCGTACAGCGGCAGGATCATGAACGGCAGGTAGGTGTAGACCATGCCGACCACGAGCGAGAACGGCGAGTTCATGTACTTGCCGAGCGCGGGAATCGCGTTCATCGCGAAGAGCAGGTGATCGATGCCGACGGCGCTCAGCGCTTCGGCCACCCAGCCCTTTTCCGTCAGCAGTCCCTTCCACGCGTAGACACGCAGCAGGAACGAGGTCCAGAACGGCAGCATCACGAGCATCAGCAGCGCCGGCTGGATCGTCGCCTTCGCGCGTGCCATGAAGTAGGCGAACGGGTAGCCGATCGCAAGGCACAGCACGGTCGTCACCGCGGCGTACTTGATGCTCGACAGGTAGGTCTTGAAGTAGAGATCGTCCTGCGTGATGAAGACGTAGTTCGACAGCTTCAGGCTCAGCTGCAGCAGGCCTTCCTTGAGCGTCAGCACGTCCTTGAAGAGCACGCCCTCGGCCTCGGAGACGCTGATCTTCAGCACGATCAGGAACGGGAACAGGAAGAACGCCAGCACCCACAGGTAGGGCAAGCCGATCACGCCGGTGCGGCCGCGCCTGAGCCAGTTCCAGAAGTGGGTCAGGCGCTGCATGGCCGGCTCATTGCCTGCGTCATTGGGTCAGCACGACCTGCGACGACGGCGTCCAGTGCGCCCACGCCGCGTCGCCCCAGGTGAGCTGGTCGTCGCGGTGGCGCTCGACGTTGCTCTGACTGATCTTGAGGACGGTACCGCTTGGCAGCTGCAGGTGGTAGACGGTGAAGCTGCCGAAGTACGACAGGTCTTTCACCGTGCCCTGCACGCGGTTGTGTGCACCGTGGCCGGTGCTCGGCTCGGCGCGCTGCAGCGCGATCTTCTCGGGCCGCACCGCGACGCTGACCGGCATGCCCTCGGTGCCGGTGATGCCGTGGCCGACCCAGTGGCTGCAGTCGGCGCACTCGACGACGACGTGGTCGGGCATGTCCTCGACGAGCTTGCCCTCCATCATGTTGACGTTGCCGATGAAGTCGGCGACGAAGCGGTTCGCCGGCGTCTCGTAGATCTCGCTGGGCGCGCCGACCTGCAGCACGCGCCCCTCGCTCATCACCGCGATGCGCGAGGCCATCGTCATCGCCTCTTCCTGGTCGTGCGTGACCATCACGCAGGTGACGCCGACCTCCTCGATGATGTTGACGAGCTCGATCTGCGTTTCCTCGCGCAGTTTCTTGTCGAGCGCGCCGAGCGGCTCGTCGAGCAGCAGCAGCTGCGGCCGCTTCGCGAGGCTGCGCGCCAGCGCGACGCGCTGCTGCTGGCCGCCCGAGAGCTGGTGCGGCTTGCGCTTGGCGAACTTGGTCAGCTGCACGAGCTTGAGCATCGCTTCGACGCGCTCGGTGATCTTGTCCTTCGCCATGCCCTCGCGCTTCAGGCCGAACGCGATGTTCTCCCACACCGTCAAGTGCGGGAACAGCGCGTAGGACTGGAACATCATGTTGATCGGGCACGCGTAGGGCGGCACGTGCGCGAGGTCTTGCCCGTCGAGCACGATGCGGCCCGAAGTCGGCGTCTCGAAGCCGGCCAGCATGCGCAGCAGCGTCGTCTTGCCGCAGCCCGACGAGCCGAGCAGCGCGAAGATCTCGCCCTTGTCGATCTCGAGGCTGACGTGGTTGACCGCGACGGCACCGCCGCCGAAGTCCTTCACGACGTCCTGGATCTGCAGGAACGCCGGCGCCATGTCAGAGGCCGGTCTTGAAGCTGGTGTACAGCCGCGTCATCGTGCGGCGGATGTCGTTGCTGAGGGCGTCCGGCGCCTGCATCTTCTGCATGTCGGCGTCCGGAACGAAGACGGTCGGGTTGCTCGCGACCTCGGGCTTGACGAACTTGCGCGACTCCTTGTTCGGGTTCGCGTAGAAGACCTTGTTGGTCAGGCTCGCGTGCACCTCGGGGCGCAGGATGTAGTTGATGAACTTGTGCGCGTTGTCGGGGTGCGGCGCGTCGACCGGGATCACCATCACGTCGAAGAACAGGATGCCGCCGGTCTTCGGGATCAGCGCTTCGAGCTTCTGGCCGGTCTTGCCGTCGATCGCGCGCTGCTTGGCGATGTTGATGTCGCCCGACCAGCCGAGCGACAGGCAGATCGAGCCGTTCGCCATGTCGTTGATGTAGCCCGACGAGCTGAACAGCGTCACCGACGGGCGGATCGCCTTCAGCAGCGGCGCAACGCCGGCGTAGTCGGCCTGGTTCTTCGAGTAGGCGGGCTTGCCGAGGTAGTGCAGCGCGGCCGGGATGATCTCGGTCGCGGAGTCGAGGAAGCTGACGCCGCAGCTCTTCAGCTTCGAGATGTATTCGGGCTTGAAGACCAGATCCCAGACGTTGTCGGGCATCGGCGTGCTGCCGAGCGCGGCCTTGACCTTGTCGACGTTGATGCCCACCGTCGTGAAGCCCCACAGCCAGTTCACCTGGTACTGGTTGCCCGGGTCGAGCTTGGCGAGCTGCTCTTGCAGCGACGGGTCGAGGTTCTTGTAGTTCGGGATCTTGCTCTTGTCGATCTTCGCGAGCAGGCCGCCGTCGGCCTGGATCTTGGCCCAGTACGACGACGGCACGACGACGTCGTAGCCGGTCTTGCCCGCCACCAGCTTGGCGTGAACGATCTCGTTGTTGTCGAAGTTGTCGTAGCGGACCTTGATGCCGGTCTCTTTCTCGAAGTTGCGCAGCGTGTCTTCGGCGATGTAGTCGGACCAGTTGTAGACGTTGAGCACCGGCTCTTCCTCGGCGGCCGCAGGCCCGGCCCAACTCAGCAGTCCGGCGGCCAGACAGGCCAGCGAGGGAAGGGCGGTCAGGACTGCGAACGTCTTCTTCATGGTCTCTTCCTCCAGGAGCGGGTTGTTCGTCCGAGCGGCAGTCTATCCAGCGACTCGGCGCGGGGTGCTACAGGCAAACCCCGTGCCAGTCGCGCAATCTTTCAGACCCAGCCGCGGTCCTTCAGGTCGGCAAGCGTCAGGTCGAGGCAGCGGCGGATCAGCACGACCATCTCGTCGATCTGAGCGCGCGTGATCACGAGCGGCGGCGCGATGATCATGCGGTCGCCGACCGCGCGCATGATCAGGCCGTTGCCGAAGCAGTGGCCGCGGCACACCATGCCGACCTCCTGCCAGGCCTCGAACGGCGTGCCGTCAGCCTTGTCGCGCACGAGCTGGATCGCGGCCATCAGCCCGCAGGTCTGCGTCTCGCCGACGAGCGGGTGGCTCGCCAGCTCGGCGTAACGCTCGGCGAGGTAGGGGCCGACGTCGTCGCGCACCCGCTGCACCAGACCCTCGCGCTGGATCAGGCGGATGTTCGCGAGCGCAACCGCGCAGGCGACCGGGTGGCCGGAGTAGGTGTAGCCGTGGTTGAACTCGCCGCCCTGCTCGATCAGCACCTTCGCGACGCGCTCGCCGACCATCACGCCGCCGAGCGGGATGTAGCCCGAGCTCACGCCTTTCGCGAAGGTCATCAGGTCGGGGCGGAAGCCGAAGCGCTCGCAGCCGAACCAGTGGCCGGTGCGGCCGAATCCGGTGATCACCTCGTCGGAGATCAACAGGATTCCGTGCTGGTCGCAGATGCGCTGGATCTCGGGCCAGTAGGTTTCGGGCGGCACGATCACGCCGCCCGCACCCTGGATCGGCTCGCCGATGAAGGCGGCGACCTTGTCGGCGCCGATTTCGCGGATCTTCGCGTCGAGCCAGCTGGCCGCCTTCCGGCCGAAGTCGTCGCGGCTCATGTCGCGGCCGTGCTCGAACCAGAACGGCTGTTCGATGTGCACGATGTCGGGGATCGGCAGGCCCCCTTGTTCGTGCATGCCGCTCATGCCACCGAGCGACGCACCGGCCATCGTCGAGCCGTGATAGGCGTTCTTGCGGCTGATGATGACCTTGCGCTGCGGCTGCCCGAGCACGTCCCAGTAGCGGCGCACCATGCGCACGACGGTGTCGTTGCCCTCCGAGCCCGAGCCGGAGAAGAACACGTGCTTGAACTGCGGCGGCGTCACTTCGGCGAGCAGCTCGGCGAGCTCGATCGCCGGCGGCGTCGCGGTCTGGAAGAAGCTGTTGTAGAAGGGCAGCGTCTCGAGCTGGCGCGTCGCCGCATCGATCAGCTCGCGCCGGCCGTAGCCGACGTTGACGCACCACAGGCCCGACATCGCGTCGAGGATCTTCTTGCCGTCGCTGTCCCACAGGTAGATGTTGTCGGCGCGTGTGATCACGCGCGAGCCGCGCAGCGCGAGCGACTTGAAGTCGGTGAAGGGATGCAGGTAGTGCGCGGCGTCGGCGGCCTGCCAGTCCTTGGTGCCGCGCGTCGGGTTGATCTTGGCGTTCATGCGGTTCTCCAGTCTGTGGCGCGCTCAAACATGGAGCAGCAGGTGCTCGCGCTCCCACGGCGAGATCACCTTCATGAACTCGTCGTACTCGAGCTCCTTGACCTCGGAGTAGACGGTCACGAACTCCTTGCCGAGCACCTCGTGCAGATCCTTCTCGTCGGCGAGCCAGCCGAGCGCCTCGGACAGCGAGCGCGGCAGCTGGTACTCGGACAGGTAGGCGTCGCCTTTGCACTCGGGCGAGGGCTCGATGCGGTTCTTGATGCCGAGCCAGCCGCAGGCGAGCGTCGCGGCCAGCGCGACGTAGGGGTTCGCGTCGGCGCCGATCACGCGGTTCTCGATGCGCCGCCCGGCCGGGGACGCGAGCGGCGAACGGATGCCGACGGTGCGGTTGTCGGTGCCCCACTGGATGTTGATCGGCGCGGCGCTGAAGCGCGCCAGGCGCCGGTAGCTGTTGACGTAGGGCGCGAACAGCGCCATCGCGGCCGGGATGTACTTCTGCAGGCCGCCGATGTACCAGAAGAACTCGCGCGTCGGTGAGCCATCCTCGTGGCTGAAGATGTTGCGGCCGGTCACCTTGTCAACCACGCTCTGGTGGATGTGCATCGCGCTGCCCGGCTCGCCGGCGATCGGCTTGGCCATGAAGGTGGCGAACATGTCGTGGCGCAGCGCGGCCTCGCGCACCGTGCGCTTGAACAGGAACACCTCGTCGGCCAGCCCGAGCGGGTGGGCGTGGAAGAAGTTGATCTCCATCTGCCCCGCGCCGACCTCGTGGATCAGCGTGTCGACGTTCAGCTCCATCTGCTCGCAGTAGGCGTAGACGTCCTCGAACAGCGGGTCGAACTCGTTGACCGCGTCGATCGAATAGGCCTGGCGCGAGGTTTCGCTGCGGCCGCTGCGGCCGACCGGCGGCTTGAGCGGCACGTCCGGATCGGTGTTTCGCGCAACCAGGTAGAACTCGAGCTCGGGCGCCACCACAGGCGACCAGCCCGCCGACTCGTAGAGGCCGCAGATGCTGCGCAGCACCGAACGCGGCGCATAGGGCACGAGCTTGTTGTCGCGGTCGTAGCAGTCGTGGATCACCTGCGCGGTCGGGTCGACCGCCCACGGCACGATGCGCACCGTGCTCGGATCGGGGCGCAGGTGCATGTCGCGGTCGGTCGGGCTGATGACGTCGTAGTACGGGCCTTCGCCCGGAAACTCGCCGGTCACGCCCATCGCGACCACCACCTCGGGCAGCCGCATGCCGCGGTCCTCGGTGAATTTCTCGCGCGGCAGGATCTTGCCGCGCGCGACGCCGGTGAGGTCGGGCACGAGGCACTCGATCTCGGTCACGCGGCGTTCGTTGAGCCACTGTTCGAGGTCGGTGAAGGAGAAGCTGTTCTTGTCAACCATGGGTCACCTGAAAGGTCTGTGCGCGCCGTGGCGGTCTGGCCGCCGTTCCGGTGCGCGTGATCGATCCCGTTGCGGGAGCGGTGCGGCCGTGCAGAGGCCGCTAGCGATCAGGCGCTGGCTGCGGGGCCTTGTGGCGGTCGCGGTAGACCCGGCACGCTTCGCCGAACGCGCGCAGCAGGCGCATCGAGACCGGATTGCTCGCGGCCTGCCACTCCGGGTGCCATTGCACGCACAGGTTGAAGCCGTTTGCGGCGTCGACCGAGAAGGCCTCGACCAGGCCGTCGGGCGCTCGCGCCTCGATGCGCAGGCCGTCCGCGAGCCGGTTGACGCCCTGGCCGTGCACCGAGTTCACCTGGATGCGCGGCTCGGGAAGGATGCCGGCCAGCACGCCGCCCGGCATCACGTCGATCGGGTGTGCGAGCCCGTAGGCCACCTCGGCCGGCGCGTCGCTCGGTGCACGGTGGTCGTGCTGACCCTCGACCTCGTGCACCGCCTGGTGCAGCGAGCCGCCGAGCGCGACGTTGGTCTCCTGGAAGCCGCGGCAGATCGCGAACAGCGGGATGCCGCGCTCGAGCACGCGCCGGATCATCGGCAGCGTCCAGTCGTCGCGGTCCGGATCGAGCGGCAGCGAGGGGTCGCGCACCTCTTCGCCGAAGTGGCTCGGGTGCACGTTCGACGGCGAGCCGGTCAGCAGCACGCCGTCGGCGAGCGTGAGCAGCGTCTCGATCTCCGCCGCATCGGCGCCCGGCACGACGAGCGGCTGGCAGCCCGCGAGGCGCACTGCCTCGACGTACTTGCGCCCGGCGATGTGGAACGGGTGCTGGCCGATCATGCGGTTGCACGACGGCACCAGCACCACAGGCTTGGACGATGCAGTCGGATGCGGCTTCACAACATGTCCCTCAGCCGATAGTAGGCCATGCCGGCCACCAGCGCCGGCGTGCGCAGCAGGCGGCCGCCGGGGAAGGAACGGTGGCGGATGCGCGCGAAGGTGTCGAAGCGCTCCGCATCGCCGGCGATCGCCTCGGCCACCAGCTTGCCTGCGAGTCCGGTGAGCGCGAGCCCGTGGCCCGAGAAGCCTTGCAGGTAGTAGACGTTGGCCTGGCCGGCGAGGCGGCCGAAGTCGGGCGCGCGGTTCATCGAGATGTCGACGAAGCCGCCCCAGGCGTACTCGACCTTCGTGCCGGCGAGCTGCGGGAAGGTGCGCGCCATGCGGCGCTGCATGCTGCCGGCGAGGTTCATCGGCGTCGTGGTCGAGTAGCTGACCCGCCCGCCGTAGAGCATGCGGTGGTCGGCCGTCGGCCGGAAGTAGTCGAGCACGAAGTTGGTGTCGCACACCGCCGATCCCGACGGCACCAGCGTGCGTGCGAGCGCCGGGTCCAAGGCCTCGGACGCGACGATGTAGGTGCCGACGGGCATCACGCGCCGCTCGAGCGCGGGCGCGAGGCCTTGCAGGTAGACGTTGCCGGCGAGCAGCACATGCGAGGCGCTGACGCTGCCGGCATCGGTGCGCACACGTGCGGTGGAGCCCGGATCGAGCGCGACGACGCCCGAGTGCTCGAAGATGCGCACGCCGAGCTCGGCCGCCGCGCGCGCGAGGCCGAGGCTGTACTTGAGCGGGTGCAGGTGGCCGCTCAACGGATCGTGCAGTCCGCTGTGGAAACGCGGGCTCGCGATCCACTGCGGCAGCTCGTTGGGCCCGATCCAGCGGGTCTCGTAGCCGTAGTCCGCCTGCATGCGCTCGTGCCAGCGGCGCAGTTCACTCGCCTTGCGTTCGCCGACCGCGAGCGAGAGGTAGCCGGCGCGCCAGTCGCAGTCGATGCCGAAGCGCTCGATGCGCTGGCCGATCAGCGCGACTGCTTCGAGCGTCATGTCCCAGACCGCGCGTGCGGCGGTGCGGCCGAGCTGGGCTTCGATCACGTCCTGGTCGCAGGCGAGGCCCGCGAGCGCCTGGCCGCCGTTGCGCCCCGAGGCGCCCCAGCCGACTTCGTGTGCTTCGAGCAGCACGACCGAGAAACCGCGGTCGGCGAGCTCGATCGCCGCCGAGAGGCCGGCCAACCCGCCGCCGACGACCGCGACGTCGGCATCGACGTTTCCGCGCAGCGCAGGAAAGCGCTGCTCGCGCGGCGCCGTGGCCGCGTAGTAGGAGTTCCTCGTCAGTTGCTGGTCGGTGCGGAGCAAGGACATGGAGGACGTTGAAGCAAGCCTCAGGCCGCCTTCTTCAACACGTCGGTGAGCGTGTCGACGATCTGGTCGATGTGGCCCTGCTCGATGATCAGCGGCGGCGACAGCGCGATCGTGTCGCCGGTGGTGCGGATCATCACGCCGCGCTCCCAGCACTCGAGGAAGATGTCGAAGGCGCGCTTGCCCGGCTGGCCGGCGATCGGTTCGAGCTCGATGCCGCCGACCAGGCCGATGTTGCGCACGTCGATCACGTGCGGCAGATCCTTGAGCGAATGCAGAGCGTTCTCGAACGCGGACTCCATCGCCGCGCCGCGTGTCAGCAGGCCCTCTTCGGCGTAGGTGTCGAGCGTCGCGAGCCCAGCCGCGCACGCGAGCGGGTGGGCCGAATACGTGTAGCCGTGGAAGAACTCGATCAGGTGCTCGGGGCCGTTCATGAACACGTCGTGGATCTGCTGCGTCGCGAACACTGCGCCCATCGGCACGCAGCCGTTCGTCAGGCCCTTGGCGACTGTCATCAGATCGGGCGTGACGCCGAAGCGCGTCGCCGCGAACGGCGCGCCGACGCGGCCGAAGCCGGTGATGACCTCGTCGAAGATCAGCAGGATGCCGTGTTTGTCGCAGATCGCGCGCAGCCGCTCGAGGTAGCCCTGGGGCGGCAGCAGCACACCGGTCGAGCCGGCGACGGGCTCGACGATCACCGCAGCGATCGTCGACGCGTCGTGCAGCGCGACAAGGCGCTCGAGGTCGTCGGCGAGTTCGGCGCCATAGGCCGGCTGGCCCCGCGAGAACGCGTTGCGCACTGGGTCGTGGGTGTGGCGGATGTGGTCGGTGCCGGCCAGCAGCGTGCCGAACATCTTGCGGTTCGCGACGATGCCTCCGACCGAGATGCCGCCGAAGTTCACGCCGTGGTAGCCGCGCTCGCGGCCGATCAGTCGGGTGCGCGAGCCTTCGCCGCGCGCGCGGTGGTACGCGATCGCCATCTTCAGCGCGGTCTCGACCGACTCGGAGCCCGAGTTCGTGTAGAAGACCTTGTTCAGCCCCGGCGGCGTGAGCTTCACCAGCCGCTCGGCGAGCTCGAAGGCCTTCGGGTGACCCATGTTGAACGGCGGCGCGAAGTCCATCTCGGCGGCCTGCTCGGCGATCGCCTGCACGATGCGCGGCCGTGCGTGGCCGGCGTTGACGCACCACAGACCGGCGATGCCGTCGAGCACCTGGCGCCCTTCGGGGGTCCAGAAGTGCATGCCCGCGGCCTTGGCGAGCAGCCGGGGCGCCTTCTTGAACTGCCGGTTCGCGGTGAAGGGCATCCAGTAGGCATCCATCGCATGCGGATGGGCTGCGGCTTCGTCGCGCTGCGCGAGCACGGCTGGATCGAGGGCTTTGTTCATCGTGGTGGGCTCCGTGAGGCGGGCGGGTCCCGAAGCAGCGAGTTTGCGGTCCCGGACCTCGTCAGTCTAGAGAAACCGCGGCGCAATGTGCTTGCGCAATCGTGCCGGGTTCACCCGCGCCGCTGCAATATGATGCGACGAATCAGGCCATCTACAGCATCCGATGCGAAACAGTGCCCCCGTCGTGCAATTGGATTCGATCGACCGCGCGATCCTGGCCGAGCTGCAGCACGCGGGGCGGCTTTCTAACCTCGAGCTCGCGCAGCGGGTGCACCTCTCGCCTTCGGCCTGCCTGCGGCGCGTCAAGGCGCTCGAGGACAACGGCGTCATCGCGGAGTACGTCGCGCTCCTGAACCCGCGCGCGGTGGGCAAACACGGCATCAGCTACACGATCATCAACCTCGACACGATGGGCACACCGCAGCTCGAGGCCTTCGAGCAGGCGGTCAAGGACACGCCGGAGATCCTCGACTGCTTCTACGTGGCCGGTGCGAACGACTACCTGATCCGCTTCGCCTATCGCGATGCCGAGGATCTGGAGCGTTTCCACTCCGAGGTGCTGATGCACCTGCCGGGCGTCGCGCGCTCGAACTCGATGCTGGTGCTGCGCACCGTCAAGAAGACGACCGCGCTGCCCCTG
>Ga0075366_10001452_pt1 | contig 11798 bp, 9 predicted proteins | sample EndMethybrTD3031_FD_72351 | JGI IMG/M metagenome (GOLD analysis project Ga0075366, IMG submission 72351) | Populus endosphere microbial communities from Tennessee, USA - Endosphere MetaG P. TD hybrid TD303-1 | ecosystem: Host-associated > Plants > Roots > Endosphere | place: USA: Tennessee... | reverse complement strand
AGCTGTTCAGCATCGAGACGACCACCGGCATGTCGGCGCCGCCGATCGGGATGATGATCGTCACGCCGAGCACGAAGCTGAGCGCGAGCATCGCGAAGAACGCCGGCCAGCTCTCGGTGAACGTGAAGACGATGCCGAGGGCTATCGTCGCGATGCCGAGCACCAGGTTGAGCATGTGCTGGCCCGGGAACACCACCGGCGCGCCCTTGAACAGGCGGAACTTGTAGGTGCCCGACAGCTTGCCGAACGCGATCACCGAGCCGCTGAAGGTGATCGCGCCGATCGCCGCGCCGAGGAAGAGCTCGAGCCGGTTGCCGTTCGGGATCGGCACGCCCTTGTCCGGCGTGATCCCGAACGCGTAGGGCTCGGCGACCGCGGCCACCGCGATGAACACCGCGGCCAGGCCGATCATGCTGTGGAAGAACGCGACCAGCTCGGGCATCTTGGTCATCTCGACCGTCTTGGCGCGGTAGGCGCCGTACGCGCCGCCGGCGAGCAGCCCGACGAGCACCCAGACCATGCCGAAGCCCTTGCCACCGGCGAGCTTGACGATCAGTGCCGCGGTCGTGAGCACCGCGATCGTCATGCCGAGCATGCCGAAGAAGTTGCCGCGGATCGAGGTGGTCGGGTGGCTCAGGCCCTTGAGCGCCTGGATGAAGAAGACCGACGCCACCAGGTACAGCAGCGTCACGACGTTCATGCTGAGTGCCATCACTTCTTCCCCTCGATCTGCTTGGCGGGCCTGTCCTTCTTCTTGAACATCTCGAGCATGCGCCGCGTGACGAGGAAGCCGCCGAAGATGTTGACCGCCGCGAGCGCGACCGCGAGCACGCCCATGGTCTTGCCGAGGTTGGTCTCGGTCAGTGCGGCAGCGAGCATCGCGCCGACGATCACGATCGCGCTGATCGCGTTGGTGACCGCCATCAGCGGCGTGTGCAGCGCCGGCGTGACGGTCCACACGACGTGGTAGCCGACGTAGATCGCCAGCACGAAGATGATCAGGTTGGTGACGGTGGGGGAGAGGATGTCCATGGTGTCGTCCGTTTCTTCCTGATCACTTGCGCTTGACTTCGCCGCTCTGCGTCATCAGGCAGGCCGCGACGATGTCGTCGTCCATCGGCACGCCGAAGCCGGCTTCCTTGGTCAGCACGAGCTTGAGGAAGTCGAGCACGTTGCGCGCGTACAGCGACGACGCGTCGGCCGCGACGAGCGCCGGCAGGTTGGTCTCGCCGACGATCGTGACGCCGTGCTTGACGACGGTCTTGCCGGCCTCGGTCAGCGGGCAGTTGCCGCCGTTCGGCGCCGCGAGATCGACGATCACCGAGCCCGGTTTCATTGCCTTGACCATCTCTTCGGTGACGAGCACCGGCGCGGCGCGACCGGGGATCAGCGCGGTGGTGATCACGATGTCGGCCGCGGCCACACGTTTGGCGACCTCGACCTTCTGGCGGTCGAGCCAGCTCTGCGGCATCGGCTTGGCGTAGCCGCCGACACCCTCGGCGGCCTCCTTCTCCTCGGGTGTGTCGTAGGAGACGTCGATGAACTTGGCGCCGAGCGACTCGACCTGCTCCTTGACGCTCGGGCGCACGTCGCTCGCCTCGATCACGGCGCCCAGGCGCTTGGCGGTCGCGATTGCCTGCAGGCCCGCCACGCCGACGCCGAGGATCACGACGCGCGCCGCCTTCACGGTGCCGGCGGCCGTCATCAGCATCGGGAAGAAGCGCTGGTACTTGTCGGCCGCGATCATCACCGCCTTGTAGCCGGCGATGTTGGCCTGGCTGGACAACACGTCCATGCTCTGCGCGCGTGTCGTGCGCGGCGCGGCCTCGAGCGCGAAGCTGGTCAGGCCGGCCGATGCCAAGCGCGCCAGGCCGTCCTTGTCGAAGGGGTTGAGCATGCCGACCAGCGCGGCGCCGGGCTTCATCAGCGGCAGCTCGTCGGCCGAGGGGCTGCGCACCTTGAGCACCAGCTCGCAGCCGAGCGCGCCCGCTGCGTCGGTGATCTCGGCGCCGACCGCCTGATAGGCCGCATCGGTCGCGGCCGCCGCAACCCCGGCGCCCGACTGGATGCGGATCGCATGGCCCTGGGCGATGAGCTTCTTGGCCGTCTCGGGCGTGACGGACACGCGCGTCTCTCCGGCCGCCGTTTCCAGCGGTACCCCTATCTGCATTTGGTATCTCCTCGGCCCGGGTCTGGTGAACGAGGCGGAGCGTACACGATGCCCGGAGGCCGGCGCTTGACCGCGGCCAGCTTTCGGCCCGTTACGATGCGCGCCATGACGGACCGCTGGAAGCCGAGTGTCACCGTCGCCGCCGTGATCGAACACGGCGGCCGCTACCTGCTGGTCGAGGAAGAAACCCCCGAGGGGCTGAAGCTGAACAACCCCGCCGGCCACCTCGACCCCGGCGAAAGCCCGCAGGAAGGTGTGGTGCGCGAGGCGCTCGAGGAGACCGCGCGCCGCTTCGAGCCCGACTGCCTGATCGGCGTCTACCTGTCGCGCTTCCAGCGCCCGGCACGCGGCGAGGACGTGACCTACCTGCGCCTGGCCTTCGGCGGCACCGCCGGCGAGGCCGACCCGGCGCGCACGCTCGACGCAGGCATCGTTCGCACGCTGTGGATGACGCTGCCCGAACTGCGCGCAAGCCGCGACCGGCACCGCAGCGCGCTGGTGCTGCGCTGCATCGAGGACCACGCCGCCGGCGTGCGCCACCCGCTCGCGGTGATCACGACCGAGCCGACCGTCTACGCCCCCGAGGTCAAGCCGGGCTCGTAGTCGGCCGCAGGCCCGGGCCTTGCATGACGCGCGGACCCGGGCATCCCGGGGACACTGGGACCGGCGATGGCGATCTTTCGCGTTCTTGCGGCATTCCTGGCGCGGCTCGGCGTGGGTCGCAAGCTGGCGCTGATCTACCTGCTCGACCTGACCGCGGTGATCTTCATCAGCGGCATCCTGATCAACGAGAAATTCATCGCGATCGACTTCGCGCGCAAGGAGGTCGCGGGCAACGCCTACATCGGCGCGCTGCGGCCCTCGCTGGTCGCGCTCGGCGGCGTGCGCCTCGCAGCGCCGGAGCTGAGCGCGTTCGAGGCGCCGGACCTGCGTTCGATCGAATCCGCGCACGGTGCGGGCATGGACAGCGCCGCGGCCAGCGCAGCCTACGCGCAGGCGCTCGCGGCGCTGCGCGACGCCGTCGGGGGCGCCAAGCCGGCGGCATTCGCCGAGCGCCAGGCGGCTGCAATCGATCGCGGCCGGCAGCTCGTCACACGCGTGGGAAACCAGTCGAACCTGATCCTCGACCCGGACCTGGACAGCTACTACACGATGTCCATCATCCTGCTGCGCTACCCCGAGCTGCTCGAGCTGGTGGCCGGCATCGGCGCGGCAATGGAGCAGCAGGCGCTTTCCGGCCGGCCGGCGGCGCCGGACGCACGCACCCAGTACTTCATCCTCGAAGGCCGCCTCGACGCGACGGCCAAGGGCATCGACCAGGACCACCGCGAAGCCTTCGCGGCCGCTGCGAACGAGCGCCTGCACGACGCGCTCGAGCCGCGGCATGCGCGCCTGGCCGAGCGGGTCGAGCAGTTCCGCCGTGCCGCGCGCGGCATGCTCGACGAAGGCGGCGCGGCGCGCCTGGCCGAGCTGCTCGAGGCGCGCCACCATCTGCTCGCCGAGCTCGCGCTCGCCTGGGCCGGCGCGGCCGACGAGATGGAACGCCTGCTGCAAGCGCGCATCGACGGCTTCTTCATGCGCATGTGGCTGCACCTGGGCATCGCGCTGACGATGCTCGCGCTGATCCTCACCGCGGTGGTCTACGTCGCGCGCCAGATCTCGGTGCCGCTGCGGCGCCTGTCGGACGTGGTCGACACCGTGCGCCGCACCGGCGACCACGGTCTGCGCGCGAGCTGGCACAGCAGCGACGAGATCGGCCGCCTGGTGGTCGGGTTCAACGGCATGCTGGCGCAGCTCGACACCCATCGCGAGGTGCAGCAGGAGCTCGCCGCCAGCGCACGCGCCGCGGCCGCGCAGCGCGACCTGGTCGAGGCGATCCCGATCCCGCTGATGGTCACCGCGGTGCCCGGCCACGAGGTGCTGCATGCCAACGCGCCGGCCCAGGCCTGGCTGAGCGGGCGTCGCACCGACCCGTGGGCGGCCGGCCTCGAGCCCGCGGTGCGCGCGCGCTTCTTCCAGTCGCTCGCGGACCGCGGCGCGGTCGACGAGTTCGAGGTGCAGTGGCGCCGCAGCCAGGAGCCGGCCTGGGCGGTGCTGTCGGCGCGGCGCCTGTCGTACCACGGCCAGGATGCGGTGCTGACCGCCTTCGCGCCGATCAACCATCTGAAGGTGATGGAGCAGCGCCTCGAGCTGTGGGCCAAGGTCTTCGAAGCCTCGAGCGAGGCGATCGTGATCCTCGACGGCGCGCGCCGCATCGTCACGGTCAACCGCGCGTTCTGCCGCCACACCGGCTACGAGCACGCCGAGGCGGTCGGCCAGTCACCCGCGTTCCTGCTCGCGTCGGACGACGGTCACGACTTCCTCGCCGCGTTGTGGCCCGCGCTCCACCAGCGTGGCGCGTGGCAGGGCGAGGTGCGCATGCAGCGTCGCAACGGCAGCAGCTACCCGGCCTGGCTGGTGGTCAGCGCGGTGCGCGACGGCCAGGGCGGCATGTCGCACTGCATCTGCACCTCGCTCGACATCAGCGACCGCAAGGCGAGCGAGGCACGCATCCACTTCCTCGCCCACCACGACGTGCTGACCGGGCTGCCGAACCGCTCGTTGTGCATCGAGCGGCTGCGCCTCGCGCTGCAGCACGGCCAGCGCACCGGGCACCGCGTCGCGGTGCTGTTCATCGATCTGGACCGCTTCAAGACGATCAACGACTCGCTCGGCCACCACGTCGGCGACGCGCTGCTGAAGTCGGTCTCGGAGCGGCTCCTGCAGGCGGTGCGCGCGGTCGACACGGTCAGCCGGCTCGGCGGCGACGAGTTCATCGTCGTGCTCGACGGCGTCGCCGATGCCGACGAGGTGCTCGGCATCGTCGAGCGGCGCCTGGTGCCGCTGGTGCGCCAGGTGCACCGCGTCGGCGGCGCCGAGCTGCACGTCTCGTGCAGCGTCGGCATCGCGCTCTACCCGGACGACGCGACCGATCTCGACGAGATCCTGCGCCACGCCGACGTCGCGATGTACCAGGCCAAGGCGCTGGGGCGCGACGGCGCGCAGTTCTTCACCCCCGAGATGAACGAACGTGCGCACCAGCGGCTGCGCATCGAATCGCTACTGCGCCATGCGGTCGAGCGCGGCGAGCTCGCGCTGCACTACCAGCCGCTCGTCGCGGCGCACGACGGCGCGCTGCGCGGCGTCGAGGCGCTGCTGCGCTGGCACTCGCCCGAGCTCGGCGAGGTCGCGCCGGCGAGCTTCATCCCGATCGCCGAGGAGTCGCGCCTGATCGTGACGATCGGCGCCTGGGTGCTGCACGAGGCCTGCCGGCAGCAGGCGGCCTGGACGAACGACGGGCTCGGCGTGGTGCCGGTGTCGATCAACGTCTCGGCCCTGCAGCTGCGCGACGAGGCGTTCCTGCGGACGCTGCAGGACGCGCTCGCCCGGCATCACGTGCACGCGGCGTCGATCGAGCTCGAGCTGACCGAATCGACGCTGATGGAGGCCGCCGAGCACACGCTCGCGCAGCTGGAGGCGCTGAAGACACTCGGCGTCAAGCTCGCGGTCGACGACTTCGGCACCGGCTACTCGAGCCTGAGCTACCTGAAGCGTTTCCCGATCGACCGGCTCAAGGTCGACCGCAGCTTCGTGCGCGACCTGCTCGACGACCCGACCGACGGCACGATCGTGCGCGCGATCATCAGCCTCGGCCACGCGCTCGAGCTGCAGGTAGTCGCCGAGGGCGTCGAGTCGGAACCGATCGCCGCTGCACTGCGCCAGGCCGGCTGCGACGAGCTGCAGGGCTACCACTTCGCGCGGCCGCTGCCGGCCGACGCACTGGCGCGCTGGATCCACGACGGCTGCGCCGGAAGCGCCCGGGCCCCGAGCGAAGCCGTCGGCGTGCCGGGCTGAGCGCCCCGGCGCGCAAAGCGCTGCTCTACTTGCGCTCGGCAACGGCGAGCAGCTGCGGCTGCACCGGCGCCTTGCCGGACTTGTCGGTCCAGTCGCGGTAGTGCGGCAGGTCGCCCAGGCCGCTGTCGACCTTCTCGCCCATCACCTGGCGGTAGGCCGGCATCTCGCCGAGCCCGCTGTCGAGCTTCTCGCCGAGCACGGCGTGGTGTGCTGCCCGTTCGTTGTCGGCCGAGGCCGGCGCGGCGGCGAACAACGCGGTCGTGGACAGGATCGCGGCGATCGTCAGCGTTCTCATCGGTTCTCCTCGGTGTGCAATGACCGAGGTCAATTTACCGATCGCGAGTGCGCCGGTGTGGGCACAAGGTCACGCATCACGCCGCGGTGACGGTCGCGCCTTCACGACCGGACCGGGTCGCGTGACGGAATGCGCGTGGCCTCAGCCGCGAGTCAATCGGGCTTGATGCCGGCGCGCTGCACGATGTCCTTCCAGATCTTCTGCTGCTGCGCGATGAACGCGGCGAACTCGGCCGACGGCCCGCCGCCGCCGACCGCGCTGTCGTTCGCGAAGCGCTCGGTCACCGACGACGACTTGAGCGCCTTCAGCGATTCCTCCTGCAGCCGCTTCACGATCTCGGGCGGCGTGCCGGCCGGCGCGAGGATGCCGTACCACTGCGAAGTCTCGAAGTCCTTGTAGCCCATCTCGGCGACCGTCGGCACGTCGGGCAGCGCGGGCAGGCGCTGCGCCGTGCCCATCGCGATCGCGCGCAGCCGGCCGGCCTTGATGTGCGGCAGCAGCGCCGGTGTGCCGGCGCTGAACGCGTGCGTGCGGCCGGCGAGCAGGTCGGTCAGCGCGGGGCCGGTGCCGCGGTAGGGGATGTGGGTGATGAACATCCCGGTGACGAGCTTCAGGTACTCCATCGCCAGATGGCCGGCGCTCGCGTTGCCGGCCGAGGCATAGTTGAGCTTGCCGGGGTTCTTCTTGACGTAGGCGACGAACTCCTTGAAGTCCTGCGCCGGCACGTCGGGATGGATCACGAACAGGTTCGGCACCTTCGCGAGCAGCGTGACCGGCACGAAGTCCCGGTTCACGTCGAAGGGCTGGTTCGGGAAGATGTACGGGTTGACCGCCAGCGAGCCGACGTGGCCGAGGATGATCGTGTAGCCGTCGGGCGCGGCCTTCGCAACGTCCTGCATCGCCGGCAGCCCGGCGCCGCCGCCCTTGTTGTCGACGAATACGGTCTGGCCGAGCTGCTTGGTCAGCTCGTTCGCGACGGTGCGCGCGACGATCTCCGAAGTGCCGCCGGGTGCGAACGGCACGACGAAGCGGATCGACTGCTTCGGCCAGCCGGACTGCGCATGCGCGCCGAGGCCAGCGAGCGGTTCGAGGGCCAGCGCGACCAGCGCGCTGCGGCGGCTCAGGGTCATCTCGTGTCTCCTTCGGGATGGCTCCCGCGCACCAGGATAATCCTGTCATGGCCAAGAAGCACCGCGTCGTCGTCGGGCTGAGCGGCGGGGTCGACTCCGCGCTCAGCGCGCACCTGCTCAAGCAGCAGGGGCACGAGGTCGTCGGCGTGTTCATGAAGAACTGGGAAGGCGACGACGACGACGAATACTGCTCGTCGAACGTCGATTTCGTCGATGCGGCCGCGGTCGCCGACGTGCTCGGCATCGAGATCGAACACGTCAACTTCGCCGCCGAGTACCGCGAGCGGGTGTTCGCCGAGTTCCTGCGCGAGTACCAGGCCGGCCGCACGCCGAACCCGGACGTGCTGTGCAACGCCGAGATCAAGTTCAAGGCCTTCCTCGACCACGCGATGCGGCTCGGCGCCGAGAAGATCGCGACTGGGCACTATGCCCGCGTGCGCGAGACGAGCGACGGCCGCGTCGAGCTGCTCAAGGGGCTCGATCCGCTGAAGGACCAGAGCTACTTCCTGCACCGGCTGACGCAGACGCAGCTCGCGGCGACGCTGTTCCCGGTCGGCGAGCTGAAGAAGACCGAGGTGCGCCGCCTCGCCGCCGAGATCGGCCTGCCGAACGCGCACAAGAAGGACTCCACCGGCATCTGCTTCATCGGCGAGCGGCCGTTCCGCGAGTTCCTGAACCGCTGGCTCGCGAACGCCCCCGGACCGATCGAGGACGACCGCGGCCGCGTCGTCGGAGAGCACGTGGGCCTGAGCTTCTACACGCTCGGCCAGCGCAAGGGCATCGGCATCGGCGGGCTGAAGGAGCGCGGCGCCGCGAAGGGCGGCAGCGAGCACGCGCCGTGGTTCGTCGCGCGCAAGGACATCGCGCGCAACACGCTCTTCGTCGTGCAGGGGCACGACCACCCGTGGCTGCTCTCGCCCGCACTCGAGGCCGACGACGCGAGCTGGATCGCCGGCACGCCGCCCGGCGGCGGCACGTTCGGCGCGAAGACACGCTACCGGCAGACCGATGCCGACTGCACGCTGGCCGGCGGCGCGAACGGCCGCTTCGCGCTGCGCTTCGGCGCGCCGCAATGGGCCGTGACGCCGGGGCAGTCGGCGGTGCTGTACGACGGCGAGGTGTGCCTGGGTGGCGGGGTGATCGCTGCGGCCTCCTGAGCGGGCCGAGGGGCGCCGTCTCTAGCGTGAGCGGGCGAGGTCCATCGTCCAGTACGTGGAGTAGGTGTTCGACGACGCGCCGCTGACGCAGGCGAGCCCGAACTGGTTGAAGTCCGGGTTCATCAGGTTCGCGCAGTGACCGTCGCTGGTCATCCAGCCGTCGATGGTGGCATTGACGCTCGCGTAGCCCGCGGCGATGTTCTCGCCCACGCTGCTCCACGCATACCCGGTGGCCGTGACGCGCAGGCCGAGGTCGCTGCCGTTCGAGCCGGTGTGCGAGAAGAAGTTGTTGGTCTGCATGTCGCGTGAATGCCCGTCGGCCGCCTGGGTCAACAGGGCGCTCCAGCTCAGGGCCGACGCGGGCGCGAAGTTGCCGCGCGCGCCGCAGCTCGCGCCGGCCGCGCGGTACTGGTTGACGCGCGCGAGCGCGGCGGCCGCGAAGTCGGGCAGGTTGCAGGTCGACAAGATCGCGGGCGCAGGGGCAGGGGCGGGAGCCGACGCAGCAGCAGGTGCCGGCGCGGCGGCGTCGCCGCCGCCTCCGCCGCAGCCGACGAGTGCCGCACTCGCCGCCGCGCAGCCGAGCCAGGCGAGCCGGCGCAAACGTTCTTCTGAAGTCATGCCGAGCAGGCTACCCGGGCGGTGCCTGTACACGGTGAGGAGAGGTAAGCAGGCCGCGCGACGACGCGGCGTGCGTGACTTGCACCACGCGGGATGCTGCGGCGCGGACGCGCGCCGTGCCGGACTCCGCCGTCCGGCGCGTTGATGCTCAAGTCGGTTCGACCCCCGACCGATAGCCATGCATCGCGCCGCCACGGCGGCGCTTCCGCATTGCCTTGCGCAGGTCTGTCCTCATGCGATCCGTCCCGTCCCTCGTCGCCCTCGCCCTGGCCGCCGCGCTGCCGGTGGTGCGCGCCGGCACCGTGATCGTCGACGCGACGGATGCGGCCGGCCGGCCGCTTGCCGATGCGGTCGCGCTGCTCGAGCCGGCAGCGGGCAAGGCCGCGGTCAAGCCGATGGCCGATGTCGAGATCTCGCAGGCCAAGCGCCAGTTCCGGCCGCGCGTGACGCTGATCACGGTCGGCACGCGAGCCGCGTTCCCGAACTTCGACACGGTTCGCCACCACGTCTACTCGTTCTCGACGGCCAAGACCTTCGAGCTCAAGCTGTACGCCGGCGTACCGGCTGCGCCGATCGTCTTCGACAAGCCCGGCATCGCGGTGCTCGGCTGCAACATCCACGACAAGATGGCCGCGTGGGTCGTCGTGGCCGACACGCCGTGGTCCGCACGCAGCGGCGCCGACGGCCAGGCCCGCATCGACGCGGTGCCGCCGGGCAGCTACCGGCTGACCGTCTGGCACCCGGGCCTGCCGGCCGCGACGATGCCGGCGCCCGTAGCGCTGACGGTCGGCGCCGACGATCTTCGCCATGCCGCGACGCTCGCAGTCGCCGCGGAGCTTTGAGATGAGACCCCCAAGCTCACTGCGTTCGCTGCCCCCCGTGGGGGCGCTCAGTACCTTCGGAACGGCCGGGCGGTACTGATGGCCGGCTCGCTCTGGCACCGCCTCACCCGCCTGCTCGCCGGCTCGCTCGGCGCCCGCGTGTTCCTGCTCTTCCTCGGCCTGCTCGCGCTCGTGCAGGCGGCCAGCTTCGGCGCGATCAGCACGAGCCTGAACCGGCACGCCCGCGGCGTGCTGCCCGAGCAGCTCGCAACCGGCGAGCGGGTGCTGCGAAGCCTGCTCGACCAGCGCGCCGCCAAGCTCGTCGAAGGCGCGCGCCTGCTCGCCGCCGACTACGGCTTTCGCGAGGCGGTGCTGTCGGAAGACGCGGCGACCATCGGCTCGGCGCTCGAGAACCACGGCGAGCGCATCGGCGCGAGCGAAGCGGCCTGGCTCGGCGCCGACTTCACGCTGCGCGCCGTCGGCGGCAAGGACATCGACACGATGCGCGACATCGCGCCGGTCGCGGCGCGCCTCGCGGCGAAGGCTGCCGCGGGCGGCAGCGCGAGCGGGATCGAGCTCATCGAAGGCCGGCCGCACCAGATGGTGCTGGTGCCGATGAAGGCGCCGGTCGTGGTGGGCTGGGTGCTGATGGGTGTTCCGCTCGACCAGGGTCTGGTCGACGACATGCGCCAGCTCTCCGCGCTCGAGCTGACCCTGCTCGCGCGCGAGCGCGACGGCGGACCGTGGACACCGGCGCTGACCGGCCTGGCGGCGCCGCTCGCGCAGCGGCTCGCGCACGAGGGCTGGACGATGCAAGGCGCGGCCGCCGGCATGCAGTCGCTGCAGCTCGAGCACGAAGAATTCGGCGTGCGCGCCCGGTGGCTCACGCCAGCCGACAGCGACAGCGCAGTGCTCGCGCTCGTCTCGGTCTCGATCGATGCTGCGACACGCACGCCGCGCGAGCTGCAGCTCGGCCTGCTCGCGATCACGCTCGCCGCGTTCGGCGTCTTTGCGCTCGGCAGCCTCTACACGACGCGCCGCGTGACGACGCCGCTGCGCTCGCTCACCGCGGCCGCCGAGCGGCTCGGCGGCGGCGACTACGACACGCCGATGGACGGACTGCGCCGCCGCGACGAGATCGGCCAGCTCGCCCAGTCGTTCGAGCGCATGCGCACCGGCGTCGCCGACCAGCAGCAGCAGATCCTCAGGCTCGCCTACTGGGACGCGCTGACCGGCCTGCCGAACCGCGCGCAGTTTCGCGACGCGGTGCAGCAGGCCATCGCCGCGGCGGCCGCGAACGGCGGCACGGCGGTCGTCGTGATGCTCGACCTCGACCGCTTCAAGCACGTCAACGACGTGCTTGGCTACCGCTTCGGCGACCTGCTGCTCAAGGGCGTCGCCGAACGCCTCGCGCAGCAGGTCGTGCGCGGCGACGACCTCGTCGCGCGCCTGGGCGGTGACGAGTTCGCGGTACTGCTGCGCCAGGGCGACGCGGCGCTCGCGCACACCGTCGCGCAGCGCATCGCGCGCGCCTTCGACGCGCCGCTCGTGCTCGAGGAGCACCGGGTCGACATGGGCGCCGGCATCGGCATGGCCTGCGCGCCGCTGCACGCCGGCGACGCCGACACGCTGCTCAGCCGCGCCGAGCTGGCGATGTACGCCGCGAAGCGCCGCACCAGCGGCCCGCTGATGTACGACGCGTCGATCGACGCG
>Ga0075366_10001451_pt1 | contig 11808 bp, 8 predicted proteins | sample EndMethybrTD3031_FD_72351 | JGI IMG/M metagenome (GOLD analysis project Ga0075366, IMG submission 72351) | Populus endosphere microbial communities from Tennessee, USA - Endosphere MetaG P. TD hybrid TD303-1 | ecosystem: Host-associated > Plants > Roots > Endosphere | place: USA: Tennessee... | reverse complement strand
TCAATGGGGCGTGATCAATCTGGGCGACAACTTCTACCTCGCCGAAAAGCCTTACATGGTGAGCCCGAAGGACCTGGAAATCGTCAAGTACGGTATTGCCACGTATCGCTACACTGCTCTGACGAACCGCATCACCGAACTGCGTACCCCGACGATCAATGCCGGTCCGATCGGCCTGTTGTTCAAGGGTCAATATGCCTTTGGTGACCAGCGCAAGTCGGGCGCCAGCAACGTCGATGGTACGAACAGTGGTGACTCATTCAGCGGCGGCTTCGAGTACAAGGTGGGCGACATCGTCAACGGCGGTTTCGACTACAACAAGCGTACACCGACGACTGCTGCCAATGGCACCTCCAACGCCGATGGCTTCAAGCTGTGGCGCGTCTACACCAGCATCAAGCCTGTCAAAGGTCTGAAGCTGGCTGGCACCTACATCAACCAGTCGGGCTATGGTGCTATCGGCGCCACCGGGACCACCGCGGGCACGCAGTTCAAGACAGGCTGGCACGACAAGGTGATCAATGGCGTCATCAGTTACAACCTGAGCGACAAGCTTGAAATCGGTGCGGAATACTCGGTCGTGCGCGACGTGGGCTCGTTCCGCAACAGCGGCAAGGGCTGGATGATCGGTGGTGCCTATTTCCTGTCGAAGAACACCTATGTTTATGCGGCTCGCCAGAAGAGCGATTGGGATTCAAACACTTCGTCCTATGGCGGCAAGTATGACGGTACGTCCGCCAACTTCACCGGTACCGCTTCGAAAGCTGACACCACCTATACACGTGTCGGCCTCGTCAAGGAGTTCTGATTCCTGAATCTCAGGCGGATGATGAGTTTGAAAGCAGCCTGCGGGCTGCTTTTTTTGTATCAGCGCCAAGGCGGGAAACAAGAAAATCTAGCGCGACGCCTGATATTCACTCGGCGTACAACCCACCTCGCGCTTGAACACCACGTGCATATACTGCAGCGTCCGGAAGCCGCAGCGAATAGCGACCTCGGAAGCGCTCAACTTGCCCGACTTCAACAGATGTTGGGCGAGATCGAGGCGCACGCGCAGAATCTCGTCATGCACCGAGCATCCGCATTCCTGGTGAAAAAGACGTTCAATCGTTGAACGCGAAACATTGACGTGGTGTGCTACCTGATCCGATTTGATGCCGTGCCCCACGAACTGGACGATGAATGCTCTGGCACGCGTGACAATCGGATTGGTACCCTGCAGGTACATGCTGGACGCCTTGATGGCAAGTCGTGCGGGTGGAACCAGTACACGCATCTGCATGGGGCCTGTACGTTTCAGACAGGCATGCAGCATCTGTGCTGCGATCTTGCCGATACGCTCCGTGTCCTGAACGATCGAAGATATCTCGACGCGAGAGAGAGATGCCGCCACCTCGTCGTTGTCGATACCGACCACGGCAATCTCGTCAGGCACGCTCAAGCCTGTGGCAGCACATGCCTGCAGCAACTCCTGTGCGCTGGAATCATTAACGGCAACAATCCCGCAAGGTTTGGGAATCGCCCGCAGCCAGCGAGCGAGATCGGCCAGAACAACAGCGGCTGGAGTGGCTGCGTCACGAATGACTCCGTCGCCAAACACATTGACGGCAAGACGCATTGCCTTGACGCGCATGCGGAATGCTTCAGCCCGCTCCTCAGCCCACGCCAGACCGGAATATCTCGGCCGACTGTAGAAGGCAAGATTGGGCAGACCGCGTTGCTCGAAATGATCGCAAGCCAACGCGACAAATGCCTCGTTGTCGGACATCACCAACGGTATCTGTGAGGGGCATTGGTCTGCGGCGCGGCGGGCGCTTGCCACGGCAATGACAGCTTTCTGCCGCAATGCAACCGTATCAAAAGCAGAACTGTTATCGAAGTCGGCAATGAAACCGTCCCAGTGCGTGCCGGGCATCAGAACCTCCGCAGGCGTGATCAGCTGCAACCGCCAATCCAGGCTGCTCGAACGCACGTACTGGCCCACCCCCGAAACAATTCCACGTGCATAACTTCCTGCCCTGTCGAATTGCAGGCCAATGCGCAACACACCATCCGTACGATCACTGTTCATTGATAAGGAATGACTTGAAAAAATGCGCGAAAGATCACCTTTCGGGCAGCGCTCATGATGAGAACAGGCAATCAAATCTCATTGGATTTCCGCCCTGCGGAAACGACATGAAAGCCGCGCAGCGGCTCGACAATTCTGCCAGAAGACGACACAATGAATTGATAAAATGCGCACGTTTCGACGCACACTACAGCATTGAAATTCGTGTCTTCTCGGCAATGACAGAATGTGCGATCAAATGACTATCATGAATGCACCGGCCGACGGCCAACGCCATTCAGTCTGATCATCACCCAACCTCGGCATCGGATCCTGTTTGACACCCGTCCGCACATTCATTCGTTCTCTGCGTCTTCAGCTCAAGTTCATAGCACCGCTCGTGCTGGTGCTGCTGGTTGCGGCACTGATGGCCATCCCGTTCATCGACAACATGACCTCGCACTGGGTCACGCGCGATCTCAACATGCGTGCCAGTGTCATATCCACAGCCCTCTCCGATTCGATCGCCGAGGCCGTACTGGCGAAGCGCCCGCAACAACTGGAGCCCCTGTTCAAACGCACGCTGAGAGACGAAAAACTGATGGCTATCGCCATCTGCGGCCCCGACGGAGCGATGCTGCAGCGGACGGATGAGTTCCCGCCGACACTTGCCTGCAACGAGGCGCAGACCATCGCCGAGCACGATGCGCGCATCACGCTCAAGCAGGGCACGATTCACGTTGCCGTACGGCGCCTGGAGTCGGAACGCGGTGTGGTAGCCAATATGGTCCTGCTGCACGACATGGGCTTCATCGAGCGGCGCAGCCAGACGGTACGTACCTACCTGATGCTGATCTTCGCAGCGCTGGGCGCTGTCATCTCGATCACGGCCATGCTGGTCGCACATCTGAGCTGGCGCAACTGGGTGAGCGGCGTCAAGTCCATACTGCAGGGCGAAGGCGTTCTTGAATCACGGCGGCCTTCCGCGCCCGAACTGGCGCCACTACAAGGCGACCTGCGCAAGATGTTGCGTCAGCTGGAAGACGAGCATCGACGAGCCCATGCGGTCGGCGATGAATGGAATGCGGCAAGGTTGCGGGCAATGCTGAAGTCCGATTTGCGCGACGAACACCTTATCGTTGTCTCGAATCGCGAGCCTTATGTTCATGAAAGGCACGGCACCAGTACGACCCTCGTTCGTCCCGCAAGTGGCCTGGTAACCGCCATCGAGCCGATCATGCGTGCCTGCTCCGGCACCTGGATTGCGCACGGCAGCGGCAGCGCTGACCGCGAACAGGTAGATAGCCATGACCGCCTGCTGGTGCCGGCGGGACAACCCAGCTACACACTGCGGCGCCTTTGGCTGAGCAAGGCCGACGAAGTGGGTTACTACTACGGCTTTGCCAATGAAGGCTTATGGCCCTTGTGTCACATCGCACACGTACGGCCGGTATTCCGCCAATCCGACTGGGAATGCTACAAACGCGTCAATCGCATGTTCGCGGATGCTGTCGTCGTCGAGGCGCGCAGCGAAGATCCGCTGGTGCTGGTGCAGGACTACCATCTGGCACTCGCCCCACGGATGATCCGGGAGCGCCTGCCGAATGCCACGATCATTTCCTTTTGGCACATACCGTGGCCAAACCCGGAATCGTTCGGCATCTGCCCGTGGCGTGAAGAGCTACTGCACGGCATGCTGGGCAGCACGATCCTCGGCTTCCACACGCGCTTCCACTGCAAGAATTTCATGGAAACGGTCGACCGCTTTCTGGAGACGCGCATCGAGCAGGAGCACTCGACGATTTCGTTTCTGGGCGAGCAAACGCTGGTGGAGAGCTATCCGATCTCGATCCACTGGCCGTCAGAACAGGAGCGTGCCGCCTGGCCAGCCTTCGCCGATTGCCGCTCCGGTTTGCGCGAACGCCTTGGCGTAGCCCCGGACCATCTGATCGCCCTTGGCCTCGATCGCTTCGACTATACCAAAGGCATTCTTGAACGGATACAGGCAGTGGAACGACTGCTGGAGAAAAATCCCGAATTCGTCGGGCGCTTCACTCTTGTACAGATTGCAGCGCCCACACGCGGCGAGCTGGCGGAATACCAGGCCTTCAGGAATCGCCTGGAAGCACTGGCCTCGCAGATCAACCGACGCTTTACCAAAGGCAACTACCAACCAATACACCTCATCGTCGAGCATCAGGACTCGGATCAGGTCATCAGCTTTTACCGTGCGGCAGACATCTGCCTCGTGACCAGCATCCATGACGGTATGAATCTCGTGTGCAAGGAGTTCATTGCCGCACGCGACGACGAACACGGCGTGCTTGTCCTCAGTCAGTTTGCAGGGGCATCGCGCGAGCTGAGTGAAGCACTGCACATCAATCCCTATCACGTCGAAGAGACGGCGGACGCGCTTCTCACGGCAATCAACATGCCGCGCGTGGAGCAGCGCGAGCGCATGCAAAGCCTGCGCAGCATTGTCCGGGAACACAATGTGTATGGATGGGCCGGCTCAATGCTGGCCGACGCTGCCCGTCTGCGGCTGCGCGGCCGTGTCCAGGCGCGTGTCCAGGCGCATCGCAAGGGCACGCGGTGAGGAGCACGCGTTGAGAGACATATTTTCGCCGGAGGGCGATCAGGCATTGCGGCAGGCCCTCAAGGAGAATGCATTGTTCGCATTCGACTACGACGGCACGCTGGCTCCCATCACGGCGCAATACGCGCACACCAGCACGCCGCGAGAGATCATCCAGTCACTCGAACAACTGGCACAGCTGGGCAAGGTCGTGATCATTACCGGCCGCTCGATCAGCGACGTCTCATCGCGATTGGGATTCACGCCTCATGCAATTATCGGCAACCATGGTGCCGAAAGTCTTTCCGCTGCCGATACCGGGCAATACGCAAAGCTCGTAGCAGGATGGCGCGCGGTCATCGATGCAAATTTCGCCGAGAGTCTGAACGAGGCCGGCATTGTGATGGAAGACAAGGGTTGCTCGCTTTCCCTGCACTACAGACAGGCACATGACACAGTCTCCGCACGCCAGCTCATTCTGCACGCGTGCTCCCTGTTGTCACCCCCCGCACGGATTTTCGGCGGCAAGTGTGTGGTCAATATCGCGCCACACGACGCACCGGACAAGGCCGATGCGCTGCTCGCCATGGCACGGTCAGAAAAAGCGCTCACGGCGATCTTCGTTGGCGACGATCAGAATGATGAGGTGGTGTTTCGACGGGCTCCAGAGCGTTGGTTGACAGTGCGCGTCGGACGCAACCGCCAGTCGACTGCCCGCTACTATCTTGAGCAGCAGACGGAGATGGCACAGTTCATTGACACAATTCTCCGGCATTTGAAGAATCGCTGACCTTCGAGCATATGGCGACCGGACGCAGTACTCGCCGACTATTTCCGGAGTGATCTTGAGGTAACTTCGTGGTAAGTTCGTGGCAGCTCCCCCGCGTAAGCTCACCTCATGCGCTCCACCTTGTCCTCGTCAGTCAGCTTTCGCCAGGCCCTGCTGTTCTGGCTGAAGCTAGGCTTCATCAGCTTCGGCGGCCCTGCCGGACAGATATCCATCATGCATCAGGAGCTGGTTGAGCGGCGTCGCTGGATCTCGGAAAAGCGCTTCCTGCATGCACTCAATTACTGCATGGTGCTGCCCGGCCCGGAGGCGCAGCAACTGGCGACCTATATTGGCTGGTTGATGCACCGGACCTGGGGTGGAGTCGTGGCTGGCGCGCTTTTTGTCTTGCCATCGCTGCTCATTCTGATCGCGCTGTCATGGCTGTATATCGCCTTCGGCGAAGTCCCGCTGATCGCCGGATTGTTCTATGGCATCAAGCCTGCAGTCACGGCCATCGTCGTGCAGGCAGCACATCGCATCGGCTCACGCGCGTTGAAGAACAATGTGTTGTGGGCCATTGCTGCGGCGTCCTTCATCAGCATATTCGCGCTCAACGTACCCTTCCCGGCCATCGTGGCAGCCGCAGCGGCGATCGGTTACCTCGGTGGTCGCGTGGTGCCGGAGAAATTCGTGACGGGCGGCGCGCATGGCAAAGCGGGGAAAGCGGATGACCTCGGCCCGGCGATCATTGACGACGACACGCCGACACCGGCTCACGCCCGCTTCAGCTGGCCCGGACTGGCGCGCGTCGCCGTGATCGGCGCGATATTGTGGTTCGTGCCCATGGCATGGCTAACCATTGCATATGGCTGGGACCACACGCTGACGCAGATGAGCTGGTTCTTCACGAAAGCAGCGCTACTGACTTTTGGTGGTGCTTACGCGGTACTGCCTTACGTGTATCAGGGTGCGGTCGGCCACTATGGCTGGCTGACGCCGACGCAGATGATTGATGGTTTGGCGCTGGGTGAAACGACACCGGGGCCGCTGATCATGATCGTGGCCTTCGTCGGTTTCGTTGGTGCTTATGTCAAAGCGGTATTCGGTCCGGACATGATGTTTCTGGCAGGCGCTGTCGCCGCATCGTTGGTGACATGGTTCACCTTCCTTCCATCTTTCCTCTTCATCCTCGCGGGTGGCCCGCTGGTGGAGACGACGCACAACGACCTGAAATTCACCGCACCGCTGACGGCGATCACGGCAGCAGTCGTCGGCGTGATCCTGAATCTGGCGGTGTTCTTCGGCTACCACGTGTTGTGGCCGAAGGGATTCGGCGCCGGTGGGCTGGCGACAGCCTTGGGAATGCTGGATTGGGTTGCAGCGCTGATTGCACTCGGCGCCGCGGTGGCACTATTGCGCTTCAAACGCAATGTCATTCATGTGATTGGCGCGTGTGCGCTCATCGGCTTGCTGCTCAAGATGCTGCCGGTCTGATCCGGGCAACGAAGATGGGGTGCCGCTCAGAGCCCCTGCAACCCATCCACTAGCAACGCCGTGCTGAAACGACGCCTTCGACTTCGGCAACCTGCTGCAGGATGCGTTGCACCAATGCCACGCTGCTCACCTCGACGGTGAACTTCATGTAGGCGCGCGGGCCGCGCGATACCGTGTTGACGCCGATCACGTTGAATTTGTCGCGCGAGAACACATCGGAAATATCACGCAGCAAGCCTTGACGGTCATTGGCATCGATCGCGATATCGACCGGATAGACCTCACTGCGCCCGCCGCTCGTTCCCGCATCTTTCTTGACCAGACCACCCCACTCGGTCGGCACCAGCCGCTCTGGATGGCGTTGCGCGATATTGAGAAAGCTGCGGCAATCGGTACGGTGAATGGAGACGCCACGGCCGCGTGTCACAAAGCCCTGTATCGGATCGGGCGGCACAGGTTTGCAGCAACGCGCCAGCTGGGTGAGCAGCTGCCCCACGCCGACCACCAGCACGCCCTCTGCCGAGTGTCCGGCGCGGCTCTGTCCAATGACGAGTTCAGGTACAGCCGGTGTGGGAGCCTCGGTCTGAAAGGCATTCTGGATCTGCCGCGTGCTGACATCACCCCGGCCCACGCCCATGAAGAAGGTATGCGTGTCCTTGAAGTTGAGCTTGCCTGCCAGATCATCCAGGTTGGCCTGTGTCTGCCCGAGGCGTTGCAATTCGCGCATGACAATGGCGCGCCCCTGCACCGCCGTCTCATCTTCGTCCTGCTGCACAAACCAGCGCCGCACCTTGGCTCGCGCATTGGACGTGACCAGATAACCCAGCTGCGGATTGAGCCAGTCGCGCGATGGTGCTCCCTGCTTGATGGTGATGATTTCGACCACCTCACCATTCTTCAACGGCGTGTCGAGCGGCACCATGACGCCGTTGACCTTGGCGCCGCGACAACGGTGGCCCAGGTCAGTATGCAGCCGATATGCGAAGTCGATCGGCGTGGCACCTGCCGCAAGATCGAGTACGCGGCCTTGCGGCGTGACAACATAGATCGTGTCATCCAACGCCGCACGACGCGTGTTTTCTTCCCACTGGGTGATGTCGGAAACCTCGTCGCGCCACGACAGTAGCTGACGCAGCAGGGCGATTTTTTCGTCATAGGCACCATCAGCCTTCTCGCCGCCTTCCTTGTAGCGCCAGTGCGCCGCAACGCCCAGCTCTGCATGGCGATGCATGTCGTAAGTGCGGATCTGCACTTCCAGCGCGCGACCGTCGGCAGCCCGCACGGCCGTGTGCAGCGACTGGTAGTTGTTGCCCTTCGGTTGGCGGATGTAGTCGTCGAATTCGTTGGGAATGGGCGTCCAGATGTCATGCACGAGACCCAGCACGCCATAACAATCCTTGACGTCATCGACGAGCACGCGCAATGCCCGGATGTCATACACCTGTTCGAAGTCGATGTTCTTCGAACGCATTTTGTTGCAGATGCTGAAGATGTGCTTCGGCCGACCATAAATCTCGGCCTTGATACCGTGCTCGGCAATCGCCCGGTGCAGACGGTCGATGGAATCGGCGATGAAAGCCTCGCGCTCGACGCGGCGCTCGTCCAACATCTTCGCGACGCGCTTGTAGGTCTCCGGCTCCAGAAAGCGGAACGAAAGATCCTCCAGTTCCCACTTGAGCTGCCACACCCCTAGCCGGTTGGCCAGCGGCGCGTAGAGATCGATGCTCTCGCGCGCGATGTCGGGGCGCACCTGCTCCTTGTTCTCGGTGAAGTAGCGCAAGGTCTGCACGCGTGAGGCAAGCCGCAGCAGAATGACCCGCAGGTCTTCAGCCATGGCCAGCACCATCTTGCGCAGGGTCTCGGTCTGCGCATGCAGATCGGCAGCGGTGGCGTTGGGCGCGGGCTTGGTCAACATGCGCAGGCTGTTGAGCCGCGACAGTCCCTCGACAAGTCGGGCAACGGGTGCGCCAAAACGCGACTCGATCTGTTCGACATCGTGATGCCCGTCAGCGCCCACCGCAAACAGCAGGGCCGCCAGTCGCGCATCAATATCGAGCTTCAGCGAAACAGCGATCAGCGTCATGCCAAGTGCATGCTGCCAGACACCCTCGCCGCTCCCGAGTGTGTGGCCGTGATAGACCGTCTGCGCCCAATCGATGGCCTGTGCCAGCTGCGCGCGCTCGGTGCGGCCCAGGCCTTCGGCCAGCAAGTCTGGCAGCGATGTGTCGCCATGCGTGTTGGCGACTGAGTGTTGTACTGAAACCATGCCGAATTATCCCATAGCAGTCCGCCAATCCCGGCGGCCTTTGGGTATTTGCCCTGAAGTACTGATGCTACCCACCAGAATCCACTACCAACATCCATGGAGCACAAACCAGGCCAGAAGCACGGCATCTTCAGGTAAGCGTTTCATGCCGTCCCGGCACCACTGTAAACCCCATAGTCCGGGGCTTGGGATTTCGCCACAACAGTTCACACGAACGAAGAAAATTATTGTGCTGGCCGAGCCCCGATTCGCTTCCTATGCTTTCAAGTGCTGCGTTCGCAGCGCAAACCATTCCTTGCATCACCCTGCCGGAGGCCCATATGACCACCACCTGGATTCTCGTTGCCAATGCCCGTAATGCCCGCCTGTTTGCCAACCATGGCCCTGACAAGGGACTGGAACTGGTGCAGACCTGCGTGGCCGAAGAGCCGGAAACGAGTCCTCCGCAGAGTGGCCGGTTGTCGCGCCGCATGGACATGCCACGGCAAACCGCCCGAGGCTTTGCCCATCGATTGGCGAGTGATCTCTACAAGGGGCGAAGTCGAGGGCGCTACGCCAAGGCGATCCTCGTTGCCCCGCCCTCCTTCATGGGCATGCTCAACGCCGAACTGGACGGCCCGACTGACAAGATGGTGAGTACCCGTGTCGCCAAGGATTACACCCGTGACGAAGAACGTGACCTGCGCCAGCATCTGAAAGCCTGCCTGCGCCCGTGGGCTACCGAGTAGTGGGCAAATAAGCTCGGTGGGCTACAAAAAAGGGCATCCACGTGGATGCCCTTTTTCAACTGAATTGCTCAGAAGTGGAACTCCGCGCTGATTGAATACATGTCGTAGCTCGCTTTTTCAGTGGCGTCCAGATATTTGAATTTCGCACCACGAAAGGTTTCGATATCTCCTCGCAAGGCAAAATGCTTGGCAAAACTCCAGCTCGCACCAATACCCACCATCGGCACAATGGATTTCGTTGAGGTGTTCTCTACCCCGGCACACAAAGTTACACAGCTATAGTCTGTCGTTACCGAAGCCAGTCCAAGTTTGCCAAAGAACGAAAAATCCGTCCCGGCAGGCAAGGTCAAAACCGCAGCCACCCCTAATGCCTTGGCGGAGAATTCATCTGCTGCCGGTGTCGTCCCCAGCGTGCCGCTGAGCTTGTAATTGCCGAGCTTGTAGTAACCACCTTCAACACCGAACATGCCCCAAGAATAACCACCGTAGAACTTGGCAGCTACATCCGCCTTTTCGCGCTCGTCCAGCGTGGTGTAGTTAATAATGCGATCAGCCCTGCCCGCGATATTGGAATGCACTGTGCCCGCACCAATTCCCAGATACGCCCCTTTTTGCACCTCTGCATTTGCAACAGTACTAGTCATCAAGCATCCTGCAACGACCATCAACCTGAACCTGTTCATTGTTTTCCCCGTAGTGACAACCGACAACATCGTCGGAGGCGGAAGTCTAGTGCATTTCCGTTCTTCCCAATCAATGCGCTATTCAGTACGCATTAGAAGCGCCACGGCCTGCGTCGCAATGCCCTCCTGGCGACCAGTGAAACCAAGTTGCTCGGTTGTCTTGCCCTTGATGTTCACGCATCCCGGATCAATCTCAAGATCGGCTGCGATATTCGCTACCATCGCAGCAGCGTAGGGCGAAATTTTGGGTGCCTGGGCAATGATGGTGGCATCTACATTCACCACTTCCCAACCTGCGTCGCGCACGCAACGCATGGCCTCACGCAGCAGCACACGACTGTCCGCACCCTTGAAAGCCGCATCGGTGTCCGGAAAGTGCCGCCCGATATCACCCAGGCCGGCGGCGCCGAGAATGGCATCGGTGATGGCATGCAGCAACGCATCGGCATCCGAGTGACCAAGCAGGCCCTTGTGAAACGGAATGTCGACCCCGCCGAGGATCAGCTTGCGACCCTCGACCAGTGCGTGAACATCAAAACCCTGACCCACGCGAAACGGAATCTGACTCATCTACCTGTCCTCTGCATTGCGCCCATTGGATCTTCTTGCGAAAGCATGAATGTCATTCCCTTGATTTCAATATCTGCGCGGCGAGCGCCATATCCTGCGGGTAGGTCACCTTGAAGTTGGTGACGTCGGCCACCACGAGCCGCGGTTGCAAACCCAGCGCCTCGACCGCACCCGCTTCATCGGTAACCTGGTCATGATTGTCCAGCGCCCGGCGCAGGAGACCATAACGAAACATCTGCGGCGTTTGTGCTTGCCACAAGCCATCTCGCGGTACGGTGGTGCCGACAAGTGTGGGGTCCTGCAGGTCAGCGCGTTTCAGCGTGTCTGGCACCGGCACGGCAAGGAGTCCGCCGACGGGGTCGTCCTGCAGGGCATCAATCAGCTTGTCGACCTGCGCAACGGTCAGGCATGCACGTGCTGCGTCGTGCACCAGCACCCAATCATCATCACCGACCTGCAGTTGTGCCAACGCGTTGGCCACGCTGCCGGCCCGCGTGGCGGCACCGGCGAATATCGGTTGCAAGCGCGCACCCAAAGGACTCCAGTCGAACCTCGACCACCAGTCGTCGTCCGGCGCCAGCACCACGTAGACAGCGTCAATGCGCTGCACACGCGTCAGGGCTTGCAAGGCGTGCCAGAGGAGTGGCCGCTGGTTGAGCTCGATGTATTGTTT
>Ga0075366_10001449_pt1 | contig 11816 bp, 6 predicted proteins | sample EndMethybrTD3031_FD_72351 | JGI IMG/M metagenome (GOLD analysis project Ga0075366, IMG submission 72351) | Populus endosphere microbial communities from Tennessee, USA - Endosphere MetaG P. TD hybrid TD303-1 | ecosystem: Host-associated > Plants > Roots > Endosphere | place: USA: Tennessee... | reverse complement strand
TGCGGAGGAAGGCTATATCTGGGAATTGCTGAGAGTCAAACAAAAGTAAGCGTGGCACTTTCTGAAATGTTTCGGCGCGGTGGCGTAGGATGATTAATGTAAAAATGGTCTAGAGCGTGTCTCCATCGAAAGTCGACTACTTGTCAAAACTCGAGGGAAAGCCAGTCGTACGAGATGCTATACCCACTGTGATGACCCATGAGAACGGTTGATGCACGCGACAACCCTTTCACCCTCAGCTCATGATCTGCAAGGCGCTGAGGTCTGTTGGCTCAAATCGCTAGAGATATCTTGATTGTCGACAAAGCCTCCGATGCGCATGAACGGATCATTGACCGGCTCCAACGAGATGGGAAAAGCGTTGTAATTCCACCAAAAATTAACCGAAACACGATGCCCAAGGCGTAAGGCGATGGCCGTGCCACCCTAAAGTACAAAACCCATTTCGCAGGCCGGACGAAGCTCAGGCCAAAGCTTCTTCTGAGCAGGTGGCAGAATCTCCTTATTCGGTGAGAAGGGGGACTCGATCATGACTCAATTTCCTTGCGGGCAAGGCGGGAGTCAATGCTGATAATCAGGAACTCACAACGCAGGTCTCACAAAGAGACTCACAAAACCCAAACACCATCGCTGCTCCTGAGTTGCAACGGGTGATTGAAGCCTGGGGAAAATTGCCTTTAAATCTCAAGACAGCGATTATGGAAATTGTCAGACCAAGCAACTTCTATGCGTAGATGACGCATTGGTAAATGGTATAAAGTCTACATATGTAGCTGCGCAAAGTGTCCAAAAACTGGAGCCATTTCCCTAGCGACGCAGCAGCAACCAAGCTGATCTTCTTGGCGCTAGTAACATCACCAAAAAGTGGAAAAACTCGCCCTTGTTGCTCTCATTAGAAAACTCCTTATCGCCATACGTTATGTCCTCAAAAAACCTTTTGCTATTGCTCTACCTAGCTAGCTTTTGGAGGTGAGTAAGAACAATAGCTTGATGCTAACTTACTTCACCTCAAGAAATCTCACGTCAAAGCGTTGGGACCAGTAAACAGTGCTGTCCTTACTGATCAAAACTGAAATGAAAACCGAACACCGAGCAACAACGCATTGCCCGAACGACCCCCTGGTTGCAGGATATATTGTAGGTCAGGTTGCACACTAAAATGTGAACCTATTGGAGCTTTGTAGGTTGTTTCGACGACAAACTCGGAGTGATTAGGAAGGGTTTCTCGATTAACGTATCGTTCGTTTAACCGCAGATAACTGAACCCGATCCCCAAGCGATCAGAGTCACGTCCTGGTAACAACCCGACGCACGTTAAACCAGCATCAATGTACAGCGGGGTAATCTCTGCTCCGCCGTTCGAGTAGCAGGCCCGCGCGAACACGCCTAATCCCTGGAGTTCTTTATCTGGTTCAGCGCGTTTGGCGAAGAGCACCCGTTCCGCGATCCCATAGAGGAGATAGCCGTAGTGCCGGAATGATCGGACGTCTTCCTCAATGTTAGGACGGCTCCACATACAACCGGCTTTAAGCGTTCCCAGTTGCTGCCCATTGTGTCCAGGGAACGAGCGTTCCAGTTCCATTAATGCTGAAACGCCAGCACTGGGATTCCAGTGGAAAGCAAGGTTGTGCAAGTTGCTGGTTTTTTCCTGACCAGGCATGGCATCGAACAGGGCAACCTTAAGATGCAACTGTTGCGGCGATGTCCACTCGAAATAACCGCCGAGTCCAAGAGCTGGATAGATGGAGAGATTGAAGTTGAGGCTAACAGGTGATGGTGTGCCAAAACCGCTGTTTAGGAAAAGTGCTGCTTGGTCCGAAATAAAGAAAAGTCGATCTGCCGCAATCTGACCCACTCGAATCCGCAGATTTTCGAAAGTCTTCTCGGCCCAAAGCTCCCCGAGCCGGAGCGAATCGTAAGCGTCAATGTTACTAAATCGGTTGAGGTCCTGGACATAGTCGTCCGTTAATCCTTCACCGTGCGGATAAATGGCGTCGAAGTGAAGTGTCACACCAAGGCCAGCAAGTTTCTCAAGGTCAGCATCAAGACTGAGCTGTAATACGCCTTCGAAACTAAATCTCGGTTCGTTATGCGAGATAACCCCACCGAACACTTCGTTGACGTAACTTACATGAGGGATCAGTCCGATTGCTTCGAGCTGGGCTAATATCAGATCCAAGGCATGACAATGTTCAGGATTCCCGAAGAACACCGTCACAATGGTCAGCGACAGCCAATTAAGAGGTTTTTTTCGCTGTAGCATGCTTGAGAGGAGATAAGCTTTGGTTTGCCAATTCTGTGTAAGTGTGCATTCAATCCCCATCTTGATGACACGAATTCCGTCACCCTAAGGTTGATTTTCTATCACGATCAGGTTTTCTCCGGTTTGCATTTTCTGCCGATAGGATGACAACGGAGAACAACAAGGGTGCATAAAGCTGTGTTTTTGAGTGAGAGTTAGTAAAACCAGTACGACTAAAGCCATGTCTTAAACTTTCGGATGTAGATTACCTTGATGATCTGCGTCAGTACGCAGTAGCTGAGTAACGTCGCAGCGAGCCAAGGGAAATAGCTCAGAGGCAATGCTTGAAGGCCGATGCTTGCCCCGAATGGCGTGAAGGGTACAATAACGCCAATTGCCATGATCGACGCTGTGAGAAGTAGGACAGGTGACGCAGCTGTACTTTGGACAAACGGGATCTTCTGCGTGCGAATCATATGCACAATCAACGTCTGAGAGAGTAATCCCTCGATGAACCAACCCGATTGAAACAGTGACTGTTTTTCCGGCGAGTTCGCGCCGAACACGAACCACATCAGGTAATAGGTTATGATGTCAAAGATCGAACTGATCGGTCCGATGAAAACCATAAACTTGGCTAAGCTGCCGGTTTCCCATTTCCGTGGTTTCTCCAAAAATTCCGGATCTACCTTATCCCATGGCAACGAAATCTGGGAGAAATCGTACAAGAGGTTCTGGATGAGTAGATGGATAGCCAACATCGGCAGAAAGGGAATAAACGCGCTGGCGACCAGCACGCTGAACACGTTGCCGAAGTTTGAGCTGGCGGTCATTTTGAGATACTTGACGATGTTTCCGAAGACGACTCGACCTTGGATAACACCCTGTTCAAGAATCATTAGACTTTTCTCTAGTAAGATTATATCGGCGGATTCCTTCGCGATATCGACAGCGGTATCGACCGAAATGCCGACATCGGCATCTCGCAGGGCGGCTGCATCATTAATTCCATCACCCATGTAGCCGACGGTGTGACCCCGCGCTTTAAGCACGCGAATGACCCGCGCTTTTTGAAGCGGGTTCATCTTTGCAAACACAGTTGTTCGCTCAGCGAGTTTGCCTAATTCTTTATCTGAGAGCTCGTCAGTCTGCTGCCCTTCGATCACGGTTCCCGGATTGAGCTCAACTTGCTGGCATATTTTGGTCGCGACGATCGCGTTGTCCCCGGTGATTACTTTGACTGTTACGCCATGGTCATTGAGCACTTTAATTGCGTCACGAGCGGAGGGCTTGGGAGGATCAAGAAACGCGATGAAGCCAGCCAGGATGAGGTCCACTTCGTCCTTGGCTGAAAAAGCGTACTCCATTCTCTCGACCGGCTTGTAGGCAACACCGACCACGCGCAACCCGTCGGTGTTGAGCTCGTTGTGCATCTTTTTGAGTTTGGAACGCTCGGGTTTGGTCAGATGAACATTGGAATCTCCGACGCGCATTTGGGCACACGTATCCAGAATCTCTTCCACCGCGCCTTTGCAGATCAGCACTCGGTTTGAGTGCTTCAAATTATTGGGACGGAGAATTACCGACATACGACGACGAACAAAGTCAAATGGCACTTCGTCGACCTTGATGTAGTCGCTGGTTAGATTGGCTAATGAGAGCTCCTGTGCCTCCTCGATTACTGCGCGATCAAGTAGGTTTTTTAAGCCCGTTTGAAAGAAACTGTTCAAGAATGCGTACTTCAGCACAAGCTGGCACTTTTGGCCTTGCGGATCGATGTGACGGACCAGCACGACTTTGTCTTCAGTAAGCGTGCCCGTCTTATCGGTACACAGTATGTTCATCGCACCGAAATTCTGGATCGAGTTGAGCCGTTTAACGATTACCTTCTGCTTTGAAAGCTTAACTGCGCCACGTGCCAGATTAGCTGAGACGACCAATGGCAGCATTTCCGGCGTCAAGCCTACTGCGACAGCTAAGCCAAAGAGAAATGCATCGTGCCAATTGCCTTTAGTGATGCCGTTAATAAGCATCACGATCGGCACCATGATGAGCATGAACTTGATCAGCACAAAGGTAACCTTGTTCACCCCTTTGTCGAAGCTGGTCATCGCGCGGTGGCCGAGTACATTGCTGGTCAGTGAGCCAAAAAAGGTATTTTGTCCGGTAGCTACCACAACTGCTTTACCCGTTCCGCTCACCACGTTGGTTCCCATGAAACAAAGGGTCCCCATCTCCAGTGGATTATTGCTATTGAAGAATTTCTCGGTAGCCGATTTTTCCACGACCGCGCCTAGGGTGTCGTACTTTTCGACTGGCAATGATTCGCCGGTTAGAACCGATTGACTCACAAAAATGTCTTTGGCTGAGAGCAGCCGAACATCAGCTGGCACCATGTCGCCAGCTGAAAGATGAACGATATCCCCCGGAACGATCTCCGAGATCGGCACCTCCTGGCGGTCGGTCCAACCAATCGAAGGCATGGAATTAGTCGATCCGTCTTTTCTGCGTCGAAAAACGGTGGCTGTGGTCCGGACCATACCTTTCAATTTCTGAGCAGCTTTGGTTGAACGAAACTCCTGCCAGAACCGTAGGACACCACTTGCGGAAATCATCACCCCGAGAATGATGACTTTTGTCCAGTCTGGACCTTCAGGAGCTTCTTTGGCAGCTTGAGTTGACGGCGCGGACACAGGTACGGTCTCAGTTACTGCACTCTCTGGATGTTCCTGTTTCCATCCCCGGACCTCTTGCCCAGGAAGGTAGATGTCGGTGATGTATGAAACGATCCCTAGAATGAAAAGTACGATGATGAATGGGTTATAGAACGCCTTGGCAAACTGGACATACCATGGCGGTGGTTTCTCGTGGGTGACTTCGTTCTTGCCATGCTGGCGTAGCCGTTTCTCTACCTCTGCCTCAGTTAATCCTTCCAGTAGAGTGCTAAGTGTTCGCAGGGCATCTTCCGGCTCTTCCTGGGCGATTTGCCATAGAAGCGGCGACACCGTCGATCGACGATCTAGCAGCCGAGATTTCAGTCGTGGGGTCAGAGTCGTTACCATAGGGTGCATCTCCAATTTTAAGATAAAGGTTCAGTCGGCTGGACAGCACTTGCTAGTTGCCGGAGACATGCACTTTAGTGAAACGATGTTAAGAATATCGGGGTTGGTAGATTAAAAAAATTTTACGACGCTATTGTCCCACGTTTAGAGAAAATTCCATTTAGTTAACAGTTTATAGCCAGGGAGCACACAGCACGTGGGGATTATCCATGAGCATCCACGCCAGCTTACTTCCACCAAATCATCAGAGTTATTTAATCGGAATTTTCTCTAGAATCTGGATACAGGACAGTAAGCAACAACAGTCAGCTACCGCATTCAGCACACGGTAGTTGGAGCTCAGCCGACGACGTATGATCAGAGTTTATATCCAGCTATCGAAACGACGTATGAACCAAGGCTTAAGAGCTTGGACGAACAGACAGTAGGTAATAAGTATACCCGTGAGCCAGGCGAAGTAGATCTTGGGTAAATGCACAAAGCCGATGGAAATGCCGATTGGTGTAGCCGGTAGAACCGCGCCCACCAACATAACCAAGACTGTTCCAGCCAGCAACGGCCACGAGGGCCGATTTGACCAGAAGGGGATTTTGTGGGTTCGTATAACAAAGACGATTAACGTTTGTGATAGGAGACCTTCGACGAACCATCCTGTTTGAAAGAAGGCTGCGTGATCAGAGTCCTGAAAAACCGTGAGTCGATGAAGCACGAAAAACGTCACAAAATCAAATACGGAACTAATCGGACCAAGGATTAGCATGAATCGGCCAATATCGACCGGGTTCCAGCGCTGTGGTCGAGCAATTACTTCAGCGTCGACCGAATCTAGGGCGATGGCCGTTTGTGATAAGTCGTACAGCAGATTCTGCATGAGTAGCTGGATAGGCTGCATCGGAAGAAAAGGAAAGAAGACACTCGATATTAGAACGGTCAGAACGTTGCCGAAATTGGAACTGGCGGCCATTTTCACGTACTTTAAAATGTTTGCTGAATTTTGGCGTGCTTCCTGCACCACATCTGAGAGCACCAGAAGACTCTTTTCCAACATCACAAGATCAGCGCTTTCTTTGGCAACATCTGCGGCAGTATCGACCGAGATCCCGATGTTCGCTTCGCACAACGCTGGCACATCATTGATGCCGTCACCGAGAAAGCCAACCGTATGTCCCTGAGACTTCAAGGAAGAGATCACCCGTGTTTTTTGGAAGGGAGTTAACTTTACGAATAGGTTAGCCTGATCCGCAGCTTTGCTTAGCTCAGCATCGGACATAGCTTCAATCTCGCTCCCGGAAAAAACGTTCTTGATCGGTAAATCAACCCATCTACAGGTGCGGCGCGCTACCAACTCATTGTCACCGGTTAAAATTTTGAGGTGAATACCTTGTCTTTGCAGTGTTGCTACCGTCTCAACAATCGATTCTTTTGGAGGATCAAGGAAGGCGACGTATCCAACCAGGGTTAAACCAGATTCGTCGGTCAGTCGATACTGGTAATTCACGTTTTCCGCAGCAATATCTTTAACCGCAACCGCTACAAGCCGAAGACCACTGTCGTTTAATTCATCGCATACGTGGTTTATCGTGCAGCGAAACTCCTCGGACAGCGGAACCACTTTACCTTCGACGTAGGCGTGGGAACAAACCTCCAAAACCTCATCAAGAGCTCCTTTGCAGATAATCTCATGCTGCCGTCGGTGTTTTTCAAGGATGACCGACATCCGGCGCCTGGTGAAATCAAAGGGTAATTCGTCAACTTTGCGATAGTCTTGTGTCACATGCAACGTTTCGTGTAACTCCACGTGCTCTAGGATCGCTGCATCAAGTAAATTCCGCAGCCCTGTTTGGAAGAAGCTGTTGAGATAGGCGTATCGCAAGACCGTTTCGTCACTCTTGCCAAACACGTCGAGGTGATGCTCTAGAATGATGCGATCGATAGTCAGTGTCCCGGTCTTGTCCGTGCATAACACATCCATTGTCCCGAGGTCCTTGATCGCATTCAGCCGTTTGACGATGATTCTGTTACGCGCCATCGAAAGCGCACCGCGCATCAGGCTGGTTGTGACGATTACGGGCAACATTTCCGGGGTTAACCCAACGGCTACTGACAGCGCGAACAGAAACGACAAGCCCCAATCTCCTTTAGTAAAACCGTTAAGGAAAAGAACCACCGGCACGATGAACAGCATGAAACGGATGAATAACCAGCTCACCCGACTAATGCCCAGGTCGAGTCCTGTCACAGATTCTCGGGTAGACGCACGCTTTACTAACGATGCAAAGTAGGTTGTGTAACCAGTAGCAAGCGCAACAGCGATTGCTGTCCCACTGACCACATTCGTTCCCATAAAGCCAAGGTCCGGCAGGTCGAGTGGGTTAAGCGAATCGCGATTATTTGGCCGCATCCGGCGATCAAAATAGGAGCCCAAAGTATCAAATTTTTCGACCGGCAAAGCTTCTCCGGTCAAAGCTGATTGGCTTACAAAGAGGTCACGCGTGCTAAGCAACCGGATATCGGCCGGAATCATATCACCGGCTGCCAAGTGGATAATGTCACCAGGAACAATATCGCGCAACGAAACCTCAACACGTTGCGACTCCCCATTTTCATTGATGCGCTGAACTGTAGCCTTGCTTTGGACAAGCAACTGGAGTCGGTTGAGCGTGCGGGTTGAGCGTGTCTCCTGAACAAGTTGAAGCAGTACGCTTAGGCCGACCATCGAGAAAATCAAAGCAGTAGCCCCTAGGTCGCCGAGAAAGAGGGCAATAATGCCCAAGCTCGTCACCAACACAATAAATGGATTCCGAAACTGAAATAGCAATCGACTCCACGCAGGTGCTGATCGTCCGGTTAGCACTTCATTCGGCCCATATTCGATCAACCGGGTGCCAACCTTTCCGGATTGCAAGCCGGCTTCGGTTGTGTCTAGCGCCAATAATACTTCATCTGACGATGAAAACGCTGCATCGAGAACCCGTGGGTGGGCCCCAGCTAAAGAAATACTTTTGCGAAAAGCTCTTAGCTTGAAAGGTTGTGTGCTCAAAAGCGAGTAGGCTGCAAAAGGGAAAGGCTGTTGTTACGCGATCTTCAATCGATCTGAGGGGGTTTTGGCGATCCGCAGTACAACCTCGTACCAGCCACCACCACGCTTGGTCTCGAGTTGCATGTTTTCGTGAAGCGCAGCCAGTGCAGCAACAATTCTCCTGCCAAGACCGAGATCGATGTTTTCGTCAGTTTCCTCGTTTTTGACGCGGTTGCGAATCATCAACATTACACTCGTTGAATCGTCGTGAAGCTCACAATAAATGGTGCCGCGCCCGTGACGGAGGCTGTTCGTCAAAAAACTGTAAAGAATCTGCCGAGTGTATCTTGCGTCGGCGTTTATCTCAGCTCGAGCCACTTGAACTTCGATGCCTCGATTCTGATCTCTAGCGAGCAATCGAAAATCCTGTGTTACATCCTCTAATAGAGAGGCAAGGTCGAACCTGGTGCGATTCAGCCGCAGATGCCCATGTTCCGCGCGCGCGACCAACAGTGATTGTTCAACATGCATCGTCAGGCGGAGAAGTTCCATTTGGATCTCTTCTGCCAATGCCGGTTCTATTTTGTCAGCTGCCTGTTCGATCTTGAGTCGTATAATGGTCAGAGGAGCGCGTAGTTCGTGTGCCACCTGGGCCGAATAACCTTGGAGTTGATGAAAGCTCAGACTAATCCGTGCCAAGAGATCATTAATGTGGTCAGTCAATTCTCTGAACTCTGGTTCGCCCGTAGATATTCTGACCTTTGCTGGCAAATGATTTGGATCGATGGCATCAAGCTGATCGTTCAAAGAGATAATCGGAGCGAAAGCCCGTTTAGCAAACATCCATCCCACCAAAGCGAATGTAAATAGGATAATTGTAGCGTAGATGATCTGAAGCTGCACTAACTGTTTGAGAGAGGTTTGCCTAGACTGGACGGATCCATCAGACGCGGATTGCGTAGGCAGAACGGCAGGGAGGATCCTCATGGCGCCGCACACCGAAAGAAACAACGTTGAAACAACAAGAAAAGTCAGGCCGAACCAAGCAAGCATTTGCAGCCAAAGGCTCTTCATCCATCTCCTTTTCGTAAGGCAAAGCCAATCCCGCGCACAGTGTGTAATAAGGGTGCCAATCCCGGTGTGTCAATCTTCCCGCGCAGATGGTTTACATAGACGTTTACCACATTGGTTTCCGAGTCGAAGGATTGATCCCAGACCCGTTCGATAATTATCGCCTTACTGACCGGTTTAGGAGCTGTCATCATCATCAGCTCAAGCGGCGCAAATTCCCGGTTGGTCAACTCAATTAAGTGCGAATCGCGCCTTGCCTGGCGGGAGATCAGATCGAGCTCCAAATCTTCATAGCGTAGTACATTCGAAGCCTGAGGTCTCTGTCTTCGTAGCAGGGCCCTCAATCGGGCAAGAAGTTCTACCACAGAGAAGGGTTTGACCACGTAATCGTCACCACCCACATCTAGTCCTCGGACCCGATCTTCGATTTCGCTGCGTGCGGTGAGAAAAAGAATCGGGGAATGAATCTCTTTACGACGAAGCTGCCGAGCAACGGTAAATCCGTCGCGCAAAGGCATCATGACGTCGAAAATCAAAGCGTCATACCGATTATTTTCGGCAAGCCAAAGTGCTTCATCGCCATCCTGAGCGAAATCGACAGCATAGCCTTCTGCAATGAGTGCCTGCCGCACGTGTTTACCAACCTTCACATCATCATCTGCGAGTAACACACGCATAGTTCATTGTTGAAGTTTGATCCCAGTACAACTCACCGATTGTACAGTTAAACAAAGGATTCTCACCTACATGCTTAATGTAAGCCTCGCATCCCGATCGATTATTGACAATGGTTTTAGGCCAACTAAAAGCTTTTTAATATTGCCTCAGAGTGATTTTAACGAAGGAAATCCGACTATATTGACTGGTATCGGCGCATCGCTGGCTCCCACATCAGGTCTTAGGCTCGCCATTCCTGGAACGTTTGACACCCACTACTGGTTAATGCCATCACCACGTTTTCTTGGTGTGTCGCCCACAACTGCATCTGCCAATCACAGAAGAGCAAAGTAGATGTGGCTGCCCTGGTTGCTTCTCGCTTTAACCCCATCCTTCGCGGTGCCTACCAACGCTTAATCCAGCGAGGTAAACCAAAAAAAGTCGCTCTGGTTGCTCTCATCAGAAAACTCCTTATTGCCATGCATTATATCCTTAAAAAACCTTCCCTTGTTACTTCTTAATTAAAGACAGTTGCTCCACTTCTTCACTGCAGAGGAATGTCAGAATTTCTTCAAAGCCGCTCGATGCAAAAGCGTCTGTAGCCTTTGGCTTAGGGCAAAGGGGTCGCTCAAAACGTGTTATGCCTGTCGTGTACCTGAGCTGTGCATGGATTCTTCTACCAACTGCTTTGCTAATGTAGGAGCATCTTGCTCATCAAATATACATCCATCCGTCCGATGGTTAGCCCTCTCCTTTAACTTCCTGCATCGGTCTTGTAGAGAGGCCGAGCTTTTTATTTATAAGTATCTTGCAATCAATGGGTTTAGACGAAGACTAAAGCCGTCTTAGATCAAAAAATGAAATTAATGCAAGGAAAATTAATTCAAAACAACTTCCTAACATCTAGCCGAATGTGCGAGCCCTTTCGCCGAACGCCCCTTTAGCACAGCAATGGGAAGATTTCGTAGTGTGATGCACTGCGCTTCTCCCTAATGACCTTGATCAGGCATATTCTTCGGCAAGGCATCGTTGAATTCGCTCCCCATCGCCAACGGACGATCTCGGTATCAGTACAAAAGCGCTGCCACTCTGAGCTATACACTGTGGACCGATCAGAGGTTGTTCCGATTAGTTAGATCTGATGATCAAAATCCGGCAAACGCCAGCCCAAACACAATAAGAGCAAATACAAAGCAATAAACACCGAAGAATCTCCATCGACCACCTTCCAGCAGCCGCGACAAGAGCCAGAGCGCCACCAGTCCTGCACTGAAACTGCAGACCATTCCAAGTAGTCCCGGTCCCACGAGATGAAGGAGGGATGGTCCCTGGACTACCTCAGAATGGGCCTTTAGTAACCGCAATAATTCCTTTGCGATGACGACTGGGGTCAGAACTACTGCCAACGCAAAGCTAAATGCTTCCATCTGGGATTTTCCAATTCCGAGTAACAAGCCCGTTGAGATCGTTGCACCGGATCTTGAAAATCCTCGAAACGGCAAGCAAAGCCCTTGAATAGCGCCAATCCAAAAGGCTCCACCGGTTTGAACGTCTTTGTTTGGCCAGCTTTTGTCTTCATGAACACCGGCGTAAAAAATTAAGATTCCAGCTGCTAATAACGCGCCTCCAACCAGCGGTAGTTGTGAAAAAAGCTGCTCGACTTCTGCCTTGTCACTGCCCTTGAGGAAAATCTTTTCGATCAAGAACTGGAGTGCTAACCCCACAATCCCAGTAATGGCCGTCGCAATCATCACTTTTACGAGAA
>Ga0075366_10001448_pt1 | contig 11819 bp, 11 predicted proteins | sample EndMethybrTD3031_FD_72351 | JGI IMG/M metagenome (GOLD analysis project Ga0075366, IMG submission 72351) | Populus endosphere microbial communities from Tennessee, USA - Endosphere MetaG P. TD hybrid TD303-1 | ecosystem: Host-associated > Plants > Roots > Endosphere | place: USA: Tennessee... | reverse complement strand
TTGTATTAGAGCAAAAAGAAAAAAAGTACAACCTGAAACTGAATAGCCGCGGCGAAATGCTTGAAGTATCGAAGGTGAAAAAGAAGTAAGAAGTTCTGCAGAAAAAAACCCGCTCATTGGAGCGGGTTTTTCTTGCGTTTATTTTAACGGGGAGCATTATTAATAGAAATATCTATCGGGAAGTGAGTGCTGTTTACTCCATTTTTCTTAAACCGGTCAATCAGGCTATTGGCATCTCTTTTTAACAGGTCGGCGTCTTTTACGTCGAACCCATTTGTTACAAGCAGGTCGGCTTCTTTGAGCGCGGCTTCCGGATTATCCAGCAATAAATAAATCTTGGCCATCGTATAGTAGCTGCAATGGCGGAATTTTTTATCTGATTTATCATCGCTGGCATACTTTGTCCGCAAGCTGGTAAAATATTCCATCACAGGATTGAGTTCAGTTTTCAGGGATTCGCTGACATTTTCAGCGCCATTGAATTTTACAGTAATAGATTTAAACAGGTCCCACATTTCCTGGTGCTGTTTATATTCATCATGCTTTTTTGAATCAAGGATCCATAAAAAGTCCCTGTATGTAGTGACCGGATAACCATACTTTGTTTTCAGCGAATTTTTTATGGTGACCAACGCATTATCGGTGTTTGATTTTGCCAGGTTTCTTTTGATCTCGCCAATATTATTATTGAAATAATTCGCCGCTTCAGCCTGGGATCCATACTCGGAAGAAGTATAAGTAAGCAAATTGCCTGTTGAAACCGGTTGGAAATGATCCAATACTCCAAGATTACTGTCTTTTACGTACACATCGATACCAAACCGATAATGTCCCCATGCAGAATAATAGGATTTTTGTCCGGTTACCTTACCCGCCTTATCTTTTATTTCTTCTTTTCTTTCATTAACACCGGTTTTTTCGAAGTTTAGGTCAGAAAAGAAAAGCGAAACATTTAAATGCGCTTTAGGCTCAGTGTTTTTAAGGCCATCAATGCCCAATGCAGATTTGAGCCCTTCATTGCTATAAATACCAGATATAATGGATGAGTTAGTAACTTCTATGCGATAGGTCCTGCTTCCTTCCGGCAAAGGATTGGTGGGCAAAGAACGGCTGGAAGTAGAGTACCAATAACGATCAAGATCGACTTTCTGTGCATTAACGTTGTGAATAATTATGGCAGCGATGGCCAGTAAGAGGGGTTTTCTCATAGTATTTATTGGGTTTTAATGGGGAACAAAACTATAAGTTTATTCCAGAAAAACAAATCCCGGCACAATAGGAATTGTCTCATTTGATAAAAAAACGACAATTCATAAAAACATTGAAGCCATATATCATTTACGCTCAAGTAATTTATTTTTCCTTTTGTGAGCCTTCGTCCCTAACCTGACTTTTAACCCTCGTATTACTCATATTTACTATGGTTTTAATAACTCAGTCTCATTCCAAGCGAATATTTTAATTTTGCGCCTTGCCGGCATAGCTGGTACACCGCATTGTCTCACCTCATTGTGATCAGAAGGCGGTCTAAAATTTTTTACTATGAACAAAGGGCCTGTTTCACAATTTATTCAGCATCACTATCGCCATTTTAATGCAGCTGCACTGGTAGATGCCGCCAAAGGGTATGAGTCGCATTTACTGGAAGGTGGAAAAATGATGATCACACTGGCCGGAGCGATGAGTACTGGTGAACTGGGTATCTCGCTGGCCGAAATGATACGTCAGGGAAAAGTGGATATCATCAGTTGTACCGGCGCTAATCTTGAAGAAGATGTAATGAACCTGGTGGCTCACTCACATTACAAACGTATTCCCAATTACCGTGACCTGACGCCGCAAGAAGAGTGGGACCTGCTGGAAAATCACTATAACCGGGTAACGGATACCTGTATCCCTGAAGAGGAAGCATTCCGCCGTCTGCAAAAACACCTGGTAAAACAATGGAAAGAAGCGGAAGATAAAGGAGAGCGTTATTTTCCTCATGAGTTTTTGTATAAAACAATATTGAGTGGTGACCTCAGGCAGTATTATGAAATAGATCCAAAAGACAGTTGGATCATAGCTGCCGCAGAAAAAAATCTCCCGATCGTTGTACCGGGTTGGGAAGACAGTACCACCGGAAACATCTTCGCCAGTTATGTCATAAAAAATGAACTAAAAGCAAGCACAGTAAAGAACGGTATTGAATATATGGTGTATTTAAGTGAGTGGTACAGGAAAAACAGCAGTGGAAAAGGAGTAGGCTTTTTCCAGGTAGGAGGAGGCATTGCCGGAGATTTTCCTATTTGTGTTGTGCCGATGATGTACCAGGATCTTGAATGGCATGATGTGCCTTTCTGGAGTTATTTCTGCCAGATCAGTGATTCAACTACATCGTATGGCTCTTATTCAGGAGCCGTTCCTAATGAAAAGATAACCTGGGGAAAGCTGGATATTAAAACCCCTAAGTTCATAGTAGAAAGCGATGCTACAATAGTAGCGCCACTAATATTTGCGTGGATATTGGGCTGGTAAAAATTACGATACGTATAGAGACAAGGCATGCCTTGTCTCTATACGTTTAATTCTTTCTTGATTCTTACTGCTTCCCTGGCATGCTGAAAACCCGCAAAGATCATATAAGCAAGTACGGCTTTTACCATCCACCCCATGATGGCGGCAGCCCCACCAGTAATAATTATGTTATAAATCCATATACCCACAATTATCACAGCCGCTATGATCATGGCAGTAAGAGGTTCCTTAGTTGCTAAAAAGGCAAGCCCGATCAATACAAGCGGAACAATAGCAATGATCATGATCGTTTCCGCTATCACTGCATTTGCTGCTACCAATGCCAGCAGATCAGCTGCAAATACGATCACAGCAAGGGTAAACAACATATTTCTTGTCTTACGGATTTCAATAGCCAGTACCTCCTTCTGCACTTCAGCCTGACCGTCATAATAGTCAGCAATTACATTTTCCGGGTTATTGGCGTTATTGGTGGTTGTCATTGAGTTTTTTTTATCTAAAAAGATAAGATAGCCAATAAATGACAAACAGCGAAGACAATTGATTTAATTATTAAAATCCTTTCGGCTTTTCCAGTTTAAGGTCTCTTTTTAGCATTTCATCCCTGTTGGCCATATCCCAGGCAGTAAGAAAAACCAGTTGCGCTCTCCGGGACATTAACGTATAATTTATCTTATCAGGGGTGTCTGTCGGACGGTGATAGTCTGCATGCGTGCCATTAAAATAAAAAATGACAGGAACTCCCCGTTCAGCGAAATTGTAGTGATCGCTTCTGAAATAAAACCGGTTAGGATCATTAGGGTCGTTATACTTCCTGTCTAATTTCAGTTTTGAAAATTTACCGTTTACCTGCTCGGTAATAGGAGTAAGATCCGAGCTAAGCTTATCGTCGCCGATCACATAAATGTAGTTGGTAGAGTCTTTATCTTTTTGATATTCTGAACCAATACGTCCCACCATATCAATGTTCAGGTCTACCGATGTTTTCTCCAGGGGATATACGGGATGATTGCCATAATATTCGGAACCCCACAGTCCTTTTTCTTCACCACTCACTGTCATGAATACGATGCTGCGTCTCGGACCCTTCCCTGCTGCTTTTGCTTTTGCATACGCTTCAGCCAGTTCAAGGATGCTAACTGTTCCGCTGCCATCATCGTCTGCGCCATAATAAATAGTAGTGTCATTTCTTTTGCCCACGTGATCATAGTGAGCGGTAAGAAATACGTATTCATCTTTTTTATCTGTTCCTTCCAGCAGGGCCATAACATTGGAGGCATATACCGTTCTGGTGGTTTTAAAGAAAGCAAGATCTATCTCGGCCTTATACACTTTAGAAGGTAATGGGTCTTTTTTCATTTTTTGAATTATTCCCTTGCCTTCTTCACCCATTATTTTTTCAGCTATCGCTTCAGAAACAGTAAAAGTTTCTGGTAGCAGACTTCTTGCATAGCTATTTAGTTGATAGGACGAAGAATTGTTAAACGTTGTACGCGGGTAATTGCCATAGATCAATAACACCGCTACAGCGCCCCGCTGTTGTGCTTTAGCAATCTTGGCAAAAGCATTGGCAGGGGAAGCAAAACCTGTAACAGATGGTTTGTAACCTTCGGGGGCCCCGTCGAGCAATAAAACAAGCTTGCCCGCTACATCTATATCTTTATAGGCATTGATCTCGCCATCTACAATACCATACCCTGCAAATACGACTTCAGCAAAGCGCATTTCTGCAGTATGATTAACATTAAGGTTAGGTTGAAAATCTTTTGTGAGCTCAAAAGAAACACCATTTACCCTGAAAGAAGCGCTGGTCATCGAATCTTTATAGATAGGATAACGCTGGCGATAACTGGTACCATTGCCTGGCAGCAATCCAAGCGATTTAAAATGGTTTTCAATATAGTCTGCTGCTTTGTCCAGACCGGGTGAAGGAGTATCTCTTCCTTCCATTTCTTTGCTTGCTATTACATATAAATGTTTCTTAAGATCTTCTGCTGTAATAGTGGCTGCAAAAAAAGGAGGAGTATTTTTTTTCTGTGCATGACTGATGGCAGAACATAATATGCCTGCGATAAGCAATAATTTTTTCATGTGCGCATGTAGTTTTGTAAAAAAAACCCGCCCGGGACGGGACAGGTTCAAACTTAAACGAAAATATTTAGTATGTATCAAAACTTGTGATGAATGGGACTGGACAGACCGTATTTATACAGTGCAGGCGATCTTACTCACCCGGTTGCCATGACGCCCACCCTCAAATTCTGTAAACATGAATACCTGCAGCATTTTTTCTGCCAGGGGTTCACTGACAAAACGGGCAGGAATACAGAGAATGTTTGCATCATTATGGCGTCTTACCAGGCTCGCTATTTCTTCGCCCCAGCAGATAGCAGCCCGTATTTGCTGGTGCTTATTGGCAGTAATGGCCACCCCGTTGGCAGTGCCGCATAGCAAAATGCCAAAGGCGAAATCACCGGTTTCTACAGCTGTAGCTACCGGGTGCGCAAAATCAGGGTAATCTACAGATTCCTTTGAATGGGCGCCAAAATCCTTAAATGTCAAACCTTTGCCTTCCAGGAAAGAGATCAGGCTTTCTTTATGATCGTACCCTGCATGGTCGCTGCCGATGGCTATGGGCTTATGGAGGTCAAAAGGAGAATGCATATGACAAGTTTAAATTGATGAATGCAATGACAGGTCAGCCATAGCAAAGGTAAATAACTCTTATATCATAAGGCTGAACTATTATCAGCTCCATTCTGTTTGATTTTTCTCGGCATCCTGCCTCTTATTGATACGGGAGGCAATGATAATACTTGCTTCATACAGCGCATAAAGGGGTATGGTAACAATAGTAAGGCTAAACGGATCCGTAGAAGGCGTGATGATCGCTGCTGCAATTAATATGATAACAAAGGCATGACGCCTGTATTTTTTTAGAAATTTCGCTGTGACAATCCCTATTCTTGCCAATACCATCACCAGCAAAGGCATTTGGAATAAAACACCTATGCCGACCGTTGTATAGATAAGGTTTTCAAGATAATCGGAAAAAGAAGGCATAATAACTATCTGGTCACTGAGCGTATAATTAAAATAGAAATTGACCATAAAAGGTGTAAGAATGAAATAACCGAACGCTACACCGATAAAAAAGAGAAAAGACACCCAGAAAATAACACCTTTTGTTTTTTTCTGCTCTTTTTCTGAAAGGGCCGGACGCACAAACCGCCAGAACTCCCAGAAAACGTAAGGGAAGGCAATAATAAATCCACCAATAAAAGCTACAGTAAACGAAGAAATAAATTGCCCGGTCATCTGGGTCTCAAGAAATTTTGCATGTACTTCAGGGAAACACAGCGTATCCCCAATTCCTATTTTTTTACCAAGAGAGCAAAGCCATTGCGCACTTATGAAATTAGCTTTGGTCGGCGCAAAAAGCACTTTAGATACTATTTCCCGTACATAAATAAATACCACGATAGCACCTACAAGAATAGCAATCACCATCCGTATGATATGCCAGCGCAATTCTTCCAGGTGGTCAATAAATGACATTTCTGTGTTGATGTCTTTCTTCCTTCGGTTAAAAAAATCCAATAATGCCATCAGCTCATTTTATAAGTGTCGCAAAGATAGGAAGGGGAATAATGAATAGACAATAAACAATAAGCAAAATGATATGATATGCGGGTTCGCAGCGCATTGATAAAGGCTCGTGGCTTCTGTCTCATTTTAGCTTTTTCATCTTGATCATCTCGATCCGGGTATCACTTACACTAACGATATCAAATTCGTAGTCGTCAATAATAATCCGTTCTTTTTGCCGGGGTATTGTTTCGTGAAAATTAATAATATAGCCGGATAAGGTTTCCGATTCATTTTTGGGAAACTCGAAACCATATTTTTCTTCCAGGTAATCCAGTTCCAGCCGCCCGGAAAAGATGTATTCGTTTTCAGAAATCTGTTTTTCGACAAACTCTTCAATATCATATTCATCCTGTATTTCACCGAATAACTCTTCCAGTACATCCTCCATGGTGATGATGCCGGCTGTACCTCCGAATTCATCGACTACCCATGCAATGCTCTTCCGCTCCCTGCTGAACTTACTGATAAGATCGGCGGCACTCATACTTTCAGGTACTGCAGGTATAGGTAACAGGATCGACTGAATGTCAACAGGCTTTTTAAAAAGATCGAGCTGGTGTACATAGCCGATGATATGATCTATATTATTTTCAAATACTACCAATTTACTCAGCTTGGTTTCTACAAACTTACTTTTTACCTGCTCTATCGTGGCATTGCTGGTAATGCCAATGATCTCTTTTCTGGGTACGAGGCACTGGCGGATCTTTACTTTTGGCAGTTCCTGTGCATTTTCCAGTAACTGCGTGTTACGTTCCTGTCTTTCTTCATCTACAATTTGCTGAAAAAGATTTTTCAGGTCACTGCGCTTGAAAGGTTCTTTCAATTTATCTACTCTCACATTGAACACATACTTTAATAACCATTCGGCCAAACTAATGAGGCCATTGGCAAGAGGAGCAAACATCTGGTAAAAGATGTCTGTTACAAACGCAAGACCTGTGAGCAGGGAGAGACTTCTTGCCCGGAAAATAGCGCGGGGAATGAATTCTGCAAAGATCAGCACCACAAACATGGCAAGAATGATCTCAGCGATGATGTATACAGAGCCGGGCACCTGCCATCCCAGCTGCTGGCTTAGGTAAAACCAGGCAGGCTTCATAACATTATCTACCTGCAGGCTGAAAAAAACCATAAAAATGGTAAAGCCAACCAGGGTCATACCTAAAAAACTCGCCGGGCTGTCAACGAACCGGGCCAGTAACTGACCGGAACTGCCCCCTTGTTTTTTCTTTAGCTCAATACTTAACCGGTTGGCGCTGTAAAAAGCCATTTCAATGCCTGCAAAAAATCCCATTAGTAATAAGGTAAGCAGAAACCACACTATGGTTTTCCATTCCATCATACAGTAAAGATAGAAAAGAACCCCCACCAAACCTTCCCTGAAAGGGAGGCTTGGAAAATTCACTACTATAAAAATTGTCTATTATTAAAGAGTCTTCCAAAATCCCCTTTAGGGGGTTGGGGGAACTAAGAAGTCCCTGACGATCTTTTCCGTTTCGGCACAGGCTTTTTCGAAATTATCGTTGATGATACACTGGTCAAAATGGTCTTTAAAAGAAATCTCGTAAGAAGCCTTATTTACCCTTGCCTGTAAGGATTCTGCGGTTTCTGTACCCCTTGACTCAAGCCTTCTTTTCAATTCTGCAATGGAAGGCGGTTCAATGAAGATGGTCAGCAAAGATTCCGGGTATTGTTGTTTTACATGAATGGCGCCTTTGACATCGATATCAAGCAGGGGTACCTGCTGGTTGTTCCAGATGCGCTGCAATTCGCTTTTGAGTGTGCCATAGTATTTTCCTTCATACACCATTTCCCATTCTGCAAACTCCTTGTTCTTAATTTTCTGTTTAAAATCTTCCAGGGGAATGAAATAGTAATCCACTCCGTCTTTTTCATAGCTTCTTGCCTGCCGTGTAGCAGCTGAAATAGAAAAAGCCAGTTGGGGAAATGTCTTTAACAGGTGCCTGGTGATGGAAGTTTTACCGGCCCCGGAAGGAGCGGTGATCACGATGATTTTCTGGTGAGAGGCCATTTGCAAAGAAAAGGAGAAAATGGAGAAAAAATGAATTGGCCTTGCAGGATCATTTAATTATGGGCATTCAGATTTTTAAGATCAATAATTCTATGGTGGGAGATGCAATCCGGCTTTTTTTAATACCCGGTCTATTTATGATTTTTGTTATAAACTGCTTTACATCGTTTTCATCAGGGGGCCTGGTTTCATCATTCATTTTTATGTTTTTGCCAACTTCCCGGGGAGGTACTTGTTTAGAATAAATTTGCCGGATTTTTTGCATTTTTGGATCTGCCTGTGCAGACAATGCAGGGTAAAAATATTTGGCCAACGCATAACAATAGTACGATCTATAGATAGACGCGGCCTGATAAGCATCGCCTAATTCAAATAATAATTTCCCCATAGCTCTATCTTCACCGTAAGTAAACGGGAGCCTTTCATTCAGCTGATAAATAAAATGTTCGAATAACTCAGGATATGATTCATGAGTATTCAGGACATATTTTAACTGTATCGAATCAACTATTCCTGTTACATTGTTTTTTAGGCACCAATTCGGATTGGATTGTAATTTTTTCTTTGCTTCCAATATTTTCAGGTGAATCCACTCAGATCTTCCATGAGAACCCGGATTAAGACGAATCGCCTGTTTTTCGAAGTATAGGGCTGAATCAATATTGCCTGTCAGTTCATAAGCAACGGCAGTGTTAGCATTGATCTGGTAACTGTCCGGATATTTTTGTATTAGTGCTCTGAATAAAATAAGCCCATCATCAAAGCGGCCGGCCATTAGCAGATAAGCGCCATAGTCCGAAATATTTTGAAAGCTGTAATCTTTATTAGCAAATTTTTTTTCCAATTTTTTCAGATGATTGGCAATTCCTTCCGACCTGAATTCAATAGCGGAGAAAAAATAATGTTCGAGATAATGCACATTTCCGGCAGAATCAACAGCAAAAACATTCAGGCACGCATTAGTTACTGATGTCAATAGAAGGGAAATAATAACAAGAAAATTTTTCATATCTGAGAGGGTTTAATAAATAGCTTTTACGCTCCTACTCTCTTAATATCAGCCCCCAGTTTTTTCAATCTCCCATCAATATCCTGGTACCCGCGGTCTATCTGTTCGATATTCTGAATAACACTCTTGCCTTCTGCGCTCAATGCTGCAATTAATAAAGCGACACCGGCACGTATATCCGGGCTGCTCATCGTTATGCCACGCAACGCCTGTTCCCTTTCCAGGCCAATCACTACTGCACGGTGGGGGTCGCAGAGAACAATCCTTGCCCCCATATCGATCAGTTTGTCCACAAAGAATAAACGACTTTCAAACATTTTCTGGTGTACGAGTACGGAGCCTTTGGCCTGTGTGGCTACTACTAATACGATGCTCAATAAGTCTGGAGTAAATCCCGGCCATGGATGATCATAAATAGTAAGAATAGACCCATCCAGGAAAGTTTGTATCTCATAGCTTTCCTGTGAAGGGACATGAATATCATCGCCATTAAAATTCATTTGTATGCCTAACTGTTGAAATTTATCAGGGATAATACCGAGATGCTCAATACCTGCTCCTTTGATAATGATATCACTTCTTGTCATAGCAGCGAGACCGATAAAAGATCCCACTTCGATCATATCCGGCAACATGCGGTGTTCGGTACCGGCCAGATAACTGACACCTTCAATGGTCAGCATATTGCTGCCAACTCCGGTGATCTTTGCTCCCATCCGGTTCAGCATTTTGCACAACTGCTGAAGATAAGGTTCACAGGCTGCATTGTAAATAGTTGTTATTCCCTTAGCCATCACGGCGGCCATTACCATATTGGCCGTACCGGTAACAGAAGGTTCATCGAGTAATAAATTATTTCCTTTCAGGTTAGGAGCTTCAAGATGGAAGAAGCCATCTTCTGCGTGATAATTAAATGAGGCGCCCAGTTTTTCGAAACCCACAATATGCGTATCCAATCTTCTTCTTCCGATCTTATCGCCGCCGGGTTTGGGAATAAAGGCTTTTCTGAATCTGGCCAGCATCGGTCCTGCCAGCATCACTGATCCCCTTAATCTCCCGCTCTTCTTTTTAAAATCCTCGCTATGCAGGTAATCAATATTTACGTTATCCGCTTTGAAAATACAGGTGTCGCGCTGCGGCCTTTCGATGGACACGTTCATTTCTCCCAGCAATTCTATCAGCAGGTTCACATCAAGTATGTCGGGAATATTGGTAATGGTTATTTTTTCCGGCGTAAGTAAAACGGCGCTGATAATTTGCAATGCTTCATTTTTAGCGCCTTGCGGAATTATTTCTCCGCTTAATTTTTTACCACCACGTACTTCGAAAGAATGCATATGTACCCCCAACCCCTAAAGGGGAGTTTAAGCAGGCCTTGATTAAAGGATATGCTATGAATTATTAAATTAAAGTTGAGTATGGTCTATTAACTCAATCTGTCTGAATTGAGTTATTGAGCTAATGTAGGAAAAATTAGTATCTAAGTGCCCCTTTAGGGGACAGGGGTTTAATATCTCTTCTTTTTAAAACCGCCTCCGCCGCCACCGCGGTTATCCCTGCCATCATTTCTTCTTCCACCACCGCCACCGCCATTGTTGCGATGCTGAAATTTCTGGCGTGGTTTGCCATAGCCGCCGCGATCACGGTCACGATTGTCCTGCGGGCGGAATGCTTTTACATATGGTGTATTCGTAAAGGTCAGCTGACCATCTGTAATGCCGCTGAGCTCTGCCTGGATGGCATCATCGTGTACTATTTCTTTATGCCAGTTATTATAAGCGAGCTTCATATAATAAGCTACAGCATTGGCAAAGCCTAAACGTTTATCGGGATCTTCTTCTTTCAGAGCTTTATTGATGATTACTTCGAGGTTCTTACCAAGATGAGCATGCCTGGGGTGTCTTTTAGGATAAGGCAGCGGAGCTGGTTTCTCACTTAATGATTCCCGTGTGGGGATAGGGTAAGGCGATTGAACTTTTAATTTAAAATCAGAAATAAAGAAAAGATGATCCCATAGTTTATGACGAAAATCCTCCACATTTTTCAAATGTGGGTTTAAAAATCCCATCAATTCAATCACTGCCTGTGCATTTCGCTGGCGGCGTTCAGGGTCTTCAATAGTCAGCACATGTTCGATCATTTTCTGAACATGACGGCCATATTCGCGCATCATCATGCCATTTCTGGTAGTATTATATTCCATATATAAGTTAGGCTATAGTCAACAAATGTAAGTAAAAGTTTAAAAGGGAGATAAAGTTGATTGGCAGGGTGCTTTTCGCAAGAAGGAATGTATTGTCTGCTTTGATGCCTGTAAAGCCCCTTTAAGGGTGGGAAAAAAGAAAGGGGCCCCGAACCAAGGCCCCTTTTACAAGCCACCATCCTCTTCCACCTAAGAGGTCATTTAATTAAAAGTTGATTAACGCAGGCCGCCTGGTTTTTCACATCGGTCAACCTCATCCAATACACACCACTTCTTAAAGTACCTACCTGGACGTAAGACAAACCACTTACCACAATGTCTTTCTTCACCATTGTTTGCCCCTGCGAATTATAGATCTGGATATTCAAATGTCCTGTGTAAATATTATCAAATTTAATACCAAC
>Ga0075366_10001445_pt1 | contig 11826 bp, 7 predicted proteins | sample EndMethybrTD3031_FD_72351 | JGI IMG/M metagenome (GOLD analysis project Ga0075366, IMG submission 72351) | Populus endosphere microbial communities from Tennessee, USA - Endosphere MetaG P. TD hybrid TD303-1 | ecosystem: Host-associated > Plants > Roots > Endosphere | place: USA: Tennessee... | reverse complement strand
TCAACAGCCTCAGGGACGCGCTCGTCGAAGTCGTCGCCTGCTTCCCCATCTACCGCACGTACGTGCGGTAGATGGGGAAGCAGGCGACGACTTCGACGAGCGCGTCCCTGAGGCTGTTGAGCGTGAAGTCGCGCGATCGCCGGTTGCTCTCGCTGATCCGGTTCAGCATGTGGGCGAGCACGGTGAGCTCGCTCGCCATCGCGGTGTCCATGATCAGCCGCTTGGTTTCGTAGAGCAGGTCGTCGAAGCTTTCCGTCCGGCCGGTCAGCTTCGCGTAGATCCGGCGCATCCGCCGCGCGCTCGCCGGATCGACGAACAGGCCGTTGACCTGGTGCAGGAAGTTGTAGCCGGTCGTGCCGTGGACCGACCATCGCGACGGCAGGCGCTCGTGGCCCGAGAGGATCTTCTCGGCGACGACCCACACCCCGCCGGCGAGCGCCTGCAGCATCTCGAAGTACTTCGCCGGGTCGAACAGCCCGTCGGGATGATCGATGCGGACCGCCGTCACGCGGCCTTCCGCGAGCATCTGCGCCAGCCGCTGGTGGATGGCGTCGAACACGGCGGGATCCTCGACGCGGAGGCCGGCGAGCGTGTTGACGTCGAAGAAGCGGCGGTAGTTGATCTCGTGCGCCGCCGTCCGCCAGTAGGCGAGCCGGTACGCCTGCGTCTCGAGCAGTTCGTGCAGTGCGTCGAACGACCGCGCCTGTCCGGGGACGCCGTTCAGGCGCTGCAGCTCCTGCGCATCCGGCGTCCGCGGCACGGTGAGCGGCAGCCGGTTGTCGAAGTAGCGCAGGACGACCCCGCTGTCCTCCGCGGGGTCGAGCTCCACCCGCAGCTCGCCGCGCTCGAGCACCTTGCCGTACTGATCCCCGAGGATCGGCAGGAGCAGCTTGCGCCGCAGCTCGCTCTTGAACGGGTTCCAGTCGATGTCGAAGAAGCGCGCGTAGCGCGACTGCGGCCCGTGCGCCAGCACGTCGCGCCACCACGGGTTCGTCGCCGTGCTGATGCCCATGTGGTTGGGCACGAAGTCGACGACGTGCTGCAGCTTCGCGTCGCGGAGCGCGTCGGTGAACGCGCAATACGCGGCGTCGCCGCCGACCTCGGGATTGATCTCGTTGTGGTTCGTGACGTCGTAGCCGTGCGTCGAGCCTGGCTCGGCGCCGAAGTACGGCGAGGTATACGCGGCGCCGGTGCCGAGGCGCTGCAGGTAGGGGACGATCGCTCGCGCGTCGTCCAGCGTGAAGCTGCCGTGGACCTGCAGGCGGTATGTGCTCGTCGGAACCAGCTTCGGTTTCTGCATCGAGTTCTTTGTTGTTTCGCAGGCCGGGTCGTCAGACCCGGCGCGGACGCGGCTATGCGAGCTCCGCGAGGCCGCGCAGCGGAATGCGCACCCAGTCGGGCCGGTTGTCGAGCTCGTACTTCAATTCGTAGAGCGCCTTGTCGATCAGGAACAGGTTCAGGAGCGACGCGCGCTGGACGGGATCCTCGGGCAGGAACGGCGCCACGCCGGCCGCCGCGAGATAGCCCTTGAGGAACGACGCGCCCACCCACGTCTGCCACGCGCGCGCCCATCCCTCGAGCCGATCGACGTCCTCCGCGCGTCCGGCCGACCGCGCGAACAGCGCCGCGTACGCCGCGTAGCCGAACGAGCGGAGCATGCCAGCCACGTCCTTCAGCGGCGAGTCCTTGCGGCGCCGCTCTTCGAGCGTACGGGCCGGCTCTCCCTCGAAGTCGATCAGGTAGAAGTCCCCTTCCGACCACAGCACCTGGCCGAGATGGAGATCGCCGTGGATGCGGGTGCGCGCGGTGGCGAGCCGCATCGGCCGGCCGTTCTGGCCGTCGCGCAGCCGGTGCAGCCGCCGCTCGAGGCCCTGGAAGACGCGGTCGCCGATCGACCCGCGGATCGCATTGAGCTGTCCGATCGCCTGCGCCGCGAGGCGCGCGACGTCGTCTTTCGTGAACGGCTCCGGCGCGAACGCCGGGACCGAGGAGTCGGACGCGAGCGCGAGGTGCAGCTCCGCGGTGCGGCGGCCGAGCTGCTGCGCCCCTTCGATGTACATCCCGGACAGCTCGCACATGATCGGCGGCGTCGGCGTGGCGGCGAGATCGAGCGGCCCCTGCGACGGGGTCAGCTCCGGCGCCGGCTGCGGCCGCGCGTCCACGTCTTCGTAGAAGCGATCGAGCTCGGCGAGCGCGTGGTTCCAGCCGTCGGCCTGCGCCTTCACCAGCTCGGTCACCTCCGCCAGGTGCGTCGAGGGCGGCTCGCCGGACGGCTCGTACTCGAGGAACGCGCCCACGCGCGGCGCGCGCCTGAACCCCGTCCTCGTCGTGAGGTGCTCGCCGATTTCCACGTCGGGATTCGGACCGGGCTCGACCCGCCGGAACAGCTTGGCGACCAGACGGTCGCCGAACGCCACCGACGTGTTGCTCTGCTCCGCGCCGAGTTGCCGCGGCGACAGCGGCCCTTCGCCGCGCAGCTGCGCGAACGCGGGGGTCCGGCGGATCCGCACCGTGCCGCGCTTCGTGCGGCCGGCTTCCTGCCGGTCGAAGATGTCGAGAAGCGCGCGCAGCGTCGCCTCGTCCGCGCCGCCGTCCACGATCAGGCCCTTGCGCGCGCCCGTCACGCGCGCGACGGCCCCGTGCGGCGCCGACGACAGCGTCGCCGCCGCGTCGGCGTCTTCGAGCAGCGCGAGAGGGACGAAGTACTGCTCGCGGCCGCCGTCCTGGTACTCGGCCTGGACGATGGTGATGAAGATCGGGCGCTCGCCGCGCCGCAGCAGGCCCCAGTCCATGAAGCGGGCGGAGCGGAGCACGCGCGACTTTCCCCCGAACCACCGCTGGCGCTGCAGGAAGGGCCCGAGCGCTTCGCGCTCGATCAGCGTCCGCACGTTGCCCTCGAGCAGCGTGTCCCACGCGACCCCCATGAAGAAGGCGGGCAGCGCCGACGCGATCGCCTCGGCGGGCGCCGCCGTCTCGGACATCCGCTGCACGGCGATCGGCGCGGCCGCCGGCTGGAGCCGGAACCAGTACGCGTAGTAGCCGGGCAGCGTGAGGAAGTACGGAAGGTCGCCGATGCGCGGGAACTCGGTGAGGCCGAGCATCTCGACCGGCGTCAGCCCCTTGAACGCCGCCAGGTCGAGCTCGACCGGCTGCGTCGATCGCGAGAGGTTCGCGACGCAGAGCACCTGCTCGTCCTGGTACCGGCGCACGTAGGCCAGCACCTTGCGGTTCGACGGGTGCAGGAACTGCAGCGTGCCGCGTCCGAAGACCGCCGACTGCTTGCGCAGCGCGATCAGCCGGCGCATCCAGTTGAGCAGCGAGAACTGCGAGTGCTCCTGCGACTCGACGTTGATCGCCTGGTAGCCGTAGACCGGATCCATGATCACCGGCGCGTAGAGGCGAGCCGGATCGCCCTGCGAGAAGCCGGCGTTGCGATCGCCCGTCCACTGCATGGGCGTCCGCACGCCGTTGCGGTCGCCGAGATAGATGTTGTCGCCCATCCCGATCTCGTCGCCGTAGTAGATGACGGGCGTGCCGGGCAGCGAGAACAGCAGCGAGTTGAGCAGCTCGATCCGCCGGCGGCTGTTCTCGACGAGCGGCGCGAGCCGGCGGCGGATGCCGACGTTGATCCGCATGCGCGGATCCGAGGCGTACGCCTGGTACATGTAGTCGCGCTCCTCGTCGGTCACCATTTCGAGCGTCAGCTCGTCGTGGTTGCGGAGGAACAGCCCCCACTGGCAGGGCTCGGGGATGTCGGGCGTCTGCCGGAGGATCTCCGTGATCGGGTGGCGGTCCTCCTGCCGGATCGCCATGAACATCCGCGGCATCAACGGAAAGTGGAACGCCATGTGGCATTCGTCGCCGTCGCCGAAGTAGGGACGGACGTCGGCCGGCCACTGGTTCGCTTCGGCGATCAGCATGCGATCGGGATAGCGCTCGTCCATCGCCCGCCGCAGCCGCTTGAGGACGTCGTGCGTCTCCTCGAGGTTCTCGCAGATCGTGCCCTCGCGCTCGATCAGGTAGGGCACGGCGTCCAGCCGCAGGCCGTCGACGCCGCGATCCAGCCAGAACCGCATCGTCTTGGTCACGGCCTCGAGGACGAGCGGGTTGTCGAAGTTCAGATCCGGCTGGTGGTGGAAGAACCGGTGCCAGTAGTAGGCCTTCGCGGCGTCGTCCCACGACCAGTTCGACGTCTCCGTGTCGGTGAAGATGATGCGGACGCCCTGGTATTTCTGGCTCGTGTCGCTCCAGACGTAGAAGTCGCGCTCGGGGGAGCCGGCCGGCGCGCGGCGCGCGGCCTGGAACCACGGGTGCTGATCGGAGGTGTGGTTGACGACCAGCTCGGTGATCACGCGGATGCCGCGCTTGTGCGCCTCCTCCACCAGCCGGTCGAAGTCCTGCAGCGTGCCGTAGCTGGGATGGATGCTCTCGTAGTCGGCGATGTCGTATCCGTCGTCACGGAGCGGCGACGGATAGAAAGGCAGCAGCCAGAGCGCGTTGATCCCGAGCGCCTGGAGGTAGTCGAGCCTGCCGGTCAGGCCCGGAAAGTCGCCGATGCCGTCGCCGTTGCTGTCGGCGAAGGCGCGCACGTGCGCCTCGTAGATGACGGCATCCTTGTACCAAGTCGGATCGCTCATCTTCCACCCGAGGGGCTTCGCCCCTCGGACTCCCCGACACGCGCTCTCGCTCGCCGCTTCGCCGGCTCGCTCCGATCGCGTGGCTCGCGTCGCTGCGCTCGCTCGCAGCGTTCTTTGTGCCGGCCGCTCATGCGTGAACGGCCAGCGCGAGGATGTGGGCCACGCGGTCCGGCGGATCGAGCCGCACGTAGTTCCAGTCGCCGCGCCACTGGTAGGTCTCGCCGGTCAGCAGATCGTGCGCCTCCACGCGCGCGCCCGGCGGCAGGTCCCAGTCGGCCAGCGGAAGACGGACGTGCCCGTGCTGCATGTGGAACGGATCGAGATTGGCGACCACGAGCACGGGATCGCGTCCGTCGGGCGTGCGTTTGCTGTAGCAGATCAACTGATCGTTGTCCGTTTCGTGAAAGCGGAGGCCGTGATCGAACTGCAGCGCCGGGTGCGCGCGCCGGATGGCGTTCACCTGCGCGACCAGCTCCGCGAGAGTCTCGCCGCGCGAGTAGTCGCGCGGCCTGATCTGGTATTTCTCGGAGTCCAGGTACTCTTCGCTGCCCGGCTTGACCGGCGTGTTCTCGGCCAGCTCGAAGCCGCTGTAGATGCCGTAGCTGGCGCCGAGCGTCGCGGCCAGCACCAGGCGGACGGCGAACGCGGCCCGGCCGCCCGTCTGCAGGTACTCGTGCAGGATGTCGGGCGTGTTCGCGAAGAGGTTCGGGCGCAGGTACTCGCGCACGGGCGTCTGCGTCAGCTCGGTGAAGTACTCCTCGATCTCGTCCTTGCGGTTCCGCCAGGTGAAATAGGTGTACGACTGCGAGAACCCCGCCTTGGCGAGGTAGCGCATGATCTTCGGCCGCGTGAACGCCTCGGACAGAAAGATGACCTCGGGATGGACCCGCCGGATCGCGCCGATCGCCCAGTGCCAGAAGGCGAACGGCTTGGTGTGCGGGTTGTCGACCCTGAAGATCGTCACGCCGCGGGCGATCCAGAACTCGATGACGTCCTTGAGCTCGCGCCACAGCGCCTGCCAGTCGCGCGACTCGAAGTCGAACGGATAGATGTCCTGGTACTTCTTCGGCGGGTTCTCGGCGTACTTGATCGTCCCGTCGGGACGATGGCGGAACCACTCGGGATGGTCCTTGACGTACGGATGGTCCGGCGACGCCTGGAACGCGATGTCGAGCGCGATCTCGAGCCGCTGCGCCGCGGCGGCGGCGACGAATCGATCGAAATCGGCGAAGGTGCCGAGCCCCGGCTCGATCGCCGTGTGGCCGCCGTCGGCCGCGCCGATGGCCCAGGGGCTTCCCGGATCGCCCGCCTCCGCGGTCAACGTGTTGTTGCGCCCTTTGCGGAAGCTTTTCCCGATCGGATGGATCGGTGGCAGGTAAAGAACGTCGAAGCCCATCGACGCGACGTAGGGCAGGAGGGCCGCCGCTTCGTCGAACGTGGCGCTGCGCGAGGGATCCGTGCCGGCCGAGCGCGGGAACATCTCGTACCAGGCGCCGAACCGCGCGCGCTCGCGTTCGGCGATCACGCGCAGCACTCGTCCGTACCGCGTGCTCCGCGAGCGATCCGCGTCGCGCGGGAGCAGCCGCAGTTCCTCCCGCTCCGTCGCGGCGTCCTGGCCGGCGCCGGTCTTCTTCGCGATCGCCTGACGGATGGTCTCGGCGCGATCGATCCAGCCCTCGACCGTGAACTCGTATTCGCCGGCGTCCGCGCACGTGAAGGCCGCGCGCCAGCGATCGTTGCCGAGCGGCGTCATGCGCGCCTCGTTCCAGGCGGCGGTACCGGCTCGACGCCAGAGCGTCACGGCGGCAATCGCATCGTGTCCGTCCGTAAACACATCCGCCTCGACGACGACGTCCTCGCCGGCGGTGCGCTTGGCTGGAAAACGGCCTTCGTCGACGTCAGGCGTGACGTCTTCGATGACGATCCGCCTCTGAAGAAGCGGATCCAGCTCGGGCGTATAGGAGATGTGTAGTGCGCGCGCCTTTGCCAAGATGAGCCAGTCCTGGCAGAGGCGTGTTCAAATCTCAGACCACTCCCTGCGGCCCCCAGTCATCCGTGCGGCGAAAATCGTCGCGGCGGTTGTTGAGCTTGAGCGCCGCCATCGAGTGGCCCGGCAGTTCGTAGCGATCGCCGCCGCGGAAGCGGCGCGGCGGCTGCCACGGATCCGCCGTGTCGAACAGGGTGTCCCATCGTTCGATCGGCGCCGCGGGTGGAAGTGTGAACGACACGGCCTCCTCGTCGGCATTCAGGAGGAGCAGCAGCGTGTCACCGGTGATCCGTCTTCCGCGTTCGTCGACATCCTGGATGGCGTCACCGTTGAGCCGGACCGCGAGCTGTCGCACGCCCGGCGAGGCCCACATCGCGTCGGTCATCTCGGCGCCGGACGGATCGAGCCACGCGATGTCCTGCACGCCGGCGCCGCGGATGCGGCGGCCCTGGAAGAACTTGCGCCGCCGCAGGACCGCATGTTCCTTCCAGATCCGGATCGTCCGGCGCGTGAACTCGAGGAGTTCCTGCCGTTCCGGCGTCAGCGTCCAGTCGGTCCAGCTCAGCGTATTGTCCTGGCAATAGCCGTTGTTGTTCCCGCGCTGCGTACGGCAGAGCTCGTCGCCGCCGCTCAGCATCGGCACGCCGATCGAGCACAGCAGCGTGGCGATGAAGTTCCGTCGCTGGCGGGCGCGCAACTCGAGGATGCGCTTGTCGTCGGTCTCCCCCTCGAGGCCGTGGTTCGCGCTGAGGTTGTGATTCTCGCCGTCCGCGTTCCCTTCGCCGTTGGCTTCGTTGTGCTTGTGTTCGTAACTGACGAGGTCGGCGAGCGTGAAGCCGTCGTGCGCGGTGACGAAATTGATGCTCGCGTACGGGCGCCGGCCGCTCTGTTCGTACAGGTCGCTGCTGCCGGCGAGCCGCGTCGCCAGCTCCGAGACCGCGCTCCGATCGCCGCGCCAGAACCGGCGGACCGCGTCACGGTACTTCCCGTTCCACTCCGTCCACTTCGTGGGGAAGTTGCCGACCTGGTAGCCGCCTTCGCCGAGATCCCAGGGCTCGGCGATCAGCTTCACCTGCGAGAGGATCGGGTCCTGGTGGATGATGTCGAAGAAGGCGCCGAGCTTGTCGACCGCGTGCAGCTCGCGCGCGAGCGCGCTCGCCAGGTCGAAGCGGAAGCCGTCCACGTGCATCTCGGTGACCCAGTACCGCAGGCTGTCCATGATCAGCTGCAGCACGCGCGGGCTCCGCATGTTGAGCGTGTTGCCGCAGCCGGTGAAGTCCTCGTAGTGGCGCGGCGACTGCGGCATCAGCCGGTAGTAGCTCGTGTTGTCGATGCCCCGCAGCGAGATCGTCGGTCCGGTGTGGTTCCCCTCGGCGGTGTGGTTGTAGACGACGTCGAGGATGACCTCGAGGCCGGCGGCGTGGAGCGCGCGCACCATCATCTTGAACTCGCGCACGCACTCGAGCGGCGAGGGCGAGGCCGCGAAGCGCGCGTCCGGCGCGAAGTACGACAGCGTGTTGTAGCCCCAGTAGTTGGTCAGCCCGCGCTTGACGAGATGCCATTCGTCCACGTGGTGGTGCACGGGCATCAGCTCCACGGCGGTCACGCCGAGCGACTGCAGGTGCTGGATCGCCGGCTCCGACGCCAGCCCCAGATACGTGCCGCGCAGATGCTCGGGAATCCCGGGATGGCGCTCGGTGAAGCCCTTGACGTGCAGCTCGTAGATCAGCGTCTCGTGCCAGGGCGTGCGGAGCGGCCGATCCTCGCCCCACGTGAACGACGGGTCCACCACTGCGGCGAGCGGCGCGTACGGCGCGCTGTCGCGTTCGTCGAACGTGTCGTCGCCCTGGCCGGCGCGGAACCCGAACAGCGCCTCGTCCCAGTGCACCGTGCGGCCGACGACGCGCGCGTACGGGTCCATGACGACCTTGTGCGGATTGAAGCGGTGGCCGCGCGCGGGATCGTACGGGCCGTGCACGCGGTAGCCGTAGAGCTGTCCCGGCCGCACGTCCGGCAAGTAGCCGTGCCAGACCATGTCGGTCTGCTCGGTCAGCGGGATGGTGATCGATTCGCTCTCAGCGGCCGGCGAGTCGAACAGACACAGCTCCACGCGCGTCGCGTGCTCGCTGAACAGGGCGAAGTTCACGCCGACGCCGTCCCACGTCGCGCCCAGCGGATAGGGCGTCCCTGGCCAGACGCGCAGCGCTCGATTCGGCACGCTCCATTCTCATGTGGAAGTCGGCAAACAAGAAATCGAGTACTTTGGATGCCGGTGGCGAACCAGCGCGGTCTCGAACTGATCCGGCGGTGGGTGCGCATCTTCGACAGCGCCTTCCGGATCCCGGGCACGGAGTTCCGGTTCGGGCTCGATCCGATCGTCGGGCTCATTCCGGGCGTCGGCGATCTCGCCTCGCCGATCCTGTCGCTGCTGATGATCTGGCACGGCGTCCGGCTGCGCGTGCCCAAGATCGTGCTCGCCCGGATGGTCTTCAACGCGTTGATCGACGGGCTCGCCGGCGTGATTCCCGTCGCCGGCGATCTCTTCGACTTCGGCTGGAAGGCCACCGCCTGGAACCTGGCCCTGCTCGAACGGCACGCGATGCCCGGACGGCCGGCGACCTCGGGCGACTACCTCTTCGTGATTCTCTGCTCCGGGGTCATCATCGTCGTCGCGGTGCTTCCGCTGGTGCTGATCTGGTGGGGCGTCAGCTGGCTCCAGTCGTTCGGGCGGCAGTTGATCTAGGCGGCTATTCCCCCAGCAGCTCGCCGATCGGCTGCAGGTCCTCGATGTGATCGCAGACCGCCTTGATCATCATCAGCATGGGCACGGCGAGGATCGTGCCCCACACGCCCCAGATCCAGCTCCAGAAGAGGAGGCCCGTGAAGATCGCGGCCGAATTGATCCGCGCGGCGCGGCTCATGAGCGCGGGCGTCAGCAGGAAGCCCTCGAGCGTCGTGATGAAGAACGCCACGGCGCAGACCGTGAGCGTCTTCGGGATGCTGTCGAACTGCAGGAACGCGACGAGCCCGAGCCCGCCAGTCACGATGATCGGTCCGAGATACGGAATCGTGTTGAAGATGCCGGCCAGGATGCCCCAGACGACGTACTGCTCGAGGCCGAGCCACCAGAGCGCGAGCGACGTCGCGACCGCGACGAGCACGCTCGTCAGCACCTGGACCCGCATGAAGCTCTCGATCTGCCGGTTGATCTCGTCGAGGATCTGCACCGTCAGCTTCTTCTGCGTGAGCGTCGGGCCCGCAATCTTCACCAGCTTGCGCTTGTAGAGATCGCCGGTCACCAGGAAGAAGTAGACGAGGAACAGCACCATCATGACCTGTCCGCCAAACCCGAGCAGGGTCATGCTTCCCGACCAGAGGTAGCTGCGCAGGCTGAACGGCGGCGTCACGACCTGCACCTGCTGGATCCCGTTGGCCTGATCGGCGGAACTCGACGTATCGGGTGTCGCGACGGCCGCGGTCTTGTCCACTTCCGTGGCGGCGCGCTGCACCTTCTCCACGACGCCGCCCCGCTGCTGCTTCTGGTGTTCGGCGACCTGTGCGCGCAGGTGGCGCGCCGCGGTCGGCACGTTTTCGACGATCTGGACGACCTGATCGGTGAGCTTGTAGACGCCGAGGCCGAGCAGGGACACGAGCAGCAGGAGCACGAGCGCGGCGCCGAGCGCCGGCGGCACGCCATGCTTCTGCAGCGACGTGACGGGCGGACTCAGCGCGTAGCTGATCAGCATGGCGATGGTGACCGGGATGAAAACGGCGCTCGCGTACTGCAGGAGCAGGATGACCGCGATGACCGCGAGGATCGCGAGCGGCAGATTGCGCACGGCCGCCGGCGTGTCGACGACCACGGGCGGCGGCTCGCCGGGCGCGCCCGTGCTCGGCGGCAGCGGGTTCTTGGCCGGCTCGATGCCGCGCGTCCCCATCGGTGTCTGTTCGTTGAGGCCCATTAGAATCTGGACCGTGCGGCTGCAAGAAAAGGCCCAGGTCGAAGCCGGGCCGTACGCGCGCTCGACGACCGATAGCCGATGGCCGATAGCCGATGATCGATGGAAGTTGTTGGGAGTGAAGCGTGAAGGTCGAAGCGTTCGATTTTGAGTTGCCGGCTGAGTTGATTGCTCAGGAAGCGGCGACTCGCGGCACATCCCGACTGCTCGTTCTCGATCGGGGCTCGAACAAGCTCAGCCACGCGGCGATGCGGGATCTGCCGGCCTTCCTGCGGTCCGGCGACGTGTTGGTAACCAACGACACTCGTGTGTTTCCGGCGCGCCTTCTGGGTCGTCGCACGCCTTCCGGCGGCGCCGTCGAATGCTTGCTGCTGCATGCCGAGGCCGCGGACGACGCACATCGGATATCGGATACCGGCGATCGGGGATCGAACGCGCGCGGCGAAGTCTGGCAGGCGCTCATGCACCCCGGGCAGAAACTCAAGCCGGGGGCGCGCGTCGTCTTCGAGGGAGGCGGCCGCGTGCTGCACGGCGAAGTGCTCGAGCGCCTGTTCTACGGCCGGCGCCGCATCCGCCTCGACGCCGAGTCGGGCACCGTCGCGGACGCGATCGACGCGATCGGCCACATGCCGCTGCCGCCCTACATCCATCGGCCCGATACGCCCGCCGATCGCGAGCGGTATCAGACCGTGTATGCGGCCGTGCGCGGATCGATCGCGGCCCCGACGGCCGGCCTGCATTTCGACGCGCCGCTGCTCGACGCGATCGAGGCGGCGGGCGTCGAGCGTGCCAGCGTCACGCTGCACGTCGGCTACGGCACCTTCAAGCCGGTTCGCGTCGAGGACGTCGAAGCCCACGTCGTCGATCCCGAGCCGTACGAGATCTCCGATCGCGCCGCGATCGCGATCAACCGCGCGCTCGACGAGGGCCGGCGCGTCATCGCGGTCGGCACGACGACCACGCGCGCACTGGAGCACGCCGCGCTGCGGGGCCCGATTCGTCCCGGCCGCGCGGAGGCCGACCTCTTCATCCATCCAGGCTTCGCGTTCCGCGTGATCGGCGGCCTGCTGACGAACTTCCACCTGCCCAAGTCGTCGCTGCTGATGCTGGTGGCCGCGTTCGCCGGCCGCGAGCGTGTGCTCGCGGCCTATCGCGAAGCCGTCGCGCACCGCTACCGGTTCTACAGCTACGGCGACGCGTCGCTGTTCCTGTAGCTTCGCTGCGGAGGCTGGAGGTTGGGTTC
>Ga0075366_10001444_pt1 | contig 11837 bp, 12 predicted proteins | sample EndMethybrTD3031_FD_72351 | JGI IMG/M metagenome (GOLD analysis project Ga0075366, IMG submission 72351) | Populus endosphere microbial communities from Tennessee, USA - Endosphere MetaG P. TD hybrid TD303-1 | ecosystem: Host-associated > Plants > Roots > Endosphere | place: USA: Tennessee... | reverse complement strand
GCATGGTCTGGATGGCGACCGCCATGCAGGCGGCCTGCTCGTAGCTCATGTTATTGGCGGGGATCTTGTGGGCGCGGCCGGAATCGGCGACGGCATATTCGGCGAAGCCGCCGGCCGCCGAACTCATGACGCGATCACCCGGCTTGAAGTCCTTCACGTCGGCGCCGACCGCCTCGATCTCGCCGGCGCATTCCAGACCGACGATGGTGCCCGGGCCGCCGACTGTGCCGTGGCGGTTGCCCGACGCGACCGCGAGGTCGGCGCGGTTGAGCGACGCCGCCTTGACCTTGATCAGGATCTCGTTGGCCTTGGGCGAGGGCTTGGGCGCGTCCTTGTACTGGACGCCGTTCTCGGTGACGACGGCGGCTTTCATGAGTGGATCTCCCTAAATCAGGGTTCCACCCATAGCACGGCTCAGGGCTGGGCCTGGCCCTTCACGTATTTGCGGACGATCGTTTCGTCGGGCGGATAGTTGGCGGGCGCCACCGGCGTGATCTGCGCCTGGATGCATTTCCACTGGCCATGCTCGCGAACGTAGGTGTCGGTGTACATCGTCATGCCGACGGTCTCGACGCCGTCGTTCATGCGCACGCTGCGGTTGGTCGAGCGCACCAGGGCGGTCTCGCCGAATACGTCGATCTTCTCGTCGCGATAGTCGAAGTAGGGGATGCGCGCGGCATCGAATCCGGTCGCCCATGCCTTGAGATAGTCGGCGCGGCTCACCCGGGCGCCAGTCGGCGTGATGCAGATGAACCCGTCGTGCAGGATCGCGTCGTGGCCCGGCACATCGTTGGTGATGAAGTTGTTGATGAACCTGGCGTTCAGCGCGCGCAGCTCAGTCGTCATGGAAGCCTCCTCGAGAAGACTAACCATATAACCAGTTATAGACCGAGTCTAGACGATCTTGCTGGTCTTTCCCTGCCAGTACCGGTCGCGCAGCAGGCGCTTGTAGAGTTTGCCCGTCGGATGGCGGGGCAGCTCGGCCTCGAAGTCGATGCTGCGCGGGCACTTGATGGCGGCGAGGTTCTGCTTGCAGTAGGCGATCAGCTCCTCGGCCAGCGCCGGTCCGGCGTCAGCCATGTCGCGCGGCTGCACGACCGCCTTCACTTCCTCGCCGAAATCCTCGTTGGGCACGCCGAACACCGCGCAGTCCATCACCCGCGGATGGTCGATCAGCAGGTTCTCGGCTTCCTGCGGATAGATGTTCACGCCGCCGGAGATGATCATGAACGCCTTGCGGTCGGTCAGGTGCAGGAAGCCGTCGGCGTCGACGTAACCCACGTCGCCTAGTGTGGTCCAACCCTTGGGATGGCGCGACTCGGCGGTCTTCTTGGGATCGTTGTGATACTCGAACGGTCGGCCGTCGGCGAAATAGACCGTGCCGGATTCGCCGCTCGGCAACTCCTCGCCTGAATCGTCGCAGATCTTGAGATTGCCGACGACGGCTTTGCCGACCGTGCCCTTGTGCGCCATCCACTCGGTGGCGTTGCACATGGTGAGGCCGTTGCCTTCGGTGCCGCCGTAGTACTCCCAGACGATCGGGCCCCACCACTCGATCATCTTCTCCTTCACCGGGATCGGGCAAGGTGCCGCCGCGTGGATCGCACAGCGCAGCGAGGAAACGTCGTACTTCGCGCGCACTTCGTCCGGCAGCTTCAGAAAGCGCACGAACATGGTCGGCACGACCTGGGTGTGCGTGGTGCGATGCTTGCTGACCAGCCGCAGATATTCCTCGGCGTCGAAGTTCTCCATGATCACCGACGTGCCGCCGAGACGCATGACGCTCTGATTGAAGCGTAGCGGAGCCGCGTGATAGAGCGGCGCCGGCGACAGATAAATCGTGTCGGGCCCCATGCCGTAGAGCTTGCTGGTGATCGCAAGCAGCGGATTCTCCGCGTCGATCGGCTGCTTCGGCACCACCGGCAGCACGCCCTTCGGCCGGCCCGTCGTGCCCGACGAATAGAGCATGTCGTGCCCCGCCGTCTGATCGGCAATCGGCGTCGCGGGCTGGCGCGCGATCGCGTCTTCCCACGAGGCGTAGCCATCGATCGTGCCACCGATCATGAAACGGTTGGCGACCCTGGCCATCAGCGGCCGCAGCTCGGTGGCGCGCTCGGCAAGATACTTCGAGGTGACGAACAGCTTGGCGCCGCAATCGCCTACGATGTAGTCGACCTCGGGCGCGGTGAGCCGCGAGCTGATCGCGGTGTAGATCAGGCCCGACCGCTGGGCACCCCAGCAGATTTCGAAGAAGCGCGCGTTATTCTCCATGAAGATCGCGATGTGGTCGCCCGCCTGAAGGCCGAGTGAGCGGAAGAGCTGCGCGATGCGGTTGGAGCGCTCGTCGAGCTGGCGGTAGGTCACGGTCTCGCCGCTGCCGGCCATGATGTAGGCGGGCTTGTCGGGAAACTTCTGGGCGTGGAGATAGGGATGCATGTCGGGCGCATAAGAGCCAAGCCTTCCGCACCTCGCAAGCGATGGCGGGTGCCGGCGTTGACCGGGTTCCGCCCTTCGGCTTTATTCGCCGCGCGCACGAAAGAATTTTCAGGACCATGCCTCATATCGTCGTTGCCGATCCCATCCATCCCGACGGCATCGATCGTCTGCTGAAGGCACCCGGCGTCACCCTCGACCATCCCGGCAGTCCCTCTCCCGGTACCCTGGCGGAGCGGCTTAAGAACGCTGACGGCCTGATCGTGCGCGGCACGGTCGTCGACCGGGCGCTGGTGGCGAAAGCCGAGCGCCTGAGGGTCGTCTGCCGGCACGGCGTGGGCTACGACCTGGTCGACGTACCGGCGCTCAGCGAGCGGGGCATCGCGGTGATGATCACACCTGAAGCCAACGCTGCCTCGGTCGCCGAGCATGCGCTGATGCTCATGCTCACCGTGGCGCGCCGTGTCGTACAGCAATCGGAAGGCGTGCGGCGTGGCCAGTGGCGCGTGCAGGGTCAGTCCAGCACTTTCGAGCTCGGTGGTCGGTCGATCCTGATCGTCGGCTTCGGACGAATCGGCACGCGGGTCGCGCGCCTCTGCACGGCGTTCGGCATGCACGTGATGGTGCACGACCCGTTCATTCCGGCCGGTACGATCCGCGGCGCTGGCTACGAGGCGATCGTCGAGCGCGACGTCGGCCTCGCCAGGGCGGACATCGTCACCGTCCACGTTCCCGCTCACGAGAAGAATCGCGGCATGGTCGATGCGACCTTCCTGTCCCGTATGAAGCGCGGCGCCATACTGATCAACACCGCCCGCGGCACCTTGGTCGACGAGAGCGCTCTGAACGAAGCGCTGCGGTCGGGTCACCTCGCGGCGGCTGGTGCCGACGTCTTGAGGGTCGAGCCGATGGCCGAGCCGCCAGCGGTGGTCGCGCTCGACAATTTCATCGTCACGCCGCACATGGCCGCCAGCACGGCCGAGGGCCTGCGCCGCATGGCCTGGGACTCCGCCGGCAACGTCATCGACTTCCTGGCGGGCAAGCCGGACCGCGATGCGATCGTTAACACCGAGATCCTGCAATCGCCTAAGGTCCGATGAGCGTGCATTTGCACGTTCATCGGGCCTCAGTTTTTTGTTTGGTCGCATGATTCAGACCTTCGGCGATTGCGCCTCAGGTCATCATGCTCGGGACGACAGCTTGCTGGGCTCACACGCGCTGAACTACAGTCCGGTCGACCGACGACATCCAAGAATGTCGCGGAGATCATAGGGAGGAACGATTGAAGACGACGCGCCGCCGCCTCATCGCGGCTTCTACCAGTGTTCTAGCGGCGCCTGCCGTGTTCACGCGGGCCTGGGCGCAGGGCGCCTTTCCGTCCAAGCCGATCCGCATCGTCGTGCCTTATCCGGCCGGCGGTCAGACCGATGGCATCGCGCGTTCCTTCGGTGATTTTCTTTCGCGCAAGCTCGGCCAGTCGGTCGTGGTCGAGAACAAGGGCGGCGCCGGCGGCGTCATCGGCGCCGTCGAGGTCAAGCGCGCGGCGCCCGACGGCTACACGATCATGTGCACGATCTCCTCGTCGCTGATCCAGAATCGCGTCACGGTGAAGGATCTGCCGTACGATCCGGAGAAGGACTTCACCTATCTGACGATGACCACCAGCACCGGCGGGCCGGTCGTGGCGGCGGAGAAGACCGGCGCGACCAACCTCAAGCAGTTCCTCGACTACGCCAAGAAGGTCGACAAGATCAATTGGGGTGCCTACGGCCCGGGCTCGACCCCGCACGTGCTGATCGAGACGATGGCCAAGCAATACGGTCTCAAGGTCGAGGTCGTGCAGTATCGCGGCGAAGCTGCGATGTGGGCCGATGTTATGGCCCAGACGCTCGATGGCGCGTCGGGCAGTCCGGCGGCATCGGCCGCGGTGATCGCCTCGGGCAAAGGCAAGGCAATCGCCGTCGTGGGCGACCGCCTGCCGTCCTTGCCGGACGTGGCAACGATGGGAGAGCAGGGCGCGGTCGGCGGCTTCTACGGCACGCGCGCCTTCGCAGCCTTCGCGGTACCGTCGGCGACGCCGAAGGAAATCGTCAAGAAGCTCGCCGATACGCTGATCGAAGCCGGTACCGACGAGAAGGTAAAGGCGCTGATGGCCAACTACCTGATCAAGGGCCCGCTCAGCTTCGATGAGACCAACGCCCGCTTCAAGAACGACACCGAGGTGATGCTCACTGTGCTGAAGGAAATTGGCCTCAAGCCGGAATAATCCCAAAGGAGGAAGCCATGGCACCCGACTCCGCAACGCTCTCCAAGACGTCCGATCAGAAGGTGGCGCACGCGCGCCTCGCCGAGCCGAAGCTGGTGAAAGGCCGACGGGAGTTCTTCTCCTACCGCGATCTCGGCGTCGCCGAGGGCAGCGCCGGGGGCATGCGCGCCCAGGTGATGAAGGCGAGCCGGGGCCTCAGCGAGCCGACGGGCTGGCACTATCACGAGTGCGACGGCCAATTCATTTACATCCTGAAGGGCTGGGTCGAGCTGCAGTTCGAGGATGGCCGCACGATGCGTGTCGAAGAGGGCGATTCGCTGTTCATCCCCGGCTACATGCGGCACAACGAGACCCGCACGTCCGACGAGATGGAGATCCTCGAGGTTTCTACGCCGGGCGTGATGGGTACCCGGCCCTGCGACCCACCCGAAGGTTTCAAAGGTTAGTACGCACACAATGACGAAGCCTCTGCCGGCCTGGCGATCGCTGCTGTTCGTTCCGGTTCTTTCCGAACGCTTCCTCGCCAAGGCGCACCAGCGCGATGCCGATGCGCTGATTCTCGATCTGGAAGATTCGATCTTGCCGGCGAACAAGGACGCGGCACGCAAGGCGCTGCCGGCTGCCGTGCCGCGCGTTTCGCAGAACGGGGCCGACGTCGTGGTGCGGATCAACCGTCCGCTCGAACTGGCCGTGCCGGACATCGCCGCCGCGGTGATGCCGGGCGTCGCCGCACTGATGCTGCCCAAGGTGATGGGCCCGGAACATCTGCGGCTGCTGGGCGAACTGGTGACGGCGCGCGAGCAGGTGCTCGGCATGGAGCCCGGTCACACGCGCTTCCTCGTCCTGATCGAGGGGCCGGAAGCGCTGCCGCATCTCTATGCCATTGCAGCGTCACCGCGTATGGCCGGCATGTCGGTGGGCGGCGAGGACATGGCGACGGAGCTGGGCGCCACACCGTCGGCCGACAGCATGTACGTGTTCGCCATGCATGGACTGGCGGCGTGCCGCGCCGCGGGAATCCTGCCGATGGGATCGATGGGCCAGCTCGCCAACATTAACGATCTCGAATCCTATCGCGCCGGGATGAAGCGCGGCCGGGCGCTCGGTTTCACCACCGCCTCCTGCATCCATCCCGCACATGTGCCGATCATCAACGAGGAGTACGGCGCCTCGGACACCGAGATCGACCGCGCCAAGCGGCTGATCGCGGCGTTCGATGCCGCGGCAGCAGCGGGCGAGGGCGCGGTGGCGTTCGAAGGCAGCATGATTGACCTGCCGGTGGTCGAGCGAGCGCGGCGCCTGCTGGCGCGTGCTGTCATGTGGAAGCGCTAGAGGTTGAGTAGTCCTCAGCCGGCGAGAATGCCTTCGACCATCTCCTGGACATTGAAGGCTTCCGGCAGGGTCGCGAGACGATGCGGCTCGCCGCGCGCCAGTTTGACCACGCCTTGCAACTGTCGCTTCAGGGCAAGGGGACGGGCCTGCTCGTTGGGCAGCGCATCCGGCACGGACTGCCAGATGCCATCAGGCTGGCGCCGTTCGGCGATCGACCAATCGCGGAGTCGCACGGCGCCTCTGTCGCCTTCCAGCATCCAGATGTTGTGATCGTCCTTCGAAGTCTCGCCGACCGCCCCGGCCAGAGTCACCGGCAGGTCGCCCGCCTGTAGTGTCGCTGCGATGCGGCGCTCGGACTTGTCTGCCGCCGGAAAGGTCGCCTTGCCGCTCAGGCCATGCAGTTGCCCGCCGAGCCGCCGCGAGAGGAAAAGAAAATGCGAAACGACCTCGCGCGTGAACCCGCCCTGCATCGGCTTGTCCAGCCAGGCCACGGCATCCGCCTGCCATGGCCGCGGCCAGGCCGCGAAGCCAACCTCGATCGCGATGCGTTGCGGCTTGCCGATCGCGCCCTGCTCGATCCAGCTCCTGATCGCTGCCACGGCGGGGGAGGACGCGAAGGGAAAGTTTATGGCGCCCCTGTCGCCGGCCTGCGCCACGAACGCGCGAGCATCGGCGACGTCGACGGCAAGGGGCTTCTCGCCGAAGAAGCTCTTGCCGGCCGCAAGGGCCGCACGGGCGTGATCGAGATGAGAGGCCGGCGGTGAGGCGATGTAGACACAGTCGCTCGCGGCGATGACCGCGGCCGCATCGGGCATCTGTCGCACCTGCGGAAAAGTCCTTTGCATGCGCTGCATCGCCATCGGCGCCGGATCCCAGATGCCACAGACGTGCAGCAGATCGGGCTCCTGCTGGAGTATGGCGTTGAGCAGCCGTTCGCCCATGATGCCGGCGCCGATGACGCCGATCGCCACGCTTCCACTCTTCATAACGATCCTCTCAGGCGATTGATCTTCCGCCATCGACGTAGAGATTGACGCCGTTGATGTAGCTGCCGGCGTCCGTGCACAGCAGCAGCGCGGCACCCGCGAGATCGTCGGGCGTTCCCAGCCGGCCGGCCGGAATGCGTTGCTTCAGCGCCTCACCTTCGGTCGCCAGTTGGACGCGGTTGCGCGCGGTTTGGATTGCACCGGGCGCGAGATTGTTCACGGTCACGCCCTGGCCGCCGAACTGCCGCGCCAGGTTCCACGCCCAGTTGAGTTGGGCCGCCTTGGTGCCGGCATAGACCATCATCTGCGGATGCGGCCGCACCTGCTGCACGCTGCCGATGGTCACGACCCGTCCCCAGCCGCGCGATGCCATCGCCGGCACCAGGTCCTGCAGCAGTTCCAGCGGGCTGCGCAAATTGACCGCGATCTGCTTGTCGAATCGGTCGCGGGTGATGTCCTGATAGGGCTCGGGCAGTTCGATCGACGCATTCAAGACCAGGATATCGACCGGCGCCCAGGCGGTGACGGCGGCCGCCAGACCGTGCCCCGAATCGTCGAGCGCGAAGTCCTGACCGAAGGCCTTCGCCGCGCCGCCGGCTTGCTCGATCTCGCGCACCACCGATGCGGCGTCGGCTTTCTCTTCCTCCGTGCCGGCGTGATGGATGGCCAGGCGTGCACCGGCGCTTGCGAGGGTAAGCGCGATGGCACGGCCGATCTCGCGGCGCGCACCGGTGACGAGAGCGGTGCGGCCCTTCAGGTTGAAGCGATCGACTGCAGGCACGATGTCAGCGCTTCATCCCCGGGGCGCCGTCCGGCACGTCGTAGAAGGCGAGCGTCATTGCGACGCTGCTGTAATGGCCCATCAGGGTGATGGCATCGGTGATGCTGACATGGCCCAGCGCCTTGACGGCGCGCTCGTACAGGCCGCGGGGCACCCAGCGGCCGTTGGTCAGCGCGATAGCCATTTCGTAGACGACCTGCTCGCGGGCGTCGTCGAAGTGGGTCGGCAACCCGCACAGGATCGCCTCGACCTTGTCTGACGGCAGGCCGACCTGCTTGCCGATGCGCTCGTGTGCCGACGTCGGATAGCCCGAGCGCCAGTGGCTGGTGATGACGCACACCGCGATCTCGCGTTCGCGCTCGGTGAGCGAATAGCCGCCGTCCTTCTGGAAATGCGCGCCGAACGGCCCGATCACCTTGGCGAGCTTGGGATTGTGGATCCAGATCTTGTTCGGGCCGGGCAGGCCGCCTCGTGCGCCCATCATGGCTTGGTACCCCTCGCGCTGCTCGGGGGTCATCTTGTCGACGGGGATTTCGGCGTAGCGGCCGAAGGTCGGGGTATCAGCCATTGTGGTTCCTCCTCTTATTGCGGCCTCAGAGCCGCCAACCGGTCGATCTCGCGCCAGAAGCTCGCGATCGTCTCGTCGACGATCTGTTGCACCGACTTGAGTTCGTGGATCAGGCCGGCGCTCTCGCCGGCCGCACCCGAAGTGTTGTCGACGTCGCCGTTCACGTAGAGCGCGTCGAGCGTGATGTTGCGCGCATGACGCTCGCGCGTGCCCTCGGCGACGCCGATCGAATAGGGCGTGCGCAAGCCTCGCGAGCGCGCGCGCGGCGGATTATCGGTCATGATCGTGCCGGTGATCGGCGCCGAAACGATGGCGTTCTTGTAGTTGGGATGCACTGGGCTCTCGAACGAGGCAACGAAGCGCGTGCCCATGGTTACGCCCTCCGCCCCGAGCGCGAAGGCCGCTGCCATGCCGCGTCCGTCGACGATGCCTCCGGCCGCCACGATCGGCACGTCGACCTTCTCGCGCACCGCCTGGAGGAGGGCGAAGGTGTGCACTTCCTCAGGGTTTCGGATGCCTGCACTCTCCGCGCCTTCGACGATCAGGCCGTCGACGCCGGCATCGACCGCCTTCTGCGCGCCGCGCAGGGTCGCCGTCGCGTGATAGACGGTGACGCCCGCGTCTTTGAGGCGCTTCGTGTAGCGCGTCGGGTCGCCAGCAGACGTCGTGACGAAATGGATGCCTTGGCCCAGTAGCCACGAGATGATCGCGTCCTCTTCCTTGGGATCCATCTGCAGATAGCGGATCGGCAGGTTGACGCCGAAGGGCTGGTTGGTGGCGGCGCGAATCGCGCCGAACTCACGCTTGGTGATCGAGAGATCGCGGATCGAGTTCTCCAGCAATCCCATCGCGCCGGCCTTGGAGACGGCCGTCACCAGCGGGCTGCGGGCGATCCACGTCATCGGCGACTGGAAGATCGGATAGCGCGAACGCGTGTGTGCGGTGACGCGGTTGCCCTTGAACATCTCTCCCTCGATGGCCTCTCCGTGACCTTGCCATTGTCGTATCACAGCCCGGGCAGTACGACAGAGCCCAAGAACGACGAACCGTCCGGGAGGACCGCATGGCGACAATCACCACCGCGCTGACGCGCCTGCTGGGCATCCAGCACCCCATTCTGCTGGCGCCGATGGGCAGCGCGGCGGGCGGCAAGCTTGCCGCCGCGATCACTCATGCCGGCGGCTTCGGCCTGGTCGGCTCGGGTTATGCCGACGAGAAGGCGGTGCGGCGCGAACTCGGCGAGGCGGGCAATGCCCGGGTCGGGGTCGGCTTCATCCTGTGGGCACTCGACAAGAATCCGGCGGCGCTCGACGTCGCCCTCGATGCCAAGCCGGCGGCAATCATGCTGTCGTTCGGCGATCCCGCTCCCTATGCCGCCCGCATCAAGGCAGCCGGCTCGAAGATCATCTGCCAGGTGCAGACGCTCGAGCAGGCCAAACAGGCGGCGGCGAGTGGCGCCGACATCATCATCGCACAGGGGCGAGACGCCGGCGGCCATTCGGGCATGACGCGCGGCACGATCGGTCTGGTGCCGGCGGTGGTCGACGCCGTCGGCAACATCCCGGTCGTCGCCGCCGGCGGCATCGCCGACGGTCGCGGCCTCGCCGCCGCATTGGCGCTCGGTGCATCGGGCGTGTCGATGGGCACGCGCTTCACCGCCACGCGCGAGTCGCTGTGGAGTCAGGCGATGAAGGAGAAGGTGGTGGAAGCCGGCGGCGACCAGACGGCGCAAACGCGCGTGTTCGACATCGTGCGTGGGGCGGCGTGGCCTGCGATCTATCCTGGGCGCGCGCTGCGCAACGACTTCTTCGAACGCTGGCACGGACAGGAGGACGCGCTCGCCGAGGGCCGCTCGCGGGAGGAGCCCGTCTATCTCGCGACCGACGCCGACGATCTGCGGCAGCGCGTCGTCTGGACCGGAGAGAGCGTCGATCTGGTGAGCGACATTCCCTCGGCCCGCGATCTGGTCGAGCGTATCGTCGAAGAGGCGATTCAGGTTCTGCGGAAGGGTACCGCGCTGGTCCACGGCTGACTTCATACAACGCGCATTGCGGAGTCGACAGCCGCAATGCGATGCGGCAGAATATTGCAGTCTTTTCGATTCGCGTGAGCCCAGCGTCAGCGTGAGCGAACCGTAGCGTCCCTGTCACTGGCCCTCGCGAAGGTCTGCTGCATGCCCTCTCCCGGTGCGAACCGCTTGTCGATCGGCGATCCAATGCCCCGGATCCTGCTGGCGCAGGCAACCGGCGGCGCTTTCGATTCGTGGCATCAGGCGAATGCCGGTCAGGCGCATGTCTATTGGCTCGACGCTGCGACGGCGCTGGCGGCCAGCCGCGAGCTTCCGCCCGCGCTGACAGCCTGTGAAGCCGATTGGCATGTGGTGGCCGAGGTGCCGCCGCCGACCGAGCTCGGCAACCTGCCCTGGCTTATCGATCCGCGCGGGGAACTTGCGCGTGCCGTCGGTGTCTCTGGCCCGGCCGCGGTGATTGTCGATGCCGCCGGCCGGCTTGCCGCCGTGATGAAGGAGGCGAACGGGCAGGATGCGGTGTCGGTCGTCGAGCGCCTGCACGCGGCGTCAGCGCCGGCGACGGTGCAATTGCAGGCGCCGGTGCTGCTGGTCGACCGCGTGCTCGAGCCGGAGCTGTGCGCCCGCCTGATCGCGCATTGGCAGAAGGGCGACAAGCGCACCGACGGCGTCGCTTCGACCGCTGGCGCAGCCAACGCCGATTCCGACATCAAGCGTCGCAGCGACGTGCCGGTCGACGATGCTGCGCTGTATGGCGCGCTCCGCGATGCATTGGTACGACGCGTGATGCCGGCCATCCTGCAGGCCTTCCAGACGCGCATCGTTCAGATCGAGTTGCCGCGGATCGGTTGCTACGACGCCGAGAGCGGTGGCTGGTTCCGCCGCCACCGCGACAACACCACGCCCTACACCGCACATCGCCAGTTCGCGATAAGCCTCAACCTCAACCCGACGGCTGAGTACGAGGGCGGCCAAGTGCGGTTCCCGGAGTTCGGTTGCCAGCGCTACCAACCGCAGGCCGGCGCGGCGTTGGTCTTTTCCTGCTCTCTATTGCACGAGGCGGTGCCGGTGACGCGCGGCCGGCGCTTTGGCGTGTTCACCTTTCTCCACGACGAGCGCCACGATGCGCAGTACAGGCGCATGTTGGCCGAGCAGCAAAGCAAGGGCATGAGCGGGATCCGGATGCGCTGCATGGCGTTCCTGATGCCCTTCCTGGACTGGGCGGAAGTGGCGATTCTGCTCGCTTGATTACCGGCCGACGGCAGTCCTCTGTCGGCGCCGGTTGACGGTCCGAAAACGCGCCTCTAAAGCTTGGCCGCCCAAAAGGGCCCCCGTGGCGGAATTGGTAGACGCGCCTGACTCAAAATCAGGTTTCCTCACGGAAGTGTTGGTTCGAGTCCGACCGGGGGCACCAATCCAATATCAGCGCTGGCTTTCAAAGATGG
>Ga0075366_10001443_pt1 | contig 11839 bp, 9 predicted proteins | sample EndMethybrTD3031_FD_72351 | JGI IMG/M metagenome (GOLD analysis project Ga0075366, IMG submission 72351) | Populus endosphere microbial communities from Tennessee, USA - Endosphere MetaG P. TD hybrid TD303-1 | ecosystem: Host-associated > Plants > Roots > Endosphere | place: USA: Tennessee... | reverse complement strand
TGGTCGAAGTCCTCGCCGCCGAGGAAGGTGTCGCCGTTGGTCGACAGCACCTCGAACTGCTTCTCGCCGTCGACGTCGGCGATCTCGATGATCGAAATGTCGAACGTGCCGCCGCCGAGGTCGTACACGGCGATCTTGCGGTCGCCCTTGCCGTGCTTGTCCAGGCCGAACGCGAGCGCGGCCGCGGTCGGCTCGTTGATGATGCGCTTGACGTCCAGGCCCGCGATGCGGCCGGCGTCCTTCGTGGCCTGGCGCTGGCTGTCGTTGAAATAGGCCGGCACCGTGATGACGGCCTCGGTGACCGCTTCGCCGAGGTAGTCCTCGGCGGTCTTCTTCATCTTGCGCAGCACCTCGGCGCTGACCTGCGGCGGCGCGAACTTCTTGCCGCGCACCTCGACCCACGCGTCGCCGTTGTCGGCCGCGGCGATCTTGAAGGGCATCAGGTCGATGTCCTTCTGCACTTCCTTCTCGGTGAACTTGCGGCCGATCAGGCGCTTCACCGCGTACAGCGTGTTCTTCGGGTTCGTGACCGCCTGGCGCTTGGCCGGCGCGCCGACCAGCACTTCGCCATCTTCCTGGTAGGCGACGATCGACGGCGTGGTGCGGGCACCTTCGCTGTTCTCGATCACCTTCGTCGTGTTGCCTTCCATGATCGCCACGCACGAGTTGGTCGTGCCGAGGTCGATGCCGATGATCTTTGCCATGTCTGTGCTCCTGGAGGAGAGGTATTCGGTTGTTGTCGAGTTGTGGATAACCTGGGCGCTTTCAAGGGCACGGGCCCTGTGGACGCATCACTTCGGCGCGGCCACCGTCACGAGGGCCGGGCGCAGCACGCGCTCGGCGATCAGGTAACCCTTCTGCAGCACCGCGACGACGGTGTTGGCCTCCTGGTCGGCCGGGACCATGCTGATCGCCTGGTGCTGGTGCGGATCGAACCGGGTGCCCGCGGTCGGCGCGATCTCGACGACGCGGTTGCGCTCGAGCGCCGCGCTGAGCTGGCGCAGCGTGGCGTGCACGCCTTCGAGCAGCTGCTCGGGCGTCGCCGCCTGGATGGCGATGGCGGCCTCGAGGCTGTCCTTCACCGGCACGAGGCTCTCGGCGAAGCCCTCGATCGCGAACTTGCGCGCCTTGGCCATCTCCTCCTCGGCGCGGCGCCGGGTGTTCTCGGCCTCGGCCTTCGCGCGCAGATAGGCGTCTGACACCTCGGCGTGCTTGGCTTCGAGCTCGGCCAGGCGCTGGGCGAGGTCGGTGCCGGGAGCGGCGGGGGCCTGGGTGGCGGCCTCCGCCGCGGGGTTCAGGTCGGGCGTGGCGCCCTGCGGTTCGGGTGTCGTCATGTCGTCGGAAGAAAACGTCAGCGGCGGACCTGGGGGCGATGTCCTCCATTTCAAGAGGGCTTCGCCACGAATCTTTGCCGGCCGGCAAGGAGCGGACATGTGGCCGCCGCCGGCCGGCCCGGAGAATGCCTTTCCAGGGGGAAGATGAGCATGCAACGACGCCGTTTCAATGCCTGGATCGCCGCGGCGCCGTGGGCCGCGACGTCAACCGCCCGTGCCGAGGCCGGGTACCGGGACCTGCAGTGGACCGACAGCCGCCGCGGGCGCGACCTGCCGCTGCGTCTGCGCTGGCCGGTCGGCGACGGGCCCTGCGCGCTCGTGATCTTCTCCCACGGCCTGGGCGGCAACCTGCAGGCCGGCACGGTCTGGGCCGACGCCTGGCAGGCCGCCGGCTTCGCCGTGCTGAACCTCCAGCACCCGGGCAGCGACGACACGATCTGGGCCGATCGCCTGCGCGGTGCGCGCCGGGGCGCCCAGGCCGACCAGTACCTGGCCCGCGCCGCCGACGCCCGGTTCGTGCTCGACGAGCTCGAGCGCCGCCGCGACGAGCCCGGCTGGCGGCGCGTGCGGCTCGACGCGATCGGTTTCAGCGGCCACTCGTTCGGCGCGCGGTTGACGCAGGCGCTGGCGGGCGAGGCCGCCCCGGGGCGCGGCGCGGCCGGCGCACGCGGCCCGCTGGCCGACCCGCGGCCGAAAGCCTTCGCCGCCTTCAGCCCCGGTTTCGCGGACCGCGCAGGCGACGTCGCCACCGCCGCGCGGCAGCACTTCGGCGCCATCGACCGCCCGTTCCTGTGCCTCACCGGCACCGAAGACGAGTCGATGATCGTCGGCGATGCGAGCAACGCCGCCCGCCGCGCGGTCTACGACGGGCTGCCGCCGGGGGCCCGGGCGGAGCTGGTGCTCGACGGCGCGGACCACATGACCTTCGGCGGCCAGGCCTTGCCGCGGCGTGCCGCCCGCGGGCCGCTGAAGCGCGTCGACACGGCCGTACAGCGCGAGGCCCAGCACCGGGCGGCGATCGCGGCGATCACGACGGACTGGTGGCGCTGGCGCCTGCTCGGGGATGCCGCAGCCGCCGAACGGCTGCAGCGACCGGCCGGTCTGGCGGCAGGCGACCGCTGGCGCCTGGGCTGACGCGCCGGATCACGCGTCGTCGTCGACGCTCGCGCTCCAGCGGTCCCATTCGGCGAGCTGGCGCCGGTCGCGTTTGGTCGGGCGGCCCTGTTCGATCGCGAGGGCCGGCTCGACGCCGTCGCGCCGCGCCCGTTGCGCCCGTTCGCGCGCCGCGAGGCTCTCGGCCGTCTCCTCGTAGAGCGCCTGCGCGACGCTCGCCGGCCCGCGCACCGCGCTCAGCGCACGCACGACGACGACCCGCACCAGCCCGGCGCCGATGCGCATGCCGACGCGGTCGTCCGGCTTGAGCTCGCGCGAGGCCTTGGCGGGCACCTCGTTGACCTCGATGCGGCCCTTGGCGATCTCCTCGGCCGCGAGACTGCGCGTCTTGTAGAAGCGCGCCGCCCACAGCCACTTGTCCAGCCGCATGCGCGCGGCCTCGGTCTTCTCGTGCATCAGGCGCGATTGTCGGCGAGCGGCAGGCGGACCGTCGCATCCAGCCCCGTGACCCGGCCGTGGTCGAGGCGATTGTCGAGTGCGATCGCGCCGTCGAGGCTGCGCACGATCTCCTGGCAGATCGCCAGACCGAGGCCCGAGCCGCTGCGCAGGTCGGCGCTCGGCGCGCCCGCGGCGAAGGGCTGGAACAGGCGTTCGCGCGCCGCGGGCGTGAGGCCGCTGCCGCTGTCGGCGATCGTCAGCGCGGCGGTGCGGGCGTCGCACAGCAGACGCAGCGCGAGCGGCCCGCCGTCGGGGCAGTGCTTGATCGCGTTGTGCAGCAGGTTGCGCGTCAGCTCGCGCAGCGCCCACTCGTGTCCGCGCACGGGGGCCGGCACGGTCTCGATGTCGAACTCGAGCCGCCGGTCGGCAATGAGCGGCGCGAGGTCGAGCGCGACCGCCCGCACCACGTCGGCCCAGTCCTGTACCGGAGCGTCGCCCTGCTGGCGCAGCTGCTCGACCTTCGCGAGCGCGAGCATCTGGTTGGCCAGCTGCGTCGCGCGCTCGACCGTGTGGCCGATCTCCTGCAGCGCCTGGCCGGCATCGACGTCGCCGCGCCGCGCCGACTGCACCTGCGTCTTCAGCACCGCGAGCGGCGTGCGCAGCTGGTGCGCGGTGTCGCGCACGAAGCGCTTCTGGTGGTCGAGCAGCTGGGCCAGGCGCGCCATCACCTGGTTGGTCGCATCCAGCAGCGGGCGCAGGTCGCGCGGCGCCTCGGGGGCGGCCAGCGGGGCGAGGTCGCCCTCGGCACGGCCGCGCAGCTGTGCACTGATCTCGCGCACCGGCCGCGTCGCACGCTGCACCACGGCGATCACGACGACCGCGATCACCGCGAGCATCGCCGCCTGGCGCCACAGCGTGTCGACGAGGATCTGGCGCGCGAGCGTCTCGCGCAGCTCGAGCGTCTCGGCGACCTGGATCGTCGCCATGCCGCGCGCCGTCGGGCTCGCCACCGGCTGCAGCAGCACCGCGACACGCACCGGCTCGTCGCGGTAACGGTCGTCGTAGAAGTCGACCAGCGCCGCGTACGGGCCCTTGATCGGCAACCTGCCGCGCCACGGCGGCAGGTCGCCGAAGCCGGCGACGGTCTCGCCGGCGAAGCCGGTCACCTTGTAGAAGAGGCGGCTGCGCGTGTCGGCCTCGAAGGCCTCGAGCGCCGAGTAGACGACGTTGGACTGCAGCACCGCGTGGTCGGCGTCGCCCTGGACCTCGAGCAGCTCGCCGATCGACTTGGCGGTCGCGAGCAGCGTGCGGTCGTACGCGGTGTCGGCCGCACGCAGCGCCTGCCGGTACAGCTGCACGGTGTTCAGCGCGATCAGCAGGCCGACCGGCAGCAGGATGCCCAGCAGCAGCTGGCTGCGCAGCGACAGCGTGCGCCAGGCGGGCCACGTCATCCGTCGCTGGCCTTCAGCAGGTAGCCGAGGCCGCGCAGCGTGACGAGCTGTGCCGCCGTGCCGGCGAGCTTCTTGCGCACGCGGTAGGCGACGACCTCGATCGCTTCGGCCTGCACGTCGGTCTCGCCGGCGAACACCGCGTCGAACAGGCGGTCCTTGGCGACCGCCTGGCCGGGGCGCTGCAGCAGCGCGCGCAGCATCGCCGCCTCGCGCGGCGCGAGCTCGAGGGGCTCGCCGCGGTGCCAGACCGCCCCGGAGTCCGCATCGACGCGCAGGCCGCAGAAGTCGGTGGTCTCGGCCGCGCCGGGGGCGCGCCGCACCAGGGCGCGGATGCGCGCGTCGAGCTCGTCGAGGTCGAAGGGTTTGGGCAGGTAGTCGTCCGCCCCGGTGTTCAGGCCGAGGATGCGGTCGCCGACCGTGCCGCGCGCGGTGAGGATCAGAACCGGCGTGCGCAGGCCCTCGGCGCGGGCCCGCTCGAGCACCTGCAGGCCGTCCAGGCCCGGCAGGCTGAGGTCGAGCAGCACCACGTCGGGCGTGCTGGCGCGCCAGCGGTCGAGCGCGCGGGAGCCGTCGTCGCAGGTGACGACCTGCACGCCGCGGCGCTCGAAGGTGCGCTGCAGCGTCGCCTGCATCGCCGGGTTGTCCTCGATCAGCAGCAGTTTCATCGTCGTTCGTGCGGCGCCACGGCGGCGAGTCTGGCCCATCGGGGCAAGGGGCCGGCCTGTGGCGCCTCCGCAGTTTCCCTAGGTGGCCGGACAGCGGTCTGACAGCTTGAATGGCCACCATGCCGGGATCGACATCCCACCTCAGGAGACGACCATGCGACGCGACACCTTCCTGCGCACCCTGATCGGCCTCGCGGCCGCCGGCGCGCTGCCGCTGACCGCCCGGGCCGCGGCGAACATCAAGATGATGATCCCGGCCAATCCGGGCGGCGGCTGGGACACCACCGGGCGCGCGCTCGGCAAGGCGCTCCAGGAGGCCGGCGCCGCGTCGGTGAGCTACGACAACAAGGGCGGCGCGGCCGGCGCGATCGGCCTCGCGCAGTTCGTCAACGGCAACAAGGGCGACCCGAACGCGCTGATGGCGATGGGCGCGGTGATGGTGGGCGGCATCATCACCGGCAAGCCGCCGGTGAACCTGTCGCAGGCCACGCCGATCGCGCGGCTGACGAGCGAATACAACGTCTTCGTGCTGCCGGCCGACTCGCCGCTGAAGACGATGAAGGACGTCGTCGCGCAGATGAAGAAGGACCCCGGCAGCGTCAAGTGGGGCGGCGGCTCGCGCGGCTCCACCGAACACATCGCCGCGGCGATGATCGCGCGCGAGGTCGGCGTCGACCCGGCGAAGATCAACTATGTCGCGTTCCGCGGGGGCGGCGAGGCCACCGCGGCGATCCTGGGCGGCAACGTCACGGTCGGCGGCAGCGGCTACAGCGAGTTCGCCGAGTACATCACGACCGGCAAGATGCGCGCGATCGCGGTGACCTCCGAGCAGCGCCTGAAGGGCATCGACGTGCCGACGCTGAAGGAGCAGGGCATCAACGTCGTGATCGGCAACTGGCGCGGCGTCTACGCGGCGCCCGGCATCACGCCGGCGCAGCGCAAGGAGCTGACCGACCTCGTCGTGAAGGCGACCAAGACCAAGTCCTGGGCCGAAGCGCTCGAGAAGAACGGCTGGACGCCGGCGGTCATGGCCGGCGACGCGTTCGAGAAGTTCGTCGACGACGAGTTCGCGAGCCTGCGTGCGGTGATGGCCAAGTCCGGGATGATCTGATGCGTGCGCACCAGACGGCGATCGGCGCCGGCATGCTCGTGGTCGCCGCGCTGTTCGCCGTCGGTGCGACGTCGATCCCCTCGGAAGCCGGCTACGCGGGCGTCGGCCCGAACTTCCTGCCCTGGGTCGTCGCGCTCCTGCTCGGCGCCTGCGGCGTGTTCCTCGTCTGGGAAGCGACCAGCGGTGGCTTCCGCGCGATGGAGGAACCCTCCGGCGCCGCGCAGGGCCACTGGCCCGGCTTCGTCTGGGTGTCGGTGGGCATCCTCGCGAACGCGCTGCTGATCACGACGATCGGCTTCATCCTCAGCTGCGCACTGTGTTTCGTGCTCGCGGTGCGCGGCTTCAAGTCGTCCGAGGGCCGGCTCGACCTCGGCCCGAAGGCGTGGCTCGTCGACGCCGCGATCGGCATCACGATCGCCGCGCCGGTCTACTGGATGTTCACGCAACTGCTCGCCATCAACTTGCCGGGCCTCACGAACGGCGGGTGGATCTGATGCAGCCCCTACGCTCACATTGTTCGCCGTCCCCCGCGGGGACGCAGGCCTCCCTTGGGACGGCCCGGCGGGAGGCCTGATGGACATCTGGACTCAACTGCTGCAAGGCTTCGCGACGGCCGGCACGCCGATCAACCTGCTGTGGGCGCTGCTCGGCTGCACGATCGGCACCGCGGTCGGCGTGCTGCCCGGCATCGGCCCGGCGACGGCGGTGGCGATGCTGCTGCCGATCACGCTGAAGGTCGATCCGACCGCGTCGATGATCTTCTTCGCCGGCATCTACTACGGCGCGATGTACGGCGGCTCGACGACCTCGATCCTGCTGAACACGCCCGGCGAGTCCGGCTCGATGGTCACCGCGATGGAAGGCAACAAGATGGCCAAGAGCGGTCGCGCCGGCGCGGCGCTGGCCACCGCGGCGATCGGCTCCTTCGTCGCCGGCACGATCGCGACGGTGCTCGTCACCTTCTTCGCGCCGCTGGTCGCGAACTACGCGGTCAAGCTCGGCCCGCCCGAGTACTTCCTGCTGATGGTGCTGGCGTTCTGCACGGTGAGCGCGGTGCTCGGCAAGAGCACGCTGCGCGGCATCGCGGCGCTCGCCGTCGGCCTGGCGATGGGCCTCGTCGGCATCGACCAGATCTCGGGCCAGGCGCGCTACACGGCCGGCGTGCCGGAGCTGATGGACGGGCTCGAGGTCGTGCTGATCGCGGTCGGCCTGTTCGCGGTCGCCGAGGCGCTCTACGCGGTGCTCTACGAGGGCCGTGTCGTCGAGACGCAGAACAAGATGAGCAAGGTCCACATGACCGCGCTCGAGTGGAGCCGCTCGTGGCCGGCGTGGCTGCGCGCCACGTTCATCGGCGTGCCCTTCGGATGCATCCCGGCCGGCGGCAGCGAGATCCCGACCTTCCTGAGCTACGCGACCGAGAAGAAGCTGTCCAAGCACCCGGAGGAGTTCGGCACCACCGGCGCGATCGAAGGTGTCGCCGGGCCCGAGGCGGCGAACAACGCGGCGATCACCGCGACGCTGATCCCGCTGCTGACGCTCGGCATCCCGACCTCGAACACGACCGCGATCCTGCTCGGCGCGTTCCAGAACTACGGCATCCAGCCGGGGCCGCAGCTGTTCGACAAGAACGCCGCGCTGGTGTGGGCGCTGATCGCGTCGCTGTACATCGGCAACGTGATGCTGCTCGTGCTGAACCTGCCGCTCGTCGGGCTGTGGGTGAAGCTGCTGAAGATCCCGAAGCCGCAGCTGTACGCCGGCATCCTGATCTTCGCGACGGTCGGCGTCTACGGCATGCGCCAGTCGGCCTTCGACCTCGTGCTGCTGTACGCGATCGGCCTGCTCGGCGTCGTCATGCGGCGCTTCGATTTCCCGACTGCGCCGGTCGTGGTCGGCATGATCCTCGGGCCGCTCGCGGAGGCGCAGATGCGCAACGCGCTGTCGATCGGCGAGGGCAAGTGGAGCGTGTTCGTCGAACGCCCGGCGTCGGTCGTGCTGCTCGTGATCGTCGCCGCGGTGCTGATCCTGCCGCGCCTGGCGCAGCTGCGCCGCAAGCCGGCCGGCACGGCCTGAACGCCCCTCAGGCCGACGCGCCCGCGGCGCGGGCGCGTCGCGCCTGGGCCGCGAGGGCGTCGGCATCCGGCGCGGCGGTCGCCGGCCAGCCCTGCAGATGGCGGATCACCAGGTCCGCGAGCGCCGCGATCCACGCGTGGCTGTCGTTCAGGCACGGGATGTAGTGGTACTCGGCGCCGCCCGCGCCCAGGTAGGCGGCGCGCACCTCCTGGTCGATCTCCTCGAGCGTCTCGAGGCAGTCGGCGCTGAAGCCGGGGCACATCACCGCGACCGACCTGACGCCGCGCCGCGCGAGGTCGATCAGCGTCGGCTCGGTGTAGGGCTGCAGCCACTCCGCCTTGCCGAAGCGGCTCTGGAAGGTCACCAGCAGTTCATCCTCGGGCAGCCCCAGCGCCTCGCGCAGCAGCCGCGCCGTCGCGAGGCACTCGCAGTGGTACGGGTCGCCGAGCATCAGCGTGCGCTTGGGCACGCCGTGGAAACTGAGCACGAGCCGCTCGGGCCGGCCGTTCGCCTGCCAGTGCGCACGCACGCGGTCGGCGAGGGCGGCGATGTAGCCGGGATCGTCGTGGTAGCGGTTCACGAAACGCAGCTCGGGCAGCGCGCGGGTGCGGCGGGTCCAGGCGCCGACCGCGTCGATCGCGCTGGCGGTCGTCGCGCCGGCGTACTGCGGGTACATCGGCACGACGAGGATGCGCGTCGCACCGGCCGCCTTCAGTTCGTCGAGCACCGAGGCGACCGAGGGGTTGCCGTAGCGCATCGCATGCCGCACGCGCACCGGGTGGCCGCGTTCGCCGAGGTAGCCGCGCAGCATCACCGCCTGCCGCTCGCTGTAGACCTGCAGCGGCGAGCCCTCCGGCCGCCAGATGCTGGCGTACTTGCGCGCCGATTTCGCCGGCCGCGTGCGCAGGATCACGCCGTGCAGGATCGGCCACCAGACGAGGCGCGGGATCTCGACCACCCGCGGATCGGCGAGGAACTCCGCGAGGTAGCGGCGCAGCGCGGCGGGTGTCGGCGCGTCGGGGGTGCCGAGGTTGACGAGCAGCACCGCGGTGCCGGTCGGTTGGCCGTGCGTGTGCGGCGGTTCGGGCGCGAAGCTCATGCGCGTGGGGGGCAGCGGGCGGCCGCGGAGCGCGGCGCGCGATTATCGGCGAGGCGCCGCTAGATCTCGCGGCGCACCGCCTCGAGGTCGCGCACGACGGCGTCGAGCGCGATCGGCTTGGTCCAGTAGCCGCGGAAACCCGCGACGCGGGCCCGTTCGAGGTCCTCGGGCATCGCATCGGCCGAACACATGAAGGCCGGCACCGCGGCCAGCTCGGGGCGCTCGCGCAGCCGCTGCAGCACCTCGAAGCCGCTCATGTCGGGCAGGTGCGCGTCGAGCACGACGAGCTGCGGCGTCCAGCCGGCGACGGCCTCGAGCGCGGCGGCGCCGTCCTCCGCGACCCGCAGGTCGCAGCCGCCGACCATGCGCATGGCCTCCTCGAAGAGCAGGGCGTTGATGCGGTTGTCCTCGACGTAGAGCAGGCGCAGCGCCGGCTGCTCGGCGACGGCCTCGCCGGGCAGGGCGGCCGGCAGCACGTCGAGCGTGGCCGGCACGGTGTCGGGTGCCGGGGCCGCGGGCAGCTCGATGCGCGCCATCGTGCCGGCGCCCGGCACGCTGCTCAGGGACAGCTGCCCGTCGAGCTGGTCGACGAGCGCGCGGGCGATGACGAGGCCGAGGCCGGAGCCTTCGATGTCGGTCGACTCGTGGCCGAGGCGCTCGAAGGGCTGGAACAGGCGGGCGATCTGCGACCCGGTGAGTCCGGAGCCGGTGTCCTCGATGCCGATCGCGACACGGCCGGCGGGGGCCGGCAGCACCGTCGCGCAGACCCAGCCGCCGGGACGGTTGTACTTGATGGCGTTCGAGACGACGTTCATCAGCACCTGGCGCAGCGCACGCTGGTCGCCGTGCACGAACACGCCGGCGGGCACCTGGCTCGCGAGCGCGACCTGCTGGCGCTGCCCCATCGGCTGCAGCAGTTCCAGCGCCGAAGCGACGAAGGGCGCGAGCTCGATCGGCTCCGGCTGCAGGACGACCTTGCCTTCCTCGACGCGCTGCAGGTCGAGCACCTCGTTGATCAGCGACAGCAGGTGTTCGCTGGCGCGCAGCACGTGCTCGGTGTACTCGGCGACCTTGCCCGGGCCCTCGCCGGTCTGCAGCCGCAGCAGCTGCGTGAAGCCGATCACCGCGTTCAGCGGCGTGCGCATCTCGTGGCTCATGCGCGAGAGGAACTCGCTCTTGGCGCGGCTCGCGAGCTCGGCCGCCTGCTTGTCGCGCAGCGCCTGTTCCGCCGCCTTCAACCGCGTGATGTCGGAGTGCGTGCCGACGACCCGCCGGGGCCTGCCGTCCGGGTGGCGCTGCACGATCTTGCCGCGGTCCAGCACCCAGATCCAGTGGCCCTGCTTGTGGCGCAGCCGGTGCTCGGTGCGGTAGTGCGGGATCTCGCCGGCGCGGTAGCGCCGGATCTCCTCCTCGACGCGCGCCTTGTCGTCCGGGTGCACCCGCGACGACCACTCGCGCAGCGAGTTGCCGACCTCGTCGTCGGCATGGCCGACCATTGCCTTCCAGCCGGGCGAGAAGAACACGCGGCGCTGGTCCTCGTCGTAGTCCCACACGCCGTCGCCGGCGCCCTCGAGCGCGAAACTCCAGCGCTCCTCGGCCTCGGCGAGCGCACGTTCGGCGGCGCGCTGGTCGGTCACGTCGCGGAAGGTCACGAGGCAGCTCAGCGGCACGCCGCCCGGGCCCGGGTGCAATGCGCGCACGCTGAGCAGCATCGTGCGCACCGCGCCGTCGGGCCGGTGCAGCTGGTAGGCGAGGTCGCGCACGCTCCCTGCACCTGCCATGACCTTGCGCACCGGGTGCTCGGGCGCCGGCAGGGGCCGGTCGAGCTCGTCGTGCAGCGCGAAGCCCAGCTGGCTCAGGCGCTTGCCGGCCAGCCGCTCGGCCGGCACGCCGAGCATCTCGCACGCCGACGGGTTGCAGGTCACGATCCCGCCGTCCGCGCCGACGACGAGCAGGCCGTCGCTGATCGTCGCGGCCACCGAGCGGTAGAGCTCCTCGCTGAGGCGCAGCCGTTCGGCGTCGCGCATGCGCACGGTGACGTCGTCGAGCACGCCGATGTACTGCACGAGGCGGCCGCTCGCGTCGTGGATCGGCGCGACGTGCAGTTCGTTGACGAAACGGCTGCCGTCCTTGCGGCGGTTCTCCAGCGCGACGGTGCAGCCGCGCCCGGCGGCCAGCGCCTCGCGCAGCAGCTTCAGGCCGGCGGCGTTCGGCGCCTCGCCCTGCAGGAAGCGGCAGTTGCGGCCGAGCACCTCGTCGCGGCTGTAGCCGGTGAGGCGTTCGAAGGCACGGTTCGCGTAGATCACCGGCAAGTCGGGGGCGGTGGCGTCGGCGACGACGATCGGCACGGCCGCGTCCGCCTCGAGCGCGCGCTGCATGATCTGCGTGTCGCGCTCGAGGCGGCGCAGTTCGGTGATGTCGCGCGTCAGATAGAGCACCTCGCCGTGCGTCATCGGCGAGATGCGGGCCTCGTAGTGGCGCTGCCGGCCGTCGAGGCCGGCCAGCTCGTACTCGATGCGCTGGACCTCGCCGGTGGCGCGCGCGGCACGCACCGCCGA
>Ga0075366_10001442_pt1 | contig 11850 bp, 2 predicted proteins | sample EndMethybrTD3031_FD_72351 | JGI IMG/M metagenome (GOLD analysis project Ga0075366, IMG submission 72351) | Populus endosphere microbial communities from Tennessee, USA - Endosphere MetaG P. TD hybrid TD303-1 | ecosystem: Host-associated > Plants > Roots > Endosphere | place: USA: Tennessee... | reverse complement strand
GTGCTGGTGACGGCGATGAGCGAGCTGATGGCGAAAATTCCGATGGTTGCGCTCGCCGGGGTGATGATGATCGCCGCCCTCGCCACGGTGAACTGGCGCAGTATGGCGCCCGCGATGCTGACGCGCATGCCCAAGTCAGAGACGACTGTGATGATCGTCACCGTCGTCGTGACGGTCGCGACCGGCAATCTGGCGCTGGGCGTGGCCGGCGGCGTGCTGCTCGCGATGATGCTGTTCGCGCGGCGCGTCGCACACGTCAATCGCCTGGAGCGTACCGTCAGCGAGGATGGAAGCTCAGTGCGCTACAGCGTGTATGGACCGCTGTTCTTCGGCAGCAGCAACGACCTGTTCGAGCGCTTCTCTTACGCCGACGATCCGCGCACAGTTTCGATCGATCTCACCGATGCGCAGATCTGGGATGCCTCGAGCGTCGCGACGCTCGACTCGATCGAAGCCAAATACCGCGATCACGGCGCAACGGTCACCGTCACCGGTCTCGACCGGCGCAGCACCGCGTTTCACCAAAGGCTGACGGGGCGACTGTAGTCCCGGCCGCTGCTCAGAACGACCCCGGCGTCAGCCGATAGATGTCCGGCGTCTTGGCGTCGGCCACATAGAACAGCACCAGCCCGGTCGGCGTCAGGACGTTCTGGTCCTTCTCGCCCTTGGTCAGCGTGCCCTGCAACACCAGCATTGTCGTGCGCCCCTGCTCGTCGCTGCCGCGGAACATCAGCAGGCCGCCGTTGATCGGCATGCTGCTTGCGACCGTGTCGGGCTTGTAGCCGGCCGAGATGAAATGCGCCCGCAGGATGCTCGAGTTCGAGAACAGTTGCTCGGGCGTCATCTTGTCGTCGGTGGCCTTCGACCAGGACACACCGACCTGGATCAGGGTCTTGGACTTGAAGCCGAACACGTAGGACACCTCGGCGGTGCCGCCGCCCGGCAGGACGTCGGGCACCTGAATGAGCAGCACCCGGGTCTGCTCGCTCGGATTGGTCTCGGCCTTGATGGCGTCGGGCTTCACGCCGAAATCCTTGGCGATCGCGGCACGAACGTTCTGTTCGCTCATCCCGAACGTGGCACTGCGGAAGCCGGTCACCTGCGCAACCGGCGCCGTCGGCGCGGCTGGCGCGGCTGTCGCGGCGGCCGGAGGTGGCGGCGCCTCTCTCCTCGGCTGCGCGGCGGGGCTCTCCCGCCTCGGCTGCTGCTGTTGTTGCTGTTGCGCGACCGCCGCTCCCGCGAGCGAGGTCACCACCAGGTTGAAAGCTATCCAGGCACCAACGAGGCCAAGCGGCGTTGCAAGCTTTGTCATCTTTGTTCTCCTTCGACCCTATTGCTTCGAAGCTAGAGCAGCATCAGCGGGCGGAAGATGCCGCGGAAATACGCTTCAGACTTTCGCGTGTTGGGCACGACGTCGTTCCAGGGGAAGCCGATGCTCGCCTCCACGGTCACCGCCGGCCAAGGCGTCAGCGACATGCCGGCGCCTGCCGACGTCAGGATCGTCCGCTCGGGGAACGTCGAAAAGACCTCGCCGCGGTCGACGAACACATACACGTCCAGGCCCTTGATCAGGTCCGACATGTTGCGATGCAGCTCGGCGTTGGAATAGTAGCCGCTGTCGCCGGCGACGGCGTTGGTCGGAAACCCGCGCACCGTGGTCGGACCGCCGATCTGGAACAGCTGGTCGCCCGGCAGCAGCTTGTCGTCGGTCCACTGCGCGCTGCCGAGAACCGAAATGCTGAAATTCTCCGGAAGCCGCCAGTAGCCGTTCCAGGTGCCGCTCCAGATCAGGAGATCGCGATCGCGGTTGGTGATGTCGCTGTGCGAGCGCGCCACGTTCGCGGCCGGGGAGAACGTGAACGAATGACGCTCGCCGGTATGCGTCACGCCGATGCCGCCGGTGCCTTTCATCGTCCGGTCGTCGGTCACCTTGAACTCGGCAAATCGCGTCTGCGAGATGCTGTAAGTGCCGGCCGCGTTGATCAGCACCAGCCATTCGTCGGTCGCCAGCACCGGCTGGGTGAAGTTGACGGCGGCAGACTTCGACTCGCCGGTGACCTCGAGTACCTTGAACGGGCCCTGGATGATGTTGATCGCACCCTGGGTGTAGCTCGCGCCGACACGACCGCCCCAGATATTGACCGGAATGCTGTAGGACACATTGCCGTTGAGGTTGCCCTGGGACTTCGTCCCGTAGAACGTGAAACGATCGTCGACGCCGAGCATGCCGCTGCGCCGGTAGTACGCGCCACCCTGATAACGGCCGGTGGTCTGAACACCCTGGTTGTCGAAGAAGACCTGAAGCGCATGGATCGGCGCTTCGGTCACGGCGAGCTGGATATCGGTCAGTCCGAACGTCGTTCCTGGTTGCAGCAGCGCCCGGATCTGCGTGTCGTTGGTGCGATTGAACCAGGTCACATTGCGCCCAACATGGTGCACGTCGATGACTTCGCCTGGCGTCACCGGAACGCGCTGCAGGACATAGTCTTCCGACGTCTGCACCTGCCCGGCCACCGACAGCTTGCCGAGCCGGCCCTCGGTGAGCTTGATGTGAACGACGCCGCCCGAAACCTGCTGCGGCGGCAGCGTTGCGATGCCGGTGACAATTCCCTTTTTCGAATAAAGCTCGTTGATCGCGGCGATGAGCTTCTGCAAGTCGGCGAAATCGATGTTGCGGCCGACATAAGGCTTTGCGATCGCTTCGAGCTCCTCCCTGGTGAGAAATTTGGAGTCGTCGAAGGTCACGTTCCTGAGCAGGAATTTCGGCCCGCCCGGCACGAGCGGACCTGCGCCGGGGCGCGCGGGCCCGATCACCGCGGGCCCTTGCTGGCGGGGCGCCTGCTGCTGGCGCTCCAGGCGCTCCTGCTGCCGGCGCTGCTCGGACTCGATGCCGCCCGGATTGACCTGCTGAAAGTTCTGCGCGAACGCGCGCGATGCGGGCCACGCAGCAGCAATCGCGGCCGCCGCGGCACACAACCCCAACAAGGCAACACGCCAGCCCACTAGTCCCGATCCCCCATACTTTTCTACCACGACCGTGCCGATTGCCGAACGAAACGCCTCGCTCTTCGGGCGACGCGACCGGTTTCCACCTGTACCGAATTGAAGCACCATCGTCAGAAGTTCACCGCAGGTCCATCACCCGTCTTGTCGACGGCTTTCGGGAGAACCGCGGCGTCCAGCATGAATGCCGGCGACATGCCGATGATGTAGAAGGTCGAGCCCTTGCCGGCGGTCTGGACGTCGAAAATCTCGCCCAGATGAGAGTCGCGCGGGAAGTCGCGGATAAAGGATCCGCCAGGGTAAAGGCTCAGCGCGGTCGGAGCCGCGTTCTGGTCATAAGAGACGATGAAAATACTGGTGTAGGTCGAGTTGCCGTTCTGATCCAGGTAGAAGTTCTGGCCAGGACCATACATCTGCACGTTCGCACCCGAGTTCGGGACCGGGCTGCGATTGTCGAGCACGATATTCTGGCCCGCCACGGTCAGAACCAGCTTGCCCGAGACGAAGCCATTGTCGATTCCGAAGTGGGAGCCGGTCGTCGTGACCTTCGCGTCGGTCGCAAAGAAGTTGCCGACTTCGGTTGAAGGCGCATTGATGTTGAGCGTGACGTTCTGCGCCATCCCGCCGTTCGGGCCGGTGACGTCGATTTCGAGCTCACCCGTGCCCGTGTGAACGATATTGCCGGTGATGACATTGCCGCTGAGCTTGGCGCTCTTCTCGGCGTTGATGGTGCCGACGATCAGGTCGCCCGGCGAGTTCAGATCGACGTCGATGCCCGAGGCATTGTCGACGATGAACGTGCCTGTCGTCTTCACGTCGGTCTTGCCGATGGGTGTCGACAGCGACGCCTTGAGGTTCCCGGTGGCTCGGATGTTGATGTCGCCATTCACCGCGGTGGCCGTGAGGATCGGCGTCTCGACGGTGATGTAAGCCGGCGGCACCGTCGGCGTGGCCGGCGGGTTGACCGACGAGTCGACGCCGATGCCGCCGACCGCGGTCAGCAGGATCGAGCCGTTCGGGCGGGTGACGGTGAAGTTGGTCTGGCCGTCGCCGTTGCTGATGATCGAGCCGCGGATGTCGGCGTTGGCGTCGCCGGCGCTGACGGTGATGACCGGCGCGGCATTGGGCGCCGGATTGGCGGTGCTGACCAGCGCACCGAGCGTGATATCGCGCGTGGCCAAAAGGCCGATCGTCGTGGCCGAGGTCATCTTCGATCCCTGCCCCATCGCGATCGAATCCGCGATCACGTCGATCAGGCCGGCGGGAGTATTGAACTGGGCGCCAGCCGCGAGATTGAACGCGCCGCCGGCCTTGCCGACGATATTGCCGGTGGTCGCCGTGAGATTTGCCACGGTCGCATCGGCACCGGTCCAGACCACAACGCCGGTTGCGCCGGTGACCTGTGCGCCTGCGGCCATCGCGATGCGGCTCGCCGCCGGCAGCGTGCCGAACGCGGTGTTGAAGGCAACCGTATCGGTCAGCGAGGTGATCTGGCTGGTCGCGCTGACCGCCATCTCGCGGTTGACGTTGAATTCGATGCGGTTCGCCGAGGTCACCGTGCCGTCGACACCGGCATCGAGCGCAGCCGCCACTGTGACGTCGGCCGCCGACACCACGTTCTTCAAGATCAGCCGGTAGCCCGACGGCCCAAACAGATTGATCAGGCCGAAGGTGTTGGCCACGACGCCGCCGCCGAGGTGGTTGCCGACGTTGAGCGCATGCCCGACCTGGCCGATGCCGCCCGCGGGCACGTTCAGCGTCACGGTCGAACCCAGCACGTTGATCAGGAGATCGTTGTTGGCGTTCAGCAGCGACCCGGCGGTGGCAGTCAGCTTGACGTCGTTCGGCGAATAGACCGTGTCGATCGGCAGGTCCGGACTGGACACGATGTCGATGCCGGCCTGGGCACGGGCCACCAGGCTCTTACTGCTGCCAACCTGGAGACGGAGCGGCGTCGACACGTAGTTGCCGTTGACGTCCGGGAACAGACCGATGGCGCCGTTGGCAGCCTCGAGGATGATGTTGTTGGCGATGAGCGTCGGGCTCGACGGGGTGGCGTTGATGATCGAACCGCGCACCTTGATGCTGGCGTCGCCACTGACGTTGAGGGTGCCGAGCAGCCCGTCGCCCATCGAGGCGAGGTAGACCATGCCGCTGTCCGAGTTGCCCGCGGGCGCGGCCGTGACGTTGACGTTGAGCGCGGTGCCGGCGCCGAAATTCAGCGGCTGCCGGGGCACGATCACCACGAGGTTCGGATTGGCATTGGTGAGGAAGTCGCGCCGCTCTGCCGTGGCGAGCGCGATCTTCTGCGCGTCGGTCAGGTCCTGCGAGCTCGTGACCGTCGAGCTGTCGATGGTGATGGTCGTGAGCGACTGGCCCAGCCCCTGCCCGGCATTCAGCGTCACGGTCTGGCCGGACACGTTGGCGAGCTTGTCGATCGGGTTGGTACCGGTGATGGTCTTGAGCGCGCCGGGCGACAGCGACAGCGCGAGCTGCTGCTCGGTCCAGGACGAGCCGTTGAGCAGCGAATTTTGCTCCGCGGTGGTCGAGCTGTAGTGGAAGTTTGTATTGAAGGTCGTGGTGTAGCCGCCGACCTCGGTGTGCAGCGCGCGGTACTGCGCGGTGCGGCTCGCCTCATAATCGGCGATCTTGGCATTGATCTGGCCCGCCGGCACGCCCTGAGACGTGAACTGCTGGGTCAGCAACGTGCGCTCGGCTGTGCTCGCCACGTACTGGAAGTTCGGGTCGAAGGCAGCGCCGCCGTTCGCCTGCTTCTGGCGCATCTGCCAGTAGGTCCGGTAGTCGGCGGTGCGGCTCGCCTCGAAGGTCGCAACCGTCGCGGCCTTTTTGTCGGCGTTGCTCTGGGTGCCCTGGAGCAGGCCGAGCGAATTCCAGTAGGCCAGCAACTGGTTATAGGTCAGCGTGTTGATCGACTGGATCGGATTGTTGTCGATGATCCGCCCGGGCGCGGTCAGCGTGACGTTGCCGCCGGTCGAGGCCACGGTGTCGAGCAGCAGATGGCCCTGCGCGTTACCCGCCCAGGCCACGCTCGTGACATTGATGTCGGTGGCGGCCTGCGCCTTGAAGCCGTAGTAGCCGACAAAGCCGTTGGTGGTATCGACATAGCCCAGGTGAATGAGGATCGGCGCCGCCGCCGAGCCGATCGAGCCGTTCGTGGTCGAGAGCTCGATCCGCGGCGCCTCCAGATAGGCGTTGGCGTCGGCCCGTTCGATGTTTTCGCTGGCGCTCAGGACCACGCGTCCCTGCTGCTGGCTGGGATTACCCGTCGCGGTGACCGTGCTGAAGCGCAGGCCATGCGCCGCCTCGACCACGACGTTGCCGGCCGTGGCCGCCGCCGCCAGCACGCCGCCATTGGTGATGTCCACCTTCACCGCTGGGCCGTTGAGCGTGCCGATGCTGCCCGCGGTCGAGGTGAGCGTGATGTTCTTCGACGAGATCTTCGCCGCGTCGTTGTTCTGCACGATCGCCTTGGCCGTGATCGTGGTGCTGCCGCCGCGGTTGTTGATCGCGCCGTTGAGCAGCACGCGCTGCGCCGACGTGACGTTGATCACGCCTGAGTCGGTGCCGCCGAAGGTAATCCCGATCGGATAGTTGGCCTTGAGCGAATTGGTGGTGATCTCGGTGTTGTACTCGGTCTTGGTGAGCTCCATGTGGTGCGTCTGCGCGATGCAGAGCGACCACCAGTTGCAGCTCGTCCATTCGGCGGTCTTCACATAGACCGGGTCTGCCGTCGTCCGTGTCGTGGTGTCCGACACCAGCTTGACCGCGTCGTTGTTGGCGTCGACCTTGACGTAGGTGCCACTGGCGATCCGGTAGGTCGCGAGCGTGTGCGGCCCGTCGACGCTGTCGAACACGGTGTTCGAGGCGACGGTCAGCGTGCTGGTCCCGAGCAGCTGCGTGCCCGTATAGGTGAGGTAGGAGATCGTCGAGGTGTCCTTGCCGGTCGTATAGACATAGCGCAGACCCGGCGAAATGTTCTGGAGATCATAGCTCGTGACGCGGCCACCCACCTGGAACGACTGGGACGACCCGACCACCTGACCGATCGCATCCAGAACGCCCGTGGTGTTTACGACGTTGATCTGGTCCGTCGCGCTGTTCCGCGTGTAAACAGTCCGCAACGCGCTGATCTCCTTGGTCACATTGTTGATGCCAAGGATGTTGGTGATGTCGATCCTGCCCTGGATGCCGCGGCCGTTGCTGTTCGGGTCCTGGCCAGCGTCGAGCACGTTGACGTAGAGGTCATAGGGCAACTGGCTGTTGATGGTGATCCGGCCGAAGCCGTCCAGCGCCCTGATCTGGCCGACGTTAGGTGACGTGTTCATGATCTGGCCGAAGAGCTGGACGTAGCCGCCCAGCACCTTGGTCGCATCGACCTGGATCCGGCTGTTGGAGGCGTCGTAGTACGCCGCCAGATTGCTGCCGGCCGGCAGGATGATCGGGAACAGCCCGTTGGACAGCTGCGCCCCGAGCTGAAGCCCATAGCTCGCCGGCAGATCGAGCTTCCATTCGTCGATGCCGCTCTGGATCAGGCCGTTGATGTTGAGATAGCGCGCGCTGATAAAGATCGAGCCGTTGGCGACGATGCCGCCGCCGGTCGCGTCCAGCCTGGGATCGCCGCCGGTGAACGCGACACCGGCCGGATCGCCAGCGATGTGGTTAAATCCGGCCACGTAGCTTTGGATGAAGTCGCCGTTCTTGACCAGGATGGTGACCTGGGCGGCGGAGATTTCGCCGTTTGCGTAGATGTTGCCGGCCTGACTCGTGATCTTCACCAAGCCGAGCGGATTGTCGATCTTGGTGCCTTGCACCAGCACGATGTCCGGCGCCGGCAAGTTTCCGCTCGCGCCCACAGCCGCGGCCACCGCCGCCGGCACAAACCCCGGCGGCGCCGACGCCGGATCGTAGGTGCTGGTGATCGTGATCGTCGGAATGGTGCCCGCGGAATATTGCGCCTTGGCGGTGGCGACCTGGCTGAAATTCGCGTCGCTGCCGCCCCGCAGCGCCTTGATCTCGGCCAGGCTGTCGACCAGCACGCCGTTGAAGCGGATGTGACCGCCGGATTCGCTGTTGATCGTCAGGTTGTTGATCCGCAGCGTGCTCGCGGTGTTGTTGGTGATGGTGATGCTGGCGTCGCCCGGCGCGCCCAGGGCGCCGCTGCCCTTCAGCACATTCGCCTTGATGCTGAGATCGCCGAGCTTCGCCTCCGCCGAACCGACGTTGACGGCCAAGCCCTGCGCGTTGACACCCGCAGCCGAGAGGGCGGCACGGTCGCTGACGTAAATGTTGGCGTTGTTGTAGACAAGATCGCTGTAGTGGCGGAGCGCATGCCCGTGACCGTCCGCAAACACGCCGTTGGCGTCGGGCTTCGAGCCGTTGAACGGGTTCCCGAACGCGTTAATGGCATTCGCGGTGTTGAGCATCTGTTCGTTGGCGCTGTTTCGCTCCGTGAAGACGTAGGTGATGTTCTGGTCCATCTTCCCGAACTTGGGCCCGATGTTGTTGTCGCGGATCGCCGTGTCGCTGGTGTTGTTGGTATCGACGGCAGCGTTCACGGCTGCCTGCAGGTCGTTTCGCAGACGGCTCAACTGGGAAAAGGCGCCCGGGCCGCCGGAACAGGGATTTGGATTACAGGCGAGGGTGTTGGCGTTGGCGACCAATACCTGGGTTGCGTTCGTGAGCTGATCCGCGGCGCCCTTGGCATTGTTCAGCGCCTGGTTGAGCGAAAACGCCGCGTTGCGGGCGTTCGCGTAGGCCGCGTCGAGCTGTGCCTGGGACGATCCCGGGTTGTCGATGATCAGCTTTTGCGCGCCCAGCACGCCGATCGCATTCGCGATATCCGACTTGGCGGAGATGATCACGCTGCGCTCGCCATCGATGCGGCCGATCTGGACTCTGATGCCGTCGGCCATGGAACGCACGCCGAGTACGTCGCTATTGACCGTGTTGAGCAGCGCCGTGACCGTGCTGTATTTGCTGAGCCCGGTCATGGAGTTCAGGATCTCGGTGGTGTTGGACATGATGGTGTCCCACGCATCGCCGACCGTGTCGGCAATGTTCTGGCCGCTGTTCCTGACACCGCCCGACGCGTTATAAATTCCCTGCAGGTCGCCATCGACCGCCGCGTGCCTGGCCGACGCACCGGTCATGCCGCTGCCGATCAACTGGATGGTTCTCTGCAGGCTCGCGTAAGCGGCCTGCACCGACTGCGCCCACTGCCCCATCACGAACGGATTGCCCGGGGTCTGGCCGAACGGATCGCCGGTGGCGAGGCCGAGCGCGATCAGCTTCTGCCGCAGGAAGACCATCTCGCTGTTGTAGGCGCCGAGCGCGATCGGATCGGCGGCGTATTGCTGCGCGAGATTTTGCAGCTGCGCCAGCCGGATCAGGATGTTGGTGCTGATGCTGACGCCGTGCAGGACCTGGAAGGTCAGGCCGCTGCTGGCGATCAGCAGCCCTTCGACCGCCAGCGGGTTGTTGCCGTAGTCGTAGTTGATGGTGAGGAACTGGCTGCGCTGCACGCCTGTGAGCAGTATGCCATCGATGGTCGCGGTGGCGGTGCCGCTCTGGCGCGCCGACCCGCTCTTGTAGTCGAAGCTGATGTCACCGCCGAAAATCGCCCGCAGCGCCGCGCCGATCGACTCGCGGTAGATGTCCTTGCCGGTGCCGACCGCGGTCATGGTGACCTCGCCGCGGTCGGCGAGGATGCTCATGTCGCCCGCCGAGCGGATGCCGGCATTGGCGGCGTTGCCCGACCCGTCGATATTCACGTTGGCGTTGCTGCTGACGTTGATCTCGGCGTCGGGCCCAATGATGATCGGCGTTATGACCTTGTTCCAGAGGTCGACCGTGGCGTTCGCGGTAATCTTCGAGCGGGTCTGGCCGTCCGGGCTGGTGCCGGCGGCGACGACCACCTCGCCGGAGCTCGCTTCGAGCCGGGTGTTCTGCCGGACGTTCGTCGTGTTGGTGCCGGTGTAGTTGATGTGGGACTTGCCGAACGGCACGCCGGCAAGTCCGTACACCTCCGACACCGCCCGCAGGTCGAGGCTCGCGGTGTTCCAGGCGCCGATATTGACGTTGCCGACGTCGACGATGAACGAGCTGCCTCCGTTGTTGGGACCGCCGATCGAAATCGTGGCGTTGGCAGTGACGTCGAGCGTCGCCTGCATGTCGGCGGCGGAAATCAGGCCGCCGGCGTCGAGCCGCGACTTGTCGTGCACCGTGGTGCGGTTTTCCGCCTCGACCAGGAAGGTGGACAGACCGCTCCCCTTCGCCAGAATGTGAATGTCCTGGGTGTTGCCGATCGTCACCGTCGTGTTCTGGGTCACGTCGATGTCGACCCTGCCCGCCGGTGCATTGAGCACGCCGCCCGAGCCGGCCTTCAGGCCCCACGCCGCGTTGCCCGGATCGTTCTCGTCGCTGAACGTATGCGTGACGTAGTTCGTGGCCCGCAGGACGAAGTCGCTTGCCCGCACCTTGACGTTGTCGATAATCGTCGCGGTCACCGTGCTGTCGACGCTGTGGTTGAGGTAGGCGCCGCTGCCGCCGACGATCGAGGCGTTGACGCTGTCGGTCCGGCCGTCGAAGTTGGCGTTGTGCTGGGCCAGGACCTGGAACATCCCGGTCACGGTGTAGCCGGTGATCGACAACCCGACCGATGCCGTGGTGTGGCTGGTCGACGACGTCGTCGACGATGCCGCGTTGCCGGAGATCACGCCGCCGGTGCCCGCGGTCGCCGCGGCGTAGTTGGTGTCGGTGCCGGTTGCGACCACGTCGAGGCTCGCACCATTGATCGACCCGGAATTGCCGATGGTGGCGGACGTGACGGTGTCCGACGTCTTCGCCGTCGCATAGTTGAAGCCCAGGGCCAGGAAGCCTGCGGCAATGCCCGTGGTGGTGGCATACTGATTGGTCGTATTGGTCGCCGTGATGTCGATGTTGCCGATCGGGACCGGTGACAAGCCCGGCGCGCCGAAGCTGACCTCGTTGCCCACGCGGGCTTTCGCATCAGCGGAATTTTCCGCGGTTGATACGGTCGCGTTGAGCCCGATCAGGAAGCCGCCGGTGCCCGCGATCGCCGTGGTGAGCACCGATCGGCCGGAGCCCGGCAGGTTGTTGCGCGCCCGGACCGTGACGTCGGGCGCGCCCGAGCTCGCCCGCCTGATCGCAACCGAGTCCTGCAGCTCGGCCAGGGTGTGCGACGTGACCGTGCCGAGCGCCACCGAAGCGCCGACGCCGCTTCCGGCACTGACTGCGACGCCGAGTGCGTAAGCCGACGTCTCAGGCGTCGCGTCCGCGCCAACGACCATACCGCCCGAGCCGATCGTCAGCGTGCTGTGATCGCGGACACGCGCGGTCACTGTGCTGATGTCGATCGCGGTGGCGCCGGCGCCGACGCCTGCGAACGACAGGCCACCGACACCGGCATCCGCCCTGGCGGCGACGGAGCCGGACTCGGCGGCCATCACCGACAAGGCGTTGTAGTCGGCGATCGTGGTCGACGGCAAAACGTCCGCCAGCACGCCGCTGTTCTTGGCCGCCACCGCCGCGGAAGCACCAAGCGCAATGCCACCGGCCGCCGTTGCCCCGACCGCGTGGCTGTCGATGCTGCTGCTGTCACGGGCGCTGACCGTCACGCCGCCGGAATTGCTGCCGGTGAGGTTGCCGACCTGCGCCGTGACCGCACTGGTCGTTGCGCCGTCAGCGACCGCCGCGCCGAGCGCCGTTCCCAGGCTGCCGGCGCCCGCGCCGGCCTCGACATCGATCGCGTGGCCCGACAGATCCTGCAGCGTGGCAGAGACTGCCACGGATCCGCTCGTCACGCCG
>Ga0075366_10001441_pt1 | contig 11853 bp, 11 predicted proteins | sample EndMethybrTD3031_FD_72351 | JGI IMG/M metagenome (GOLD analysis project Ga0075366, IMG submission 72351) | Populus endosphere microbial communities from Tennessee, USA - Endosphere MetaG P. TD hybrid TD303-1 | ecosystem: Host-associated > Plants > Roots > Endosphere | place: USA: Tennessee... | reverse complement strand
GATCGTCGCGCCGAGCCCGAGGCAGGCCGCCGGATAGTCGGCGTTCGGGTCGTTGTTGGCGATCGAACCGCCGATGGTGCCGCGATGGCGCACCGCCGGGTCACCGATCGTGCCGGCGAGGAACGCGAGCGCCGGGAGATGCTCCTTCACGACCGGAGAGTTCGCGACCTCGAAGTGCCGGGTCATCGCGCCGATCACGATCGACCGGCCCTTCAGCTCGATGCCAGACAGCTCGCCCGAGATCGCATTGAGGTCGACCAGGTTGCCCGGCTGCGCGAGGCGCAGCTTCATGGTCGGGATCAGCGTCTGCCCGCCCGCGAGGATCTTCGGCTCCTCGAGCTTGCCGAGCATGTTCGAGGCCTGCCGCAGCCCGGTCGGGCGGTTGAATTGGAAATTGTACATTCTGGTTCTCCTAACTTATTCCGCCGCGTGGCGGGTCGGATGTTTCTGAATTGCGCGCCAGACCGCGGCGGGCGTTGCCGGCATGGCGATGTCTTCGGTGCCGAGCGCGTCGGTGATGGCGTTGATCACGGCGGCTGGCGCCGCGATCGCACCCGCCTCGCCGCAGCCCTTCATGCCGAGCGGATTGGACGGGCACTTGGTCACGGTGGTGTCGACCTTGAACGACGGCAGGTAGTCGGCCCGCGGCATGGCGTAATCCATGTACGAGCCGGTCACGAGCTGGCCGTCCTTGTCGTAGACGGTGCCTTCGTAGAGCGCCTGCCCGACGCCCTGCGCGATGCCACCGTGCACCTGGCCTTCGACGATCATCGGGTTAATGACCACGCCGAAGTCGTCCACGGCGGTCCAGCCCACCACCTCGGTGATGCCGGTCTCGGGGTCGATCTCGACCTCGCAGATGTGGCACCCGGCCGGGAACGTGAAGTTGGTCGGGTCGTAGAACGCGCCTTCCTTCAGGCCCGGCTCCAGCTCGGCGCCGGTGAACTTGTGCGCGATGTAGGCGTTGAGCGCGACATCGCCGAAAGCCGCCGACTTATCGGTGCCCGCGACGGTGAACTTGCCGTCCTTGAACTCGATGTCGGTCTCGGCCGCTTCCAGCATGAAGGCCGCGACCTTCTTGGCCTTCGCCTCGACCTTGTCGAGCGCCTTCACGATCGCCGACATGCCGACCGCGCCGGAGCGCGAGCCGTAGGTGCCCATGCCGAACTGCACCTTGTCGGTATCACCGTGCACGATCGAGATGTTCTCGATCGGGATACCGAGCCGCTCCGACACGAGCTGAGCGAACGTCGTTTCGTGCCCCTGCCCGTGGCTGTGAGATCCGGTGAGGACCTCCACCGAACCGGTTGGATTGACTCGGACTTCCGCCGACTCCCACAGGCCGACACCCGCACCGAGCGAGCCGACCGCTTGCGAGGGCGCAATGCCGCAGGCCTCGATATAGGTCGAGTAGCCCATGCCGCGCAGCTTGCCGTTCCGTGCGCTGTCACGCTTGCGCTTGCCGAAGCCTTTGATGTCCGCGATCTCCTGCGCCTTCTTCAGCGAAGCCGCGTAGTCGCCCGCGTCGTAGGTCATGATGACCGGCGTCGCGTGCGGGAACGCCTTGACGAAATTCTTCTTGCGCAGGTCGGCCGGGTCCACGCCCATCTCGCGCGCGCCAACCTCGACCAGCCGCTCGACCACGAAGGTCGCTTCGGGCCGCCCGGCGCCGCGGTAGGCGTCGACCGGCACCGTGTTGGTGTAGACCGCGTCCACCTCGCAGTAGATCGCCGGGATGCCGTACTGGCCCGACAGCAGCGTCGCATAGAGATAGGTCGGCACCGACGACGAGAACGTCGACATGTAGGCGCCGAGGTTCGCGATCGTCTTCGCGCGCAGGCCCGTGATCTTGCCGTCAGCGTCGAAGGCCATCTCGGCGTGCGTGACGTGATCGCGGCCGTGCGCGTCGGTGAGGAAGGCTTCGGAGCGGTCCGAATTCCACTTCACCGGCCGGTTCACCTTGCGCGAGGCCCAAAGGCAGACGACCTCTTCGGGGTAGATGAAGATCTTCGAGCCGAAACCGCCGCCGACATCCGGCGCGATGACGCGCAGCTTGTGCTCCGGCGCCATCCCGACGAACGCCGCGATCACAAGGCGCGCGACATGCGGGTTCTGCGAGGTGTTCCAGAGCGTCAGCGCGTCGTTGCCGGCGTCGTAGTCCGCGAGCGCCGCGCGCGGCTCCATCGCGTTCGGCACCAGCCGGTTGTTCACGATGTCGAGCTTGGTGACATGCTTGGCCGACGCAAACGCGGCCTCGGTCGCCTTCTGGTCGCCAAGGTGCCAATTATAGATCGTGTTGTTCGGCGCAATGTCGTGGATCAGCGGCGCGCCCTTCGCCTGCGCCTTCGCGGGATCAGCGACGGCCGGCAGCACCTCGTAGTCGACCTTGACGTTCTCGCCGGCGTCCTTCGCCTGTCCGAGCGTTTCGGCGATCACCACCGCAACCGCATCGCCGACATGGTTCGCCTTGTCGGCCGCGATTGCCGGATGCGCCGACATCTTCATCGGCGTCCCGTCCTTCGACGTGATCGCCCAGCCGCAGATCAGGTTGCCGATCTTGTCGTTGGCGAGATCCTTGCCGGTCAGCACCGCGACCACGCCGGGCATCTTCGACGCCTCGGCGCTGTCGATCTTCCTGATCTTCGCGTGCGCGTGCGGCGAGCGCACGAAGTGGATGTAGGTCTGGCCCGGCCGATTGATGTCGTCGGTATACTGGCCCTTGCCGGTGATGAACCTAAAGTCTTCCTTGCGGCGGACTGCCGCGCCGATCCCGGTCGCGCTCATGGCGATTCCTCCAGCGGGATGCGATTGGATGTTTCCTGAGCCACCTCTTCGGGCAGCTTAAGCCATTGCCTTCGCGCCGGCCGCGATCGACTTCACGATGTTGTGGTAGCCGGTGCAGCGGCAGATGTTGCCTTCGAGTTCTTCGCGGATGGTCTTCTCGTCGAGATTGTTGCCCTTGCGGTGAACCAGATCGACCGCCGTCATGATCATGCCGGGGGTGCAGAAGCCGCACTGCAGGCCGTGGTTCTCGCGGAAGGCTTCCTGCATCGGGTGCAGCTTACCGTCCTTGGCGAGCCCTTCGATGGTCTGGACGTTCGCGCCTTCGGCCTGCCAGGCAAACATCGTGCAGGACTTGATCGCCTTGCCGTCCACATGGACCACGCATGCGCCGCATTGCGAGGTGTCGCAGCCGACGTGCGTACCGGTCAGGCGCAGGCTCTCGCGCAGGTATTGCACCAGCAATGTACGGGCATCCGCTTCGGCGGTGACGGCATTGCCGTTCACCGTCATGGAGACCTTGGGCATATCCCCTCCTCCTCAGAATTGGGGCCAAATGGCCCGGATTTGCGCCGGGCGCCGCTCGCGGCGGGAGCCCGGAGGCGAAATCACGGCGTTTTTTGCCGAAATCCGCTGATTGGAACCATAACAACTCTGAACCCGGGAGCACTCCGAGGTCAAGAGACGAGGGTTCAAAGAAGTGGCCGGATGCCGTTTTTCTCACCACCGGGCCGCGCATCCGCGCCAAAATCGCGCGTTGGGTGACCGGTCGAACGCGACGGGCGGAACCAAGCTCGGCCCTTTCAGGTTGTCAGGGCAGCACCACAACACACGCCCGACGGAGGGCATCATGACCCTGAAAACCGAACTGTCCGAAGAACTTGCCGACTATCGCGACAGCGACCTCATCCGCCGGGACGCCTGGGTGTTCGGCCCGCTGATCGCCATCGTGGTGGCGCTGCCGCTCGCGATCACGATCCTGTTTGGGGCGAGCCTTTGGTACGTCGCACAGCAGAAGAGCCTGGACGTGGCGACGCAGCCTGCGCCGACCACATTCGCGGCGCGCTGGGTCGAACTTGGACCGGACGGCCGCGCGATGAACTAGCCGCTGGCGACGTTCGCGGCGAACTTCTGGAAGAACTCGTCCGCCATCTTCTTGGCCGCGCCGTTGATCAGGCGCTGGCCGAGCTGCGCCAGCTTCCCGCCGATCTGCGCCTCGACACTGTAGGTCAGCAGCGTGCCGCCATCCTTGTCCGTGAGCTTCACGTCGGCCGCCCCCTTGGCAAAGCCCGCGACGCCGCCCTCGCCTTCGCCGACGATCTTGTAACCGTTCGGCGGATCGAGATCGTTCAGGTTGACCTTGCCCTTCCAGCGCGCCTTCACGGGGCCGATCTTGGTGACGGCCACCGCCGAGAACGACGTGTCCGACGTCTTCTCCAGCGACTCGCAGCCCGGGATCGTGGCCTTGAGCACCTCCGGGTCGTTGAGCTTCTCCCACACGGTCTGGCGCGGGGCTGCGAGCTGAACCTCGCCGGTCATGGTCATGGCCATTGGTCGTCTCCTTGAAATTGCGGGCCGATAAGGCGCGGCGAAGGGGCGTTCGTCAATGCTCTCGATGCGCGAAGCGGCGGACGGCTTCCGCATAGCCGACGCGCCCGGCTGCGCCCGCATCGCCGCGCGAGGCGTGTGCCAGGGCGAGCCGCGCGTCGTCGGCAAGGTCTGCGCGCATCGCGGCATCGAGAAACATCTGCACCAGGACATCTTGCTGTGCATGACTGCCGCCGAGCTGGTGCATGTCTTGCAGAACCGGCCGCATCAGATTGACCACGCGGGCATATTCGCGAATGCGATGTGCCATCACTGCCATGCAGATCGGCAGCGCCACCTGACGCACGATGAGCGCCACGGTCCCCTCGCCTCTGGCGAACTCACGCATCGCATCAAGCATCTGCACCGCGGCACGCGGGCGGCCATCGGCAAGGAGCGCCATCATCCAGTGCGGGAGCGTGAACGCCGAGAGGCAATCACCAATCCGCGCTTGCGCCCTGTCAGCGATCTCGGCCCAGCGCGCACCGACATCGAGACCGAGGAGTTCGAGGCGGAACAGCATCGAGGCGGCGTTCTGCACGTCGATGTAGAGGTCCGGCTGCGCCTGCGTCAGCGGCGAGGACAGATTGCGGAAGCGCCGGTCGTACAGCGCCAGCACCGCGTCGAACTCGCGCCGCTCCAGATGAAACAGCGCGCGGTGCCACCACAGATGATGCAGCAGGTTGTTGCCGCCGTCCCAGTGCCGCTCCAGTTCATCGAGCCACGCGATGCCTTCGGCGTGACGTCCTTGCATTTCCATGATGTGGGCGACCGCATGCGTGCCCCAGATGTCGCCCGGATCGATCTCGATCGCGGCACGGCCGGACTTTTCCGCTTGCGCGTAGTTGCCGCACTCCTCGTGCGCGAAGCAGTGGCATGACAGGATCGTGCCGTAGCCCGCAAGCTCATCGCTCCACTTCGGCAGCACGCGATCGACCGACGCGCGCATCGCGCCGGGGCGTCCGAGCCAGAAGTTGTTGAAGTGCGCCAGCCGAAGCGCGACGATGTCGCGCGGATGCTGGTTGAGGATTTCCTCCCAAACGCCGAGCGCGCGGTCGAGGTCGCCGCCGATCCAGGCGTCGAGCGCGGCCACATGCGCCTGCTCGCGCGGCGTCGCGTTCGCGCTCAGGCGACGCGCGGTGTTCGCGGCCTCGATGGCCACGGGCACATTCGCCTGCTTGTAAGAGAGCATCGCGAAGTAGCCCTTGAGGCAGTGTGCCAGCGCGAAGTCGCCGTCCGCAGCAAGCAGCGCGCCGAGCCGCCCCGCGACATCGGCGCGATATTTCAGATAGCCGGAAACCGTGTGGTCGAATGCCGCCGCGGCCTCCGCGGAGGCCGTCGAAATCGGCAGTCCGTGCATGTCGTGCGGCATCTGGTTTGCCCCGCGCGCGGATGATAGCAAAGGCGCAATCGCAATAGCGCATCAGCGAGCATTTGGGGAGAGACCATGCCCACCGTCCAATCGAGCGGCTGCCCGATCCACTATGAACTCGAAGGGCCAGCCGACAAGCCTGTGCTGATACTGTGCAACTCGCTCGGCTGCACGCTGCACATGTGGGATGGGCAGATGCCGCAGTTCACGCAGCACTTCCGCGTGTTGCGCTACGACCGCCGCGGCCACGGCAAGTCTGGCGTGCCGTCCGGCGCCTACACCATGGAGATGCTCGGCCGCGACGCGCTCGCGGTGCTCAATGCCGCTAACGTGCACAAGGCGCACTGGTGCGGTCTCTCGATGGGCGGCATGGTCGGCATGTGGATGGGCGCGAACGCATCCGACCGCGTCGAGCGGCTGATCCTGTCCAACACGTCCGCGTACTTCGAGAACAAGCAGGTCTGGAACGATCGCCTCGCCGCCGCCAAGGAGAAGGGCCTGCAGGGCCTCCTCCAGGGCACCATTGAACGCTGGTTCACGGCCGACTTCCGCGAGCGCGAGCCGCAGAAGGTGCAGACCATCGCCGACATGTTCTTAGGTACCAAACTCGACGGCTATATGGGCTGCGGCCAGGCGGTGCGTGACATGGATCACCGCCCGCTCCTGCCGAAGATCACGGCACCCACAATGGTGATCGCCGGCAAGCAGGACGCCGGCACCACGGTCGAGATGGCCGAGCTGGTGCGCAAGAACATTCCGGGCGCGAGCCTGACGCTATTCGACGCGGCGCACATCGCCAACGTCGAATGCCAGCACGACTACACCGACCGCGTGCTGGGCTTCCTGTTGCAGAAATGAGCTTCGAGTACCGCTACCGCAAACCGCGCAACACGCCGGAAGAACGTGGCGGCAAGCCGCCGGTCTATTCGCGCACGCTGGAAAACCAGCACGCGATGCTGATCGAGCGCGACGTGCCGATCGTGCTGCGCGACGGCGTGACGATCCACGCCGACGTGTTCCGCCCCGCCGACGAGAAGCCCGCGCCGCCGATCGTCTCGTGGACGCCCTACGGCAAGCACATCCCGTTCGATCCCAAGCGCTTCCTCAACGCCGAAGTGAAGGACGAACACGTTTCCGCCTACACGGCGTTCGAAGCGCCGGACCCGACCTTCTGGGTGCCGCGCGGCTATGCGGTCATGATCGTGGACACGCGCGGCACCTGGTACTCGGAAGGCGTGGCGCATTTCCTCGCGCCCGAGGAAGCGCAGGACTTCTACGACACGATCGAATGGGCCGGGACGCAGCCGTGGTCGAACGGCAAGGTCGGACTCTCGGGCGTGTCGTATCTGGCGCAGCTGCAGTGGCGCGTCGCCGAACTGCAGCCCCCACACCTTGCGGCGATCAATCCGTGGGAGGGCTGGACCGACACCTACCGCGAGGTCGCGACCCACGGCGGCATTCCGGATACGCACTTCTGGCCGACGCTCTGGAACCGCTGGGGCGCAAGCTCGACAACCATCGAGGATCTCGAAACCGAGACCGCCGAGCATCCGCTGTTCGACGACTACTGGGCTTCCAAGAAGGCCGACTTCTCGAAGATCGTCGCGCCCGCCTTCGTGGTCGCGAGCTGGACCGACCAGGGCCTCCACTCACGCGGCACCATGGAAGGCTTCCGGCACATCGCCTCAAAGCAGAAGTGGCTGGAAATTCATGGCCGCAAGAAGTGGGCCTACTACTACGTGCCGGAGAACGTGAAGAAGCTGCAGACCTTCTTCGACCATTTCCTCAAGGGCGAAGACAACGACCTCAAGAGCTGGCCGAAGGTCACTGTCGAGGTGCGCGAGCGTCATTCGGTCGGCAAGTTCCGCCCGGAGAAGGAATGGCCGCTCGCCCGCACGCAATACACGCCGCTCTATCTCGGCAACGGCACGATGGCGCGCTCAGCCGTCAAGGACGCCGCGACAGTCAGCTACGACGCGACGCCCGGCGGAACGGACCGCGCGGTGTTCGACATCACGTTCGACACGCCGATCGAGCTCACCGGCCACATGAAGCTCAAAGTTCACATGTCGGCGGAAGGTTCTGACGACATGGATGTTTTCGTCGGGATTCAGAAGCTGGACGCGAACGGTGAGGTCGTGCCGTTCCCCTACTACGCGCAGTTCGACGACGGGCCGGTCGCGCTCGGCTGGCTGCGCGCCTCGCATCGCGAACTCGACGCGCAGAAGTCCACGCCGTGGCAGCCGGTGCATACGCACACGCGCGAGGTAAAGTTGAACGCCGGCGAGATCGTGCCGCTGGAGATCGAAATCTGGCCGTCAGGCACCAGCTTTGCGGCCGGCGAAACGCTACGGCTGATCCTTCAGGGCGACGACATCAACCGCTATTCCAAGGCGATCGCACCGGTCTATTTCCGCCACGAAAAGAGCGTGAACAAAGGCCGCCACACGATCCACGTGGGCGGCCCCTACGATTCACATTTATTGGTGCCGGTGGTCCCGACCTAACTTCAGCTGCGGATGATGAGGGGTTCCGGCCGGACCGGCGCCGGGCGCTCGTCCGGTACCAGAAAGCCGCGTCCGAACACCGCGAGCAAACTCGCGATCACGCACAGCATCAGTTCGCCGATCACGTTCAGCAGCAGTTCGCCGCCGTACATCAGGCCGGGCATCGCCGACGCGATGCTCGCGACCGCTGCAACGAACAGCGCAACGTCGAGGAAGGAGTCGTCGCAGGGCTCGCGCCGCATCTTGGCCCGCGTGGCGTGCACGATGGCGACCAGCAGGAACAGGCCGACCATCAGCTTCAGCCCGGCGAGCAGTTGCGCGACCGAGACCATCGTCTTGGGAGACAACGACAGCGCTCCCGAGACGCTGAGGATCAACTCGCCGACGCGCGGACGGCCGATATCGAACAGCGGCCGCGACAACGTGTCGGCCGCATCCGCAGCCCACACCGCCGCGAGCAGAAGGGTGATGAGATAGGCACCGTAGCGCGCCGTCGTCCGCATCTCGGCCTCCACACCGATTGTCAGGACGTGACACCACCACGGCGCGAAACGCCCCGCAACGACAGGGTAAATTAAGGATTAATGCGCTGGCGGAACTGGAACTTTCAGCCGCAAGGCGCGCGAGCTAGCCGCCCCTGCCCTCGCGGAACGCATGCGGCGTGGTGCCGGTCTGCTTGCGGAAGAAGCGCGCGAAGTGCGACGGGTCCGAGAATGCGAGATCGTAGGAAATCTCGTGGATCGGCTGGTTCGTGAACACGAGCTGGCGTTTCGCCTCGGTCAGCACGCGCTGGCGGATCATGTGGCCCGCAGTCACACCGGTCGCACGCTTGACGTGATCGTTCAGCCGGTCCGCCGTCATGGCGAGCTTCTCGGCGTAGAAGTCGAGCAGCCGCTCTTTGCGGAAGTGCTCCTCGACCAGTTTGCGCAGCGCATTCACGGTGGCGTCGGCCGGCGCGAGCGTGACCGTGCCGGTGCGCGCCCGGCTGGCGGCAAGCCGCGCCACGCCGATGGCGATCAGCGCCAGCAAACCGCGCATCGCGAGGCGATAGCCCTCGCGCGCCAGAAAGTACTCGTCGTAGAGGTCCGAGCACTGGCTCGCGAGGCGCCGGGCTGCCGCCTCGTCGTTGAGCGGGATCACCGGCGTTGCGGCGAGTTCCTTCAACCGCGTGAGCGACGCGCCTGACCGATCGCCCAGCCCATGGGCGACGTCCTCGGTGAAGCTGACCACCCAGCCGTTGGTCACCTCCGGCTGGAAGCGGAAGCCATGCGCGGTCGTGGGCGGAATCAGCAGCGCCGCCGGCGCCGCGAACGGCAGGGTCGATGCCTCGTAGGTCATCTCGCCGCCGCCATGCTCGATCAGGAAGATCTGGAACAGGTCGCGGTGGCGGTGCGCCGGGATCTTCCAGTCGTGCACCGACGAGCGCGACACAAGCCGCTCGACCTGGATGAAGTCGAACGCCTGATCGTCCGGCGGGTCGCCGAGCAGATGAAACAGCGGCAGCGCGTTGGCCATGCCGCAGCATAGGCGAGGTCGCGCGAAGAGAAAATCGCGACCACGATCGGGGTAAATCCGGGGATGGCACGCGAGAGCCCCGCCTCACGGCGGGGCCCCGGTATTCCGCTCTAGCGGCTCTGGCCGCCTTGGCCGCCCTGCTGGTCACGCTTGTTGGGGTTGTCCTGCTGCTGCTGGCCCGGCTTCGGTTGCCCGCCACCTTGCTGGTGCTGGCCCGGCGGGTTGCCTTGCTGATGCTGACCGCCCTTGTGCGGATCGCCCTGGTGCTGCGGATTCTGGGGATTCTGATTGGCCATTGTTCTTCTCTCCATGAGCGCCCACCAACGCCGCGCCAACGCGCCGGAGCGCCACAACGTTCCAACGCCGTCGGGGTTCCAGACGCAGCGCGCAATTTCGCGGAACCCGCGCGCGGAACAGTGGTCTCGCGCACGCGTTAAATGGCCGATATCGAAAACAGCTGTGGGAAGATGAAAATGCGATACGGACTTCTGTGGCTGCTCGGCGTGCCGATCCCGATTCTGATCTTGATCTGGATGTTCGGTGGCCTTAACTAGTGATCACGCGACAAACGCCTGACACACGAAGCCGCCGCGCAGAAAGCGCGGCGGTTTTCGTTTGTGCGTGCGCATCGCGTGAGGAAAGTCTCAAACCTGTTTGTAGGCGCGCTCGTGATAGACGAGCGCCGGCCCCGGCCGCCCGAGCCGCACCCCGACGACGCCCGCGAAGATCACGTTGTGCGTCGCGACCGCCTTGATCTCGATCACGCGGCAATCGAACGCCACCACGGCGTCGGTCAGCACCGGCGCGCCGGTGTTCAACTCGGCCCATGAGCCGGTATCGAAGCGCTGCGCCATCGGCACCTTGGTCCGTCCGGCGAACACGTCAGCGACATTGTCCGAGCCCGCACGTAGCGTGTTCACGCAGAGCACGCGGTTCTCCTGCAGGATCGGCGCGGCCTGACTGCGGCGGTTGATGCAAACGAGCAGCGTCGCGGGCTGGTCCGACACCGACACCACCGCGGTCGCTGTGAACCCGGCCCTCCCCGCGGGCCCCGCAGTCGTGACCACATGCACGGCCGCTCCCAGTTGAGCCATCGCCTCGCGGAACTGGGCGGCATCGACAGTCGCGATGTGCTCCGGGGCATAGGCCTCGAAGGAGCCCATCATCGCGTCGTCGGGACGTTGGTCGAGCCAGGACATGGGGGACCTACTCCGCCGCCTTTGCGTGCGGCACGCCCGGATACGCCACATCGTCCGGGTTCAGCCAGGTGTCCGTGACCCAGCCCTTCTCGTCGTAGTCGGCGAGACACTTGTCGGCGAGCGCGACCATCTGGTCGTAGGAGCCGCCTGCGCGCGCGTTCATCAGCGCATGGATGCGGATATCCTCGTGGTTGCCCGCGTAGTTGACCTCGTAGAGCTCGTGGCGGCCGCCGAACTCGGTGCCGATCGCGTCCCACAGGAGCTTCATGATCTTGATGCGCTCCTTGTAGCCGATGTTGTTGGAGCCGCGTACATACTTCTCCAGGTACTTGTCGATCGACGGGTTCTCGAAGTCCTTCGCCGACGACGGCAGATAGATCAGTGCCGACGCGATGATCTTCTCGACGATCTCCTTGCAGCGGCGATATGCATCGCCCGCGAACACACGATAGCTCGAGCCGGACTGCGCATTCGGCAGCACCGCGCCGCTGCTCCACGGCACCGGGTTCATCGCCATCGCGTCCGAGATGGCCCAGAACAGATTGCGCCACGCGATCACCTCGCCCAGCATCGCCTGATTGCCGCGGAATTCGTCCGCGCCGGTGACGCGCAACGCCTTGATGATGACGCCCGCGAGGAAGTCGAGCTTCACGGCAAGCCGCGTGCAGCCCTGGAACTGGAAGCCCTGCACGAAACCGGAGCGCGGATAGAAGGTCTTGAGCTTCTCCACGTCACGATAGATCAGGACGTTCTCCCAAGGGATGAACACGTTGTCGAACACGAAGATCGCGTCGTTCTCGTCGAAGCGCGACGACAGCGGGTAGTCGTAGGGCGTGCCAAGCACGCTCGCCGCCATCTCGTAGGAGGCACGGCAGAACAGCTTTGCGCCCGG
>Ga0075366_10001440_pt1 | contig 11854 bp, 14 predicted proteins | sample EndMethybrTD3031_FD_72351 | JGI IMG/M metagenome (GOLD analysis project Ga0075366, IMG submission 72351) | Populus endosphere microbial communities from Tennessee, USA - Endosphere MetaG P. TD hybrid TD303-1 | ecosystem: Host-associated > Plants > Roots > Endosphere | place: USA: Tennessee... | reverse complement strand
CGCGCGGCGCCGCGCGGATGTATTCGTCGATCGTGACCGGACGCTGGGCTGCCATTTTTTTGCCTCCCTGGTGGACGAATGATCGGTCACCCGGAGTCCGGATGCTCTTCTTCTCGTGACATCTTGGAACCTTCTTCACAGTCGCGATGTGCGCGACCCGGCGCGGCCAGGCGTTGGAAGTACATCGGGACTGTTCCCAGATCTTCAGGAGACGAGATGATTTTGACTCGAACTGGCCTCAAGCTGGCTCTCTCTGGCGCATTGGCCGCCGGCGCTCTTTTCGGGATGGCCTCGGCCACCGCCGGCACGAGCTGGTCCGTTGGCGTGTCCGTGCCGGGCGTGGTGGTCAGCAGCGAACCGGCGCCGGTCTACTACGAACCCGCGCCCGCATATTCGCCGCCGCCCCCCGTCTACTACCAGCCAGCCCCGCCAGTGCGCTACCAGCCGCCTGCGTACGTTGCGCCGGCGCCGGTCTACTACGAGCCGGGGCCGAGCTGGGAAGAACGTCGCGCGGAGCGCCGCGAATGGCGCCGCCGCGAGTGGGAGCGCCGCGAGCACTATCGCCGCTACGGTGACGATCGGTACTGATCGTTCGAGCCCCTCGACCGCTCGCAAAAGAGGGTGAGGGGCCCGTTGCGGCTTTTCATTCAGGCGAACCGGTCGCCCTGGCAATCACGTCGATCTCCACCAATGCCCCCAACGGCAGGCGTGACACCTCGACGCACGCCCGCGCGGGAAATGCGCTGGGAAAGTAGCGCGCATAGACCGCGTTCACGGACGCGAAGTCGTCCATGTTGGTCAGGTAGACCGTCGCGCGAACGACCCGGTCGAGGCCCGAGCCTGCGGCCCGCAGAATCGCTTCGATGTTCTTGAGCGCGCGGTCGGCCTGTGCGGCCGCATCCGTCCCCGCGAGCGCGCCGGTGGCCGGATCGAGCGCCACCTGGCCCGACGTCCAGACCCATCCGTCGAGAAGCACGCCCTGCGAGTACGGTCCGACGGGGGAAGGAGCCTCCGCGGTTTCGACAATGGTCTTGCTCATGGCTTTCTCCCGCGCGGCCAGTGCAATGGGGAGTCTTTCGGCCGCCGGCCCCGCAACCGAATCGGGAATATGCGCCTGAGGAGACCAGCGAGCAAGAACGAGAGCTACCCCAGGCCGGTCAACCCGCCCGCCGGGACCGGCGAGGCTCCCGCGCCACATAGACCAGCGCCGCGATCAGGCCGACCCCCGCGATGGCGCACCACGCCGTCGCAGGGCTGCGCAAGGCAAGCGCCCATGACGAGCGGGTGCGTCTTGGCGCCAGGCCCGAAGCGGCCTGCCCCAGGGGCGTGAGCGGCCGCGCGGTGTTCGGATCTTCTTCGCTCTCGAGCATCGCCTTGGAAATTTCCAGCGGCGTCAGTTCATCGGCAATGGGTCCGGAGAGAGATGGCTCGTTGGCGCTCATGGGAAGACCTTTCGTCGGGCGGTTGGAGTGTTGCGAGCTTCGGCTACCTTCTTGCCAAACCTGCACAGCCGGCAACGAAGATCCGCGTAGGCCGAGGGCGCACGCGAAGGTCGCCTCAAGCCAGCCCGAGCTCCGGGCCATAGAGCGCCCTGGCCCAATCCGGCAGGTCTTCAGAGGCGTCGATCAGCTGGCCCTTGGTGAAGGCGATGAGGCGCCGCGCCGGCATGTTGAGCCCGGAGTTGTCGTACACGAAAGCGTGATCGGCCAGCAGCACGGCTTCGCGGATCAACGGCTGGTTGCGCTCGAACCGCTCCCTGATCTTGTCTTCGGGCACGTCGTGTCCGCCCTCTTCCACCCGCTGCCCAACCCGGCTGACCGAGAGTTCCACGCGGCGCACGTTGATGTGATAGACCACGACCCGGAACCCCGCGGCCTGGGCATCGCGGATCAACTCCAGCTTCGAGTCGTGAGAGAACGTGGATTCGGAGACGAAGCTGATGCCCTTCTCCAGTGCCTGCCTGCGGCGGCTCTCCGCGATGGCGGCCGCCCGGTAGGCCGCGGCCATCGACGGATCGCCGAGTTCCTCGCGCTGGATCAGGTCGGCATTGATGAACAGCGCCTTGATTCGCGGGCGAATGACGATTTCATAGAAGGTCGACTTGCCAGCGCCATTCGGCCCGGCAAGCATGATCATCGTCGGGCGGCTCACGCGGCGCTCAACGCTTCACTGCGGGTGTGCCGTACACCAATCGATCCTTGTCATCGAGCCCGACACCCACGCCGCGGCGCCGGCGGTCGCGCCAGAAATCTTCCTCCGCGGCAGTAGCGGGTGCGTCGGCCAGGGCCTGGATGAAGTCGTCCTGCTCGGCTTCGGCGAGCGCATCGAGCGACAGCGGCTCGAGGCCGCGCAGGGCCAGCTCGACCCGGGAATAGCCGACTTCCGGATCGCGTTCCATGGCACGGCCGATGCGAAGCCAATGCTCGGCCTGGCCGGAGATCGACCGGCTGTTCAACCGCGCCGCATCACGCAGCGCCTTCATTTCAATGTCTGAGATCTTTACCGCCTGGCTCATAGAGGCTCCTCTGGGGTTCCATTTTGCAACCACCAGAGGCATTCTGCAACCCAGGGCCATGGCCGGCAGTTCGGGAAGTCCCGAATGCCTGATTTCCGCCGCTGAACGACCCCTGACGGGGTTACTCGCGTACAGTCGAAAGTTAACATTTCAACCACCACCGCAGGTCCAGCCGTGCCCTACTATGAACTGAAGATTGGCCATCAGACGGGCCTGGTCCAGGTCGCCCAGGACCTCGTCTGCTACACCGCGACCCTGTACTGGATGCCCCACCGCCGAGCGCCGAAAGCACCGGACGAGGTCAATTCCACGCCGCTGGAACACCACCAGACCTTCGGGCCATCGGAAGCCGAGGCGCTTGAATCGCTGCGCGCGTGGGCCGCCGACAACTTCGAGTCGGTCAGCGACTTCGTCCAGATCGGGCCGCCGTAGGTGGCGCCTTCGCGCTTCGCGGCCAATCCCAAAAAAAAGGGCACCCCTCACGGAGTGCCCTTTTTTCTGTTCAGTTGAGCCGCGAGCCCTTCGGCAGCCGGCTGGCGAGCCACTCGTGCACGTCGGCACGCACGTTCCGGCCTTCCAGCAAGAAATTTTCCCAGCGGCTCGGCACATACGGCAGGTAGACCAGCTTCATGCCGGCTTCCTCGGGCAGGCGGTCCGCCTTCTCCGAGTTGCATACGCGGCAAGCCGACACCAGGTTCATCCAGTCCCAGCCGCCACCCCTGCTCTCGGGCAGGATGTGCTCGCACGTGAGGTCCTGCTCCCGGAAATGCTGCGCGCAGTAGGCGCAGGTGAAGCGGTCGCGCACGAAGAGCTTGCGGCGGCTGAAGGCTGGCGTGTGCTCGAACAGATTCACCTTCGCGCAGCCCTTGAGGGCAATGATCGGCGAAATCTCCAGTCGCGACTCGACGCCTCGCGCGACATTGAATCCCCCACGCATCGTCGCCAGAGGACCTGCGCCATCCTCCCACACAACGGAGCCCGTTGCGTAGTGAGCCGCGGCGTGCTCGAGCGAGATCCAGGCCTGCGGCGTTCCCTGGATGTCGAGCTGAAGAACTTGGGGTTTCATGATGACGGCCTCCTTTCATGGCCGAGCGCTTTCCGGAATCTCCTTCCTGTGTGTTGGACCGACCGGCTGGATCCGCCCCAGCGACCTCGCGCTTCGGAGGCGCGCGCGCTGTCTGACTGCGCCACGGCTGGATTCGAGTAGCTGACGATTTCTGGTGCGGGCAGAGAATTTCGAAATCTCGACCTACCGGTTAAGAGTCGGTCGCCGCCATGCGAGGATCGGATGAAGAATGGGGCGACTGCCGGGACTCAAACCCGAATCAGCGGGATCACAACCCACGGTTCTATCCTTGAACTACGGCCGCCATGAAACTGGTAGCCGCAGATGGGAACGATCCATCGGCCCCCGCCTTATCAAGACGGTGCTCTACCACTGAGCTATGCGGCTAAAAGGGTGTGTGGCTCCTCGACCTGGGCTCGAACCAGGGACATCCGCATTAACAGTGCGGCGCTTCTGCCATCTGAGCTATCGAGGAAAAAAGCTGATGCTGGAGGACGGCGCGTTGCCGCCGCCTACCACTCGCCGATCTCGCGCACGCGCTGGTCGAAGTCGAGCTTCTCGAAGCGTTCACGTGCGCGCTCGGCGTCTCGGTGGCGCTGCCCGGTCATCGTGCCGAAGCCATGTATGACGGCCTGCACAACAAGATTGCGGGGCTTGGAAGCGGGCACCGCATTGCGGTTCGCCGGCCGGCGGAGGCTGGTGGTGAGTCGCATGGTGTCCTCCATGAGAAATAGGAATGGAGCAGGCCGCGGGAGTTGAGCCCGCCTGAACGCCTTGGAAGGACGCCGCCCAACCGCTCGGCCAGGCCTGCATGTCATGGTGGAGTGCCAGGGCTTCGAACCCCGTATGTCAAAGACGCCGGATTTACAGTCCAGTGCAGTCGCCCATGCTGCTCGCACTCCAGGTGTATGGCCCCGCGCACACGATTCGAACGTGCAACCCCCGGCTTCGTAGGCCAGTGCTCTGATCCAATTGAGCTAACGCGGGAGGGGAAATGGGTTGATGAAGTCTCGGCGTGAAGGGTGGCGCCCCGTGGGGAAGTCGAATCCCCGACAACCTTCCTGGACAGGGAAGTGCTCTGGCCACTGAGCTAACGGAGCGTGCGAAAAGATGATGGAGACGGTCGGCATCGAACCGACAACCGCCTGCTTGCAGGGGAAGGTGCTCTCCCAGTTGAGCTGCATCCCCATCGATCCTGGCGGAGCATGTTCGATTCGAACGAACGAGCCGCTTGCGCGACCACGGCTTAGCAAGCCGCTGCCTTGGACCTCTCGGCCAATGCTCCAAAGGTGTCCGGTTACGAGTTCCGGCGCCTCCCAATCTTTGAGGCCGGTTTCCACGAGAGGACGATGTAATTCGCCCGGTCTCGCTCTTGTGTGGTCGGGGCGGCAGAAATCGAATCTGCGACCTGATGCTCCCAAAGCAACCGCGCTGCCAACTGCGCTACGCCCCGATATTTGGTATGTTCCTGGCAGACCGTGCACGATTCGAACGTGCGATTGCCTGAGTCAAAGTCAGGTGCCTTGGTCCAGCTTGGCGAACGGCCTATGGATGGTTGCGCAGGACAGATTTGTACTTGAAAGGCACGTGTCCTAGCCCAACTAGACGAACACGACGTTGTTCGATACCTGGTGCCCAAGGTCTCGATTTGAACGGACGACTATCTCCTTACAGGGGAGTTGCTCTGCCAGGCTGAGCTACAAGGGCAAATTGTTTGTGCCAAGCTACTGGCAAGGCGAATACTGGCGAGCACCGAAGGAGTCGAACCTTCAACCGCCGGTTTTGGAGACCGGTGTTCTGCCAATTGAACTAGGCACTCAACAAGCTGGTGGTACCCCAAGAGAGCCTCGAACTCTCATGACTTTCGTCCCCGGCTTCTGAGGCCGGTGCGTCTACCAATTCCGCCATCGGGGCATTCCATTTCGGTTGTGTCTTCACGCGATTCGAGCGCTTGCGCGCTCACGTCGACATCGCTGCACATGGTTGGGTCCAGACCGTGCACATCCCTCCAGGCCGCCGACGCGGTTGGCCTCTGGAGGTGCTGCAAAGGCACACCCGAAATGGAGCAGCAGGAGGGCTTCGATCCCTCGGCCTCAACGTCGACGACGTTGCGCTCTACCTGACTGAGCTACGGCTGCAAGTTTTTTGCGAATCGTCGGCCCCACCAGTGAGGGGCGCGACTCGCGGCAAATTTTTAAGGATCACCCACCGGCGCCATTCGGCGGGTGAGTTCACGGCAGCGCGATCACTGCTGTGGCGGCCGGCACCAGTGAGCGCCATTCGCGGTTTGGTGCGGATCGAGATCCGCAACGTGAGGTGAGAAAAACAAAAAGGCCCGGATCCATTTCGGAATCCGGGCCTCTGGTGAGAGAGCTTGGAAGGTGCGCGCTTACGCGCTACCTCCACCCGGGTGCGGCTGATCCTCGTACTGCTGTCCAAGCCACAAGCTGGCCGGGATCGCGGAAAGGGAGTTCAGCTGCGAATGCATCTTGGATGTCGTCAGGCTGCGACCACCACAGAACGAGACGCGCACGAACGCCCGGCCCGATGCGGGTCGAATGTTCAGTGAGGTCAGGTTTGCTTTCACGATGGTTCCAGTGGTTGGCGAGTTCTCGATGAATCGAAGTCGGTTGCGGATGAAACGGGGACGAAGCAATTTCGTCGATGGATGTAATGTAAACTGGGTTTACTCCGCCGCGCAACATCTTTTTGAGGCGTTGTGTTTTTTTCTCACCACGACCGCGTTGTATCGCGGCCGTTGATCACAGTGCCTGCGGCACGCATTCCGAAGCATGTCACTCCCAGCCCTTCGCCGAAGCAACGTCCTCCTTCTCTTCGGCGACTTCGTGGCGGAGCATGCGTCCAATGGGGCGGAGCCACTTGGCTTGGCGGCCAAGTTTGCGGAGAAGCTCCAGATCTCCGCCAGCATGTGGAGCCAGATCAAGAAGGGCCGCGTGATCTCGGACAAATTGGCGCGGCAGATCGAGACCCATTGCGGCAAGCCTTCACTTTGGCTCGATGTGGCTCAAAGTGCAGCAGAACCTCTGCCCGATGCGGGGGAGGAGCGCTTCGTCGAACTGGCGCGGCAAGCCTATCGAACTCAGAACGCGCGAGGCAAACGCGCGTTGCGCACCCTCCTGCTGGAGAACACGCGCCCTCCGGCAACCTGAGATCTTGAGCACGACGGGAGGACCGGCGCAAGGCAGTCTTCGAAGACTACCTGAACCCTGTTCAACCGGGTTGCCTTCCTCACGACACAAGCTTCGAGACTTGCCTGTGCGGTTGCGGCCGCCGACGTTCGCGTTCTTTCGCGGCGCGTACCTCCTTCGAAATGGACGAGACCACGGCGGCCCATTCTTCTGCCGTGAGCAGCAGCGCCGTTTGCGAATGCAAAAGCGTGTCCTCCTTGTCCAGATGCACGTACATGATCTGCCGGTGCTGTTGCAACAAGGCCTCGGCCTCGGCTGCTGCGTTCATGTCGCCAGCCTCGGCAAGCTTCAAGTCGAGCTTGGCCTGCGAGAGAAGGCCGCTGCAGTGTTCGCTTTCGGAGCCGAGTTGATCGAGAAGCTCGTCGGCTTCGCTCGACCTTCCGCGCAGCATGTCCAGCATGACGACGCCCTTGGGGCGATGCGTTGCTTCTTCGAAGGCTTCGAGCCGTTCGATGACTCTGATTGCGGTTGCCGCTCGTCGCCGGACGCACGCCTCGTCTTCCTCCGCCTTCATCGCCGTATTGAGCCGAGCCAACAACTCCCGGGTGCGAGCGTGCTCGGCGCGCAGGATGGCCCACGCGCATTCGGCTGCCAACATGCTTCATCTCCTTTCGGACCAGCGAGCTATCTGTTCGAAGTGCTTGCGAACCTGACTTTTAACGCCATCGTTCTACATCGTTGCGCGCGGCGCTGCAAGCCCTTCTCTCTTCACTCGCCGTCGACTCGATCCCGCCGCATGGCCCGCCAGAGTGCAAGATCGTAGGAAATCTTGAGCAGCCCGCAGGCAATGAGCGGCAGCGAGATCCATCCGGCCGCGAACAGCGCGCCACTGATCGTCGGGCTGATGGCCGCGGCCAGGCTGCGTGGCACGGCGGTGAAACTTGCCGCGGCACTGCGTTCCGCCGGGGTCACGACCGCCATCACGTAGGCCGTTCGCGTGGGCACATCCATCGACGACAGCGCACTGCGCACCATCAGCAGGCCGAGCGCCATCGGCAAGCTGGGTGCCAGCGCCGCCAGCACCAGGCAGACATTGGCCGGCAAGTGGGTGAAGACCATGGTGTTGAGCAAGCCGATGCGTCGGGCAACCACGGGTGCGGCGAGCTGCGACGCGGCACCGAGCAAGCCGGTCCAGAAAAAGAACACGCCGGCCTGCGTGAGCGAGAAGCCGAACCGATCCAGCAGCCACAGCGACATCAGCGAGTTGACCGTCAGCCCGCCGGCAAACGAATCGACGCTGAAGAGTGCCGCCAATCGCACCACGACGCGGCGCGATGGCCCAAGCGGTGCGGGTGCGACAGGCGGCACGCTCTGCGCGTTGTCAGCACCCGCGTGCGCGGGCAGATTCCGGTAGAGCCAGAACACGGCCAGTCCGATGGCCGCGTAGATCACGAACATTCCGCGCAGCGCGTCGAGCCGCGCGAACTCGCTGTGCCGAACCAGCCAGTCCGGTACAGCGGCGGCCAGCGCACCCAACGCGGCGCACAGCGCGCCCGACAGGCTGTAGCGCGCGAACAATGCCGTGCGGGCATGGCCCTGTGCCGCCGCAGCCAGGCGTGCATGCTCGAGGGGAAGAAACACACTGACGTCGCCTGAACTGGGATTGAGCGTGCCGACCAGTGCGACGACCAGCAACGGCCAGAACGACGACAGGCCCGCAAAGCCGAGGCCCGTGGCCGCCATCAGCAAGGCGGCGCCGCGCAGCAACCGTCCGGCCGGGAAGCGATATCCCCACGCGCCGACCGCGAGCGTGGCGAGCGCGGAGCCCAGCATCGTCGCGGTGCTGACGATGCCCACCTCCAGCGTGCCGAGCCCGATCGACAGCAGGTAGGCCGGCAGCAGCACGGCCATGTACCCGTCACCGAACGCGCGCAGTCCGCGTGCGGCAAGCAAGGGCAAGGCGCCGGCATCGGCCCCGGGAGGCAGCAGGGGCGCCAGAAAATTGCGGGGCCGGGACGAGGGGGTGGCGCTCATCGCGCGTCCTGCGTGGCAACAGGTTGGAGGGGCGCGGAAAGCGCAGGAAGTGCGTCGGGCAAGGTGGTGTCCACGGATAGCTCCGTCATGAGTCACCAGCGCTTGGACGGGACACCGTCTGACCTTGCAGAACGGGAGGCTGTTTTCCCGTGACCAGATCGTAGCAGAGCATGCTGTGCAGCGGCGCTTCCTCAATCCCGCCACACTTGTTACTCCCAGCCTTCGGCTTGCGGCGCCAAACTGTCTCTCCCGGCTCGACAACGAGCGATGAGCAGCAAGCAGCGGATGAATCGCGCTTCGGCCATGAGGCACGGGAGTTCGCCCAACCAGGAGATTTGAGCGATGACTACCTCAAACGAGAACGGACGCAACGGCGAACAGCCCATCATGAAGACACCACCCGTCGTGTCGCCCCAGGCGTGGGAGGCCGCGCGCGAGCGACTGCTCGTGAAGGAAAAGGCCCACACCCGCGCAGGCGATGCGTTGGCCGCCGAGCGCCGGCGAATGCCTTGGACGGCGGTGGAAAAGGCGTATGCCTTCGAAGGACCCGCGGGCAAGGCCAGCCTGCCCGACCTGTTCGACGGCCGGCGCCAGTTGATCGTCTACCGCGCTTTCTTCGAGCCCGGCGTGTTCGGCTGGCCCGACCACGCCTGCAGGGGCTGCTCCATGGTGGCCGACCAGGTTGCCCACGTCGCCCACCTGAATGCGCGCGACACCACCCTCGTCTTCGTCTCGCGTGCGCCACAGACGGACATCGCGCGGCTCAAGGCGCGCATGGGCTGGGAGATCCCGTGGTTCACCCTCACCGACAGTTTCGACGCCGACTTCGGCGTCGACGAGTGGCACGGCACCAACGTGTTCTTCCGCAATGGCGATCGCGTGTTCCGCACGTACTTCACCAACAATCGCGGCGACGAGCAGATGGGGAACACCTGGAACTACCTCGACATCACGCCGCTGGGCCGGCAGGAGGTCTGGGAAGATTCGCCCGAGGGCTACCCGCAAACGCCGACCTACAAGTGGTGGAACTGGCACGACAACTACACCGCGGAAGCAGTGCCCGACAAGAAATGGGTCGAGGTGTCGGACGCCGGAGAAGCCGCGTTCCGGGCTCAACGCGAATGAACAGCCTGCCCCCGGGTTCCTGATTCGAAGATGGATCGACCACGGCGGCACTCCGAATCGTCACCCGGGTTGGTCGAAGCGGCGAAACGGCCAGCGCTTTCGACGTTCTGCTCTCTGGCAGCTGCCAGCCATTGCTTCTACATTTTTCTTCACGGAGCCCTCTTTGCTCCTTGGAGAAAACAAAATGTCGAAGCAGCTACAACTCAGGAACGTTCTGGTTTTGGGCGCAGGCAAGGTGGGCAGCACGGTGGCCGACATGGTGGCCGAATACCACCGCGTGCCCGTGACGCTGGCCGACCAACTGGCGGGCAAGCCGTCCAGCGATCCGCTGGTCCGGCGGATCATGTTGAACGTGGAAGACGACACCGCGCTCGCCAGCGAGCTGGCATCGCACACCGTGGTCATCAACGCATTGCCCTTCTTCCTCGCCGCGCGTGTCGCCACGCAGGCGGCCAGGTTGGGCGTGCACTACTTCGACCTCACCGAGGATGTGGCCGCGACCCACGCCATCCGCCAGCTGTCCAGCGAAGCCACCTCGGTGCTGATGCCGCAAAGCGGCCTGGCGCCCGGCGTGATCGGGATGCTCGGCGGCCATCTGGCGGGACACTTCGACGAGCTGTACGACCTGCGCCTTCGCGTCGGCGCGCTGACGCGCAATGCCACCAACAGCCTTCGCTACAACTTCACCTGGAGCATCGACGGCGTCATCAACGAATACTGCAACGCCTGCGATGCGATCGTGAACGGACAGCTCGTTTCGGTGCAGCCACTCGAAGGCCACGAGACCTTCACGCTCGACGCGGAAGCCTTCGAGGCCTTCAATACCTCGGGCGGGCTCGGCACCTTGTGCGAGACCTTGCAGGGCAAGGTGCGCAATCTCGACTACAAGACCATCCGCTATCCGGGCCATCGCGATGCGATGAACTTCCTGCTGCACGACCTGCGCCTGATCGAGCGCCGCGACCTGCTGCGCCAGGTGCTCGAGCACGCGGTGCCGCACAGCCGCGAGGACGTGGTGATCGTGTTCGCCTCGGCCTCGGGTCTGCGCGAGGGCCGCTTCGAGCAGGAAACCCGCGTGGGCCGGGTCTTCGGCGCCACGCTTCGCGGCAAGGAGCGCACCGCTATTGAGCTCACCACGGCGGCTGGCGTGGTCGGCGTGCTCGAGCTGCTGCTGAAGGGCAAGCTGCCGCGGGCCGGATTCGTCGGGCAGGAGCAGGCACCGCTCGAGGCGTTTCTCGCGACGCGCGTGGGCCACTACTACAAGGGGCTCGGCGTGAGCGCGTCGAGCCCCGCGCACAAAGAATTCGCCGACGCCTGAGCGCTTCGCGCAGCCGGCTCGCCGGGGAGCGCCGCTCCCCGCGCACCGGCGGCCGCCCTTTTCTTTTCAATCCCGGACTGGAGTTTTGCCATGCGTGGTGCAGACGTGCTCGTGCAGATGTTGATCAACTACGGCGTCGACGTTCTCTTTGGTGTGCCCGGCGACACCAACGTGCCTTTCTACGAGGCGCTTCAACGCCGCGAGGGCGACATCGAGCATGTCATGGCGCGCGACGAGCGCTCCGCCGGCTACATGGCCGACGCCTACGCGCGGCTGACCGACAAGCCGGGCATCTTCGAATGCCCCTCGGGCGCCGGTGCCATGTACTCGCTGCCGCCGCTGGCGGAATCGAACGCGTCGTCGGTGCCGGTCATCCTGCTGACCATCGACCTCCCGCTGCCGGGCGAAGGCCGCGGCATGATCACCGAACTCGACTGCGCCCGGCTCTTCGAGCCTGTCACGAAGATGTCGGTGCAGGTGAAGTCGCCCGAGAAGCTGCCCGAGATCGTCCGGCGCGCGTTCCGCGTCGCCTGCTCAGGCACACCCGGCGCCGTGCACCTGCAGATCCCGGAAGACATGCTGCTCGCGGACATCGATCTGGCCACGGTCTCGCTGCACGCCGAGCCCGAATGCAAGACCTTCCCCGC
>Ga0075366_10001439_pt1 | contig 11856 bp, 10 predicted proteins | sample EndMethybrTD3031_FD_72351 | JGI IMG/M metagenome (GOLD analysis project Ga0075366, IMG submission 72351) | Populus endosphere microbial communities from Tennessee, USA - Endosphere MetaG P. TD hybrid TD303-1 | ecosystem: Host-associated > Plants > Roots > Endosphere | place: USA: Tennessee... | reverse complement strand
ACGGACAGTGGTCCTTGAACAGATCGCGAGTCACGATGCGCAGCTGCGTCTGGTGCGGGGTGCCAAAGGGCAACTTGATTTGCTGGAGATGCTCGGCGCGGGCGCTGAAGCGCAATCCGCGCCTGCGGCAACGGAGATACGGCCCGGCAAGGATGTTCAGACGCCCGCTTCAGCGGCGTGGAGCATACGTACCGGCAAGAGTGACATACGCGATTGGAATATCTCGCTGGAAGATCGTAGCGGTAAGGCTCCGATCAATCTGACGGTTACGCAACTGGGCCTGAATACTGAAGGTTTCTCTACCGAAGCGGGCAGCACGGGGCGCTTCGACCTGAATGCCGGCGTCAATCGGCAGGGCCGGATCCGCCTCGGCGGGCGCGTCGGCCTGTCGCCTCTCGCAGGCGATCTGAAGCTTGACGCACGTGCTGTCGATCTGCTGTTTGCGCAACCCTACGTGAGCAGCGTGGCGCGTGTGCTGTTGACCCAAGGGACGCTGGACGCACGCGGTGATGTCGGCTTCGATCTGACGGATGCGAAGGCCGCGAAGTTCTCCTGGAACGGCGATCTGGCCGTGAACAATTTCAACTCCTTCGACCAGATCAACGACACGGACTTCGTGCGCTGGAAACGTTTTGCGCTGAGCAAAGTGAAATTCCGGACCCTGCCACAGGAGTTCGCTGTCAGCGAGGTGCGGCTGGATGACTTCTACAGCCGTCTGATTCTGGATGCGCAGGGGCGGTTCAATCTGCGCGAAATAACGCGGCTGGAAGAAGCCCAGCTGAAAGAGGGGACGCCATCGCCACCGGTGCTTGCAGCGAGTGCTCCGCTGACAACACCTTCAGTGCCAGCCGCAAGGCCTGTTTCCGACAAGCCCCTGAACGTACGTGTCGACCAGGTCCTGCTTTCAGGTGGCAATATCAATTTCAGCGACCGCTTCATCAAGCCTAACTACGACGCCAATCTGACCGATGTGGCCGGCAGCCTGAAAGGTCTGTCGTCCGATGCGAACTCGCTCGCCGAACTTGCACTGAAGGCCCTGGTGGATCGCAGTGCACCGGTCGAGGTCAGCGGCCAGCTCAATCCACTGCGACAGGACAAATATCTGGACATCAAGGCACGCGTTACCGATGTCGACCTTACGGGCGTGTCGCCCTACGCAGCGCGTTACGTTGGCTATGGCATCAACAAGGGCAAGCTGTCGATGGATGTGAACTACCGTATCCGTGATCGCAAGTTAACAGCGGAGAACAAGGTCTTCCTCGATCAGCTCACATTCGGCGAGCGCATCGACAGTGCCGAAGCGACAAAGCTGCCCGTGCTGCTCGCGGTCGCCCTGCTGAAGGATCGCAACGGTGCGATTGATATCAATCTGCCCATCAGTGGCACGCTCGACGATCCCGAATTCAGTGTGGGCGGCATCATCATCCGCGTGCTGGTCAACCTCGTGAGCAAGGCGGTGACCTCACCGTTTGCCTTGCTCGGGGCGGCTTTTGGCGGCGGCGAAGAGCTGTCCTATCTGGACTTCAATGCAGGGCTTGCCGCGCTGTCAAAACCGGGAGAAGAGAAGCTGACGACCCTGGCGCGGGCGCTGATGGATCGCCCGGCCTTGCGCCTGGAAATTACCGGCAATGCCGATCCGGTGGCTGATCTGGCAGGCCTGAAGCAGGCCAGCCTCAACAGTCGCTTGCGTGCGCTGAAGGCCGAGGCCATGGTCAAGCGTGGTGAGAGTGTTGGAGAGGTGGATGCGCTCGCGATTCGCCCGGAGGAGTATTCCCAGTTGCTCGAACAGGTCTACCGCACCACATCTTTTGACAAGCCAAAGAACGCCATTGGCATGACGAAGAGTCTGCCCGTTGCCGACATGGAGAAGCTGATTCTCGACAATACGAAAATCGGCGAAGCTGATTTACTCGGCCTGGCCAGTCGCCGCGCCCAAGTGGTGCGTGACTGGCTCGTGGCGCAAGGCAAGGTTCCGGCTGCGCGCATCTTCGTGCTGGAGAGTCGTGCTTCGGCGGCAGACAAAAACGCCAGATCGCCCGCCACGCGTGCGGACTTTTCCCTTGAATAAAAAGCGCATCCGCGGCTGAGCCGCGGATGCGCTTTGTCACGCAGATTTCTCCGTGGAGAAATTTCAGAAGGCAGCGACCCCGGCAGCCTTCCACGCATCGATGATGCCAACGCCGACCTTGCCTACAAGATTCGGGATTGTCGAAGGATCGTCGACCGTGTAGTTGTAGTAGGTCTTCGGATCGAAGGCCGTGCCGGCGGTCTGGAATGGGCCGGAACCGTCCAGAATGTTATTGCGCTGGACCAGTTCGCCAGGGCCGGAATCGGCATAACCGACATAGCTCGGGTAGGGCACGTTCTTGAAGTAATTACCTTCCAGCAGCACCTTGGCATTCATCGTCGATGCGACGCCATAGAGCGCGTTGGCGAGGTAGTAGTTGTTATAAACATGCACTTCGCCGAAGCGCACGCGCGGATGACGCTGGTCCGTCGTGAACACATTGTGGTGGATGGTGGTCTTCAGGAAGCCCGTGTCACCTGTTGCGCCGTCACTGTGGCCGATCAGCATGGTCTTGCTGTGGTTCTTGAACAGGCTGCGGCTGATGGTGATGTGCGTGGTTTCGCGCGTGATGTCGAAGAGACCATCGTGCTCCAGGCCGTCTGGATAAACGTCACCATCCGAGAAGGTGCAGTGATCAACCCAGACGTGGTGCGTGTTCTGGTTGATCTTCAGCGTGTCGTCCGGCGCGCCCTGGAAGAAGACGTTGCGGATGACGATGTTCTGACGCTTGTAGATCTCGAAACCACCGTTGATGAGCTTGGAGCCTGGCAGACCGACGACAGTCTTATCGGAGCGCAGCGGCACCATGCCACCCAGGTCGATGACGCCATCGATCAGGATCACGTACTTGGTGTTGGAGTCGCTGTAGGTCTTCAGCTCGTCAAGGGTCTTCACCTTGACCACGCAGCCACCAACGCCACCCGTGGTGGTGTTCAGCCCCATGGTCGGGATCGAGGCAAAGCCGTCCACCACGAAGCCATCGGTTGGTGTGCCGCCCGTGACGGTGCAGGCGACCACAGAGCTGCTGGCTGACGATCTTGATGAGCTGGATGACGCGGGGGTCGAAGACGTGGAGGAGCTCGACGACGGGGTTACGCTCGAAGACGAGGACTTCGATGAACTTGAAGATGACGGGGCGACGCTGCTCGACGACTTCGATGAGGAGCTCGATGACGTGCCGCCGGGCACCGAGCATTCATTGACACCGCCTGCAACCTTGCCGCCGAAGGTGGCTTCGGCGCAGAGGAAACTGCCTGTCAGTATCTTGTAGAAAAACTTGTCGGCGCGGCCGAAGGCAACATTGGTTGCCGTCGCGACCGAGCAGGTCTTGCCTTCGCTGCAGAGGGTGACATAGCCGGCTGGCCGGTTGGCCGCACCAGCATTTGCCGACAGCACCGCTGCCAGCATGCCGCCCGTGATGATGTGCATCAATTTCATTTTGTGTCTCCTTGCTTTAGTCTTGGTTTTTTTGACAAAAACATCGGAAGTGCGTGAATCGAGGCTACTTGCCTTCTCGAAATGTCATTGGGATTTCGGAGGCGACATGCATCGCATGCCGAGGCTATTGTCGTCCCCTGAGCAGCGTGGTCGGTGTTGGCCAAAATATCAAGTACATTTCCGACATGGCGTATCCATTTTCTAGTTTGTCGCCCCTGCGTCCATGGTATTGCGTTGAACTTGTGGTCACGGACTTACAATGCTGGCTTCAACGTCAGTTCATCACCGTTCAATAGCGAAGGCAGACCATGGAAGACCGTTTGATCAATCTGGAATCCAAGCTCTCTTTTGCTGAAGACATGCTGGAAGAACTCAATCGCACGGTGTTCAGGCAACAGGAACAGATTGAGCTGCTGCAACAGCATGTGCGCCTGTTGTATCAGCAGATGCAGGCCAGTACGCCCGCGGAAAAGGGAGACGCAAGTGATGAAGTGCCGCCGCACTATTGAGCGGCGAAAGATAAAAAATGCCCCGCATTGCGGGGCATTTTCCTTTGCTTTGGCAGCCTTGTTCAGAGCTTGCCTGCACCAGCGTTGACCTTGACGTGTGCCGGTACTTCGGTAGTTGGTAGCGGCGCCTTTGGATAGGTCGGCTTCCAGCCCACGTCCGCAGTCAGTGGCGTCTTGGTCGTGGCGTTGAGTTCCTTCAGCGCATCGATCGGCTTGCCATTGAAGTAGCTGCCCTGGTCGAAGAACTTGCCTCCACCCTGTATTGCTGCGATTGCAGTCGGCCCCGCATTTTTCACCTCGAACCAGTTGTTCTCGGAGTAGATCAGCGAGTCCTTGCCGATGCCGAAGGCGCCGCGGAACACGTTGTTGGCACCGTGCTCCTTGATGGCCTTGAGGTGGTTGTCGTAGGCGGACAGCTTGGGATCGTCCATACCTGCAGCGTCGCCGCCGAAGAAGTTGTTGTACGAGTTCACCTTGCCGAAGCGCACACGTGGCAGACGCTGGCCGCTGTTGTCGAACAGGTTGTGGTGATAGGTCACGCTGAGTTTGCCCGGATCGAGCTTGGAGCTATCGCTGCTACCGATCAGGGACGTCTTGTCGTGATCCTTGAACACGTTATAGCTGATGGTGACGAAGTCAGCCCCGTTGACCACGTCGATCAGGCCATCGTGATGCTGGACCTTCTGCGTGATCTCGTTCTGGGGGAAAGGAAAATTTGGCGGGAACAGCTTGTCGGGGCGATCGCCATCGTTGAAGGTGCAGTGATCGATCCACACGCGCTTACCGCCATTGATCGTGATGTTGTCGTATTCCGAATTCCAGCGTCCGCCGGGGCAGAGCTGCGGACCGGCTTTGGCATCAACGTAAGCCTCCTGGCAGCCGGGATAACTCTTGTCCACTTTCCACGAGTCGCCTGGATCCCAACCAGGGAACATGTCGAATGCATCTTCAAACGTGATGTTGCGGATGATGACGTTTTCCGAATTTGGACCAACGAGCAGATTGCCATGAACGATCTTTGCATCGCTGCCGAGACCAACCAGTGTGGTGTTGGAAGGTACGTCAACGACGATGCGCTGTTTCTGCTTGGCTGACGCGCGTTTGCGTGCCTCTTCCTGCGGGCCAGTCAGATCGCGGACAGGGCGGCCTTTCTCAAGCTTCTGGTTCCATACGGCTGGCGCGTAGTCCTTGACGTAGGCATTGAAGTCGTAATCCGGTGCGTAGTCCTTCTCGGTCAGCTCCTTGTTGCTGTCATCCACGTTCAGGCTGATGCGACCTTTCACGTAAATGATCTTGGATGCATTGCCGACGCCATTCAATGCCTTGACCAGCTCGGCACGATTGCTGACGGTATAGATGTTTTCTGCCTTGGCTTTCGAGCCGCCGTCCACACCGGCACCCGCTGATGCCCAGCCATCATTGGCCGGCAATACCGCGCGTCCGATGTCCTCCTTGCCACCCGTGGCAGCGTCTGGCTTGTTCGAACTGACACTCGAGCACGCGCTCAGCAAAGCGAACGCCGCCACAATGGACGTGCCCAGAATTGTTTTTTTCATCTATTTACCTCCGGAGTTGGAAACACGTATTTCGCCGCGCGGGCAAAAACGTTGGTGCTGCGGTTGTGCCACTTCGACACACAAGCTGCTGCTGGCATCGACAATTTACTATGTGGAACGTTCCGTCATGACCCGATGTCGTTCATGTTTTCACCCCAACTTCAGCGCTTGCCAGCTGTCGGGATGCGTGTCGACGTCAAATCAATGACGGGCCCTCGACAATCTTCTCGGCTTCCTTGGCGGTAATGCGCACACTGGCGCTGGCAATTACGTGGATCGTCAGCCACTCGTGCAGACGTATCGCACCTTCACCTTCCATGGAAATGAAGCGGCAGCCGATCTGTCCTTCCGGTTCGCCGGGAATGAAATTCATGTGCTGTGCCAGTCCCCTGATCTTGTCGGGGATGCCTTCCAGCCTGAGCTCGAATGCAAATGGCTGATCGCTGGTCGGTTGGGACGATGAGGAAATGCTGAAGCCTTCGAGAGACAAGTCAATCAGCGGGATGCGATTCCCGTCAAACGCTACCCAGAAGCAGGTTGCTTCGCCGCGTTTGGCAAGAAAGCGTTGCCGTTGCCGACGTTCCTTGTATTCGTATTGACTCATGCTGCAGCTCCCCGCCTCAAATTTGCTGCCCGGGTCAAGGGCGGCTCCTGTTCTGTTTGCGGCAGTTGTACAGACAGACTTGAGCGGGTGGGCAACCGATTGCGTGCGCCCGTTGCCGGGCGCTACGCAGGCGCGTGGCCTTCAGCGTGTCGATGAAGGCATTTGAATGGGCGTGTTGCCGGACTTGCCGTCTTTCTTGGCATCCTTGGCTGCGCGCTTTTCCTTGAGGCTCAGCGCAGGCGCCTTCTTCGCTTCCTTGTTGGTCTTTTGTACCTTGCTCATGATGTGGCCCTCAGTAGTAGCTCGACAGCGAGCGCTTGGAGTATAGGCTGTTGATCACTGATTGCCACGCAGGGCGGGGCTAACGACAGAGCGCAAGTAGTGCCAGCAAGCCGGCCAGCAGTGCATGGGGAAAGGCAACCGTGGGGCGCAGCGCATTGCGCGCATATTCGCCGAGCAGACCGAAGGCACCCGCGCGCCCGGCCTGCCATTCGCTATGCAGTTGCAGCGCACCGTCAGGCTGGTCGAGATTCGGATTGCGATGGAGAGCCTCAATACGCAGCAAGCGCTCGGCCAGCCGTACCTGACTCGTGCGCAGGATGGCTTCCTGCACCCAAAGCACGCATAGCACGAAGCAAAGGATGCCCAGGAATGTACCGGGCAGGAGCGTTGTGTCGTGTGGCCAGGCAACGCCAATGGCAAACAGGAGGGTCGCCACGATCTTGATGACGAGCGCGCTGCGTTCGCACTGTTCGTGGTTGTTTTGCAGCGTTACCCATTCCTGGGTCAGGGCATTCTGTCCGGCTTCATTCATGGCGTGCTCTATACGCGCAATAGTGCGATCTTCAGCGGTGGCTGTCCGTCCGTACTGGGGAAGTCCGCTTCCGGTGCAATCCACTCCATTTCACGTATCGGCCGGCCAGCTTTGCGGGCGCTACGTTCGAGCTGATCGAGCCAGGCGTCGCGTGCGACCTGCGCTACGTTATTGCAACAGATCAGCGTACCGCCTTCGGCCGTGCACAGCAGTGCCGGTTTGAACAGGGCAGGATAATCATTGACCAGGTCGACCACGCCGAACAGGCTTTTGGCATAACGTGGAGGATCGAGGAAGACGAGATCGAATGCCTGTTTCTCCAGCTTCGGGAAGGCCGGCATGCGTTTGCCACGCACGATCTGTTGCTGACCGATGCCCGCGAGCTGGCGCATTGCCGGGAAGGCATCACTCTTGACGAAGCGCACGCGGATCGGCAATTCATTGATTTGCGCGTTTGATTTGCCTATCGCGAGATTGGTGTCGGAAAAGTCCACATTCACTACATGCCGTGCGCCCGCTTTGGCAGCAGCAATACCAACCCCACATGTGTAGGCGAAGAGATTCAATACCGATTTGCCCACAGCCTCTTTCATCACGCGGCGGCGACCTGCACGCATGTCGAGAAACAGCCAGGGATCCTGACCTTCGTGGCGGCCCTGGATGCAGTACTTGACGCCCAACTCCTCGATTTCATGCTGGATGGAAGCAACCGCCAGCTCATCTGCGGACAGGGCATTCGAAATGCGGGAATTTTGCTGGCTTCGGTCGTTGTAAACCACGGACAGGCCGGGTAGGGCCTGGGCATAGAAAGCCGTCAGCGCACTTAGCTCTGCGGGTGGGAGCGGTTCATGGAAGCTTTGCACCAACAGCAGATCGCCGTAGCGATCAACGCTTAGGCCGGGTCTGCCTTCGGCTGTGCCATGGAACACGCGATAGGTATTGGTGTGCTCCGTATGCAGTTGCTGGATGAGCGCTTCGCGGGACTTCAGGGCGCTGGCAAGAACGGAGTCAAGGGTGTCTGGCATGGCGCTTTCACTTGGATTTGGAGGCGGGACCCACGAGAGCCCTGACCTATGCCGGGCAGGGAGCGGGTATCGCTGGCACCGACATCTTACAGCCTCTTGCCGAAGCCGGCTCCGCGCCTCATTGACGCAATGTCGTGAAAAAATGATGTTTGAATATGTGAAGAGGTGGCCCGAAAGCGTGTCGGGCAGATTTTCGCGTGCTCCACAGCGCGCTCCACAGCGTTCTGGTTGCGGCGCAGCAATCTTTCGGTTCTCCTGTCCAAGGACGTTTTTGGCAGGGAAGTGGACAAGAAACGGACAAACTATCGAGCATTTTCCACCATGCCAGTTACAATCGGCCTCCGATTCCGCTCTCGCGGACTGATGGAAATCCCGCTGAACAAAAGCCCGACAACAGGGCAGTAATCCGCACAAGACGGATCGAAGAACTGGAGAGATGTTGTGAACAGAATCTTGCTGGCGCGGGCTGCGGCTCGCCTCTTGGTCGTGCTCGTTTCGGCCACGGTCTATGGTTGTGGCGGTGGTGGTGGCACGAGCAGTCCGGCTGCCGGGTCTGCTTCGTCTTCCTCTTCGGTGTCTTCAAGTGCGTCGAGCGTCAGCTCTGCGCCTGCCTCGTCAAGCAGTTCATCGAGCGTTGCATCCAGTACTTCCAGTGCTTCATCCGCCTCGTCTTCAAGCACCGCGTCAGCGGCGAACACTGCGATTCCACAGAATCTGCAGGTTCCCCCGCTGGCCTATGACGAGAAAAGCATCGTGCTGGTCTGGAACAAGCCAACCGACTACAGCGACGTGGCTGACTACCGTGTTTACATGAATGGCGTGTCGCTTGGCAGCGCCGCAACGAACAACACGGCGTTTTCTCCCGCCAAGCCTTACATCAACAAGTTTTACGCTGACGATACGACTAATTTTCACGTCAAGATCACCGTCCACAATTTCAGTGTGACGGGCCTCAGCCCCGATACCAATTACAGTTTCACGGTTCGCTCGGTGAACGGCGCCGGTGTCGAATCGGTCGACAGCAATGTCGTCACTCAACGCACGACGGCGGTACCAACAGTGGTAAATATCACTGCGGCCCCCTACAACGCGGTCGGTGACGGCTCGACGCTCAATACGGTGGCCATCCAGGCCGCGATCGACGCTTGCCCCGTCAATGGCAAGGTATTGATTCCCGCCGGGACGTTCAGGACCGGAGCGCTGTTTCTCAAGAGCAATATGACGCTGGAGATCGCCGAGAGCGCCACCTTGCTGGGCTCGGCAAATGCCGATGACTACCCGATGAGCAAGGGCTACGTGCTCTACAGCTACATGGACCCGGTTGCCAACGCACGGCCACCGTCGCTGATCAACGCGCTCGACGCGGCGAGTCACACCGCTGGCACTTTCCAGAATATTCGTATCGTCGGCAAAGGGACGATCGACGGCAATGGCTGGTTGCGTGGCATCAGCGCATCATCCGCTGCAAGCATTTTGGATGAGCTTGGCAACAGCCTGCCGCAATATCGCGCCAGCAATAGCAGCAAGGTTGGCTCGGACGGCATTCTCGCCAAGGACCAGGTTGCCAAGGCCGTTGCAGCGGGTGTTGCGCTGGATACCGCATACAGCAATCGCCGCTCGAGTCTCATCACACTGCGCGGTGTGCGGAATGCCTACTACGCAGGCTTCACGGTGCTCAACCCCGCGTATCACGGCATCATGAATCTCGAAACGGAGAACGTCGCGGTCAATGGCGTGATTCACAAGACCTACGATGCGAACAATGGCGATGGCATAGAGTTCGGCAACAGCAAGAACGTGATGGTGTTCAACAACTTCATGGATACGGGTGATGACTGCGTGAACTTCGCTGCAGGTCAGGGCTCGGGCGCCGCGTCTTTGCCGATTCAGCAGACGGCCTGGATCTTCAACAACTATTTCCGCGAGGGCCACGGTGCGGTCGTGACCGGAAGCCACACCGGTGCGTGGATCGAGGGCATTCTTGCCGAGGACAATGTGCTCAATCTCACCGAGGTCGGCTTGCGCATGAAGAGCACGCCGCCGACGGGCGGTGGCGGGCGCAACGTGATCTATCGTGACACGGCAAGCAGAGGCATACGCAAACAGGGTTTCATCTTCACGCTGGCTTACACCGCCGGTAGCAATACCTTTGCGGCTGCGCTGGCCTCGGCCTTGTTTCGCGACATCACGATCAGGAACGCAAGCGTGGATGGCGGCAACGTGCCAGCCATTGTTGTCGATGGGCTCGCGGCTAGCGGTGCCGATGGTTATGCTGAAACGTTCCAGGAAAATATCAATTTCGAGAACGTGAAGATCAAGAACATGAAGCCGACCAGTATCGATCGTCTCAAGAACAGCACGTTCAAGAATGTGACGATTACCAATAGTGGCACCACACCCTGGGTGATCACCAATTCGCCGGGGCTGACATTTACGGGTACTTCGCCCACGCCTGCCGGCTATTAGTGCAGACATGCCCTGCACAGCCGTGCAGGGCGCCGTAACGGTTCGCGGCCCGGAGGTAACTCCGGGCCGTTTTTCATGGCCGTTATTTACTCGACGGGGCGCGCGATCGGCGCAAATCGCGGCTGACGCACGCTGTCGATTTCGATTTCTTCCATGAACATGGTCAGCGGCCTGACCCACCAACCGCTGTCGTTATAGAGCGGCCGGTACATCACGAGGGTTTCCAGACTCTCACTGTGACGTGCAACGCCCATGACTTCGTATTCGCCCCCTTTGTAGTGACGATAGCGACCCAGCGGGATGACGGGCAACGGGGGCAGATCGGGGTTGTTCATGAAGGTCGTGGCGCAAGAAGGTGGCTGCATTAGACATGCAGCGTGTTCCGCTGACAATCCCGTGCGCACCGACGCTGGGCAGTCTTGTCCCGATTCGATCGTCGGTGGTGCAGATTCGGGCGCCAGCAGGCGCAATTGGCGCCTGCTGGCAAGGCACGTAACCTGCATGACTGGAGAGGTGATACAGCATCGCGGCTGCCTTGAACGGCGTGAATATTCGGGAGAAAAGACTCAATGAAAACCTTCATCCAGTCCACTGAAATCTGGGCACCCTCGCGTGACCGCAATATTCTCGAATATCACGCCGGGCTGTTTGGTCCGCACCACGCCTTTCGCGCGGCCACCCAGAAGATGTGCTTCGGCTACGACGAAGGCTTGCCGGGCAAGGCCTGGGCATCGCGCCATCCCGTCATTCTCAACGACTTGCAGAACCCCCTGTTCCGTCGGCGTGACGTGGCGCGCAAGGCGGGCCTGACATGTGGCGTTGCCTTGCCGGTGTTTGCGGGCGACATACTGCTGGCGGTGCTGGTGTTCTTCTGCGGAGACGATGACGATCATGTCGGCGCCATCGAGCTGTGGCGCAGCGACCCGGAGCGTACTTCCGAAATGGGCATGGTGGACGGTTATTTCGGCATTGCAGACAGTTTCAAGTGGGTGGCACAGCACACGCGTTTTGCGCGGGGTTTCGGCCTGCCCGGCTCTGTGTGGAAAAGCGGCATGCCCGAAATCATGGACGATCTGGGTCACGCCAACCGTTTCCTGCGACAGGATGATGCGCGTCGTGTCGGTATCAACAAGGGGCTTGGGCTGCCTTCACCCTATGCCGAAGGCCAAAGCTACGTTGTCGCCTTTCTCTCCGCCCTCGGGACACCGATCGCGCGGCGCTTCGAGATATGGGTGCCCAACGAAGCAAGCTCGGCACTGCGTTTCGATACCGGTCAGTGCGATAACACTTCCGATCTGGCGAGAGACTACCAGGGCGTCGTCTTCGAGCGTGGTCGCGGCCTCCTTGGCAAGGTCTGGCATACCGGCTTGCCAGCAG
>Ga0075366_10001437_pt1 | contig 11874 bp, 12 predicted proteins | sample EndMethybrTD3031_FD_72351 | JGI IMG/M metagenome (GOLD analysis project Ga0075366, IMG submission 72351) | Populus endosphere microbial communities from Tennessee, USA - Endosphere MetaG P. TD hybrid TD303-1 | ecosystem: Host-associated > Plants > Roots > Endosphere | place: USA: Tennessee... | reverse complement strand
GCCTGGAAAACAGTGATACGGGCTGAAACGGTATAGTTGAAATCTTCGCTCTGGTGGTGTACTACGTGCACTGCCCAAAAAGCATTGATCTCATGTGCCAGCCTGTGGTACCAGTACCAGACAAGGTCTGTCATGAGGAATAAAAGAAACCAGGTAAAAACGTTGGCTTTAATATCAAAAATGGCGAAATGCTTGTATACGTAGTCGAAGAAGAAAAAGAAAAGACCGGTGGTAAATACATCCAATAACCGCTCGGCTATCCCTACATTGAGGTTAGCTACCGATTCTGCATATTGAAAAAAATTCTTCCCTTTTTTCCTGGAATAGTAATATTCAAGCCCAATAAAAAAAAGAAAGAGGGGTACCGCTAATGCTAAGTAGTTTAATTTCATAGCGTTAATATTATCCCACTAAAAAAATAGACTTGTAAAAATACAGCACAATTTCCGCGAATCCAAACTTTTAGCTCGCCTTACCAAAAATTTACAATCTGGCCATTTTATCGGATACTGTACCGAAAAACTTCTCGAGCTCCCCAAACATGTCCTTGAACCAGGGAATGACCGATCCAAGCAGATTGATGGCCTTAGGTCCCCATGGCTGTACAAAGGAATAGGAGACTGATTTTTGGATGGTTTCCTGTTTTATAAGATGTATTTGCTCTGCATAAAAAATGACGATACTGAAAACGGTAATATATAGGGCAGCGTATAAAAGAATTCCCCCGAGTTTGTTGACCCAACCAAGCATAGCAATTTCAACACTGCGTTCGATAAGATTGGCGCCTAAACGCACCAGCAATACCACGAGCATGAAAACAACGGCAAAGGAAATAATGGGCAACCACTGATCTGATACATTGACTGCCTTACCAATATAGCCGGCAACAATAGTGGAGAGTTTAATAGCAGCGGCGAGACCGATGATTAGCGCTAAGAAAGAAAATATACCTACGATCAATCCCCGGCGGTAACCCTTGAATACGGCGAGAACAAGAATGATGACGAAGATGAGATCAAGTATCATTCTTTCTATTATTTGCTTTTATGATTTTCTTTATTGCAAGATATAATGTCACGATCCCCAGTGCGGCAAGCAATATGTTTGGCACTGCGCCTTCGCCGGCATCCGTACTTTCAAATAAAAAAGATAAGTCGCCTTGTTGAAAGGTGATCAATAAAATTAATATCCCGATAATACCGTACAAGATGCCAAGGAATAACTCGCCAGACTCATCATTATTGCGTTTATCAGGCACCAGATATTTATTTAATTCTTACTTAACAACTCCTTCACGACAGAGGAAATTGTTTTCCCATCTGCCTTGCCTGCTAATTGTTTGTTGGCTGCACCCATCACCTTGCCCATATCAGCAGGGGAAGAAGCTCCTGTTTCTTTGATAATACCTGCAATAATTCCTTTTAATTCTTCCGGAGAGAGTTGCTTAGGCAGAAATTTTTCAATGACAGCAATCTCTTCTTCTTCCTTCTTGGCGAGGTCAGCGCGGTTTTGTTGTTGAAATATTTCCAATGAGTCTTTACGTTGTTTGACCAGTTTTTGCAACAACTTTATTTCATCTTCTTCTTTCAATTCACCACTACCGCCTTCAGACGTCTTGGCTAATAATATTGCAGCCTTTACAGCCCTGAGACTTCTTAATGCTGCTTCATCTTTGGCCAGCATGGCTGTCTTCAATTCACCCATAATTTTTTGTTCGAGACTCATGTTATTATAGTTTGAATGTTGTTTATAATAGCTGAGGTCGGAAGTCAGAAGTCTGACATCTGACTTCCGACCTCTGTCCTCAGGCTTTATTCTCTTTCAATTGTTTCTCCCTGAACTTATGATAAAAATCTTCGGCAAATTTCTTCATATCAGTCACCAGTTCGGCATGATTGGTAGCACGCCCATAGGTATCTGCCATCGTCATCATTGTCTGGTAAAAAAAATCTGCCATTTCATCTACCATCATGGTCTTGGTCCAGAGATCAATACGTAAAGCCGTTTTCTCTTCGCTATCCCAGAAAGACAGCATCATAGCTTTTGAATTCTGTGGTCTCGCTGTTACCGAGTCTGACGCATGCCAGCTAATTCCTTCCGGTACACGTTTCTCATCTGTTTCCACCTCGATGGTTATTGTCGATTTATTCATAATTATTATTTGAAAGGGGGCAAAGTTAATTAAATCATTTTATCGTCTTCAGAATGCATTGCCAGAGCAGGTCCGCCGACTGATCCCAGCTATATTGCTCGCCAATCTTTACTCCTTTTTGAATTAAGCGGCTCCGCAGACTTTCATCTTTATACAATAGCATCATTTTATCCGCAATATCTGCGTGATCAGAGGGATTAATATACAATGCTGCGTCTTTGGCAATTTCCTGCATAGCAGAATTTTCAGAAGTGATCACAGCTACATGGGATTTCATGGCTTCGAGAACAGGCACACCAAAACCTTCGCTGAATGAAGGATAAATCAATGCATAAGCCGATCCTATTAATTGTGTGAGTTCATTTTCCGGCAGGTAACCGGTCAATACCACATCTTCCCGGTATTTATAGGTCTTGAGGCTTTCAACAAAATCCTTGTATTTCCATGCAAGTCTGCCTGCAAGTACCAGTTTCCAATTGCTTTTTTGTTTTCTTTTGAAAATAGAAAATGCCTTCACCAGGTTCATCAGGTTTTTTCTTGGATGTATAGCACCTGCATAGACAAAGTATTCTTTACCGCCGGCATACTTTTTTTTAATCGCTTCCTTCACTTCAGTTGTTACCGGTTGAAAGATATCTTTCACGGCATTAGGCACTATACTTATTTTATCTGCATCTGTTTTATACTGCGATAGAATATCCTGCTTTGAAAACCAGGATACTGTAACTATCGTTTTTGCTTTTTGTAAAAACCGTGGTGTATAATATTTATAGTACAACTGGTGTGAGCGGGCTATAAAGGATGGATAATGTATAAAAGAAAGATCATGTATCAGCAGGCACTGTGGTACAGGTGTAGTCAGTGAACAAAAACCATCGCATGAAACAAATACATCCGCTTTATATTTTTTAAGCAGGGGTGGAATTTTTACATCATACCATAGTTTCCATAATAAAGGATGACGGGCAGGTGGTCCGGCCACAACCGGTTTCACATTATTACCAAAAACAAATCGTTTATCAAACGGCCGGTCAAAGATGAATATAAATTCATGTTCCGGGTGTGCATTGATAATACGTTTAAAAGTTTCATATAAAAAATAACCATACCCTTCCAGGTAATCATTCAGCAAAAAGCGGGTATTAACAGCTATTCTCATTTACTATTTGCAAATGTAGTTGTTGACTGCATGATTTCATCCGCTGTTGTTTTCGTCGCCATACGGAAAAAAACAATATGTTGTCGTAAAAAGCACCTCCTATTCTTCTCATTTTACGAAGCTTTTCTTCGTTACCATTTCGTACAATATGATCGGGTAATTCCCATTGGTTTTTCGCTTAATACTGCGCAGCAAAACGAGCATTAGTACAATTGTCTCCCATAGCTAACAGGTCTAATTTTATAGCCTTACATCCGTATTTAATTACCAAAACTGTAACCTATGAAACCTGTTTACTTTCGCATTCCTAGCGTTACAACCCTCATTCTCTTCCTGATTTTCAACACCCACCTAAGTTTTGGCCAATGCTCTGGCGGCAATCCCGGAGGAACAACAGCTTTTGATACTACGATTATTTTCGGATCGGGTATCGTATCGACTGACGTTAAGTTTCCAAAATTTGACCCCTCGACCGGAATGGTCACCTGTGTCAGGCTTTGTATTACTATCAGGGGGATCATTGATACTGTAGCGTTGGAAAATTTTACGAATGCCCCTCAAACCGGAAGTTATACCTATAACCGAAAAGATACTGTCAGAGGTCCCGGTATTTCGACCTTTCTGACCAGTGCTCCTACCAATTTGAATTTTGGCCCTTTTCCGCTTGCGGCTACTAACGGGGTTTTCGGTTCAGGTCCTGACTTTTATTCTCATGGATCGGATACTGTTTTAACGAGGACAATATGTTTAAACATCAGCGATTCTACGACCATTACCCAGTTTTATGGAGCTAATGACAGCGTTACTTATAATTATGCTATCGATGCCGATGCAGTAGGTATTGTAACAGGGGGTAGTTCGCTGGCTTTCGTATTAAGTTCTGCCCAGGTTAATTTTCATTTTGAATACTGTACCTGTCCACCCGTAGTTCTACCATTAAATATCCACCAGTTTGGTGTAACCAGGCTCACTCCGGATAAAGCAGAATTAAAATGGACAGGCTTTGATGACCCATATGTTGACTACTATTATGAGGCACAGGTAAGTAGAGATGGCTATAATTTTACAACTATCGGAACATTGCCTAAAAACATCTCCAATAGTGATCTTTACCGCATGCAATACAGGGCTGTGAATGGGGAAAGCGGTACTTATTACTTCAGAATAAAGCAAACTTATCCAAGCGGTTATAGCAGGTATAGTAATATTAAGCAGGTAGAATTGAAAAACTCCGATTTTCCAATATTTACTATCTATCCTAACCCCTCAAATGGCATAGTTGGTATTAAATTTGATAATATTTACACAGGACATTTGAATATCCAGATCTATAATTCGCAGGGGCAAACAATGGTGAAGAAAGACATTGCGGCAAGTGGTTTGTCTTACGTCCAGGTGGCTACTTTAGAAAGTGGTGTGTATTGGATGAGGTTGACCGATGTGAAAAACCAGGCGACCTGCGTTAATCAACTTTTAATTAAATGACCTCTTAGGTGGAAGAGGATGGTGGCTTGTAAAAGGGGCCTTGGTTCGGGGCCCCTTTCTTTTTTCCTTAACCCCAAACCCCTAAAGGGGCTTTAGAGCTTGAATAGATAGTTCACTCCGCTTTTGAAAAGTGCCTCCGGCTAATCAACCTATCTCCCTTTTAAACTTTTACTTACATTTGTTGCCTATAGCTTAATTTATATTGATTTATGGACTTAATGGAATATAATACCACCAGAAACGGCATGATGATGCGTGAGTATGGTCGTCATGTGCAGAAAATGATCGAACACGTGTTGACAATTGAAGACCCTGAGCGTCGTCAGCGAAACGCACAGGCAGTTATTGAACTGATGGGATTTTTGAACCCACATTTGAAAAATGTGGAGGATTTTCGTCACAAATTATGGGATCATCTTTTCTTTATTTCTGACTTTAAATTAAAAGTTCAGTCACCTTACCCGATTCCTACACGTGAATCACTAAGTGAAAAACCTAAGCCCTTACCTTATCCCAAACGTCACCCCAGGCATGCGCATCTTGGCAAAAACCTGGAAGTGATTATCAACAAAGCTTTAAAAGAAGAAGATCCTGATAAACGCCTGGGCTTTGCCAACGCTGTAGCTTATTATATGAAGCTTGCTTATAACAACTGGCATAAAGAAATAGTACACGATGATGCAATACAGGCTGAGCTAAGCGGTATTACAAATGGCCAGTTGACCTTTACCAATACACCTTATGTAAAAGCATTCCGTCCGCAAGACAACCGTGATCGTGATCGCGGTGGTTATGGTAAACCCCGTCAGAAATTCCAGCATCGCAATAATGGCGGTGGCGGTGGTGGCGGAAGAAGAAATGATGGCAGGGATAATCGCGGAGGCGGTGGCGGAGGATTCAAGAAAAAAAGATATTAATTACCGGTTGATAGGTTAATAAGTTTAAAGGTTGACAGGTATCCTGTTCAACCTTTTCTTTTATATCCTTATCAACTAAAAAATTACCTTGCAGCTCACTAATCAACTTATAATCCTTTCAACCTGTTAACTACACAACGATGCACTCTTTCGAAGTACGCGGTGGCAAAAAACTTAGTGGTGAAATAATCCCGCAGGGCGCTAAAAATGAAGCGCTGCAAATTATCAGCGCGGTATTGCTTACGCCGGAAAAAATAACGATTACCAATATTCCTGATATACTGGATGTAAACCTGCTGATAGAATTGCTGGGAGAAATGAATGTATCTATTGAAAGGCCGCAACGTGATACCTGTATCTTCAAAGCGGATAATGTAAATATTGATTACCTGCATAGCGAAGATTATAAAAAGAAAAGCGGAAGATTAAGAGGATCGGTAATGCTGGCCGGACCCTTGCTGGCAAGATTTAGAAAAGCATTTATTCCCAAACCCGGTGGTGATAAAATAGGAAGGAGAAGGCTGGATACACATATCATCGGTTTTGAAAAGCTTGGCGCTACTTTTAATTATCATTCAGAAGATGGTTTCTTTCATTTGGAAGCACCCAATCTCAAAGGAGTTAATTTATTATTGGATGAACCTTCTGTTACCGGTACGGCCAATATAGTGATGGCAGCAGCGATGGCAAAGGGAACAACGACCATTTATAATGCGGCCTGCGAACCCTATCTCCAGCAGTTATGCAGAATGCTCAATCGTATGGGGGCAAAGATCAGCGGTATCGGTAGTAATATGCTGACCATTGAAGGAGTCAGCTACCTGGCCGGAACCGAGCATCGTATGCTGCCTGATATGATTGAAGTAGGATCTTTTATTGGTTTGGCTGCCATGACGCAGAGTGATATTACTATTAAAGGAGCAGGCATTGAACATCTTGGCGTCATCCCTGATAAATTTCAGCAACTGGGTATAAAAATGAATTTTAATGGAGATGATATTCATATCCCTTCCCAGGAAAGTTATGAGATACAAACTTTTCTCGATGGCTCTATTCTCACGATTTATGATCATCCATGGCCAGGATTTACGCCTGACTTATTGAGTATCGTATTGGTAGTAGCTACACAGGCAAAAGGTTCTGTGCTTGTACATCAAAAGATGTTTGAAAGCCGCTTATTCTTTGTCGACAAACTGATTGACATGGGTGCAAGGATTGTACTTTGCGATCCGCATCGTGCAGTAGTGATTGGTTTGGAAAGAGAGCAGGCGTTGCGTGGTATCACGATGAGCAGTCCTGATATACGTGCTGGGGTCTCCTTGCTTATTGCTGCGTTGAGTGCAGAAGGCAAAAGTGTTATTCAGAATATCGAGCAGATAGACAGAGGTTACCAGGATATTGATGGACGATTAAAGAAACTTGGAGCGGACATTAAACGGATTGGAGCATAGGTTGAAAAGTTGTTCTTTATTATAAGCAACTTTTTTAGTAGTTTTTTACTCATAAGTTTCTCCGCATTCTATTAAAAGAAATATAACAGTTAGTCCTTCCCGTATCTATCATTTTTACAAATTTCTTCAAATTGTTCACGGGACCTTCACGGGACCTTTACGGGACTTTCACGGGACCTTCACGGGATGTTCATGGATACTTTCCGGCCATATGCTGGCCATACGCTCCCACTACAGCGCTAATATAAAGGCATCAAAAGCTAACGGGCTCCTCCCCAGACAGCAGGTTTATCTTTACCAATTTCTCCTTTTCTTTGCAAATGGGCTCTCACCAGAAAATCATCGTTATCACCGCTCCGTCCGGGGCCGGCAAAACTTCTATCACCAGGCATCTGCTGAAAACATTCCCACAACTCGTTTTTTCCATTTCGGCGGCTACACGGCAGGCAAGAAGCTATGAAACTGATGGAGTGGATTACTATTTTATTCCCCTCGAAGAGTTTCAACAAAAAATTAAAAACAAGGAATTTGCCGAGTGGGAAATGGTATATGAAGGAAAATATTATGGCACGTTGAAAAGCGAACTGCAGCGTATCTGGAACAACAAACAGGTGCCTTTGCTTGATATTGATGTAAAAGGCGCCATTCATGTGAAACAACAATACCCCGAATCATTATTGACCATCTTCATTGAACCTCCTTCCATTGCAGAATTGAAAAGAAGACTGGAATCAAGGGGCACGGAAACGGTCGAATCCTTGCAGGCAAGAGTCAATAAGGCTTCTTATGAAATTTCTTTTAAAGACCATTTTGACGAATCCATCATCAACGACAACTTTGAAAAAGCCTGCGCTGAAACTGAAAGGATTGTCAGGGAATTTTTAGCTTCCTGACGATTTTAGCGGCTTTGTATCAATTACCCCTGCTAACCCCCTTTTTTTTATCTTTACCTCATGATGGAATGGAAAACCATAGTATGGTTCCTGCTCACCTTGTTACTCATGGGGTTTTTTGCTGGTATTGAGATGGCATTTTACAGCGCCAACCGGCTGAGCATCGAGTTGAAGAAAAAGCAAAACACTAATTCCGGGCATTTATTGGCCCGGTTTGTTGATAGTCCCGCCAGTTTCCTGGGTATGACCCTGGTTGGTTTTACCATCTTCATGGTTTTTTTCAGCCTGCAGGTAGATAATGTCATGAAGCCCGCCTGGTTTTACCTGGGTCAGAAATTAGGATGGCAGATACCCGGTTCTGTGTATATTATTACCGAGATCATTCTGGCCATGTTCGTGGTACTGATCTTTGCCGAATTCATTCCCCGCGCCATCTTCCGTGCAAGAAGCCTTTCATTACTTACCGGTCTTGCTGTGATCACTGATATTTTTTATCAGATGTTCGCGCCCATTGCCAACGGTCTCATTAACCTGGCAGAATGGCTGTTGAAATATGTATTCAATGTAAGAGTTGATAAATTGAAAGAACCCTTCAAACGGAGTGATCTCAAAAACCTGTTTAATCAAATGGTAGACGAAGAAAGACAGGAGCGTAACACACAATTGCTGGAAAATGCCCAGGAACTGCCAAAGGTAAAGATCCGCCAATGCCTTGTACCCAGAAAAGAGATCATTGGTATTACCAGCGGCGCTACAATAGAACAGGTAAAAAGCAAGTTTGTAGAAACAAAACTGAGTAAGCTGATCGTATTTGAAAACAATATAGATCATATCATTGGCTATGTACACCAGCTTGATCTTTTTAAAAAACCTGTAGATATTCAGTCTATCTTATTACCCATACCTGCCGTGCCTGAAAGCATGAGTGCGGCTGATCTTATCAGCAAGTTCAGCAGGGAAAGGAAAAGTATTGCCTGGGTAGTGGATGAATTTGGCGGTACCGCAGGTATTATCACCATGGAAGATGTATTGGAAGAACTGTTTGGCGAAATACAGGATGAATATGATATCGAAGAGTTTGTTGAAAAACAGATATCTGAAAATGAGTATATCTTTTCAGGCAGGCTGGAACTGGATTACCTGGAAGAAAAATACGGTTTCGACTTCCCCAAAAATGAGTCGGAGACCTTATCAGGCTATATCATTACTTTTCATGAAACAATACCCCGCCAGAAAGAACGGATCATTATTGACGATTATGAATTCGATATCGTCAGCGTAAGTGATACCCGGATTGAGATGATCAAGATGAAAAAACTAAAATAAAGAAGCCTCGAGATTTTAGCTATGAGCTGCGAGACTAATAAATTCACTACTCACTTCAACCCCCGCCTTCTTATCTTTGCGACACTTTTTTAAAACGAGCTGATGGCATTACTGGATTTTTTTAACAAGAGGAAGAAGGATGTTAACGCGGAAATGTCATTTATTGACCACCTGGAAGAATTGCGCTGGCACATCATCCGGATGGTGATAGCTGTTGTTATTGGGGCTATTATCGTTTTTGTATATGTAGATTTTATAGTTGATAAAATATTATTTGCCCCTACAAAGGCTGACTTCATTTCTTCACAATGGTTATGTAAGCTGGGTAAATTGATACATACGGATGCGCTTTGCTTTGCAGATGTAAAGGCAAAATTCCTCGAAACCACCATGACCGGCCAGTTCATCTCGTCTTTCACGCTGGCATTCGTAGGCGGATTTATCATCGCTTTCCCCTATGTATTCTGGGAATTCTGGCGCTTTGTAAGACCTGCTTTATCCGATAAAGAAAGAAGAAGAACGAGAGGTGTTATCTTCTGGGTTTCGCTTTTATTCTTTATAGGCGTTGCTTTCGGTTATTATATTCTTACTCCGTTCATGGTTAATTTCTATTTTAATTATAAGCTGAGTGCCCAGATCGAGATCATGCCCAGTTTTTCTGATTACCTGGAAAATCTTATTTACACAACGGTGGGTATCGGGGTTTTATTCCAATTGCCTTTACTGGTCATGGTACTGGCAAAAATCGGTATTGTCACGGGCAGGTTCCTGAAGAAGTACCGCCGTCATGCTTTTGTACTGATCCTTATCGCAGCCGCGATCATTACTCCATCAACAGATCCCTTTAGTCTTACGATAGTTACAATTCCCCTTTATTTACTATTTGAAGCAAGTATTGTCATAGCATCCCGCATCAACCGCCAACAGGAAAAAGAAAAAGGTGAGAAGAACGAATGGAGCTGATCAGAATAGTTAGATCTTATGAAATAAGAGTTATATACCTTTGCACTGACACTAACCTGTTATCGATTTCATCATTTTAAACTTGTCATATGCATTCACCTTTTGACCTCCATAAGCCCATTGCAATCGGCAGCGATCATGCAGGATATGATCATAAAGAAAGCCTGATTTCTTTCCTGGAAGGTAAAGGTTTGACATTTAAGGATTTTGGCACTCATTCAAAAGAATCAGTAGACTATCCTGATTTTGCTCACCCTGTAGCTTCCGCCGTGGAAAGCGGTGATTTTGCCTTTGGTATCTTATTATGCGGCACGGCAAACGGTGTTGCCATTACCGCCAATAAGCACCAGCAGGTAAGAGCCGGTATCTGCTGGGGCGAAGAAATAGCGAGCCTGGTACGTCGTCATAATGATGCGAATGTGCTTTGCATCCCTGCCCGGTTTGTGAGTGAGCCGCAGGCCGAAAAAATGCTGCAGGTATTCATGTACACGGAATTTGAGGGCGGCCGCCATGGCAACAGGGTAAATAAGATCGCCTGCACTGTATAAAATCCAGCCTTTTTGGTCCCATTCATCACAAGTTTTGAGACATAATAATATTTTCATTTAAGTTTGAAGTATCCCGCAGATTGCGGGATCTTTTTTACAAAAACTATTTGCACATGAAAAAATTACTCCTTATTGCAGGTGTATTGTGTTCTGTTATCACTAATGCACAGAAAAAAAATACACCTCCTTTTTTTGCTGCCACGATTACGGCAGAGGATCTTAAGAAACATCTATACGTAATAGCCAGTAAAGAAATGGAGGGAAGGGATACACCGTCTCCCGGACTGGAAAAAGCCGCTGACTATATCGAAAATCATTTTAAATCCCTCGGATTGCTTCCGGGGAATGGTGATAGCTACCGCCAGCGCTATCCTATCTACAAAGATTCGATGGCAAGTACATCGCTGAAAGTAAATGGTGTTTCTTTTGAACTGACTAAAGATTTTCAACCCAATCTCAATATCAATCATACAGCAGAAATGCGTTTCGCTGAAGTGGTATTTGCAGGTTATGGAATCGTAGACGGTGATATCAATGCATATAAAGACATTGATATAGCAGGTAAAGTAGTTTTAATATTGGATGGCGCTCCCGAAGGTTACAAACCTTCTGTTAGCGGTTTTGGATCACCGGCAAGTTCATTTAATAAAATCAGTAAGGCCCAGCAAAAGGGTGCATTAGCCGTATTATTTATTTATGGAAATTACCCGCGTACAACCTTTACCGGCACTTCAGCTTATCAATTGAACAGTTATGCAAAATCACTATACCCTGAAACTTTCTCTGTTTCTGAAAAAATTGCTGAAAAGATAATGGGCGAAGATGGCAAAGGAATTATTCAAAAAATGAAAAAAGATCCCTTACCATCAAAAGTATACCCCGCTGAAATAGATCTTAGTTTTTTCAAAACAACTAAGACAACCTATGCATCTAATGTAATGGCCCGCCTGGAAGGAACTGATAAAAAAGATGAGTATGTA
>Ga0075366_10001436_pt1 | contig 11876 bp, 11 predicted proteins | sample EndMethybrTD3031_FD_72351 | JGI IMG/M metagenome (GOLD analysis project Ga0075366, IMG submission 72351) | Populus endosphere microbial communities from Tennessee, USA - Endosphere MetaG P. TD hybrid TD303-1 | ecosystem: Host-associated > Plants > Roots > Endosphere | place: USA: Tennessee... | reverse complement strand
CGACTGGACTCATGGCACTCGACAAACGATGCAAATGGCACCGCGACAAACACAAGCGCCAACGGCTCGTTGCTGATCGTACTTTCCGAGCGCGAACGCGAAGTACTCGCGCGTCTCGCCACGGGCGATAGCAACAAGCAGATCGCAAAGACATTCAACCTCAGTCTCCACACCGTCAAACGACATGTCGCCAATATTCTTGCCAAGCTGGGGTGCAGCACGCGCGGTCAGGCCGCCGCGCAATGGCGGTCTGCGCAACGCTGAGGCGTGGTCATCAAGGCGGCAAGCAAAAACACCTCCGTAACAGGAGGTGTTTTCGTACAGAGGGGAGCGCCCAGGTGCTCTTGGGCTCCATTGTCAGTGCGGGTTGAGCGTTGCCCCCGGGACGGAATACAGCATGGTGGTACCGCTTGCGTAGTAGTAACCATCAGTACCCTGAATGAATGAATATACCCGTCCCGGGTTGAACATGATCTTCCGGAAGTTATACCCGTCCTTAGCCGAATTGGCATTCCAGTTCTGGTAGATCGTTTCTTTGTAGTATCTGCCGTTATAACCGAGGAATGTGATCGTCACCTGCGCCGTGGTTGACGCAAGAACTCCTGGATACTTGTTCAGGATGTAGATGTTGCAACCAGAATTCAACGTGTTTGAGCTGTCAGGATCGGGCACGCTGTTGCAATCGGGCGCTGAGCTGTCGAATCCCGCTGGCACGAGATAATTGCCTGTGCGAGTTCTGTTGTCGACGATTGTCTCGGAGGAGTCTGGCGACAGGTTGAAGTACGAATTTCCTGTCAGCACAAAGCCGTTGGCTCCGTCCCAATTCGATAGCGGTGTGGTAATGATTGGCTGATAAAACGTCTGACGCGAAGGGTAGGTGTTGTTGGCAAAAAACTTGATACCCACCCACATCCTCTTGATACCGCCTGGTATTGATCCGGGCTGATTATTGAATCCCACTTGCTGAACCCAGAGATAAACTCGGGTTTCACTCGGATAGCCGTAAAGCGGGGGACTGGGCAGTGCGCTTGCGGCACTGAATGACAACGTCAGCACAAGTGCTGTTAGAAACTTTAGCAACGTACTCTGAAAGGCTCTCATTTTCTGCTCTCCTGGTTGATATCGGGGCGGTTTGCTTCGCCATTGACGTTGTCATGCATGCCAGCACCTATTTCCCGTGCAAACGATCTGCCGGCATGCACGTTGAAACACTCTCCTTGTCATGCGACATGGTTGGCGTACAACTTTGGTGATTTCGGGAATTCGGCTTAGTCTGGAAGTATGCAAAAGCGGGTCCGGCGGCACATCCGCCAAAAGAGCCACTGCCGAAAGTCCGGGGAGCCATTGTCTTTCAGGGAAAAGTCGAGAATCCTGTATTGGCGCGCTTTGCGGGAAGGCGTGCTCGTTCCTGCAGAGGAGGTCGAGCCGATGGATGGTGCGGCTGCCATGAAAGGGTTTGCATGGCTTGCAGGAGACGGAGAGAAAGTCGGTTCCCGCATAAAGCGCGGGACTTCAGTCTTCCTGGAGGGCAGACATGCCGCGACCGGGGCTGTAAGTGTAGTGGTAGTCGGTACCCTCACCTCGCCCGCCGTCTACGATCCAGTGGAACTGCAGGGAATGCGGAATGCCCTGGGTGACAAAATCGATCTGCTCGATGGTCAATTCAATCGTGCGCTTCATCTTGCCCGCGTTGCATGACACCTCGAAGACCCGCTTTTCGCCTTGCTTCCAGAGGCCCAGCGGAAATTTCACTTCGTCGATGCAATCGCGGCCATAGCGCGAATCATGGACGCGGCCCAGACCATCGCCACGCGAACTGAGGGCGAACAACTGCTTCTTCACCTCGCCATTGCGCGAAGTCTGCGAGCGTTCATACACCTGTATTTTTTCGCCACTGGCCCGCACCCAATCCATCGGACCGTTCAGCGATTTCTCACTGCGCGCGCCAAACACGAGCTTCGCGGGTGCCATGCGAAGCTCGCGCTTGCCATCCCACTCCGCACCGGTCCACAACTCAACCGGGATGAAACGTTCGCCCGTTGCAGGGTTGTACGCCGCGGCCCACACATCCTCTGCCGCAGGGAGTGGCGCAGATGTGAACATGAGGCTTGCCAGCAAGCAAGGCAGCGCACATCTGGGTTTGTGCCATGTCGTTGCGATGCGATTGATGATCGATTGAAACGCAATCTGCACACAGCCGGGTTCAAACAGGGTGCAGTTCATTTCTTCTCCAGTTTTTGCACCACCACGACCTTGTGCCATACAAACCGGTTCCGTCGCTTACTCGCTTTCAATCCACTCCACATCCGCCCCTACGGTCCGCAGGTTTTCGACAAAGCCGGGGTGTGCGCGACGAATGGGTGTCGCGTTCATGATCTTCGATTTTCCCTCGATACTGGCCGCCACCATCAGCAGCGCTATCGCCACGCGGATAATGTAGGGGCTCTCGACTTGCGCCGGGCGCAGCGGGATGCCGCCAAAAGTAACGAGACGATGCGGGTCGGCGAGAAAAACATGTGCACCGAATTTCGACAGCTCGCTGGTCCAGCCCATGGCGCCGTCATACACCTTGTTCCAGAACATTGCGCTTCCCTCAGCCCTGACGCCCAAGGCCACGAAAATCGGCAGGAGATCGACCGGGAAATACGGCCAGGGAGCTGCCTCAACCTTGGTGAGGATATTCGGCGTGAAAGGCTGCAGCACTCTCAGGCCACGGTTCTGCCTGGCAGTGGTCCACCCGTCCTTGTGCTCGACGGTGATCCCGAACTTGGCAAACGTACGGTCGATCAGCGGGAATTGTTCCGGTGCGGAATTCTTGACTACGATCTCGCCCTGCGTGATCGCTCCGAGCGCCAGGAAAGTGGTGATCTCATGGAAGTCCTCGTCGAAACGGAACTCGCCACCACCAAAACTGCTGACGCCATGCACGCGCAAACGCGAGGTACCAACGCCCTCAATTGGCACGCCCAGCATGCTCATGAAGCGGCAAAATTCCTGCACGTGCGGCTCGCAGGCCGCATTGGTCAGGGTCGATACACCATTGGCGGAAGCGGCGCACAGCACGAAGTTTTCGGTTGTGGTGACAGAAGCGTAGTCCAGCCAGTGATTGACGGCTTTCAACTGACTCTCGGTACGCACGATCAGTGAGCCTGCCTCGCGCGCCACGCTTGCGCCAAAGTGCTGGAATACCTCGACGTGCGGATCAATTTCACGCACACCCAGCGTGCAGCCCTTCACGTCGTTTTCCAGTCGCGCCGTACCGAAGCGCGCCAGCAAAGGCGGCACCAGCATGATCGAAGAGCGCATCTCTTCAGGCAAGCGATCGACCTGCGGGTCGAAGCGCGTGCGGCTATGGTGCAGTTCGAGCACGCCCGTGGCGTAGTCCATATGCACATCGGAACCCAGCGCAGTGAAGATTTCGAGAATCCTGCGCACGTCCGTTATCTCCGGCACGCCGAGCAAACGCAAGGGCTTATCGGAAAGCAGGGTGGCACACAGGATTGGCAGCACCGCGTTCTTGTTGGCGGAGGGCTTGATCTGACCGCGCAAGGGGCGGCCACCGTGAACTATCAGATTCGACATACGCAAAGACCACAGGGCAATGGATTAACAACAAAACACCGCATGTTGCCAAGCGGCTACGAATCATGAGTCAAGATGATCTGCGCAGGAGCGCAAGCAAGCGCTTGCTCCACCTGTCAGACACGTGAGCTCGGTGTGTGCCTAGTGGGCCTCATCCCAGTTGGCACCCGCTCCAGCCTCAACCAGCAGGGGCACTTTCAGCTTCGCAACACCACTCATGATTGTCGGCAGCTCGACACGCACGCGTTCGAGTTCGTCGTCCGGTACTTCGAGTATGAGCTCGTCATGCACCTGCAAGAGTAGTTTGCTTTGCAGTTTCTCGCGTGGCAGCCAGTCATGGACGGCACGCATGGCGAGTTTGACGATGTCGGCTGCGGTGCCTTGCATCGGCGCGTTGATGGCAGCGCGCTCGGCACCCTGACGACGGCCGACGTTGCTTGATTTGATTTCAGGCAGGTAAAGGCGGCGGCCGAAGACGGTTTCGACGTAGCCGCGCTCGCGCGCCAGCGCGCGGGTTTCTTCCATGTAGCGCGCCACGCCGGGGTAGCGTGCAAAGTAGCGATCGATATAGAGCTGGGCGGCACTGCGTTCGACGCCGATCTGCTTGGCCAGACCATGTGCACTCATGCCGTAGATGAGACCGAAATTGATGGCCTTGGCATAGCGGCGCTGCTCGCTGGTGACCTCGGCGAGTTCCATGCCGAACACTTCTGCGGCCGTTGCACGGTGCACGTCCTCGCCTTTGGCGAAGGCACTGAGCAAGCCTTCATCGTCGGAAAGGTGCGCCATGATGCGCAGCTCGATCTGCGAGTAGTCGGCAGAAACGATATGGCATCCGCGTGGCGCAATGAACGCGGCGCGAATTCGGCGTCCCTCTTCGGTACGCACCGGGATGTTCTGCAGATTGGGCTCGGAGCTGGCGAGGCGACCGGTGACTGCGCCTGTCTGCGAGAAGCTCGTATGCACGCGTCCGGTTTTCGCATTGACCGAGCGCGGCAGCTTGTCGGTATAGGTGCTCTTGAGCTTGGAGAAGCTGCGATGTTCGAGAATGAGCTTGGGCAGCGGGTAATCCAGCGCCAGTTGCGCCAGCACTTCTTCGTCGGTGGAAGGCGCACCGGTCGGCGTTTTCTTGATGACAGGCAGCTTGTCACGCTCGAACAGCAGTTCCTGTATCTGCTTGGGACTACCGAGATTGAACGGCTGGCCGGCAACGACAAAAGCCTCGGCTTCGATTTCCATCATGCGGCGACCGAGCTCGCTGCTCTGCTGCGCCAGCAGAAAGGTGTCGATCAATACGCCGTTGCGCTCCATTGCCAGCAGCACTTCGAGCACCGGCATTTCGATCTCGCGATAGACACGTTGCAAGCCTTCCTCTGCCTCAAGACGCGGCGAAAGAATCTTGTGCACGCGCATCGTCACGTCGGCGTCTTCAGCTGCGTATTCGGCCGCGCGCATGACCTCGACTTCGCCGAAACCGATCTGCTTGGCACCCTTGCCGCACAGGTCTGTGTAGCTCAGCACCTTGAGGCCGAGATGGCGGTTGCACAGCGATTCCAGATCGTGACTCTTGTCGCTTTCGTACGCGGCCGATTCAAGCAAGGTGTCGTCCACGACGCCACGCAGGGTGATGCCCTGATTGGCGAGAACGTGCATGTCATACTTCAGATTCTGGCCTACCTTGGCGTGTGTGGCGGACTCCAGCCAGGGCTTGAGCTTTGCCAGTACTTCATCAAGCGGCAACTGGTCGGGGGAACCTGCGTAGCGATGACCGACAGGAATATAGGCGGCCTCGCCTTCCTCGACTGAGAACGACAGACCGACGAGTTGCGCCAGCATCGGGTCGAGGCTGTCGGTTTCGGTGTCGAACGCCGTGAGTGCTGCAGCGCTTATTCTCTCCAACCAGCGGTCAAACATCGCCCAATCAAGTACGCATTCGTAATTCTTGCGATGTTCGCCTTCTTCGGCCGCCACAATGACACCAAGCGTGGCCTCGGCCATGTCCGGCGCACCGGCCACCGCCAGCAGCGCTGCTTCGCTGGAGACGTCCGTTGTCGTGGCGACAGCGGCGGCGCCCTCCAGCTCGCGCAGCCAGCCACGGAACTCATAGCGGCGGAACTGTTCGATCAGCGCGGGCGTATCCTGCTCAACCCAGGTCAGCTCTTCCAGCGTCTGCTCCAGCGGCACATCTGTCGCGATGGTGACAAGGCGACGACCGAGCGGCAGGAAGTCCAGCGCCTTGCGCAGGTTCTCGCCGACAACGCCCTTTATGTTGGCGGCATTGGCGACGATGGCGTCCAGCGTGCCGTATTCTTGCAGCCATTTCACAGCCGTCTTCGGCCCGCACTTGTCGACGCCGGGAACGTTGTCCACGGTGTCGCCGATCAATGTGAGGTAGTCCACGATACGTTCCGGCGGCACGCCGAATTTGGCAAGCACGCCGGCTTCATCGAGCACCTCGTTGCTCATGGTGTTGATCAGGCGCACATTGGCATTGACCAGTTGCGCCATGTCCTTGTCGCCGGTCGATACGATGACTTCGTAACCCTGCCCGCCAGCGATGCGGGCCAGCGTGCCGATGACATCATCAGCCTCGACGCCGTCATGCATGATGAGCGGCCAGCCCATGGCCTTGACGCAGGCATGGATCGGCTCGATCTGCCGCACCAGGTCTTCGGGCATCGACGGGCGATGTGCCTTGTACTGCGGATACCAGTCATCGCGAAAGGTCTTGCCCTTGGCGTCGAAAACGCACGCGGCGTGCGTCGCCTTGTAGGTCGTGCGCAGCACGCGTAGCATGTTCAACACGCCACGCAATGCTCCTGTCGGCTCCGCCTGCGAATTGCGCAGATCGGGCAAGGCATGGAAAGCGCGATAAAGATAGGAAGAGCCGTCGACGAGTAGTAGCGTTGGCATGACAAATCAATGATTGGTGAGTGGAAGACTGCAAATGAGCCGCGGGTTTGCAAGAGCAGCGTGTAGGGCCTGCACACCAGTCCGACCTGATCCGATTTAACAATCAGTCCAGAAAAACATGAGCGCAAAAGACAAACTCCCGCCCTTCATCGCCCCTTCCGTTGAAGCCGAAACGCGTGTGGCCCGCGAAGCCTGGAGGATTCTCGGCATTATGTCAGAGTTCGTCGAGGCCTCTGAACGCCTGCAGGCCATCAAGCCAGCCGTAAGCATTTTCGGCTCGGCGCGCACGCCGGTCGATCACCCCTATTACGAATTGACCGAGAAAATAGCGCGCCTGTTGTCGGACTCGGGCTTCTCGGTAATCTCGGGCGGCGGCCCCGGCATCATGGAGGCGGCCAACAAGGGCGCTTTCCACGGCAAATCACCCTCGGTGGGGCTGAACATTCAGCTGCCCTTCGAACAGAGTGGCAATCCGTACCAGGACATCTCGCAGACCTTCCGCCACTTCTTCCCACGCAAGGTCATGTTCGTGCGCTTCGCTTCGGCCTATGTGGTGATGCCGGGCGGTTTCGGCACACTTGATGAGCTGTCGGAGGCACTGACCCTGATCCAGACCAACAAGGGTCGCAAGATTCCGGTGATCCTGGTCGGCAGCAAGTTCTGGCAAGGCCTGCTGGACTGGTTCAAGACCACGCTGGTGGATGAAAAGATGATTGGCGCGAAAGACCTGAACCTGATCCAGGTCATCGACGATCCGGAAGAAATCGTCGCGGCAATCTTCAAGCACTACGAGCAACGTGGCTTCGAGCTTCTGCCTGAAGAACACGAGGCCATGCTCAATCTCTGAGGCTGACGGCCTTGCGACAATCGATGCTCAAGGCGCTGTACTGCAGCGTGCTGTCGGCTGGCACGCTGCAGGCATGCACGACGGAATCCTGGTACGGAGGCGGGCAGGCCAGCGCCGAACAGGAATGCCGCAGGAAGCCAGGAGACGAGATGCAGCGCTGCCTGGAGCGCCTGAAGAAGCAGAGCTATCAGGACTACGAGAAAGAGCGCACCGGCGGTAAGTCTTTGCCTTAACGCATGTCTAGAACGTGCAACGAGAGGAGCGAGCGCGCAGCTGGCTAGGCGGCCCGCGCAGAGCAGTGCTCATGCACGGCGAGCGGGCCAACAACACCAGGTGCGCGCTCGCTCCTCTCGTTGCACGTTCTAGCGGCCTTGGGCGTTACCCCAGATGACCTTGTGCAGCTGCACCTGCATGCGCACAGCCAGTTTGTCGCGCAGCACCCATTCCGCCAGATCGGCCGGCCTCAACGAGCCCTGTACGGGGGAAAACAAGACCGGGCAACGCTCGACCAGACGGCGGGCCCGCAGCTGCTCACGTGCCCACAGATAGTCAGCCTCGTCGGCCAGCACCAGTTTGAGTTCGTCACGCGGCGTGAGGTGCGCGAGGTTGTTCCACAGGTTCTTGTCGACTTCGCCCGAGCCCGGCGCCTTGAGGTCCATGATCTTCGAAACACGTGCGTCCACCGCACTGATATCCAGCGCGCCACTGGTTTCGAGCGACACGCTGAAACCCGCCTCGCATAGGGCAGAGAGCAGTGCCAGACAAGGCTTCTGTGCAAGCGGCTCACCGCCGGTGACGCAGACATAAGGCGTACTGTGGCGTGCCACTTCAGCGAGGATTTCGTCGATGCTCTGGTAGGCACCACCATGGAAGGCGTATTCGGTATCACACCAAGTACAGCGCAAGGGGCAGCCGGTGAGGCGCACGAATACTGTGGGCAAACCGACGCGACTGGACTCGCCCTGCACGGAGAAAAAGATTTCGGTAATACGGATGCGTTCGGCACGCGTGGCTTCGCTGACGGGTGAAGCGGCCTCGGCTGGAACGGCAGCGGCTCCGCCTGCAGGAGCCGCGTTTGAAACAGCAGTCACTTACTTCTTGCCAAGGCGCTGCTTGGCCGTTTTCGCTGCATCACTTTTCGGATACTTGCTGACCAGGGTTTCAAGCGTCTTGCGCGCCAGTTTGGCGTCGCCGAGTTCTTGCTGGCTGTTGGACAGTCCGAGCATGGCGTCCGGTGCGAGTGCGTCGTCCGGCCAGTTGTTGACGACCTTGCCGTAATACTCACTGGCGGTTTCCACATCACGCGCCTGGAATAGCGCAGACGCCGCCCAGTAGTTCGCACCAGGCAGGAAGCTGCTCTTCGGCCAGTTCTTGATGAACTGACGGAACGCAACGGAAGCATCGACATACTTGCTTGCACGCAGCAGATTCACGGCGGCTTCATAATCGCGCGTTTCCTGGGCGGGATCAGCAGCAGGCATATCTGCGGGGCGCGGCGCAGTGGCGCCAGCCGCAACCTTCTGCGTCAGGTCAGTAACGCTGGTCTCGACCTTGCGCAAGCGCGTATCGAGATCGACATAGAAATCTTTCTGGCGCTTCTGCGACTGATCCAGATCGTTGGCCGTGACTTCAAGCTGACCGCGCAGTTTGGCAATCTCTGCGCGCAGGGCCTCAAGCTGGTTCATGAGCTGAAGTTGGGCGCGCGCGGCATCTTCAAGCTTTTCAATACGCGCATCCATATCAACGCGCACCTGTTCAAGCCGGCGACGCGCTTCGTCGTCATCGAATAAACCGGCACGCGCCGGCATCATCACGAACAATAGGCAGGCCGCCAGAAATGGCAGAAGGTTCTTCAAGACAATCTCCGGATTCAGCCGATGGCGATATGCCAAAGTGCTGCGGCCCTGGCGCCACCTGTGAGGTGCCACCAAGGCCGGTTACAGTTCTTCAAACACTCCTGCTCAACCCTGCCCATGCAGCATGGCGCAGGTGTTCAAAGACTGATCAATACTCACCCTTGTAAAGGATGTCAGCGCGACGATTTTCTGCCCATGCGGCTTCATCATGGCCAGGATTCTTCGGCTTTTCCTTGCCCAGACTGACCGCTTCGACCTGCTCATCCTTGACGCCGAGCACCTTCATTGCCGACTTCACGGCTTCAGCGCGCTTCTGGCCCAGAGCGAGGTTGTACTCGCTGGAGCCGCGCTCATCGGCGCTGCCCTGAATCAGGACCTTGCCGGTGGTGTTCTTCTTCAGGAATTTAGAGTGCGCTTCGACGGCCGGGAAATAATCCAGCTTCACTTCGTAGCTGTTGTAATCGAAATACACGTTACGCGTCGACAGCAGGCTCTTTGGATCCTTCAGTTCGGCGAACGGGTCTTTGGGCGCGGCCACTGCGGCGGCTGGCTTGGCAGGCGTCGGTGCTGGCGTGACCTTGGCATCCGGCACGGTCGCCGCAGGCGCAGCCGTCTTTGGTTGCGCCACGGGGGCGGATTCTTGAGTCGGCGTTGTGCTGCAGGCAGCCAGGGTGGCGGCCAGCAGGATGCTCATTGGCAATGCGATTTTCATGCTTACTCCCGTGGTTCAGGTTATTAGGTGATGGCTTGCTGCTCTCTTTTGCTGCACTCGTTTACTCTAACAAGTCAGCCCACTCCTCATACTGCAAGAGGTCCCCACGCAGGCTCACGAATATCTCCGTTCCCCTGCAGAGGTTTGTAGCGGATCTTGCCGTCAACTGAAACGGCTGACAGCACGCCCCTTCCTCCAACTTCGGTTGCATAGAGGATAAGACGACCGTTTGGTGCGAAAGTGGGCGATTCGTCCTTGCTGGTATCGGTCAGCGCCAGCGTTTGCTGGCTTGCCAGATCCTGTACCGTCAGCTGGAATCTTCCACTATTACGGCTAATGTAGGCCAAAGTTTTACCGTCTGGTGAGAGACGCGGCGAAACATTGTAGCTGCCTTCATAGGTCACACGCTGCGCATCGCCGCCGTCTACCGATACGCGATAGGTCTGCGGGCCGCCGCTTCGATCAGACGTGAAGTATATCCACTTGCCGTCCGGAGAGAAGCACGGCTCGGTATCGATACCATTGGATTGCATGAGCCGGCGCAAACCGCTGCCATCCAGATTCACGAGATATATCTGCGACAGGCCGTCTTTGGTGAGCACGATGGCCAGACGTCTGCCATCCGGCGACCAGGCAGGCGCGGAATTCGAACCCTTGAAATTGGCAACAACCTGGCGATTGCCCGTTGCGATGGTCTGGACATAGATGACGGGCTTTTTCAGCGCGAACGACACATATGCCAGGCGCTTGCCGTCCGGCGACCAGGCGGGCGAGATGATGGGCTCATCGTCAGTAAAGGCCGACACTGGATTGGCGCCGTCATACTCGGCAATCTGCAACATGTAGTTGCGGCCGACCTTTTGTACGTAAGTGATCTGCGTCGAGAACACGCCCGGCACGCCAAGCAGTTGCTCATAGACACGGTCAGCAATCCAGTGACCGGCGTTGCGCCCGAGTTCGAAACGGAAAGACAGCACCGCACTCTTCTGTTCGGCCTGCTTGACCACATCGTAAAGGCGAAAGGTGGCTTCAACGTTGCCGTCGGGGAGTCGCCGGACGCTGCCGGCGAGCAGTACGTCGGCACCTTTGCCACGCCACGCGGCCCAGTCCGGTCTGGCAATATCGGCCAACGGCTGGGTGCCAGCGTCGATCAGGCGGAACAGGCCGCTGCGCTCCAGGTCAGCGCGGACCACGTCGGAAATCGGCTTGGGCAGCACATTCTCGCCGCCGAACATGGCAATCGCCACGGGGATGCGCTCATTGCCCAGTCCGGAAATCTCGACCGTCAACTCTGCGTGTGCCAGCGCAGGCAGCAGCGTCAGGGCAGTGCCTGCCTGAAGAAAATGTCTGCGTTGCATGAGTGGAACGCGAGGATGCAGCGAGTGAATTTGTAGGGGTCTGCGTTGCATGGGGTCCAATTATATTGCCAGCATGAAGGTCTGCGCCGACTTAATCGCCGCGTGGCTTGAAAACGAAACGCAAATTACGATCAAATACTTCGGGTCGTGCTGGTAGCGGCAAAGGTGTCGCGTTCCCTATCGCACGCTGGATGGCTTCATCCAGTGCCCTGTTGCCGCTACTGCGGTCAAGCCGAACTGATGCGACAGTGCCATCCGGCAACAGTTCAATAAGGAACACGGCCTCGGGGTCCCCCGACACTGCCGGCATGTTCAACTTGCCCCGAACTTTTTGCCTGATCGCGGATATCCATTCGTTTAGGGCCTTCTCATTGACCTTGCCGGTCGCCGCGTCACGGTCTGCCTTGTTGCGCGCGTTGACTTGCTCCTGATCTTTGCGCCGCAGTCGATCCAGGTCCATGTTCATCAAGTCGCGCTGACGCTGCGCCTCGCGCTCACGCGGATCAAGCTGCGGCGGCGCCGGCTCGGGCGGCTTGGTTTTTTCCACCGGTTTCGGCGGCTCAACGGGTGGCTTCTCTTTCGGTAGCGGCTTTTCGACAGGCTTGGGC
>Ga0075366_10001435_pt1 | contig 11892 bp, 12 predicted proteins | sample EndMethybrTD3031_FD_72351 | JGI IMG/M metagenome (GOLD analysis project Ga0075366, IMG submission 72351) | Populus endosphere microbial communities from Tennessee, USA - Endosphere MetaG P. TD hybrid TD303-1 | ecosystem: Host-associated > Plants > Roots > Endosphere | place: USA: Tennessee... | reverse complement strand
GGTTCGGGTGAGTCATGGGGGTTTCTCGATGGGACCGGCGATTTTATTCGGCGCGGGCCATGCAGCCTAAAATCGCCGGTCGCTCACGCTTTTCCATCCTCCATGCCGCTGCCCCTGCCGAGCCCCGACCGCAAGCTGCGCTTCGCCCTGGTCGGTTGCGGGCGCATCGCGACCAACCACTTCGCAGCGCTGCACCAGCATGCCGAGCGCGCCGAGTGGGTCGGCGTCTGCGATAACCAGCCGGCTGCGCTGGCCGCGGCAGTCCAGGCCACCGGTGCCCCCGGGTTCGCGTCGCTCGACGAGCTGCTGGCGGGCTGCAATGCCGACGCCGTTGTGCTTGCCACGCCGAGCGGGTTGCACCCGCGCCAGGCCGCGAAGGTGGCGCTGTCGGGTCGCCACGTCGTCAGCGAGAAACCGATGGCGACCAAGTGGGACGAAGGCGTGGCGATGGTGCGTGCCTGCCGCGACGCCGGCGTCAAGCTCTTCGTCGTCAAGCAGAACCGGCTGAACGCGACGCTGCAGCTCGTCAAGCGAGCCGTCGACCTGGGGCGCTTCGGGCGCCTCGCGATGGTCAACGTCAACGTGTTCTGGACCCGCCCGCAGAGCTACTACGACGCTGCCCCCTGGCGCGGCCGCTGGGACATGGACGGCGGTGCCTTCATGAACCAGGCGAGCCACTACGTCGACATGGTCGACTGGCTGGTCGGGCCGGTCGACAACGTACACGCCTATACGGCCACGCTGGCGCGCAACATCGAGGCGGAAGACACCGGCGTGATGAGCCTGCGCCTGCGCAACGGCGCCTTGGCGTCGATCAACGTGACGATGCTCACCCACAACAAGAACTTCGAGGGCAGCATTACCTTGCTCGGCGAACGCGGCACGGTGCGGGTCGGAGGCGTGGCGGTCAACAAGATCGAGCACTGGGAGTTCGATGCGCCGCACGAAGACGATGCAACGGTTGCCGACGCGAGCTACGGCGTCGAAAGCGTCTACGGCCACGGCCACCCCCTCTACTACGACAACGTGATCAGGACGCTGCGCGGCGAGGCGAATGCCGCCGTCGACGGCTACGAGGGCCTGCGTTCGCTCGAGGTGCTGATCGCGGCATACCGCTCGGCGCGCGACGGCGTGCGCGTCGGCCTGCCGCTGGTGTTCTGATGGCGCCGCAGGTCCACCCCAGCGCGATCGTCGACGCAGGTGCGCAGATCGGCGACGGCACGCGCGTCTGGCACTTCGTGCACGTCAGCGGCGGCGCGCGCATCGGTTCGAACTGCTCGCTCGGGCAGGGCGTCTACGTCGGCAACGACGTCGCGATCGGCGACAACGTGAAGATCCAGAACAACGTCTCGGTCTACGACGCGGTGACGCTCGAAGACGATGTGTTCTGCGGCCCGAGCATGGTGTTCACGAACGTGCTGAACCCGCGCTCGGCCGTCGTGCGCAAGCACGAGTACCGGCGCACCCTGGTGCGGCGCGGCGCGACGCTGGGTGCGAACTGCACCATCGTCTGCGGCACGACGATCGGCCGGTACGCGTTCGTCGGCGCTGGCGCGGTCGTCACCCATGACGTGCCCGACTTCGCACTCGTCGCCGGCGTGCCGGCGCGCCGGATCGGCTGGATGAGCCGGCACGGCGAGCGGCTCGCGCTGCCGCTCGCCGGCGACGGCGAGGCGGCGTGCCCCGCTACCGGCGAGGCCTACGTGCTGCGTGGCGGCGCCTGCCGGCTGCGCGATGAGGATGATGCATGAGCACGAAGCTCGAGTTCGTCGACCTGAAGTCGCAATACGCGGCGCTGAAGGAGCGCATCGCCGAGCGCATGCAGCGCGTGCTCGACCACGGCCAGTACATCATGGGTCCGGAGGTCGCCGAGCTCGAACAGCGGCTCGCCGCGTACACCGGCGCGAAGCACTGCATCACGGTGGCGAGCGGCACCGAGGCGCTGCTGATCGCGCTGATGGCGCTCGACCTCAAACCCGGCGACGAGGTGATCACGACCCCGTTCACGTTCGCCGCGACCGCCGAGATGATCGTGCTGCTTGGCGGCGTGCCGGTGTTCGTCGACATCGAGCCCGACACCTGCAACATCGACGCGTCGCTGATCGAGGCGGCGGTCACGCCGCGAACGCGCGCGATCATGCCGGTCAGTCTCTACGGCCAGTGCGCCGACATGGAGGCGATCAATGCGGTCGCGGCGCGGCACGGCCTCGCGGTCGTCGAGGACGCGGCGCAGAGCTTCGGCGCGAGCTACCGTGGCCGCAAGAGCTGCAACCTGAGCACCTTCGGCTGCACCAGCTTCTTTCCAAGCAAGCCGCTCGGCTGCTACGGCGACGGCGGAGCGGTCTTCACGAACGACGATGCCCTCGCGCAGGCGTGCCGCGAGATCCGCGTGCACGGGCAGAGCGCGCGCTACACGCACACGCGGGTCGGCGTCGGTGGGCGCATGGACACCTTGCAGTGCGCGATCGTGCTGGCCAAGCTCGAGCGTTTCGAGTGGGAGCTGCAGCGCCGGCAGGCCCTCGGCGCGCGCTACCAGGCGCTGCTGGACGGCGCCGCGCTCGAGCTGCTGCGTGTCCGCCCCGACCGGGACTGCGTGTGGGCCCAGTTCACCGTCGCCGTCGAGCGGCGCGACGCCGTGCAGCAGGCGCTGCGCGACGCAGCTGTCCCGACCGCCGTGCACTACCCGCGCCCCTTGCACCAGCAGCCGGCCTACGCGACCGATGCGTTCGGCCCGCTGCCGAACGCCGTCCGTGCGGCGGGCCGCGTGCTGAGCCTGCCGATGAGCGCCGACCTCGGCGAGGCCGACCAGGACCGGATCGTCCACGCACTGCGGCGAGCCGTGGGCAGCGCGTGAGTCCGGGCGCCGCGCCTTGGCCGGTGCTGCCGGCCACGCCGTTGGTCAGCGTCGTGATTCCCGCGTACAACCACGTGCGCTACATCGGCGAATGCGTCGACAGCGTGCTGTCGCAGGATCATCCGGCGATCGAGGTGATCGTCGTCGACGACGGCTCGACCGACGGCACGCTCGAGCGCCTGCAAGGCTACGGAACGCGCATCACGCTCCTGACCCAGCAGGGCGGCCGCCAGGCGCGCGCCCGCAACCTGGCGCTCGGCGTGGCGCGCGGCGAGCTGATCGCATTCCTCGATTCCGACGATCGCTACCGCCCCGGCCGCATCCGCGAGGCGGTGCAGGCGTTTCAAGCCGATCCATCGGCGGCGCTGGTCTGGAGCGACTACCGCCGGGTCGACGCCGAGGGTCAGGTCCTCGAGGTCTGCCGTTGGCAGCCCCGCGAGCGCGAGTTCACCCGCGAGCTCATTTCGGGCAACCCGATCTGCAACGCGACGGCGACGGTGCGTCGCCCCGTGCTCGACGAGATCGGCGGGTTCGACGAACGGGTGCCGCGTGTCTGCGACGGCGCGGCCTGGTACCAGATCGCCGCGCGCGGCCACCGGTTCGTGCACCTGCCGCTGCCGCTGCTCGACTACCGGGCGCACGGCGGGAATGACAGCCTGCGCTTTGCGTTGATGACGCACGATCGGGACATCGCGTTGATCGAAGGACTGCGTGCATACCAGTGTTCCGGCGTGTTTGCGGGGGCAGCCGATCTGCGCTGGGCACGGGGGGCGATGAGCCGACAGTTCGCCTTCAAGGCGGCCGCGTACGCACAGCGCGAGCTGGCGCGACACGCTCCGCGCCGCCTGGGCCAGGCGGCCGCCGGTGCCATCATGGAGTGCGTGTACGGCGCACTCGGCTCCGACGCGGGGCTGCGTGCCCTCGGCTTGCTGCAGGGGTTCATGCAACGCGTGGCACGACAGGGTCCGGCACCTGAAGCGGGGGCCGGCCGATGACAGGGGCGGCGTGGCTCGTGACGGGGGCAAGTGGCTTCATCGGCTCGGCGGTGTTGGCGTCGCTGCGCGCCAGCGGGCAGCGAGTGCTCGTCGCCGGGCGACGCGCGCCGTCGGCGGGCGATTCGCCCGCGATGCGCTGGATCGGGCTCGATCTCGCCGGTCCGTCGCTCGAGTTGCCCGGCGGCATCGACACGGTGCTTCACCTCGCCGGCGAGAAGCGAGTCGAGTCCCGCATGGACGAGATCAACCACCTCGGCGCAGCGCGCCTTGCCGACGCGGCTGCGCGTGCGGGTGTGAAGCGCTTCGTCCATCTGAGCAGCGTCGGCGTGTACGGGGCGCCCAAGCACGCGGGCGTGGTCGACGAGGCGCGTCCGCATCGACCGGTCAACGCCTACGAGCGCAGCAAGGAGGCCGGCGAGCGCGCGGTTCGCGAGCGCTGCGCCGCGAGCGCGATGGCCTGCGTTGTCCTGCAGCCGAGCAATGTGATCGGCTGGTCGCCGCAGGCTCGGCCCCTGCTCGGCCTGATGCGTATCGTTGGGAGGGGGTGGTTCCGCTACTTTGGGTCCACCGAGGCCTGGGTCAACTATGTCGGCGTCGACGATGTGGCGAGCGCATTGGTCGCCGTGGCGAGCGCCGAGGTGGCGAGCGCCGCCTACATCGTCAACACACCCGTTCCCTTGCAGCAGATGGTCGGGTGGATCGCCGACGAACTGGGCGTGCCGCCGCCGCGTGCGCGCTGGCCGTACGCGATCGGCGCAACTCTGGCGGCTGCGGGCGCGCTCGGCCGTTCGGTGCTGGGCCGAGAGCTGCCGTTCTCGCCGGAGCGTCTGCGTGAGCTGACCAACACGACGCGTTTCGACGGTTCGGCCGTTTCCCGCGCCTTGGGCTTTGCCTACCCGCACGGCATCGAGACCACGCTGCGCAGGTTGGCGCGCGGCTACCGGACCGAGGGCTGGCTGTGATCGCCAGCGTCGTCGCGTGAAGATTCTGTACGTCAGTGATGCGGCGAGCGTGCACACCCGGCGCTGGGCGGAGGCATTTCGCGACATGGGTGCGCAGGTTCACGTGGCGAGCCTGCGGCCGGCGCGGATCGATGGGGTGACGGTGCATGTGATGCCGACCTTCGGCCTCGGCAAGCTCGGCTATCTGTTGTGCCTGCCCGCGCTGCGCTCCCTCGCGAAGCGGCTGCGGCCGGACGTTGTGCATGCCCAGTATGTGACCAGCTATGGCTTCCTGGCCGCGGCTGCGGGACTGACGCCGTTGGTCGTCACCGCTTGGGGCACCGACGTGCTGATCAGCCCACGCCACTCGCGCGTGGCACGCCGGCTCGCGGGGCGCGCCCTGCGCAGCGCCGACCGGGTGACGACAGTGGCCGAACACATGAACGCCGCTGTGATTGCGCTGGGTGCGGCGCCCGAGAAGGTGCTGGCCCTTCCGTTCGGCGTCGACACCGAGTTGTTTCGTCCGCCGGAGATCGCGCGCGCCGAGCCGCCTCCGCTGCGTGTGATTTCGACCCGCAACTTTGCGCCTGTCTACAGCGTGGCGACCGTGATCGATGCGATCGGCCGCGCGCGCGCGGCCGGGCATGCGATGCATCTGGACCTCGTCGGCGACGGGCCCCTGCGGGGCGAGCTCGAGGCACAAGTGCGCGAGGCGGGGCTTGAGACCGTCGTGCAGTTCCATGGTCACGTCGATGCGCACGCGTTGGTGCAGCTGCTCGGCCGTGCGCACGTGTTCGTCAGTCCAGCCCTGTCGGACGGCAACAACGTGTCGCTGAACGAAGCCATGGCCTGCGGCTGCTATCCGATCGCAACCGACATCCCGGCCAACTCGCAATGGCTGCGCGACTCGAACTCCGGTGCGCTGTTTGCGCCCGGCGACGCCGCGGGCCTGGCGGCCTGTCTCGAAGCGGCGGCCGGCAACCCCGGCGGCCGCGCTGCCGCCGTGCGCGAGAATCGCGCCATCGTCGAGCAGCGCGCCGACTGGCGCGTCGGGGTTCGTCGGATGCAGGCCCTCTACGAGGACCTGATGCGCGAGCGGGGCTCGCCGGCTGCAAAGGAGTTGCAATGACCGACGCACTGCTGATCTATGGCGCCGGCGCGCACGCGCGCAAGGTTTGCCACGCCTGGGTGCTGGCGGGCGGACGGGTCGAAGCCTTTGTAGACGACGATCCGGCCGCTGCAAGCCCGGTGCCCGGCGTCGAGCTGCGCCCCGCCAGCTCGCTTGCCGAGTTGCGCTCCGGCGTGGCGCTGTTCGTCGCGATCGGGCGCGCCGACGTGCGGCGCCGGTTGACCGATCTTCACGGCGGGCGCGGGTGGCAGCTGCGGACGGTTGTGCATCCGCGCGCGTGCATCGCGCCCGATGCGCGACTCGATGACGGCGTATTCGTCGCTGCCGGAGCAGTCGTCGAGAGTGCTGCGCACATCGGGCGCGGGGCGATCGTCGACATCGGCGCGCTGGTCGATCACGATGCGCGAGTCCCGGCTTTCGCGCACTTGCGCGCTGGAGTGGTCTGCCCCGCGGGTTCCCAGTGGAATGAGTAGCTCTGCGCGCGGCATGGCGTACCCCATGCACGAGGCACAGGGCGCGCTCGCACGAGCCGATCTGCGGAAAACCGCAGGGATAGACTTCCCAGCATGAATCTCATCACGATAGTCGGTGCCAGGCCTCAGTTCATCAAGGCCGCGGCGGTCAGTGCCGCGATCGCGGCGGTCGGCAGTGTCAGCGAGCGGCTGCTGCACACCGGCCAGCACTTCGACGACAACATGTCCGATGTGTTCTTTCGCGAACTTGGCATCCCGCTGCCCACATGGAATCTCGGGCTGGGCGGAGGTACACATGGTGCGATGACGGGTGCCCAACTGGCGGGCATCGAGCGGGTGCTGATCGACGAGCGACCCGATGCTGTCTTGCTCTATGGCGACACCAACTCGACCCTGGCCGGCGCATTGGCCGCGGCCAAGCTGCACATTCCGGTTGCGCATGTCGAGGCCGGTCTGCGGTCGTTCAATCGGCGCATGCCGGAAGAGATCAATCGCGTGTTGACCGATCACGTCTCGCATTGGCTTTTCGCGCCTACCGAGTCGGCCGTGCTCAATCTGCGGCACGAGGGAATCGCCGGTGCGCAGGTCGATCAGGTCGGTGACGTGATGTACGACGCGGCGCTGTACTTCTCGGCGATCGCGCGCGCTCGCGATCAGCGCCACCCAGCCTTTGCCGACGTGGCGACGCGCCCGTTCGTGCTTGCTACCGTGCATCGTGCCGAGAACACCGACGACCCGAAGCGCCTGCGCACCATTGTCGAGGCGCTGACCGCACTGTCGAGGGAGATCGACGTGGTGTGGCCGCTGCACCCGCGCACGCGCAAGGCGTTTGCCCAGATTGGCGCAAGCGCGGAGCCGAGCGCGTCGATGCACTACGTGGAACCTCTCGGCTACCTCGACATGCTCGAGATGGAGCACAGGGCGGCAATGGTGGTCACCGATTCGGGCGGCGTGCAGAAGGAGACCTTCTTCTTCGGCAAGCCATGCGTCACGTTGCGTGACGAGACCGAATGGGTCGAGCTCGTGGCGACCGGTTGGAATCGCCTCGCGCCGCCTACGTCGGCAGGCGTGCTGACGGCCGCATTTGGGGCCGCCCTGGGGACCGTCGGTCAGCCGGTTCGCCCCTATGGCGACGGCGATGCGGCGCCGCGGATCGCGCGCGCGCTGGCCGGAGCTGCGGATTGAGAATCCTGCTGGTCAATCACTACGCGGGCTCGGTGACGCACGGCATGGAGTACCGGCCGTACTACCTGGCGCGCGAGTGGCTCCGGCTCGGCCATGCCGTGCAAGTGATCGCCGCGTCACAGTCGCACGTGCGCACCGTGCAGCCTGCGGTGAGCGGGGCCGCTGTTCGCGAGCAACTCGACGGCGTCGACTATCTCTGGCTTCGGACCCCGGCCTACCGAGGCAACGGTGTCGGGCGGGTGATCAACATGGCGACGTTCTGCGCCCGTCTCGCCTGGCATGCCCGCCGAGTGGCTCATGAGTTCCGCCCTGACGTGGTCGTGGCGTCGAGCACCTATCCGATGGACATCTGGCCCGCATACCGCATCGCGCGGGCGGCCGGTGCGAAGCTCGTTCACGAGATCCACGACCTGTGGCCGCTGTCGCCGATAGAGCTGGGCGGCATGTCGGTGCGCCACCCGTTCATCCGTTTGTGCCAGGCCGCCGAAAACTTTGCGTGCCGACGCTCCGATGCTGTCGTCTCCATGCTTCCTCGCGTCGATGGGCATCTGCGCCAACACGGGCTGGATCTGCGCAAGCTGCACATCGTGCCGAACGGCGTGCTGACCGACGAGTGGGATGCGCCAGGCGACCCGCTGACGGGAGAATTGGCTGCACATATCGAGAATGCGCACGCCAGAGGCCGCCTCGTGCTGGGCTATGCCGGAGCCCATGGCCTGGCGAACGCGCTCGACTCGCTGCTCGACGCGGCGGCGTTGCTGAAGGATGAGCCGTTCGAGTTCGTGCTGGTGGGCGACGGCGCCGAGCGTGAGCGCTTGCGCCAGCGTGTCGAGCACGAAGGTCTGCACAACGTTCGCTTGTTCGGGTCGATACCGAAGCGCCAGGTCCCGGCGCTGCTGGCTCGGATCGATGTGGCCTACATCGGACTGCAGCGCGTGCCGATCTTCCGCTTCGGCATTGCGCCGAACAAGATGATGGACTACATGATGGCAGGCTGCGCTGTGCTCAGTGCGATCGAGGCTGGCAATGATCCGGTTGGTGAATCGGGTTGCGGCTTGACTGTTCAGGCCGAGTCTCCTTCTGCCATCGCCGATGGCCTGCGCAGGCTCGCGGCTTTGTCGGCAGACGCGCGACGAGCGATGGGCCTGCGCGGTCGAGAGCACGTGCTGCGGCATCACACATGGCCGGTGCTCGCGCAACGATTCGTCGAGGCAGTGTCGTGACGAACCAGACGCCGGAAGTCGACGCCGTGCGAGAGCGCTACGCGCGGCGCGTTGTTGCCGATGCGGACCGGCGATACCGCATGCTGAATCCATCGGTTTGGCAGTCCGTCCACGAACGCCAGCGTGCAACACTGCGCTTGCTTGCGAAGCTGGCCCTGCCCGACCCGTCGCACCTCAAATTGCTCGATGTGGGATGCGGTTCAGGCGGGAACCTGCTCGAGTTTCTGCGGTTCGGGTTCGACGCCGGCAACCTGACGGGCATCGAGTTGCTTGATGAGCGCTACCAGGCGGCGCGGCGGGCACTGCCCGAGGCGCTCGACCTGATCCACGGTGACGCGAGCGGCGTGGCGCTGCCGGAGGAGGGGTACGACGTCGTGTTTCAGTCGACGGTGTTTTCATCCTTGCTCGACGATGTCTTTCAGCATCGACTGGCCGACACGATGTGGCGTTGGGTCCGACCCGGCGGCGGTGTGCTTTGGTATGACTTCGCAGTCGACAACCCCCGCAATCCGGATGTGCGCGGCGTACCGCTGACGCGTGTTCGGGCGCTGTTCCCGCGCGGACAGTTGCGCGCTCAGCGAGTGACGCTCGCCCCGCCGATCGCGCGCAGCGTCAGCCGCATCCATCCGTCGCTCTACACTGCATTCAACCTGTTGCCCGCGCTTCGCACCCATGTGCTGGCGTGGATCGCAAAACCGCCGACGCCATGACCACAACCCCCCCTTTTCTGCCGTTCGCGCTGCCAGAGATCGGCGAAGAAGAGATTGCCGAGGTCGTCGACACGCTGCGCTCGGGCTGGGTCACGACCGGGCCGAAGACCAAGCGCTTCGAGGAAGACTTCGTCGAGTTCCTCGGCGATGCGACGCTGCAGGCGCTCGCGGTCAACTCGGCGACGGCCGGCCTGCATCTTGCGCTGGAAGCGCTGGGCATCGGGCCGGGCGACGAGGTGATCACGACGACCCACACCTTCACCGCGACGGCCGAGGTGGCGCGCTACCTCGGCGCCGACGTGGTGCTGGTCGACATCGACCCGGACACGCTGTGCATCGACCCGACGCTCGTGGAGGCGGCGATCACGCCCCGCACGAAGGCGATCCTGCCGGTCCACTATGCCGGGCTCGCCGCCGACATGCCCGCGCTGCTGGCGATCGCGAAGCGGCATGGGCTGAAGGTGGTCGAGGATGCCGCGCATGCGCTGCCGACCACCTGCGGCGGGCGCCTGATCGGCACGCTCGAATCCGACGTCACCGTGTTCAGCTTCTACGCTAACAAGACGATCACGACCGGCGAGGGCGGCATGGTCGTGACGCGCGATCCGGCGCTTGCGCAGCGCATGCGCACGATGCGGCTGCACGGCATGAGCCGCGATGCGTTCGACCGCTTCACGGCGAAGGTGCCGAGCTGGTACTACGAGATCGTCGCGCCGGGGTTCAAGTACAACCTGACCGACATTGCGGCGGCGCTGGGGATTCATCAGCTCAAGCGTGCGCGGGAGTTCCAGCGGCGACGCGAGCAGCTCGCCGCGCTGTACGACGAAGGGCTCGCTGCACTACCCGTGATCACGCCGCCGTGGCCGAAGGGCGGCGACAGCCACGCATGGCATCTGTATGTGTTGCAGCTCACCGATGCGGCGCCGCTCGAACGCGACCCGCTGATCGAGCGCCTGTTTGCGGCAGGCATCGGGTGCAGCGTGCACTACATTCCGCTGCACCTGCAGCCGTACTGGCGTGATCGGTATGCACTGCGGCCCGAGCAGTTCCCGAACAGCGACCGTGCCTACCGGCGCATGCTGAGCCTGCCGCTGTACACGCGGATGAGCGACGCCGACGTGCGGCGTGTCGTCGATGCGGTGCGCGCGGCGTTGTTGGCGTGACATGGCGGCCGCTTCAACGCATGGGCAAGCGACTCCTCGATCTGGTGGCTGCCGGCCTCGGCCTGGTGCTGTTGAGCCCGCTGCTTTTCGGGATCGCACTGTGGATTCGTTTCGATTCGCCCGGGCCGGCGCTGTATCGGCAGGAGCGCGTCGGCCGGTTCGGCAGGCTGTTCCGGATTCACAAGTTCCGCACGATGAGCCAAGGTGGTCCGAACAACACGATGCAGATCACGGTGGGCGCCGATCCACGCATCACGCGTGCCGGAAGCGTGCTGCGCCGGCTCAAGCTCGACGAGCTGCCGCAGCTGTGGGATGTGCTCGTCGGCGACATGAGCCTGGTGGGTCCCCGGCCCGAGGTGCCGAAGTACGTGGCGCTCTATCCCGACGCACTGCGCGACAAGGTGCTCAGCGTTCGCCCCGGCATGACCGATCGTGCCTCGATCGAGTATCGCGAGGAGAACGAGTTGCTCGCGCACGCCGCGGACCCCGAACGAACCTACATCGACGTCGTGATGCCGGCCAAGCTGCGTTATGCCGCGGAATACGTCGACCGGCGTTCGATGTGGGCCGACCTCCGCCTGATCGGCGCGACTGTTCAGACCCTCTGGCTCAGGCGATCCGCGGTCGATTCGACCAGTCGCGCCCCGCGGTGAAGCGATGAACGCACTGCCGACTGTCTGGCACCACCTCGACCGCGCCCTGGCGCGTGTGCGGCCGCATCGCCAACCGCTGTCGCTGGTGGTTGACGGCATCGTGATCGCGCTCGCCTGGAACGCGACCTATCTGTTCCGGCTCGGCTTCGAACGCTGGCTGCATGCGCGTCCTGCCTACGACGGCTGGGTGCTGGCTGGCGTCGTCGTGACCTACCTTGCCGTGTTCGTTGTGGGCGGCATCCCCCGGGGCATGTGGCGCTTCTCGGGGTTCGGCGAGGTGAAGCGGCTGACGGTTGCCTGCATGATCAGCGGCGCGCTGTGCGCCGTGGTCGTGCTGATGGCGCAACTGGTGCAGGTGCCGCGTGCGGTGCTTGCCCTGCATCCGTTCATCGCGCTGATCGGGCTGTGCATGGTCCGCGTCGCGTACCGCATGCTCTACGAGCACGCCCGCTCGCGGATCACTGGAAGCGATGCCGACGTGCGGCGTGCGATCGTGATCGGCGCGGGCGAGGCGGCCAAGCGACTGCTTGCGACCATCCATCAGCAGGGCTGGATCGTGCTCGGGC
>Ga0075366_10001434_pt1 | contig 11893 bp, 28 predicted proteins | sample EndMethybrTD3031_FD_72351 | JGI IMG/M metagenome (GOLD analysis project Ga0075366, IMG submission 72351) | Populus endosphere microbial communities from Tennessee, USA - Endosphere MetaG P. TD hybrid TD303-1 | ecosystem: Host-associated > Plants > Roots > Endosphere | place: USA: Tennessee... | reverse complement strand
TTCAACAAGCGCAGCGTCAAAGTTTGCGTAACCCTTTATGTTTTCCACGTTAAGACGCAGAAAGTCGAAGCTGATGCGCCCACCGCTATTGGCAATTATCTCTGTCTTATTAACTGTCGCCAGTGAGTGAAGGTTACGGCGATTAATCTCCTCAACGATTTCCGCATAGCATGATTCCTTAATGGACTTCATGTACTCACGGAAACAGATGAGCTTCCATCCGTGATAGATGACGTTATTGAGCAGGATGGTTATGAATGTTCGCGTTTTGGCGGAACCTCGCCCGCCATGAGCTACTTTGAATCTGGCTGGCTGCAGGTATTCCTCAAACGCTTCAGGAATGCTGCATTGCTCTGTCATTGCGTCTCACTTTTCACTACGTTATAAACTGGAGCCTTTGGTGTCATGGAGCCATCATCAGAAGAATGGTTGACGTCCTGCTTGTCTCTCCAGCGCTCTTTCTGTCTGTTCTTCAGCCAGAAAATCGCTGCCGTGGTATCAGCTGGCGCATGGCGCTCAACATCTGCCACCTCGATTTCTTCTTTGTCTCTATCGACCTTTATTTTGAACGCCTGCTGCTCAACATAGTTGTAGCCAGTTGCCTTTTGGTACAAGCTTCTTACTACTCGCTCATCGGCAATTTCCTTGGCGGCTTTTATGGAGTTGCAAAACTCTTCATGCTCAAGCTTCCAGCGATAGATAGTTGAGCGATGCACATCAAAGAAATCAGCAAGCTCATCATCTGTAGCGCCCAGCAAACAAAGCTTTTCCGCCTGCGCTGCATACTCAGGCTTGTACTGAGTAGGCTTGCCGCTGTTCCCTTCGGCATATTTGTTATCTTTGGGCGCTGCCATAAATCACCTTAAGCCTTAGTGAATGCTTGTGCGTACTCTACTGTGCGACCCGGACCCATCTGAATGACAACCATGTCACCCAATGGCAGGAAGCCTGCAGCAATCTTCGCGTTGCATTTGATTGTGAAATCCGCACGGTCCTGACTTACCACGATGTCGTAATCAGTTGCAGTCGTACCACCTGCAGCTACCACCTGGAAGTATTCGGTCTTACTGACTGTTGCATGAACGCCTTTAAGGCTTCCTTGCGGGAAACGTGATGCAGCGATATGCGCTTTGACTACCGGCACGAGGTTAGCGACAGAGCCGGCCGTTGCTGTCTGGATAGATGTAATTGCCATGATTGTTCCTTTAGCTGATAGAGACTTCGGCTGAGTCGCCGTCATTTGAAGCGGTTCTAATCCACGCGATAGTAGGCGGAGTTATCGTTGCCCAGTTATCGTCGTTATCGGTCAGCATGTGACCCTGCCAGAAGCCATTTCCCGGATTGGTTGTTGCATCCGCTAAGCGCACGGCTCCAGAAAGCACCTGAACTGTTTTAGTCTGCGTTCCGTCAGTAACCTGAATCCATGCAGAGCCAACCGTTAGCATCGATGTGTTAATCGCCATGGTTAACTCCTTTACGTTAATGGCTGCATGAATACTTCAGAGATGGTTGCTGTGGTTCCTGTTGTTCTGCGTACTGCGCAGTAATGACCTGCTGGAACAAGCCAGGTTAATTGGCCTCTGTCACCTGAGCCCATACCAACCGATACAGCTATGCCAGTTAGTGACGACCTGAATGAAGCAACTCTCTTGGCTGTTGCGGTATTGCCAGAGGCAACATCTGCCGATACAGGACCAACCCATAGCTCGACGACATCAGCCAGCGTTGCGGCTAGTGTTATTGAGTAGGCAACATCAATCATCACAGAGAGGAAGTGTGGCTTCGTTGTGTCAGTAGCTCTGAATGAGGTGCCTAGAGTTACTGCGGTGGTGATTCCTGCACCTGGCGACAATCCAACACCTTGCGCACCAGTTGCCCCTACGGGGATCCCAAGGTTAAGTGTCTGGTTTGGTGCTGTACCGGTGATTGTCGCTGTGGCCGAACTACCAGCGGGCAATGTTGTTACTGTGCCGATGGTTAATGTGTTTGCTGGGCCAGGCGATCCGGTGCTCCCAATCGGAATTCCAAGGTTCAATACCTGATTCGGGGATGTACCGCTTATCGTTGCAGTTGCCGATGAACCTGCAGGAAGTGTCGTAACTGTTCCTATCGTAAGAGTGTTTGATGCTCCGGGCTGTCCAGCGATGATTATCGCCCTTCCCTTTATGATCATGTCCAGCCCCTTACGGTCTATGCGAACAGGTCTAATACTTCCTTAGCTTCACGGATTGCCTTCTCAGTCTTAGCAAGAGCTGTTGTTTCATTGGCTGTCTTGGCATATGCATCTTTGAACAGCTCAAAGTTCAACTCGCTACCGGAGATAAACTCAATGGCCTTTTCGGTAGCTGCCGAGTCATTCATCACCAGTCGGTAGACTTCGAGCTTCAGTTTCTGTGCATCTGTCATTTGGGTAATGTCTGCCATTGTTGGCTCCGTTGGTTGCTATCCCGCAGTGGGGATGAACGAAAGAATCAGGATGATTGTTGAGGCTGCCAGCGTTATGACAGAGGCTAATGCAAACGCGCAATGCACGAAGGTGATTAATCTGTCTTTGGCTGAGTGCTTTGGTAGATGATGGTTAAGAACGTCATCGCGTATGAGTGACATTCCGTAGAGCAGTGTTATTTCACGCTCTCGTTTCCTCATTGGCTACCTCAGGCATTGCGTTCTCACGTATTCCTGCAATCCGGTTAATTGCTTGGTGATTGTTTCGATTCGCTGTCTGAGGGTGAAATAATCCCGTTCAGCGGAGTCAGTAAGTCGGGGGCCGGAAGCATCATCCATGCCGGAGGTTCCGGTGGTGTTACCTTTGCAGGTTGCGTTGAGCTGCAACCGACGCTTGCCAGTAGCAACATCGCGCTCAAGCTGATTGATAGTTTCCTGAGCATCGGCAAGTTCCTGTGTATATTTTGCGTCCAGAGTGGCAACGTCGCGCTGACGGGTCTGCATATCGGTAATGGTTGCTTTTGCCAGTGCAGTTTCGTTAACCGCCGTGTCTCGTTGCTTCTTGTAGTCGATGGCGTTGTCACGGTAGTGATTAACGGCCCAACCAAGCGATACGATGATGCAGGCAATTACGGCAATGATGATTGCGGTTAGTCTGCTCATGATAAGAACAGCGTTCTTTCACGCCGCCTCCGCGGGAGAAGGATATCGGGGTCATTACCGGCCTTCTTCCAGAGCAGGAATGCATCAGCGGCTGCCTGATAGTTTTTCAGGTTGAGCTGACGAAGCACTGTTGAACCTGCGAATGCTGTCTTGCCGATATTGAATATCAGGCTGCACAAAGCATCGTACTGGTTTTGATTAAGCGGAACGCGAACAAGGCTGCTAATTGCATCTTCCACCCATTGCAGATCACCTTTCAGAAGCTCAGATGATTTATCTGCTGTTATGGTCATGCCAAGTGCAACTGGCTTGCCGTCAACCTTCCCGGCATGACCAACACCGATTGTTGGTATGCCGCGACTGTCGAGATAGGCTTTTAGATTCTCGCCTTCTTCACGCTTAAGTTTGGTGATTCCGTTACTGCTGATTTGCATCATCGACTCCGGCTTTTTTAGCAGCGAAGCGTTTGATTAGCGCACCGATCGAGTCAGTACCGATGTAACCGATGAACACACTTGCGATATAGGCAAGGTTGCTACTCAGTCCGGCGAAGTCGAGAAGGTCTCTCACGAACCAGGCTATAATGGCGCACATCGTTGCGTCGATTACCGTCTTAGTAAACGCACCGCCATTATATCTTCCGCGAAGGTACGCCATTGCAAACGCTAGGATGGCTCCGATGCCTTGCTCCTTCACCGCCATGAGAGCGGATAACAGGTCATGTTTTTCTGGCATCTTCATGTCTTACCTCACAGTAGTGAGGATTTGTTCAAAATTAAGAATCTAGGTAATTGTCTGCTGAACAAATCCGATCTATGGTCATGGCGTCTGATCAGACGATATGGGCCTCGGTCTTTGTTCGTGAGCGCATTCACGGGCAAGATGACAGGAGGCTGTTAGCGCAGTCTCTTGTCGCCCATTTTCACGAAGCCCGCCATTGAGCGGGTTTTCTTTTTTGCAAAGCGCATACACCGTAGCCACAGCGGATAAGGTGAGGGTATTGTCTGTCTGGTATTTGGTGGGATGCGCTTTCAGAAAGGTCGTGCTTAAAACGCAAAAAGCCCCAGGTTATTAACCCCGGGGCCGTTGAATGACTGCACTACTCCATCATTGGTTTCAGATTAAACAAATATCGCCACTTTGTAAAGTGTGATTTTCTAGATAATTCCTATTTCGTAGAAAATAATTACTAGCGAGTGACTTTGCTCAACATCTGATTTGCATATTCCTCCTGCTTAATACATTCACTGACCAGGCTTTCGAAGAAGTCCTTGTATGACCTTCGCCATGTGGTTTCTGGCACATCAATCACCGTAGCGCAGATGTATTGCCGTACTGCATCGGGCAGCAGGCGAGCATAACCTCGCCCATTGCAGCGACCGCACGTTTTATAGGCAGGAACGCCGCCCTGTAGAATAGTTTTCTCTTTGTCGACCACCAATCCCTTCCCGTTGCACTGGCATGCGTTGGTCAGCACGCCTTTCCCTTTGCATTTATGACATAGCACCTTTACCGTTTCCTTGCGCTCAGTCAGGTACGGCTGCCCGATGCTTTTCATCGTCATGACTTCAGCATCGACAAACTTCTTACCGGCGCAGCAATCACAGGTTCGCGTACTGGCAGCGCTGCGGGAATAGTCAGCAAATGCGAATGTTGCGAGCACTTGCATTACCTTTGGCTTAATATCATTTTCGAGCTTACGTAAGGCGGCAACCTTATCGCAGTGCTCAAGTGCATATTGGGTCAGCAGTTCAATAGTTTTCTCACGGTCATTGCTGCTGATTTCCATCTTCCCCAAAAACGCGCTGTAACCCAACGTGGCTCGACTTTGCGTCATACCCATGGCTGCCATCACATCAGTACCAGTTAACGTCTCTGAGGATGTTGCACGCGGCGTATCGTTTATCTGTGTAGACTTCGCGAAGTGAAACTTTACTGCGTTTTCCAGGTTCATGCTGCATCACCTCCTGTTGGTTTATTCGTTCCAATCCGATTACGCACTTCCCGCAGCTGCTCACGCACATATTCAAGACTGCGCTCAAGCTCATGCTCTTTTCCAATCAGCACCTGCTCGTTATGCATATCGCGCTGACGCTGCCATTTGACTTGCTGGATGTTAGTTACTGAGCACATACGGGTTCTCCTACTAAGCTGTCTAACTGGCGACGCATCATCTTCAGCGCTCCATCAGGGAACGGTTGACGGGCTAAACCTGCGAAGATGGCGCGGATTTTCTTGTCGCGGATGCGCTTTAGTAACTCGGTTACTGTTGCGCGGATGGTGGCGTTAATCTTGCGGTCTTCGAGTTGTGCGAAGCGTACGGATAACTCCACTGTGACCAAAGCATCCAGATACTCTTCGCAGACCTCTCTGCTTATGTCTGTCATGCTGCCTCCTGCATAATCTGCTCATGGTTCAGATACTGACCCCAGCAACTGACAAGCAAGCTGGCTTTCACTACGGCTTTCTCTTCGTTGCACCAACGGCAGAACCAGTTAACAGCGCCTTCCATTTCTTGCTTAACCTTGTCGGCGTTATCGAAATGCAGGGGATAGACGACATCATCGAAAATTACTGCTGTGGTCATTGGGTATTGGATTTTGCTCATGCTGCCTCACTTCTGCTTTCACGCATCGCTCTGGTTTTCTGTCTGTAATGCCTCGCCAGTTCCTGCAAGCCTTCACGCGTCCATTTCTTGCGATCGTGCGGGCCCATTAACCTGTCGTAAGCTTCTTGCCCTATTTTTTCGATTAGCTTTGGACGGTATGCGCCTATATTTCCTGACAGATATGAATTGCAATATTCGCATTGAGCATGGCAGTTGGTTTCGTCGTATCTGGTTTCTGGAGATGCGCCAACCGTCCTGAAATGACCTGCATTCATTTTCGCTCCAGTAAGCCTTCCGCAGCTGATGCAAGGGTTGCCTGCATCTCTTGTGCGGATGTATTCGTTAAATGCTTGCTGAGTGAGTTTGTGGAAGTAGCTAAGGGGTTGTAGTGATAGCTTTCGAATCTTTAACTTGTCTTTCTGCTGCTGATATTCTCGTCGTCGTTTCTTGTCTGCTGCTTTCTCTGCTTTTTCTCTCTCCTTGCTTCGTCGCTCTATTGCTAATTCAGTTCCGTGTTCCGGACTACACCACCACTGATTTGAGAATGCCGGGTGGAACCATTCATTGCAGACTTTGCATTTTCGTCGAGGGGCTTTAGCCATTTGTCAGTTCCTTCTGTCGCTCATCTTCGTGAGAGAAGTCTTCTCCGTCGATAGGCATTAAATTGCACGGCCTAAATACACCATAACCAAACTCCTCCTTTTTCGATGTATAAACATCCCCAGTACAAATCCATGCTTGGGAGTCGCCGCTGTGTTGCCATATTTTCTCAGATACAGGTGATTTGTATATTTCACCCTGTGAGACCACAAATAAAAGTTGAACGCATTTGCCATTTAATTCCGCTTGATTTTTCAAGCCGAAAACTAGAGCCATTCTTCCAGCACGTAAATCACTCATCGTCTTCCTCCTTCACTTTAGGGTTGTAGTAAAGAACCGATAAGCACTCTTCGCACATATGCACTTCATCGGACTGGAGTTGCTTATTGCATCCCGGGCACAACGTTCGACGTATGCTCTGCTGCTCGTACTCTTGAGGCCATGGGGTAAGCATCAGTGAAACCTCGCTGTTTGTTCTGCTGGCTCAATGGAAATGACCGGGTCTTTGTCGCCTAACTGCCAGATAATTCCCTGCTCTTCTTCGCCCTCAGTAATTACCTCCACATAAGCCATCAGGTAATTCATCATGATGTTTATGCCGTCGACTCCTTCGCTTTCTGCATCTTCCATGAGGTCAGAGAAACGCTCGATATAGTCTTCTTCTGCGCTCATAGCTATTTCCTCGCACGGTCACGCAGCCAGCGGATATCCCACAAGTGCGCGGTGTAGTTGAAGGTTGTTACGTCTGATTCGTTAGGTACTGGCTTGGGTTTTTTCCTGGAGCGTTTGGTGGGGATGAATATCAGGTTGTCCATTGCTATTTGGGTTATGCTTCGTCGCTGTTTTCCCATATAACCTCAGAAGAAGTTGTAGAGCTGATTCAAGACGTTCTGGTCTTTAGTCTTGCCAAACACATGCTTGATAGCTGCGTTAATCATGGCGCTGTAGCAACGTTCGAATTCATCAGCCTCCATGCTGCCGTATGACAGGCTTTTAGCCTCAGCCCTAACCTCACCGCGAATGTTCGTCACCATGTCGTAGAAGCCAGCCAGTATCGTCAGGTCTTTTCTGAACCTGTTAAACTGAGTGGTTTCGTCTGCATGCTCAAGCCCTGCTCTATCAGCAGCCCAGTGCTGAAAGCAGAAGTTGAAGAACGCGAACATTTTTCGATGGAAGGCAGGATTACGGGTTAACTTGAATTCGGCTGTGTACATCTCGCCGTTTTGAAACTTGGTAAGGCGGGGTAGGTCATGTTCAAACGCCGGAGCGAATACTCCCCCTGCGGTCTTGATCATCTCGATTTGCATTGGCGTCTCTCATGCTCAGAAGGACGTAGCCAGGAAGATATGAACCGACATCAGCAACGTGAATAACTTCACGCTCGCATGCGTCGCCCGTGTATTCACCATTCCATTCGTAAAGCGTCAGAATATCGCCGACCTGATAGTTGCGGTCGTTCTTGCGAAGCTCTGCCAGCTTCACGCCGTCGAGTACAGGAATGAAATGCTCAGGAAGAATTTTCAGTTCATGCCTCATACTCACTCCTTCACTTTGATTCCAGCGGCGCGGATGGATTTCTCTACAGCATCTGACCACATAGCCCTATCTCCACAGTCATGCGGAGAAAACCATTCTGGCAACTCAATCTCGATAACTGCGCGAGATGCGGTCCATGCCGTTGACCATCCCTGCCAGCGCGACCGCAAGTCTGGATGCGATTTATAATCTCCTTCACCTCGCCAGTATTCTAAGTAGTCATGTCGATATCCGAATTCTTCCATTAACCACGATTCGAAAGCCTTTCTTGATTCGTCCATATTCCTCTCCATCACCACTCGTTTTTAAGTAAGCGCCATGCCGCCTTCCCGCGTGGGAATATCTTGTCGATATTCTTCATCATGTTCTTTGCCATGACTTTGCGGTAGTCATTACGATAAGGCTTGTTGCGGATAACCTTTGCCATCTTGTAGTGACGCCTGAATCGCTCTTTTGTCCATTCGTCGTAAAGAACGCCAATCGTTGTCATCATTCCTCTCCATCAGCGTGCTTGGGTGTTAGTCGAGTGAATCCATCATTCTGCGTAGTGCGGGTCTCACAGCATCCTGAATGTCTCGCCTGGTATATTCGGGGAATAGCTTTTGAAGCTGCACCCATACGCCATTGGCGTTCCTTTCCATTCGGCAAATTCGCACCAATGCCATTTGCATTTCGGCGGTCGTGTTTTCGTCAATTTCCATATCTAAGCCCTCACCTCTCTTAATGCCTTGTTGATAAATGCAGTCAGGGGGTTAGCTGCACCAAAGTTAAACACTGGCTTCTTGCTGTATACCCATGCGTTCTTGTGGCACCAGTCACGATGAAGCTCACCGTTTTCATGAAGGTTCTTGAGCATCTTCGTAACGAGGCGCTTGTCGATTCCAGTTGCGGTAGATATCTCAACTGCCATTCCGGTTTCGTGCTCGTCAAGATAGCGCAGAACAGCTTCTGTTCGCTCATGATGGAGTGCAGCAAGCCGGTAGTGCTTAACGCTGTTACTGATGCGATCAACCTCAATCAGTCCGTCTGCGATAAGGTCACGCAGTAGCAGGTTGATATGTGATTTCTGGCATTTGAGGAGTTTTGCGAATTGTGGTGCTGAGGTGGGAATGTTTATTTCAAGGTGGTTGAGTATTTTGTCTCGTGTGTTCATACATCGGCTCCTGAGTATCGCCGGCCTTTCTGTTGAGGTGGGCCAGCTACTGCGCATTTCGCTCTGGCCTCGGCCTGGTCGCATCCAACAAAGTGACCATTTCGGAATCCCTGATACACAGTTCCCAGAGAGCCAAAGCGGTTTTTCGTCACGATGATTTCTGCGTATGGTGCGGCTGGGCTGTTTTCGTCATACACAGCCTCGCGATACAGCATGATGATTGAGTCTGCATCCTGTTCGATACTGCCTGAGTCGCGCAGGTCTGCGTTGGTTGGTCGTTTGTTGGGGCGCTTCTCGACTTCTCGGGACAACTGGCTGAGTGATACGACAGGGGTTTTAAGCTCCTTCGCCATGGCCTTCAGGCTTCCGGAGATGTGAGCAATAGCCAGGTCGTTTCGTTCTGCTTTTGGCTTCTGAATGAGGCCGAGATAGTCAGCCATGATGAGCGACAGGTGCGGATTTTCCTGCTTCAGGCGTTCTGCGATTGACCTGATTTCCTCAACCGAAAGTCGACATGCATCGACTACCCATACGTCTAGACCTGCAAGGCGCTTCATCCCTTCTGCAACCCTGCCCCATGCTTCGTCGTTCATGCGAGTTGGGTTTCTCAGCGAGCTAACCGACATCATCCCGGCTCCGGCAATGCTTCGCTCAGCAATCTGCAGCGCACTCATCTCCATCGAGAAAATCAGCACTCCGCGTTTCTGCTCTGAGTTAGGCAACGTCCGGCTTGCGACGCTTTCTGCCAGTTTGAGCGAGAACTCCGTTTTGCCCATTCCAGGGCGTGCTGCAACGATGATCAGGTCTTCGGCGTTAATCCCACCAAGGATTGCATCAAGCTCGTCGATACCGGTCTTGAGGTTGTCTGACTCTTCACCGTTACGCAGGCGCTTATCAAGCGTTTCCGTGTAGTCGGTGATGATGTCGCCAAGGTGAACGGGTTTGATTTCGTCTCGCGGCTTCCTGATGGCTGACAGACGCTTCACAAGCTCGTCCATAGCCTGACCTGACGTGTCGATAGTTCCGTTCTCGATAGGGTCACGCATTTCGCTGATAAGCTGCAGTACCAGGCGTCGATGATAGTTATCGGAAACCATGCTGGCGTAGCCTTTCAGGTTTGCAGCGCTTGGACATGAGCGAGAAGTCATCATCACTGCAGTTGCGTACTCGTCGCCGCATTCCTCTGCGACCATCAGAGCGTCAATAAGGTTGCGGTTACGTGCTTGCTTGCAGATCACCTCAAAGGCTTTCCGGTAGAGCGGGATGGAGAATGCTTCCGGTTCAAGCGTAGCCAGAACGTCGCCAGCTGCAGGCGTTAACCCTCCCAGGAGAAGTCCGCCGATAACACTGGCCTCGATATCCTGTCTCATAGCGTTCCCTCACGAATTGCGGTTAATACTTTCGGTTGCAGCAGGTAATCAAACGTTGCCACCCAGCCACGGTCGTTATCACCGAAATGGAATGGCCTTGCAGCGTTCATGAACGCTTTCACGTATGCCCGGTAGCCGTCGATGTTTTTGGTAGCGAGAGAGTTAATCAGCTTCTTGAGTTTGCGCTGACGCTCTGCGTTGGCCTCTACAGCGTGAGGTAATCTGTCACCCACGATTTCGTTGTATGCTTCGAGATACTCGTTGTAGTTGATGCGAACGATCTTTCGCTTTTCAGGTTTAGAGCCCTCAGCACATCCCCCTTTAGGGGGTAAGGGGGTATTTGTATTTATTGTCTTTTGAATATTGTCTTTTGTGTTTAGCTGAGTTGGCTTATACCCGTTAGCTGAGTTGGCTAATGTTTTATTAGCCGTCTTAGCTAATGTTAAGCTGTCTTGGCTAATCCACTCTGAGACCACCTTGTTAACGCCAATTCTCACGCCGTCTGCAATGAGAAACCTACGCTCAATCAGCTGACGTTTTGCGGCGCAGATATGCGTGTGGTGAATGCCGGTCATTGCTGCTATCTGCGTGTTTGTGAGCCTGTCCATTGGCTTATTGAATCCGTATGTCTTGCGCATGATAGCGAGCATTACCTTCAACTGCCGGGCGGTTAAATCAGCCATCAGTAAGCTGTCTGTAAGCTCGTTAGCAACGCGCATGAAGCCATCTTCGGTATCTGCCACGCGATGCTCCACAACCTCAAGGTGAGGCTTTATAGGTGTTACGGTTGCGAGATTACTCATGACCTTTCTCCTTCTGCATCAGCTTCACTTTCTCCAACTCAGCCCGAAATCGACCAGGCTGCTTGAAGCTGGACAGGAAGCGATCACGTAGTATGTTTTTGTGCATTTTGTCCTGGTAAGGACTGAGTGGTTTTGTCATAATTACTCCTGTTACTTGGCGTAACACAGTGTGTTTAGAAGTCGATAGTTAGTTGCTCAGAGCGTCCGGCCACCACCGGGCGCTTTTTGCTTTCTGGCATCACAGCTGCAATAGCCTGTCTTGCCACTTCACGAATCAGGCTTGTCTCCCAGACTTTCTCCAGAAGAACGAACGTCACCGCCATATCGTGGATGTTTAATCGACTCACTTTTGAATCAGCCCATCCCGCCATCTTTGCGAAATTCGTCTGACCCATTGAAACGAGTCGGGCACGAAGTTCTGTTTCCACTTCGCGTACCTTTTTGCTGTGATTTGCTAGTTCCATTTCTTAATATATTCCTTAGTTAATAAGTAAATACGCATCTTCTGATGCGTTGGTTTATCCCCGCATTTCGGCGGGAATGAGTCCAGAGCTGTTAAAGAGCGGTACTGCTTATGCTGCTTTACTGCTTGTCACTTTCCGTACTGGAGGAAAGGCGATTGCTTCTTTGGTTACAGGCTTAGGGAATCGGAAGTTCAAGGATGCGTTTGCAATGTCACTTGCCTTCTGTGCGGATGCTCCGCGATATCCATAAG
>Ga0075366_10001433_pt1 | contig 11897 bp, 13 predicted proteins | sample EndMethybrTD3031_FD_72351 | JGI IMG/M metagenome (GOLD analysis project Ga0075366, IMG submission 72351) | Populus endosphere microbial communities from Tennessee, USA - Endosphere MetaG P. TD hybrid TD303-1 | ecosystem: Host-associated > Plants > Roots > Endosphere | place: USA: Tennessee... | reverse complement strand
CGGGTTTCGAGGCGCACCACGTGCGGCTGGCGCAGCTGCAGCTCGGCGGCGTCCTCGATCGTCACGATGCGCTCGCCCGCATCGATGTAGCCCGACAGGATGTTCAGCAGCGTGGTCTTGCCGCTGCCGGTGCCGCCGGAGATCAGGATGTTCAGCTCGGCGTTGGCCAGCGCCTGCAGCACCTGGGCCATCTCGACCGTCAATGTCTTCGACGCCACCAGGTTGTCCATCGTCAGCGGCACCACCGAGAAGCGCCGGATCGACATCACCGGCCCGTCGAGCGCCAGCGGCGGGATGATCACGTTGACGCGCGAGCCGTCGGGCAGCCGGGCATCGGCCATCGGACTCGATTCGTCGACGCGGCGTCCGACGCGCGAGACGATCTTGTCGATGATCTTCATCAGATGGTCGTCATCGGCGAAGGTGACGTCGCTCAGGCTCAGCTGGCCGCGGCGCTCGACATAGACCTGGCGCGAGCCGTTGACCAGGATGTCCGACACCGTCGGGTCGGCGAGCAGCGGCTCCAGTGGCCCGAAGCCCAGCATCTCGTGCTGGATGTCGCGCACCAGGTTGCGCCGCTCCTGGCCGTTGACGACGACGTTCTCCTCCACCAGCAGGCGCTCGATCATCAAGTTGAGCTCGTCGCGCAGGCGATCGGGCGACATGCCCTCCATCGCCTCGAGATCCAGGCGCTGCAGCAGCAGCTGGTGCACGCGGCCCTTCAACTGCTGGTAGGCGAGCGATGCCGGCGCGTTGGCGGGCGCTTGGCGTGCCTCCAGGCGCGGCGCCTCGTTGGCGGGCTCGTTGGCCAGCCGTTCACGGAGCTTCATCATGATGGTCTTGCTGGTGTTCATGCGCCGAACAAACTGGACAGCCAGCGGCTTTCGCGGCGGCCGTCGTCGAGAGGAGGTGATACCGCCTTGGCGAGGTCGCGCAGCGCGCGCACCACCGGGCTCTTGGCGGCCAGCTTGGCGAGCGGCACGCCCTGGTTGATCGAGGCCGCCACCGCATCGAAGTGGTTCGGCACGGTGGTTGGGTTCTTGATGCCCAGGCCTTTCTCCAGCGCCTCGAGCGTGATGTCGCCGCCCTTGTGATGGCGGTTGACGATCCAGTGCACGCGATCCTCGGGAACGTCGAGCGAGCGGAACAGACCGGCCAGGCGCTTGGCGTCGCGCAGCTGCGGCAAGGTCAGCTGCAGCACCGGGAAGATCAGCGTGGCCAGGTCGAGTGCCTGCAGGCTCACCGCGTCGATCGAGCGGCCGACGTCGAGCACGACGAAGTCGAACATCTGGCGCGCCTGCTTGACGATGGCGGCCACCTGTGCGGCCTTGACCTCCAGCGCGTGCGACAGCTCGTGCGGCGCCGCCAGCACCGACAGCGTCGGGGTCACGGTGACCATCGCGGAGCGCAACAGCTCGGCGTCGAGCCGCTCGAGGTTGCGCGCCACTTCGGCGATGTCGCTGGTGGCGCCCTGGTCGGCCAGCATCAACAGCACGTCGCCGAACTGCAGGTCGAGGTCGATCAGTCCCACCGTGCGGCCGTCACGTGTCGACAGCGTGTGCGCCAGGTTGGCGGCGATGAAGCTGGAGCCGCTGCCGCCCTTGCAGGCCATCACGACGTACACCTCGCCGAGCTGCGCCGGCGCGGTCGGCTGGCGTTTGCGCGTGACGCGCTGCAGTGCCGCGCGCAGCGCAGGCGGGCTGAGCGGCGGCGGCAGCACCTCGCGCACGCCGGCCTGCATCGCTTTCATCAGGAAGGCCGGCGATTGCTCGCTCGAGATGACGATGGTTTCGACGTCGGGGTTGGCGTGGGTGATGCGGCCGATGGCCTCCAATCCCTGCGCGTCGACGGCATCGATGATCAGCAGCCCGGGCCGGTTGCCGTTGATCACGCCGGCCAGGCCATGCACCGGCGCGGTCGCGGCGATCACCTCGAGGTCGGGGTCAGTGGCGCGGACCAGCTGGGCGATGTGCTCGGCGTTCTCGCTGTGCGGCGACGCGATCTTGACTTTCATGTCGTCGGGTCTCGGTGGGCGCTACTGGCAGGTGGGGTTGGCCGTGCCGGAAAGCGTGCTTTGCATGCTTTCACGGGGCAGCGTGGTGCTGAACGGCGGCATCGCCACCGACAGCGGCACGAACGGGATGAAGGTGGTGAACGTGGTCGGCGCGATGCTCACGGTGGCGTAGAGACAATCGGCCACGCTGCAGCCAGCGGGTGTGTAGCTGACGCTGATGTTGCTGGCGCTCAGCAGCGGCAAGCGGTCGATCATGCGTTGCTTGATGTTCGCGTCGTTCGGGTCGCAGACGACTGCCATGCGCGCGCCCAGCCGCGTCATCTCGACCGCGGTGACCCAGTACCAGTTGAGGCGGCCGAACTCCAGCGTGCCGATCAGCAGCGTGCACAGCACCGAGGCCACCAGCGCAAACTCGACGGCGATGGCACCACGGCACTTGCGGTGCGCGCGGGCTGCGGTGTGTGACGGCGTGGCACTCATATCTTCTTGGACATCGTCGAGCGCACCGCGCCGAACGTGAAGCTCGGCGCCGCGAACGGCACAGCCGACGTGAAAGTGAAGCCGGTGACCGTCACCGACACCAGGTTCACGATGCCGGCATTGGCGGTGCCGGCGGTGCCGTAGGGTTGCAGCTTGTGGTTGGCGCAGCGCGCGTCGACGCCGTCGAGCGTCTCGTCGCAGGCGTACACCTGCGCCAGCGTGAGGCCGGGCAGCAGCGCCGTGCCACTGCAGCTAGAGCCGCTCATCGCCGGCGTGCCGGTGATCGCCAGGCAGCGCGCTGCATCGATGTTGCCTGGCGCGTTCGACAGGTAGCGCGACGCGTCGCGCACCGCCTTGGCCACGCTGTTGTACTGCTGCATCGCGCGCGCCATGTCGGTGGTGCCGAAGGCGAGCACCGAGATCGGCAGGAACAGCAGCGCGAGCTCGACCGCCGCGGCGCCAGCCTGCAGCGTGGATGCGGTGCGACGTGTGCGGCGCATCGTCATTGCACCAGCGTGGGCACCAGCGGCCCGGTGGCGGACGGCCCGCCGCTGGGGATGCCCATCGTCGCGCACGGACTGCCCGCGGCGCTCGCGTTGCCGCGGTACTCGAGGAACACGTCGGCGTTGGCGCCGTTGGCCATCGGGTTGAGCAGCAGGAAGCAGCCCCAGCCGGTGATGGTCACCGCGCTCGATGCACCGACGCAGGCGTTGAGCAGCGGCATCGCCACCAGCCGGCGGTTGCCGCCGTGCGTCAGGTGGTCGGCCGCGCTGGTGGTGTTGCCGGTGACCTGCGCGTTGCCCTGGCTGACGATGCTGGAGTTGTAGTTCGAGGTGCCGCCGGTGCCCTGGAACGGCGTGCCGCTGGCCTGGCGCGTGCGGAAGTCGGCATACGCCGACGTGCCCACCGTGATCGCACCGGCACCGCTGGTGGGGTAGGCATAGCCGGTGTGGTCGGGCGGCGCGCTCACGTAGGTGTAGCCGCCGGCGCCGTTGGCGTAGACGCCGAAGCGCGAGTTGTAGGCGTCTTTCGCGCCTTGCTTGACGCCTTCCTCGGCGACGTTGGAGCTGGTCGTGCTGACGCCGCAGGTGCTGCCTGTGCCCACCAGGCGCGCGCTGACCTCGTTGGTGCCGCCGGCGGGATAGTCGAAGTCGACCCACTGGAACGTGCCCTTGATCGCACCGGCCGGGTAGGGACCGCCCTTCAGCGTGCCGACGAGGCCGCTGCCGCCATTGGCGTTGGCGTTGCCGCCACCGGTGGCGTTGGCCGCCAGCCAATCGCCCGCCGCGTACGAGCCGCCGCCGGCGCGCGGGCACACGCCCATCGGCACGCTGGGACACACGCCGTTGGTGCCGCTGGGTGCGAGCGTGGCGACCGCACTGGCCGTCACCGTGCTGGCAGGCACGCCCAGCAGCGCCATGAACCACGGCAGCAGACCGGACGACGTGGCCGCGCAGCGCGCGAACTTCGAGTTCACCGCCGCACCACCGGCGGCCGACAGGTAGCCGCTGTCGAAGCTGGTGCTGAAGGTCACGTCGCTGGCCGCGATCGTGACGTTGTTGAGCTGGAAGTCGCGCTTGTTCAGCCCGGACACGTAGGTGCCCGCCGCAGTGGCGCGTTGCAGATATGCGCTTGGGCAGGTGCCGACCGCGGGGTCGCACACCAGCTCGGCGGCCGCGGCCAAGGCACAGGCATCGGCCGCCGATTGCAGCTCGGTCTTGTTGACGTAGAGCCGCCCCGAGTCGATCGCGATGCCGGCCATCGCGATCAGCGCCACCGACGACACCGCAACGACAACGGCCACCGCGCCGCGGCTGCGCCGGCGGCTGGGTCGATCGATGCGGATGCCAGAGCGCATGACCGCTACTTGTTGTCGATCACCAGGGCGGGCTGTTTGACCTCCTTGACGGCGTAGTCGTACGAGGTGGCGTACTTGGTCTGCGCACCGGCGGTCGCCTTGCTGTCGATCACCGGCGGTGCGACGTTGCGCGCGCTGGCCTGCGGATCGATCACCTGGCCCGAGCGCACCTGGCGCACGGAGTCGCCAAAGCGGGCATCCCAGCCGGGCGCGGGCGCCGTGCAGGCCGACAGCGCGACGCTGGCCAGAACAAAGAGGGCGGACTTCATCATGACGACTCCTTCTTTCACTTGACCTGGAAGCCGCCGGCCGCCGACGCGGCTGGTGCGGGGGCGGGTGCCGCAGGCGCCGTCGCTTCAGGCGTCTCGCGCGGCGCTTCGATGCGGCCGTGCAGGATCAGGTCCTTGCGGCTGGGCTCGCGGTAGTTGTCTGTGGGCAGCGTGTACTGCGCCGGCAGCGGCTTGACCAGTCGCGGCGTGACGACGAACACCAGCTCCGACTTGTCCGACTGGAACTCGGTGCTGCGGAACAGTGCACCGATCACCGGCAGCTCGCCGAGCAGCGGGAACGCCTTGACGCTGGCGGTGGAGTTGTTCTTGATCAGTCCACCGACAGCGAAGCTCTGGCCATCGATCAGCTGCACGGTGGTCGATGCCTTGCGCGATGTGAACGACGGCAGCACGGCCAGCCCGCTGACGCCCGGCGCCGAGATGCCGACACCGGTCTGGTTGAGCTCCGACACCTCGGTCACCAGCTCGAGGTTGATGCGCCCGCCGTCGAGCACGGTGGGCCGGAAGCGCACCGACACGCCGAACTCCTTCTCCTCCAGCGTGAGGACGGTGCCTCCGCCGACCGCGGTGGCCTGCGCCACCGGGATGAAGATCTTGCCGCCGGCGTTGAAGCGGCCTTCCTGGCCGCTGATGGCCATCACGTTGGGCTCGGCCAGCACCTTGACCATGCCGTCGTTCTTCTGCATGTTCAGCGTGCCGGTGGTGACGCCACGGCCGGGCACCGGGCCGTAGGTGGTCGTGAAGACGACGTTGCCGTTGGCGTCGACGGTGCGCGTCACGTTGCCGCCAACGAAGGAGCCGTTCGTCACGCCGTTGCCGACGGAGCCGGCGATATTGCCGCCGACCACCGCGTCGACCGAGCTCAACGGCACGCCGTTGTTGGTGCCCGAGATCTGACCGAGCGAGCCGATGCCGCCGCCGAAGATGCCAGACAGGAAGCGCACCATCGAGCCGTCGCCCGGCACATAGGCGCGTGCGAAGTTGATGCCGAACTGGTCGAGCAGCGACTTCGACACCTCGGCCACCTTGACCTCGAGCATCACCTGCTGCGGCGAGCCGGTGGACAGCATGTTGACGATGCGCGGGTTGGCGCCGGCGACGCTGGCATTGGTGCCGTGGCGCACGTAGGCGTTGGCCAGGTCCATGACGCGGATCACCGAGCCCGAGTCGTTCACCATGCCGGTCAGCACGATCGAGTCGTACGCGGCCGACACGCGGATGTTCTTCTCTTCGGGCAGCAACTGGCCGATCACCGTCTGCAGTGCGGTGGTGTCGAGGCCGACGACGACGTCGAAGGCCATGCAGCCGCCGTCCTGGTCGAGCAGCACCACGTTGGTCGAGCCGATGCCCTTGCCGAGCACGTAAACCTCGGTCGGACTCAGCAGCAGGATGTCGAGTTCGGCCACGCCGGGGCGCCGCTCGGGACCGATCGCGGCGGCGTTCGGCTTCTCGGCCTTGTCGTTGGGTTCCTTCGGCGCCGCGGCGCGCGAGTTCTCCGGGTTGCCGAGCAGCACGCGGCGGATCGGCGTGGTGGGCTTGAGCACGGTGGACTTGCCGACGCTCACCTGCACCACCGGCGCGATGTCGACGCGCCCGCACGGCGCGGTGGGAAACACCGGCGCGGTAGCGCGCGCCAGCGTGGTCGGCGGCGCGTTGCGCGTGGTGGTCTGCGCGAACGGCGCGCCGACCATCGCGGCGCTCAGTGCGCCGGCCACGGCGCTGCGGCGCCAACGGGCGGCTCGGTCGATGGAACTGCGCATGTGGACTCCCTGTGGATCGTGTCGAGTCGGTCGAGCGGCTCGTTTCAGAAGCATTCGTTGGTGCGCGTCGTGCTGCGGATCACTTCGACGCACACCGCCGGCTTGATCGGCGCGGCCGGTGGCGCAGGTGCGGCCACCACGCGCACGGCCCGTGCGGCCGGCTTGGGCGCCGGCGCGGACGCCGGCAACGGCCGCTCGCGCTCCTCGCGCAGCAGCGTGAGCTTGGTGGCGCCATCGGTGCCGCCGGGCGTCGGATCGCTCTGGTTGCGCAGCACCAGCGACAGCGTGCCGACGCTGCGTGCCAGGTCCAACCCCTCGGCCTGCGCGGGTGTCACCTCGAGCGTGACCGCATTGACCACCTTGGGTTTCGTGGCGTCGCGGTCGGCCTCTTGCGCCACCGCGAGCACGAGGATGCGTTCCAGCACGATCTTGCTGATCGCGCTGTCCTTGTTGGGCAAGCGCGGGCCTTCGTGCTGCGTGTTGACCATGATGTCGACGAAGTTGCCCGGCAGCGCGAAGCCCGCCACACCGACGACGTCGTTCACGCGCACGGTCATCGCGCGCTTGCCTTCGGCGACCACCGCCGACAGGCCACCCTTGGTGCCGGCGGCGGCGAGCTTGGATTCGATCAACGGCTCGCCCCGCACGACGCTGGTCTTGACGACGCGGCCGTCGAGCGCAGCGAGGTTGTCGAACGCGCCCGGCGGCACGCTGCTGACCGGCCACTCGACCAGGCGCAGCATCTCCGGCGTGAGCTTGGCGCCGATCTCGACGTCGACGGCGGCCACCACGATGCCGCTGCCGCTCTTGGCCTGCGCCTGCATCCAGCGCGACGCCATCATCACCGCCGCCGCGCCGGCCAGCAGCGCGATCAACAGCATCAGCAAGCCGCGGGTTCCCTTCATGATCAACTCCCTCGAATGGCGCAGGCGTGGTCGTCATCGCCCGTCGTGCCGAAATGGTTGTGCCAGGCCCAGTCGACCGATGCCACGCTCATCTCGGGTGCACACCCGAGATAGCGGGCCTGGTCGGCAATCCGCGACATCAGGTCGTGCGGATGGCAGGCCAGCATCGGCCGCGCGTCGCGCAGGTGGCGCGCCATCAGGTGATCGCAGGCGCCGTCGTGGTAGCGCACTTCCAGCGCCTCGCAGGCATCGCGCACCAGGCGCCGGTAATCCGGCGCATCGATCGCGCCGACGTGGATCTTGTAGCCGATGCGGCGCAGGAACGCGTCGTCGGCGAGCTGTTGCGGCTCGAGATTGGTCGAGAAGAACAGCTGGTTGTCGAACGGCACCTGGAAGGTCGAGCCGTTGCGCAGGCGCAGGCGGTCGTGGCGCTGCTCCAGCGGCATCAGCCAGCGATCGAGCAGCTGGCGCGGCGTGACCATCTGGCGCCCCAGGTCGTCGATCAGCAGCAGGCCGTTGGTGGCTTTGAGCTGCGGCGGCGCGTGGTAGTAGCCAGCGCGCGCGTCGAACACCAGGTCGAGCGCCTCCAGCGTCAGCTCGCTGCCGGTGACCACCACCGGCCGCTCGCACAGCACCCAGCGATCGTCGGCGCGGCCGTGGCCGTCGATGGTGCGCTGCGCGGCATCGCCGGCGCGCACGGCACGGTGCACCAGCGGATCGAACAGCTGGATGATCTCGCCGCCGACTTCGATCGCATAAGGCACCGCGATCGTGCCGCTGAGCAGCCGGGCCATCTGGCGGCACAGAAAGCTCTTGCCCGCGCCCGGTGGGCCGTACAGCAGCGCCGCATGGCGCGAGTTCATCGCCGCGCCCAGCTGGTCGCGCAGCTGCGGCCGCATCGGCACGTCGATCAGCGCTGCGGCAAAGCGCTCTTGCGTGATCGCCGTGCCGGCGCTGCTTTGCATCTGCGCGCGCGTGACGTAGGCGCTCAGCGACACCGGCGCCGGGCCGCAATAGAGGTTGCGCGCCAGTGCGTCGCCGGCGCGCGCGCGGCCTGCGGTGGTGAGTTCGTAGCTCACGTCGCCGTCGCGCGTGCCGCGCAGGCGCACGTCGACGAGGCCGTCCTTGCGCAGGGGCCCCATCAACTCCTCGAGCAGCGTCGCGCCGAGCTTGAGGTGCTGCGACAGCTCGCTCAGGTGCTGCAGTCCGTACTGGTGCATCGCCTTGAGCGGTAGGTCCGACAGCATCAGTGCCGGCAACCCAGTGTCCTGCGGCTCGCGCGGCGCCGGCGGCAGCTCGCGCCAGCGCTTGGGCGTGGCTGCCGAACCGCTCAGCAGGTGAGCCACCTGCCGCAAGTCGATCTCGCGTTCGAGCACCGGACGGGACGTGTCGCGTTGTGGCGTCATGGGCGATGGGTCAGCTGTTGGCCTGCCAGATCAGCCAGCCGAGCTGCAGCAGCACGCCGCCGCAGATCGCCACCGCGTACGGCATGCGCACGCCGCTGGTGGCCGTCGCGTCGAACGCCGCCACGCGGCCGCTGTGTGCATCGACCATCGCGGTGGTCAGCAGCCAGCGCACGTTGGTGATGACGCGACGCGCGGTACCCGAGGCGAACATCATCGCCAGCGCCATCGCGCCACCGACCAGCAGCGTCAGCAGCGTGGCGCTGAACAGCAGCTTGGGGCCGAGCCAGACGCCGCTCATCGCGAGCAGCTTCACGTCGCCCGCGCCGACCGCGCGCAGCAGGTACAGCGGCAGGAACAACGCGAGTCCGAGACCCAGGCCGTAGCAGGCCGGCAGCAGCCCCGGGCTGCCCCAACGGTAGTCGAACAGGCCCCAGCCGAACGGCACGAGGCCGTGCAGCAGCAAACCGATCGCGATGCCGCCGCCGGTGAGCCAGTTCGGGATGCGCCTCTGGCGCACGTCGATCGCGGCGGCGGCTATCAACAGCAGCGCGAGCGCGGCTGCGCACAACAGCTCCGGCCGGATCGATGAGAAGTATTCGGTCATGGTCGGTGGTGAGCAGGCCGCGGAAGGATGCCGCGGCCTGTCACATCACGGTCTGCCTCAGACCACCGCGCCGCAGACGGCGACGGTGGGGGTGGCCATGCACGCGGCCAGGCGCGTGAAGATGCCGTTGAGATCGGTGCCCAGCGCGCTGGCGCCGGCGATGATGGCTACCGCGATCAGGGCGGCGATCAGGCCGTATTCGATGGCCGCGGCGCCGTCTTCTTCACGCAGGAACGACTGGACGAATTGCACGAGTTTCATGGCTTGTTTCCTCTGTCAGGTGGAGCGATGCAACGCCGTTGCCGGCGTTGTGCGAAGACCCGTTTGGAGGACCGGGCCCAAGACCTTGGCGACCTGTTCACGCCGGTCGACCGGACGCGTATGCGATGCGTGGGGCAGCACGGCGCGCGGCTGCGAATGGATGACGATGAAGAGGCCGTGCATGCTTGAAATGGAATCTAGGGCGCGCGCTGAGGCGTCGCATCGGAGTCGGCGCCAAGCGCGGCGGCGTAGGTTGCTCCCGGTGCGATAGGAGGTGGCTCCCCCTGTATCTGCAGGTGCGCCACCTGCGTGATCGCCTCCAGCAGCACCGCTGCCGGGCGGTGCTTCTCGATGAAGGCGCGCGCGCCCATCACGTCGGCGCGCGCGCGGGTGGCCTCGTCGCCGTGGCTGCTGAGCACGACCACCGCCGTGCCCGCAGCGAAGCGCGGGATCAGCGCGAGCCCGTCTTCGCCGGCGAGATCGACGTCGAGCACGACCACGTGCGGGTGCTGGTGTGCGGCCAACCGCAGCGCGTCGGCCGGCGTGCCCGCGACGCACACCGAGCGGAAGTCGGCGCACGCGAGCAGGCGGCTCAGGCCTTCGCGCACCGCCGACTGGTCGTCGACCAGCAGCACGCGGATCAGGGCGCGGCCGATCAGGCCTTGCGCGGCGGGCATCATCGCGATCCGCTCCGCCTCTAGAACACCAGCGGCAGCAGGCGCCAGCGCACGCGTTGCCGATAGTGGCGATAGGCCTCGCTGCTGCTGGCCAGCACCGCTTCCTCGCGCAGGATGCGCAGCGCCTGTGCGACGTAGAGCAGGCCGATCACGGCTGCGTTGAGCCACGAGAAATTGACCAGCAGGAAGCCGACGTGGTTGATCAGGTAGCCGAGGTAGATCGGGTGGCGCACGACGCGATACGGACCGGTGGTGACCACGCCGCGCTGCGCGGGCAGCACGCCGAACGAGCGGCCGATGACCACCTTGGCGCTGAACTGCCACAACGTGCCGGCGAACAGCATCACGACGCCGAACGCCTCGGGTATCAGCCGTGTCGTGCCGCTGGGCTCCAGCAGCACGAAGGCGAAGGTGGCGTACAGCGTCGCGGCGATGACCACAGGGTGCACGTCGCGCACCTCGGCGCGGCGTGCCAGCAGGACCAGCAGCAGCGTGTAGGTCTCGGCCAGCAGCAACAGCAGCACGGTCAGGCGCGAAGGGTCCAGCCACCAGGCACCGGCAAAGCGCCACACGCCGAGCCCGAGGCCGATCAGTGCGAACACGCGCAGCAGCCACTCCAGCCGCGGGCTCTCGGCGTGGGAATACGAGGTGTGCGACGGTGGCGGCGTCGACGGCAGTGCGGAAGGCATGCCGCATGGTCGATTGCGGCAGGCACCGGCGCCATGGGAGACACGAACTTCGCGGCGCGGGAGGATGGTCCTCCCTCGAATGCGTGGCGCTGGGGTCGCGTGTCGCCGCGCGTCAGCGCGTGCGCTCGTCGCGCACCGGCGTGCCCAGGCCGTGCTTGGTGGCGAACACGTGCAGTTCGAGCCGTCCGCGCACGCCGAGCTTGCTGTAGATCGTCGTCAGGTGGTTGCGCAGCGTGTGTTCGCTGATGCGCAGCTCGTCGGCCACGGCGAACTGCTTGGTGTCCGAGCGGCTGATCATCGTGACGACGATCTCGCGTTCGCGCGGCGTCAGGCTGGCGATGCGCTGCGCCTCGGGGTCGCTGGCTGCTTGCTGCGGCTGCGCCGTGCTGTCGCGGGTGAGCTCGCCCAGCACGGCGCCGAGCATCGAGCGGTGCAGCCAGATCTCGCCCGCGTGCACCTTTTCGATCGCGCGCAGGATCACGTCGGCCGGCTCCGATTTGTGCACCACCCCGCGCGCGCCCTTGACGACGGCCTGCTGCTGCTCGCGAGCATCGTCCGAGCCCGTCAACACCAGCACGTGGCCGGCGCCGCGCCTGCGCAGCGCGGCCAGTGTCGATGTCGCGTCCTCGCCACCCAGGTCGAGATCGAGCACGATCACGTCGGCGCTGGGCATCGCGTCGTGCGCGATCAGTTCGGCACAGCAGGTGGCGGTGCCCACCACGCGCATGCGCGTGGGATCCGAGTCGATCAGGCGGCGCAGCCCCCACAGCGTGATCGCATGGTCTTCGGCGATGAAGACGCGAATCGGCGCGCTCGCGCCGCTGGCCTTGGGGGCAAGGGACACCATCTGCATCTCGCTACTGCGGGATCTCGATGGCCAGCTCCGCGGTCTGGCCCTCGTGCTGGCGGATCGAAACCTTGCCGCCGAGCTCCGCCGCGCGCTCGATCAGCGA
>Ga0075366_10001432_pt1 | contig 11897 bp, 8 predicted proteins | sample EndMethybrTD3031_FD_72351 | JGI IMG/M metagenome (GOLD analysis project Ga0075366, IMG submission 72351) | Populus endosphere microbial communities from Tennessee, USA - Endosphere MetaG P. TD hybrid TD303-1 | ecosystem: Host-associated > Plants > Roots > Endosphere | place: USA: Tennessee... | reverse complement strand
CATAAAAATAATTTTAGTCTGCCGCAACGGCTCTGGGAGTTTTTGGCAGAGCGATCAGGTATCCATGCAGAAACCCGTTGGGCTGATCTGCCCGTAAAAGAACAGAATAAACTTATCAGAAATCTGTGTGCCTGTGAATTTGAAGTAAATGGAAAGACTACTTTTAAAGAGGAGTTTGTGACAGCTGGCGGTATTAAATTAAGCGAGGTTAATCCCAATACTATGGAAAGTAAAGTCTTGCCGCATCTATTCTTTGCCGGTGAAATACTGGATGTAGATGGTATTACAGGGGGCTTTAATTTTCAGCATGCATGGACGAGTGGATGGATAGCGGCGGGCAGCATTACGGACAAGGCATCCGGCAATAATTAGCTATTTTTTTAGTTTATAGGGGTTACTTTCCCGTCAAATCAAATCGAACCATGAGAAATAAGCACCTTATCTCGTTTATTCTGTTCCTGCCTTTGTTTTTATGCGCAAATGCACAGGCACCACGGAAACAAAAAGAGATTGCTGATCTCTATAAAAACCTTCAATCACAAAAGGATACTGCTTATATCAATACGCTCATCGAGATCGGAACCATATACAGGCGCAGGTTTAAAATGGATAGTGCTGCATCTTATTTCAGGAAAACAATACAATTATCAGAGCCTGCAAAGTACTACAAAGGATTATACGAGTCGGTCAATGGCCTGGCTGATATAAACATGTATAGGATGAAACATGATTCCGCTATCAGTTATTACCTGCAGGCTTTATCTTATTCGGATAAAATAAAAGGCAGGGAATTGAAATATGAAGCCGAGTCCAAACAGGGAATAGGCGAAGCTTACCTGGCCATGAATGATACAACGAAAGCACTGCCGTACCTGGTGCAGGCAAGAAATATGCTGGTGCAATTAAAGGACACACTCACCCTCATTGATGTGGAGAGAGACTTTGCATTTTACCATGCCCTGCAACCAGATACAGCAGCAGTGGTGAGGAAATACAAGGAAGCTCTTTTGTTATGTGCAGCCTATGAAAAAAGCAGGATGGGGGATAGTATGCAGATGGTAAGCGTAGACAAAGCACGACTATACCTCATTCGGAATGTTTACCTGTTCCTCACCACTCCTGCGTTAAGGAATGAAGCCATCGGGTACGTCGAAGCTATGTGGAAAAGAAAAGATTGGCCGGAGCATCGTTTTTTTACGGCACAGGTAGCATTGCTATTAGCTTCCCTTTACGAGAGAGTGGACAATTATGAGAAATCGATTGAGATCGCAAGCATTGCCGTGCAGGATAGTACACTGCTGCCGGGTGATATGCTTAATTTGTATTCAACACTGGCAATGGCTTATTATAACAGCGACAAATTCAAAGAGGCTGCTGATTACCTGATACAACTTCATTATGCGTATGCCGACAGGTTTGATAAAGAAAAGTATGAAGCGCTGGCCGACCTTGAAACAAAATACCAGACAGAGAAAAAAGTGCAGGAGATCAAATCCCTGAACAAGCAAAAGAAAAGCCAGTTGATCATCACTGGTATATCAATTGGTGCATTTTTCATAGCATTGGGATTGCTTATTTTGTTATTAAGAGCTAATCGTTTGCAGAAAAAGCTATTTGCCAAAGAAAAGGAATTGCAGAAGAAAGAAATGGAGAAACGGATGTATGACCTGGAGCAAACCGCCCTCCGCGCCCAGATGAATCCCCATTTTATTTTTAACAGCCTTAATTCCGTACAGCGGTTTGTAATCAATAATGATGTAGAAGGGGTGAACCAGTATCTTTCTACTTTTGCTAACCTGATCAGGCAAACATTGGAGAATTCCGGTAAATCACTGATCACTCTTAAAGATGAATTGAAATATCTTGAGACCTATCTCCGGCTTGAACAAATGAGAGGCAACGATAAATTCAAATACCTGATCAGCGTAAACGCGGATATTGATACAGAAGAAACATATATCCCCAACATGATCATTCAACCTTACGTGGAAAATAGCATCATTCATGGCATGGCGGGTAAAACAGCCAATGAAGGGATTATCAACCTGACCATTTCAAAAAATCATAAACTGACCTGCATTGTTGATGACAATGGTGCAGGGATCACGGCTTCCAAAACCTATAAAAGGACAATTACTGCTGACCATGAATCAATGGGTACGGCCATTACTGAAAAGAGGATCGAAATGTTCAATACGGTAAACCAGGAAAAAATAGAACTGGAAGTACTGGATAAATCTGAGTTAAGTAACAAGGAAAGCGGTACACGTATCATGATAAAATTTCCATTAAACCCTGCTGCCAACTAATGAAAATAAATACAGTCATTGTAGATGATGACCCCGATAGCCGGTTGATAACAGGTACATTTATCAGGAAATATTTTCCCGATATACATATAGCCGGAGAAGGGGCATGTGTAAAGGAAGGATTGAGCCTGCTGCAACAGTTTAAGCCAGACCTGGTGCTCCTTGATATTGAAATGCCTGATGGTACAGGATTTGACCTGTTGCGGAATACAGAAGATAAAAGTTTCGAAGTAATTTTTATTACAGCTTTCGATGCCTACGCTATTGATGCTTTCCGGTTTTCGGCGATAGATTATTTGCTGAAACCACTTTCCCTGAATGACCTCAAAGAGTCTATGCTCAAAGTAAAAGAAAGGATGCAGGGAAAATTGTTTGAAAAGCACTGGATCAATTTATCCTACAATCTTGATCATAAGAATAGCTATGACAGGAAGCTGGCCATTGCTACCATCAATGGTTTTGTTTTTGTTGATGTGAGGGATATTGTCCGTTGCGAATCGCAAAGCAATTACACACAATTTTATTTTGAGAACGGGAAAAAAATGACTTCTTCCCGCAATCTTGGGTACTACGAAGAGATTTTGCCGGCAGAAAAATTTTGCCGTATTCACCACTCCCACCTGATCAATATTGATTTTTTGAACCAATATATCAAAGGCGGAAGTGGTGGCACGGTAGTTATGAAAGATGGGGCTGAACTGGATGTCTCACAACGGAAGAAAGAAGACTTTCTTCAGAAAGTGATCTCGGGCCGGTAATCTGTAATGGTTTATGGTTTTTAGTTTATGGTTCTTAAAACAGAAACATTTATTACGATTTTGAAAATTCAAATTGAAAGAACCCTAAACCCTAAACCATAAACTAAAAACTATAAACTATAAATACTGGTCTGATGGTCTTTGATTAGTTGTCACTTCCGGCTCCTAAAGAAAAACGTACCCCCAGGTTGAACATGAAATGAGAAGGGATGACATTCTCCACGTATTGATCACCTACTTTGTTGGCAGGTAATGCGATCCCGGCATCTGCGAATATTTTTGATCTTTCTCCCAATGCGTATTGGGTACCAAGAGCCAGGTTAATAGTAAAACCGCTTTCACTTCCTTTTGATGGTTCGAACATGGGTTCTTCTCCGGCAGGAGCTGTCCCTTTTAATTTTTCTTTGTAGCCAGCCAGTACAAGTCCCATACGTCCGGATCCATAAACAGAAAGTCCTTCTTCTTTTTCTCCGCCAAAGTAATAGTCGAATTCAAGCGATATGGTTTTGAAATTGTAGACAAATTCAGAAGGGACGGTACTGCCTCCGGTGAAGGCCATTTCACTGGCGATTTTAATAGGAAAACCATAGGTAAATCCAACGCCGATGGCGATTTTCTCATTGTCGGGTACAGACAATCTGACTTTTACACCGGGTGTTTTTTGATCGAAATCTCCTTTATACATTGTGTAATTGGCTCCGGCATCGACACGCAGACTCGAAAAATCCAGTTGTGCTTTGGCAGCAGATGCAGAGATCAGCACAATCGTTAGCAGTAATAAATTCTTTTTCATGGTGTTTGTTTGATGCAAACTACTCACAGTATCTCTTGTGGCGGGGCTGATTTATTATCTGCAGAGGCTGGTTTATCAGGTGATGGTTCTCAGGGAGAGACTGCATAGCGAAGTTTAAGAATGTGGCCTAATCGAAAGGTAGATGCTGATTTCAGCGTCAGTATTGAACCACATAGGAACATAGGCATATAGGGTTTCACATAGGATTTATTTATTGCGTTCTTTGTTGAAGGTTCTGCATTTAAGACAAATAAACAAATATCTATGTGAAAACCTATATGCCTATGTTCCTATGTGGTTCAATACGCAAAAACAGATCTCAGATTATTACCCAATTAAGTTTACTTGTCCAGTTGCGGCTTCAACTGTACATAAGACCATGCAGTAAAAGGAAGTAAAAGCAATACGAGTAAAACATACCATGAATGAAGAAGAAGAAACAGTATCCATGTCAGCAGCAGAAGGTAGAGAGGATAAGCAAATAAAAGGATGCCCGTCATCACAGAATCAAAATGATCATTGTGGCTGGTGCGTCTGAAAGTAAAACTTCTGACAGGCAGATAAACCGGCCAATGAATAAGTAAGCCAATAAGAGCCGGGAATGCTAATAATACCCTGCGCCGCCCTGATGGTTTTTTTTGCAGTAGTACCTGTTGCTTTTCTTTATCTTTTTTTTCAATCTCAAATACCAGTTGTTTTAGTTGGTTTTCGAGTTGTGCATTGAATGACTGGTAAAGCAGGCCATCGGTCCGGGAAGAAACTATGTCTTTCTTTTCGATCATTTCTCCGAAATTGATAAACATATTCTTACCGAATCTTCTGAACGAACTATAATTGATGCCTGTGGGTAGTACCCTCAGTGGTATATTTTCATTCCAGCTTGCTACGGCAAGTCTTGCTGCTCCTTTTTTTAAAGGCCGGAGATGCCATTCATTGATGCATTTGCCTTCACAAAAGATAATGACGATGCCATTTTTCCTGAATATATTTTTACAATTTTCAAACGTGTCGTAATTGGAAGAGAGATGAACTGTGCCCTCACTGGCGCGATATACGGGCAATAAGTTCAAAGAAGTGAGTAACCTGCTGTACAACGATTTTCTGAAAACATCAGCGCGGGTCAATGAGTAGAGCGGTTGTTCAAACAATGTGTCAAGAATAACGCCATCCAGGAATGAATTAGGATGATTGCATGCCAGCAATAAAGGTCCTTTTTCTTTCAGTAATGCCGGTTTATTGATAATGATTTTCCGGCAAAAAATCTTTATCGCAATACGCACCATTATTTTTAAAAAGGAGTATAGCAAACAGAAAGTTTCAGTGAAAATAGTAAATTAGATATTATTGTTGGAGTTGAACGTTGGAGGTTGGAAGTTGGAGGTTGGAGGTTAAGCACTCCGTTCTTTTAGTGACTTTTCATTTTTTCGGACACTAACCTCCAACCTCCAACTTCCAACCTCCAACTTCCAACGTTCAATGTTCAACGTTCAATGTTCAACTAATTTGGAAATTTCATGCCTAAAAAAAACATATGGTTTATAACCGGCGCCTGCTTTTTTTGCAGTGTTACTTTTTCGCAAGCACCAGTATCTTCCCAAAAGCCGGCAGGTTCTTTTTCTTCTCTTGCCATAGACATCCGGGAATACCTGGAAGTTTTTGATGACAGCAGTAAACAGGGCATTTATCGTATAGCTCTCTGTGCAGATGTTCCCAATAATAATAAGCCTTTGAAAGTGGCTTACAAGCAGGAGACCGGTCATGTATTTTTAATACTTCAGAAAATAACTCCGGCTAATGATACAATCTGTAAGGTATTCGGTTTTTATCCGAAAGGAGGATTGCAAACTTTATTTTTCAGAAAGACGAAAAGTTATATTAAGGATAATAGCGGGCGGGAACACGATGCCGCTATAAGTAAAGAAGTCACTGCTGCACAATTTGATACTATACTGGCAAAGTCTGTAAAACTGGCCGAACGGAAATATCATATGAACAGGTATAACTGTTATGATTATGCCGTAGAGATATATAATTCTGTAACAAGTGGCTCAGCATTGCCACTAAAACATACCCGTTTTCCTTTCATTTTTGGCAGGGGAGGATCGCCCTGTTGCGTGTACAGGGATCTTCAGCAATTACAAAAATCCGGGGTTGCGCTGAATGCAGATATCAGCTTTGGCTTACTGGTAGCACCATACAGTACAGGAATAAAATTATAAAATATTGATTATTAATTATTTGTTCGGCTTGCGATAGGGTATAAAAGGATAAAAAAAGCCGCCCTTTAGCCTTAAAACCGGGCATATTTATAGTATCTTTGCTCCCCCGATTTAAAAACGCCGGGATTATTATCATGTTTGAAAACTTGATTCAAAAACAATTAAACGCTGATGTTCAGGAGTCTGCTGCCTCTGCTAACGGAGAAGCAACTACAGCGATACCAAATGCACCTGTACAAACCGCTCACGACGATTTCGACTGGAGCGTGGATAAGAGAAATGTTACATCGTACAACAAAGAAGAAAAAGAAAAGTACGATAAAGTGTATGAAAACACTTTTGTTCAATTGAATGACGGTGAACTGATGAAAGGCACTGTAGTAGGTTTGACCAAAACAGATGTCGTATTGAACATCGGTTTCAAAAGCGATGGTTTGATTTCCCTCAATGAATTCCGTGACTTACCTACTCTTAAAGTGGGTGATGAAGTGGAAGTAATGATCGTTGAGAAAGAAGACAGGGCAGGTCACCTTAACCTTAGCCGCAGGCAGGCCCGTATTACCCGCGCATGGGAAAAGATCATGGAAGTGCATAAGACAGGCGAGGTTATCACTGGTATTGTTACCAGCAAAACCAAAGGTGGTCTTATCGTGGATGTTTTTGGTATGGAAACATTCTTACCAGGATCGCAGATTGATGTTAAGCCTGTAACTGATTACGATCAGTTTGTTGGCAAGACTATGGAGTTTAAAGTAGTTAAGATCAACGAGACTATCAAGAACGCTGTAGTATCTCATAAAGCACTTATCGAAAGCGATATCGAAGCACAACGTGCAGAGATCATGAGCAAGCTGGAGAAAGGACAGGTACTTGAAGGAACGGTGAAGAACATTACCGACTTCGGTGCATTTATGGATCTTGGCGGCTTAGACGGTCTGTTGTATATCACTGATATTTCATGGGGCCGTATCTCTCACCCGGGTGAAGTATTGAAAATGGATCAGAAGATCAACGTGGTGGTACTTGACTTTGATGATGAGAAAAAACGTATCAGCCTCGGCTTGAAACAATTGACACCGCATCCATGGGATGTATTGTCTGAGAATATAGCTGAAGGAAATATCGTGAAAGGTAAAGTAGTGAATATCGAAGATTATGGTGCTTTCCTCGAAATCATGCCTGGTGTAGAAGGTCTTGTACACGTAAGCGAGATCACATGGGCAAACACGCCGATCAACGCCAAAGAATTCTTCAAACTGGGAGATGAGCATGAAGCCAAGATCGTTACATTGGATAAAGCAAGCCGTAAGATGAGCTTGTCTATCAAACAACTTTCTCCTGATCCATGGAATGATATTGAAGTGAAGTTTGCTGAAGGCAGCCGTCATACCGGACTGGTAAAGAATATCACTAACTATGGTGTATTCGTTGAACTGGCTCCTGGTATTGGTGGTATGATTCATATCAGTGACCTGAGCTGGTTGAAACGTTTCAATCATCCAAGTGAATACACAAAGGTTGGTGCACACATTGATGTAGTGATCATGGGTATTGATAAGGAGAACCGTAAGCTGCAGCTCGGACATAAGCAATTAGAAGAAGATCCATGGAATACATTGCAGGATACATTTGCTATCGGAACCATTCATGAGGGTACTGTAAGCCGCCGTGATGATAAAGGCGCTATCGTACAATTACCTTACGGTCTTGAAGGGTTTGCTCCTAACCGTCACCTGACAAGGGAAGATGGAAAGAGTATCGGTGCAGATGAAACCGCACAGTTCATGGTGATCGAATTTGACCGTAATGAAAAGCGTATCGTAGTATCTCATACCCGTATCTGGGAACAGTCACAGGTAGAAGAAAAAGAAGCGGCTAAGAAAGAGGCGAGAGTAGAAGCTGATAAGACAAAGAAAGCCGTGAAGACTATTCAGAATAAAGTAGAGAAAGCTACTTTAGGAGACCTCGGTGTACTGGCTGACCTGAAGAAGAAGATGGAAGGTGGTGATACAGAAGAAACAAAGGCAGCAGAATAAGCGATATCGTATAATTACGAGTCATTAAATCATAAGTCTCTCCCCGCCGCTGCGGGGAGAGACTTTTTTTTGTCAATCACTTGCATTTCTAAGAATGCGAATATATCTTTGTGGTATTACTAAGGACTTTTACCCTTTCATCCGTACATCCTGTTAATCTCCACTCAGTCCAACTTTTTCTGTTAAACACATCTATTCCATCCATCATTTCTGAAAAGCTTAACCGTTTTCTGCATTTTTTCCTGCAGGATACAACCAGTATCACTTGATAAATTCCGAACAGACCCTTAGAAAATTTATCAAACCTATAAGCATACAGTAATGAAACATCTCTTTACCCTTATGGCAATTATATTGTCTGCGACAATATATGCGCAATCCGTAACCGTTACGGAAACCTTTCCCACCAACGAATTTAATAACTCGGCAACAGCAAGCGTATCTGGAAGCTATACCGGCAACATTGCGGGATGGTCACTCAAGTCGTCTGCCGGCTCTATCATTGAAGTAGATGATGCACCCGGTGGTGGTACCACAAAGGCCTTACGATTTGTATCAGGCACCGGCAGTACCAGCAATCCAAGAGTTGATACAGCTACATCATCCAATGTAAGTCTGACCAGTGGCAGCTGCAGTATTGTCAGCATGGATTTCCAGTTTGACTGGTATGTGGAAACAGGAGCCAACGCGAATTACGAAGTCAATCTTCAGTTCAGCGGTGATGGCGGCAGCAGTTGGAACACTGTTTGGTCAAATACTAATCTGCCATCTGCCGGCAATTGGAATACAGTCACTGTTGCGGGTGGTATACCCAATACAAATTCTTATTGGACTGGCTCGGATTTCAAATTCCGTTTTACCTCCAGGAGAAGTTCGGGTTCATCAAGCCGTGAAATATGGTTCGACAATATCAGGGTAGCAGCTACATCAGGCGGCACTGATATTCCAAGCTTTTCAAGCATACCTGTACTCGTGCAGGGGGTAGCGATGCAGGAAGGTGCAGTGTACCTGTACCAGGATGTATTGAGTTCTCCTGAAACATTGGATGCACTTGTAAAAATAGAAGTAGACAGCAATGCACATGTAACATTGTTGGATAACAATTCACCAAATCCCGGTCGCTTCCAGCCAAAAGTGGCCAGTGATGGTTCATTAGGTAATGGCACTGAAACATCAGACAAGGGGTGGGTACAGTTCAGCATTACATTTATAAAAGATAATTCGTACGTAGAAAATAGTCCGTTAACCGATGCAGATGATACGTATACTGCTCAATCACTGACCGGTCTTCGTTACCAGCACTATGATGTAGATGGGTTTACAAATGGTACTGGTTATTTCCGTGAAGTGGGTGCGATGTCTTCTCCGACAGGCGTATTTGTAAATACACCAACTAATATTACGGACGGAGGCAATTACACTGCCGGTGGTTTTACATGGAGGAAAATGCTGGGTCATATCGGGGAGCATACAGGAGTATCCAGTGACCTGGATGCAACTTTCACTGCGGCGTTTGGTCCAACGGCGGTGGTAAGATTCAGGTTAGGTTTTGAGTTTTCCAAAGGTACGGGCAGCGCCATTACTACTCCGCAGGATCGCGAATATGCTACAGAGTTTACCTGTCTTTCTTATCCGCAGCAAAGCACGCTTCCTGTTAAACTGATCAGCTTCACCGGAAGCTATCGTAGCCAGGCTACTTTGCTGAACTGGCAAACAGAGAACGAGCTGAACTTTGAAAAATTTGAAGTAGAAAGAAGCAGCGCGGGATCAGACTACAAAGCAATAGGTATGAAGCTATCAACAGCTACCAATGCCAGTCGCCAGGCCTACCAGTATACAGATGATCTTTCTGCAGCAACGGGTAATATATTTTACTACCGGCTGAAAATGATAGACAGAGACGGTCAGTTTAAATACAGCAATGTGATCATGATCCGTAAAGAATCAAAAAATATCAACGGGGTAGCACTTAATCCCAATCCTGTAGTGAGTGGAATGGCAACGGTAAGATTTACCTCGTCAGCCAGTAATACAATAAACTTCAGGGTGGTTGACATGAGTGGTAAAACGGTATTGCAACAGCAAAACAAAGTGTACGACGGTAATAATAGTATTTCATTAAATAACCTTGATCGCCTGCAGCCGGGAGTTTACCTGTTGCAAATGGCCAACGGAGAGGAAGTAACAACGATTAAATTCAACATTGCCAGATAGTATTTAAGATGCTCAGCTGATTTATTTATGCTCAAGGTTTGCAGCTGACGAACCTCCCTATTCTTAGGGAGGTTTTTTATTTTTAGCGCGTTTCAAGAAGTTACGGGTTATGGGTTACGAGTTACGGGTGGGCCACCGATCTTTGAAGACTCTTCATTCACCCGTAACTCATAACTCGTAACCCGTAACTCATAACTCATAACCTGTAACTTGTAATTTATAAAGAATATGACCAAACGAATATTACTGCATATACTTTGCTGGGTTTTGTTGAAAGGATATGAGTTGATCTTTTATACCTCGGGAAGTAGTTTTGACTATGCCTACCGGAATGCCTTCAGCCGTTTCCCCGCTGAACTGATACTGTATTACACGGGCGTTGGTTATATCCTTCCTTTATATTTTAAAAACAAGAATGTACGGAAATTAATTATCCGGTTGTTGATAGCCCTGGCTCTTGCTACGGTTGCCTATCGCATTGGCCGGTATTATTTTTTTCCGCAAGGGAGGATCAATAATAATTTCTGGCAAACACTGGCGCATATCCCTTCTTTTTTTGTCGCACCGTTTTATTTTATCTCTATACCTGCACTGGGGTTTATTATTTTTATCTTCAGCAGGCTTCAAACTAATGAGCTTCAAAAGAAAGAAGCTGAAAAGCAAAGGATGATCGCGGAAGTAAATTTGCTCAAGTCGCAGATACAACCGCATTTTTTATTTAATACATTGAATAATCTTTACGGCCTTGCTTTGTCTTCTTCCGATAATACACCGGATAGCATCATGCGTCTTTCCAAGATCATGGAATATATGTTGTATAATTCGGAGAGAGAGCAGGTACCACTTGGGTTGGAGATACAGTATATCCGTGATTATATCGAACTCGAAAAATTGCGGTATGGCAAACGCCTGCAGGTGTCCTGGGATATAGACGGCAACTTACAGGAAAAAATGATTGCTCCTCTTTTATTGTTCCCTTTCATTGAAAACGCTTTTAAACATGGTTCCGGCAAGGCCAGCGGAGATACCTGGATCAGTATTTCCCTGAAAAGAGAAAATAATTTTATTGTCTATGTGGTGGTCAATAGTATTGACCCGGGGAAAGAGACCAGTACAAATGGTAACGGAAGCGGATATGGTTTACAAAATCTCTATAAACGGCTGAATTTTGTATACCCCGGTAAATATAAAATTGAACAAACCGCAGGAGAATCGTCTTATATGTCTGTGCTTAAACTTGACCTGTAATAACCGATGCTATTACGTAAATTGAAATAACTTTTACGGTTACTATGTACACCTGTATAATCATCGACGACGAACCTATCGCCATTGAAGTGATCAGAACTTATATTGAAAGATCCGCTTTGCTGGAAATTGCCGGTACTTTCACTGGTTCTGTCAGCGCATTTGATTTTTTGCAGAAATATCCGGCTGATCTTGTGTTTATTGATATCCAAATGCCGGGAATGACAGGTCTCGAGATTATTAAAACACTGGTGCGTAAACCTAAGTTTATTATTACTTCTGCTTACCGCGAGTATGCACTGGACGGGTATGACCTGGAC
>Ga0075366_10001431_pt1 | contig 11898 bp, 11 predicted proteins | sample EndMethybrTD3031_FD_72351 | JGI IMG/M metagenome (GOLD analysis project Ga0075366, IMG submission 72351) | Populus endosphere microbial communities from Tennessee, USA - Endosphere MetaG P. TD hybrid TD303-1 | ecosystem: Host-associated > Plants > Roots > Endosphere | place: USA: Tennessee... | reverse complement strand
TGCAGAGCCTTGAACACCTTGCCGAACTCGCCGAGGCCGACCTCCTGGCCCGGGTAGCGGCTCAGGGAAGGGTCGGCGAAGCTCCGCAGGCGCATGACCGAGAAGGCCCGCCCGGCGGCCTCGCAATGGGCCGCCAGCTCGACGGGAAGCGCCCCGCCGCCGGCGATCAGACCAAGTTTGCGCATCAGGGGGAGCCTAGACCTCGCGCTCGGGCAGGCAAAGCGGCCGATTGGCGTCGGCGCGGATGAAATCGACGATCTCCATCACTTCGGTATTGCCCGCGTGGATCTCGACGACGTCGTCAAGGCGCTCCTGGAACGTGCCTTCGTCGGCGAACATCAGGCGGTAGGCCGCGCGCAGGGCGTTGATCGTCTCGCGCGAGAAGCCCCGGCGCTTGAGCCCGACCAGGTTCAGACCTTCGAGGTGGGCGTGGTTGCCCCAGACGGAGCCGTACGGGATCACGTCCTTGGTCACCGCGGCCAGGCCGCCGATGAAGCTGTAGCGGCCGATGCGCGAGAACTGGTGCGCGGCGGCCAGACCGCCCATGAACACGTAGTCGCCGATGGCGACGTGGCCGCCCAGGGTCGCGCCCTTGGCCAGCACCACGAAATCACCGACGGAGCAGTCGTGAGCCACGTGTGAACCGACCATGTAGAGGCCGTCCGAGCCGATCGTGGTCACGCCCTTACCCGAGGCCGTGCCCGTGTGCATGGTCACGTGTTCGCGGATGATGTTGCGTGGGCCGATCAGGAGTTCGGTGCGCTCGCCCTTGTGGCCCAGGTGCTGGGGCGGTCCGCCCAGATTGGCGAATGGATGCACGACGCAGCCTTCGCCCAGCGTCGTCGCACCCTCCACCACCACGTGCGACAGCAGACGGACGCCCGCCTCCAGGGTCACGTCCGGGCCGACGATGCTGTAGGGCCCGATCTCGACGTCCGAGGCGATCTTGGCTTCGGGCGCGACGATGGCGGTGGGGTGGATGGTCATGCCTTGGGTCCCGTATCGACCACCATGGCGGCGAACTCGGCCTCGGCGGCGACCTTGTCGCCAACCTTGGCCACGCCCTTGAACTTGAAGATGGACGAGCGGGCGCGAACGACCTCGACCTCCATGCGGATCACGTCGCCGGGACGCACCGGATTGCGGAAGCGGGCGTTGTCGACCGACATGAAGAAGATGGTCTTGCCCTCGGTGTCGACTTCCAGCGACTTGCTCATCAACACCGCGCCCGTCTGGGCCAGGGCCTCGATGATCAGCACGCCCGGCATCACCGGGTTGCCTGGAAAGTGGCCTTGGAAGAAGGGCTCGTTGATCGTCACGCACTTGATGCCGACGATCGACTTGTGGGGCTCATAGGCCTCGGCCCGGTCGACCAGCAGGAACGGATAGCGGTGCGGGATGCGCGCCAGGATCTCCGCGATGTCGATGTCGGTCCGCACCGTTTGCTCGGCGTTCTGGCCCATACTCAGCCCCTCGTCCTTCGACCGCCCGCCATGCGGGACAGCCATGCGGTCTCCCGGAGCCACCGCTTGAGCGGCCGCGCCGGAAAGCCCGTCCAAGTTTCACCTTCCGGCACGTCCTTGAACACCGAGGCGGCGGCCCCGATGCTCGCGCCCGAGCCGATGTTCAAGTGGTCGGCGACGCCGGCCTTGCCGCCAAACGCGACGCCGTCGCCGACGATCGTGCTGCCCGACAGCCCGGTATAGGCCGCCAGCACGCAATTGCGCCCCACACGGACGTTGTGCGCGACATGCACGAGGTTGTCGATCTTGGTGTTCTCGCCGACCGTGGTGTCGGCGAAGGCGCCCCGGTCGACGCAGCTGTTGGCGCCGATCGTCACGTTGTCCTGGATCACCACCCGGCCCAGCTGTGGCAGGTCGACCATGCCGCTCGGACCGATGGCCGCGCCGAAACCCGCCTCCCCCAGCACCGCGCCGGCCGAGACGGATACCCGGTCGCCCAGCAGGGCAAAGCCGATCACCGCGTTGGGGCCGATCACGCAGTCCCGGCCAATCAGCACGCCCGGGCCGATCACCACCCCAGCGCCGATGCGCGTGCCTCGTCCGATCCGCGCGCCCTGGCCGATCGCCACGTTCGGCGACAGCAGGACGCCCTCTTCCAGCGTCGCCTCCGGGTGGACGGCGGGCGCGGACGGATCATGGCGGCGCGGCGCGTGCAGGCGCCCGACCGCCGCGGCCCAGGCCGCCTGCGGATGCTTGGTCAGCAGGACGGCGCAGGTCGAAGGCAGAAAGTCGCGATGCTCCGGGCGCGCGAAACAGGCTCCGGCCCGCGTGGCCGCGGCGGTGTCCTTGCGCTTGGCGTCGGAAAAGAAGGTGATCGCCTCGGAGTCGGCCGCGTCGAGCGGCGCGGCGCGGGCGATCAGGCGGTCGCCCCAGGCCGTGTCCGCCAGTTCGGCGGCGCTGGCCCGGGCCAACTCGGAAAGCGATGCCGGACCCAGGCTGTCAAAGAAACGCGGGTCCGGCATGGTTCCTCACGGCGAAAGCATTCCCCTAGGTAAACCCAAAGGAGACGATTCGCTTACTTGTTGGTCGGTTGCAGAGCCGCGGCGCCCGGGACCTGCTGGTCCAGACGTTCGCGGTCGAAGGTCAGGGTCTTGATGCGCGCGTCCAGAGCGGCGACGATCGCGTCGGTGACGTCCATGGCCGGGTTGGCCAGCATCACGGACTCGCGGTCCAGCAGAATGCTGCACTTCTGAGCCTGGTACACTTGCTTGATGGGCGTATCGAGCTCTTGAGAAACGCGAGCGAGCGCCTTTTGCTCGGTCACTTCGACTTCCTTCTGGCGCAGTTGGCCCTTGCGTTGCCAGGCGTTGGCCTTGGCTTGCAGGGTGGCGGCTTGCTGCTCCAGGGCGTCCTGCGCCGTGGTCGCCTTCTTGGCGTCCAGAGCCTTGGACTCATTTTCCAGGGCCGTACGCTCGCCGGACAGTTCGGCGGTCACTTGCTGGGCGATGGTGCCCAGGCGCGCGTTGACGGCCTTGCCGACGAGCGATTGGCCCACGGCCCGTTGGTACGAGAAGATGCAGACGCCCGGCAGGGTCGGACCATGGGTGATGGCCGGAGCGGCCGGCGCCGCGGGAGCGGTCTGGGCCGAGGCGCTGGTCGCGATGGCGAGAGCGACGACGCTGGACGCGGCCGCGGACAGGAACTTGGACATGTTTATTGGAACCTTGTGGAGGTGGAGAACCGGAACGTTTCGGTTCGGTCGTAGCTTTCCTTGGCCAAAATGCGGCTGATATCGAATCGAATGGGACCCATGGGGGACTTCCAGTCGATCGAGATACCGGCCGTGGCACGCAGGCCGAGGTTGTCCTTGATGTTCGGATCGAAGACGCCAGGCGACTTCTGACGATCCACATCATCCAGCAGACCGGCCGTACCCACGTCGCTGAACAGGGCGGCCTTGATGCCGTACTGCTCCGGCAGGAAGGTCGGAACGGTCAGCTCGAAGGTGCTGATGGCGTAGAGCTTCGCGCCCATCGAGTTGTTCGTGCTCGAGATGTCGCGCGGACCGATACCGGCGATCTCGAAGCCGCGGAACGAGGTGCCGCCGCGATAGAAGCGGTCGTTGATGCGGACGTTGTCGCCGCCCCAGCCCTCGATATAGCCGAACGAGCCGGTGGCGCTGAACACCAGGTCCTTGGTGAAGCCATAGTACCAGCCGGCGTCGGCTTCGGTCTTCAGGTACTTCACGTCGCCGCCCACGCCGGCCAGGTCCTGGTTCAGGTCGGCGAACCAGCCGCGGGTCGGGTTGATCGGATCGTTGCGCTTGTCGATGCGCAGGCCGTAGCCAATCAGCGAGGTGATATAGGCGCCGCGCTGCAGGCAGAGGATCTGCGAAACCGAACCGCTGGTGCAGAGGCTGTCGGCGACGCTGACGTCGTCCTGGCGGACGGTGTAGCGCAGGCTCATCGACGAGTCGTTGGTCAGCGGGAAGCCGAAGCGCACATCGCCGCCGACCGACTTGGTGTCATAGGCCGCGTAGTCCGACAGGTCGTAGCGGAAGGTGTACAGGTTCACGCCCGCCACCAGGTTACGGCCCAGGAAGCGCGGCTCGCTGAAGCCGAAGTCGATCTGCTGGCGCAGCGAGCCGACCGAGGCGCGAGCGCGCAGGTTCTGGCCGCGACCGCGGAAGTTCCGCTCGGTGATGCCGACATCCAGCACCAGCTTGTCGACCGAGCTGTAGCCGGCGCTGAACGACAGTTCGCCCGTCGGCTGCTCCTCGACCTTGACCCTCAGGCTGGTTCGGTCCGGGGCCGAGCCGGGGGTGTCCTCGATCTCGACTTCCTTGAAGAAGCCCAGGCGGCGAATGTTGTTCTTCGAGCGGTCGACGAGCACGCGATTGTAGGCGTCGCCTTCAGCGACCTCCAGCTCGCGGCGCAGGACGTAGTCCAGGGTCCGGGTGTTGCCGACGATGTCGATGCGGTCGACATAGACGCGCGGGCCTTCGCGGACCTTGAAGACCACGTCGACGGTCTTGGTCTCGCGATTGGGCACGTAACGCGGCACCACGTCCACGAAGGCGAAGCCGGCCGCGCCCGCCGCGAAGGTCAGGGCGTCGGTGGCCTGCTCGATGCGCTCGTCCTCGTAGAGCTGACCAGCACGGATCGGCAGGATCTGAGCCAGCAGATTGCCGTCCAGCTTCTTCAATTCGGTTTCGACGGTGACCTTGCCGAACTTGTATTTCGGGCCTTCGTCGAGGGTGTAGGTGACGGCGAAGCCGTTCTTGTCCGGGGCCAGTTCGGCCACCGAGGAGACCACGCGGAAGTCGAAATAGCCGCGGTTGCGGTAGAACTTGCGCAGCTGCTCGCGGTCGTACTCGATCCGGTCGGGGTCGTAGTTATCGTTGCTGGTCAGGATCTTGTACCAGCGGCTTTCCTTGGTCACGACCACGTCGCGCAGGTCGTTGTCCGAGTACTCGCTGTTGCCCAGGAAGTTGATCCCGAGCACCCCGCTCTTGGGGCCCTCGCTGATCTCGAACACCAGGTCGACCCGCTTTTGCGGCAGCTCGACCACCTTGGGGGTCACGGTCGCGGAGATGCGGCCCGAGCGGCGATAGAGCTCGATGATGCGCTGGACGTCGGCCTGGACCTTGGCGCGCGTGAAGATGCCGCGCGGACGAATCTGGACCTCGTCCTTCAGCTTGTCTTCCTTCAGGGACGAATTCCCCTCGAAGACCACCTGGTTGATGATCGGATTCTCGACGACCTTCACGATCAGGTCGCCGCCCTGCATCTCGACCTTCACGTCGGCGAACAGGTCGGTTCGGGCCAGGGTCTTCAGCGCCAGGTCGAGGCGCTGGGAATCGACCGTGTCGCCCGGCTGGATCGGCAGATACGACAGCACCGTGCCCTGTTCGATCCGCTCGTTGCCTTGCACCACGATGCGCTGGACCACGACGGTCTGAGCGGCCTGGGCGAAGGCCTGCTGCGGGGCCGTCAGGGCCGTCGAGCCGAGAAGCAGCGCCACACCGGTGGCGAACGCGGCGCTATGGGCGCGAAGTTTGTTCATGTGACCAATCATGGGCGGAGGGCGGGCGTTCACGTGAACAGGCCGCCGATGAATTTGAACACGTCGTAGCGGTTAAGGTCGTTCCACGCCGCGAACAGCATGAAACCCAGGATCAAGGCAAGCCCCGCGCGGAAGCCGGCCGCCTGGAAATCCGCTCGTAGAGGCCGCTTGGCCACGGCTTCGTAGGCGTACATCAGCAGATGTCCGCCATCCAGCACCGGGATCGGCAGCAGATTCATGAAGCCGATGCTGACCGACAGGCTGGCGATCAGCAGCATGGACGAGACGAACACCCGCAGCGCCATGGTGGCGACGTTGGGCGCGCCCTCGGCGCTGGCCTTGGTCACCGCGCCGGCGGTGTGGCCGATGCCGATCAGGCCGCTGATCTGGTCGGCGGGCAGTTGGCCGGTGACGAGGCGGCCCAGATAGAAGCCGATGGTCTTGATCATGCCCCAGACCTCGACGGTGGCGTCGGGGACGGCGCCGAGCACGGTCGAGCGCTTCAGGTGGGTCATGCCGGCGTTGCCGATGCCCAGGCGGCTGACCTTGCTGCGGCCCGAGAAGCGGTCGGTCGTCTCGATCAGGCGCGGCGTCGCGTTCAGGTGGACCTCGCGGCCGTCGCGCTTGACGGTGAAGTCGACCGCCAGGTTGGCGCGCAGCCCGATATAGTTCTGCAAGGTCTGGAAGCTGTCGATCTTGCGGCTGTCGGCCTTCAGGATGGTGTCACCGACCCGGAAACCGGCGGCCTCGGCGGCGCTGCCGCGCTCGACGCTGGTGACGACCGGGGTCGAACGCGGCGTTCCGATCGTGACCAGGAAGACGGCCATGATCAGGATGGCCAGGATGAAGTTCGACACCGGGCCCGCCGCGGCGATGATCGCTCGCTGCCAGACCGGCTTGAAATGGAAGTACCGGGACTCCGCCCCCTCGCCTTCCCGCGACACGATCGAGGCGCGCATGGCTTCCAGGTTGTCCTGGTCAGGCACGCTGGCGGCGTTTTCGTCGCCGAGGAAGCGGACATAGCCGCCCAGCGGAATCGAGGCGATGCGCCACTCGACGCCATGCTTGTCACGCCAGGACACCAGCGGTGGGCCGAAACCCAGCGAGAAGCAGTCGATGGCCACCCCGCACGCGCGGGCGGCCCAGTAGTGGCCCAGCTCGTGGATGGTGACCACGACGGACAGCACGAAGACCGTGGAAAGGATGATGATCAGTACGTCGGTCATTAGGTTGGCCGGTCCCCCGGATCAGAGCCGGCGATGCTTTTGCGCGACAACCTCGGCCGCAATGCGGCGAGCGCTGGCGTCGATCAACATCGCATTGTCGACCGCGTCGTTATCCGTGACGGAGAGGCTACCAAGACTATTCATACGCTCTAGGGTCCCCGCCACCGAGGCGGCAATATCGAGAAAGCCAATCCGCCGGTCAAGGAAAGCAGCGACAGCCACCTCATTGGCGGCATTCATGGCCGCCGGAGCGCCTCCGCCCAGGCGCAGCGCCTCGCGCGCGATGTCGATCGACGGGAAGCGTTCCAGGTCGGGCGATTCGAACGTCAGCTGCCCATAGGCCGCCAAATCCAGGCGCGGCGCGGGCCATGGCAACCGGTCGGGCCAGGCGAAGGCGCAGGCGATCGGCGCGCGCATGTCCGGCGGGCCCAACTGGGCCAGGGTCGAGCCGTCGGCGTATTCCACCAGGCTATGGATCACGGACTGGGGGTGAATCACGACGTCGACGCGGTCTTCCGGGGTTCCGAACAGGTACGAGGCCTCGATCATCTCGAGGCCCTTGTTCATCATGGTGGCGGAATCGACCGAAATCTTGGCGCCCATCGACCAGTTGGGATGGGCGATGGCCTGTTCGGGTGTGGCGACGGCCATCGCCGCCTTGTCCCAGGTGCGGAACGGGCCGCCGGAAGCGGTCAGGATCAGGCGCGCCACGCGATGGGCGCAGGCCGGCTGCAGCACCTGGAAGATCGCCGAGTGCTCGGAATCGACCGGGATCACCGAACCGCCAGCCGCCCTGGCGATGGCCAGCAGGGCCGGACCGGCGCAGACAAGGCTTTCCTTGTTGGCCAGGGCGATCGTCGCGCCGGTGCGGGCGGCGGCCAGGGTAGGCGCTAGGCCCGCCGCGCCGACGATGGCCGACATGACCCAGTCCGCGCCCATGGCGGCGGCCTCGATGATCGCGGCCGCGCCGGCCGCGGCGCGCACGCCGGTTCCGGCCAGACCGTCCTTCAGCGCCGAAAACTTGGTTTCGTCCTCGATGACCGCCAGTTGCGGCCGCCAGCGCAAGGCCTGCTGGATCAGGCGCTCGACATTACGCCCGGCCGTCAGCGCCAGGATCTCGACCGGCGCGCCGGACTCTTCGAAGAGGCTCAGGGTCGAGAGGCCGATCGATCCGGTCGAGCCCAGCACCACCACCTTACGTGGGGAGGTCAATGGGCCCATCCCCAGTGGTCGATCAGGCGGATGGCGGCGACCACGATCGCCGCGAACATCAGGCCATCGACGCGGTCCAGCAAGCCGCCGTGTCCTGGAATGATATCGCCGCTGTCCTTGACGCCGAAGCGGCGCTTGAGGATCGACTCCCATAGGTCGCCGGCCATGGTCGCCAGACCGCCCAGCAAGCCCACCAGCGCCGCCGCGGGCCAGACCAGACGCAGATGGGCCAGCTCGGAGACGATGATCGCGCCGATCGTCGCCGCCACCAGGCCGCCGACGAAGCCGGACCAGGTCTTGTTGGGCGAGATTTGGGGCCACAGCTTGGGCCCCTTGAAGATGCTGCCGGCCACATAGGCGAAGATGTCGGCGAACCAGGTGACCACGAACAGCAGCAGGGTCCACCACAGGCCGTCCGGCAGCGAGCGCACCCAGACCAGGGCGATGACCGCCGGGGCGATATAGACGACGCCATAGGCCGCGTCGGCCCGCCGCTCCACCGCGCCGCGCGCGATCAGGCCGGCCAGGAAGGCGCCGACCAGCACGACCGACCAGGCGATGAAGAAGTGATGCAGGAACCCGGCGAGGACCGCGGCGGCGCAGAACAGGCCGACCACGACGCCGACCGCCCTGGGCGCCTTTGGCGCGCTGATCTTGCCCCACTCGCGGGCCAGCAGGGCCACGCAGACCAGGGCCAGGGCCAGGATCCAGTAGCCGCCCAGCCAGACGGCGGCCACGACCGTGGGCACGAGCACGGTGGCCGAGACCACACGCATCCGAAGATTGCCCCAGTTGAAGCGCTTAGCCGGCGACGGCGACGTCATCGGCCGCGATTCCTCCATAACGTCGGTCCCGCCGGCGATAGTCGGCGATGGCCGCGGCCAGCGCCTCGGGGCCGTAGTCGGGCCACAGCACGTCCTGGAACACCAGTTCGGCGTAGGCGCAGTCCCACAGCAGGAAGTTGGAGATGCGGCGCTCGCCGCTGGTGCGCACGATCAGGTCCGGCGGCGGCGCGGCGGCCGTCGACAGGAACCGCTCGAACGTCTCCTCGGTCAGGTCCGAGGGCTTGGCCTCGCCCCGCGCGACCTTCTCGGCGAAGGCCCGCGCCGCGTCGGCGATGTCGGCCTGGCCGCCATAGTTGAAAGCCACCTGCAGAGTGAACTCGGTATTGGCCTCGGTGCGCCGTTCGGCCCGCTCGATCACCTCGGCGATGTCGGCCGACAGGCCGGTGCGGCGACCGATGATCCGGACGCGGACCCCCGCCTTGGCCAGGCGCTCGAGGTCCGATTCGACGTAGGCCTTCAGCAGGTTCATCAGCTCGGAGACCTCATGCGCCGGCCGGCGCCAGTTCTCGGTCGAGAAGCCGAAGACCGTCAGCACGCCGACGTTCTGGCTCTGAGCGCCCTCGACGGTGCGCTTCAGGGCGTTGACCCCGGCGCGATGGCCGAGGACGCGCGGCATCCCCCGCTGCTTCGCCCAGCGGCCGTTGCCATCCATGATAATGGCCACGTGCAGACGTTGATCGGACGCATCGCCCCCGGCGCGCGTCGAAACGTTCTGCAGACCGGTGGTCGCCGGCATTCGCTTCAACCTTCCCTCGTCGCCTCCCCACTAACTCCCAGGGAAGGCGATCAAACCTGCATGATCTCTTGTTCTTTGATTTTCAAGGCCTCGTCGACCCGCTTGATGGCCTCGTCGGTCATCTTCTGGACCTCGGTCTCCATCTTCTTGCGCTCGTCCTCGGCGATCGCGCCGTCCTTTTCGGCCTTCTTCAGGTCGTCATTGGCGTCGCGGCGGACGTTGCGGACCGCGATCTTCTGCTGCTCGGCGTATTTGCCCGCCAGCTTGGAGAGCTCCTTGCGGCGCTCCTCGGTCGGCGGCGGGAGCGGAATACGCAGGTTCTGGCCCTCGACGACCGGATTCAGGCCCAGGCTCGAAGCCCGAATGGCCTTCTCGACCGCGACGACGACGCCCCGGTCCCAGACGCTGACATTGATCTGGCGCGGCTCGGGCACGCTGACCGAAGCCACCGCGTTCAGCGGCGTGGTCGAGCCATAGGCGTCGACCATGATCTGGTCCAGCAGACTGGCCGACGCGCGGCCGGTGCGCAGGCTGCTGAATTCTTCCTTCAGGGCGACGATGGCCTTGTCCATGCGATCGCGGTAGCGCGAGAGGACGGGTTTTTCGGCGGCGGCCATGACGGGCTCTCCTCGCTGTTTTCTAAGGTTCAGGCGGCGCGGTCTTCGGAGACCACGGTGTGGGTCCCCTCGCCTCGCAGGACGTTCAGCAGATTGCCGCGCCCCTTGATCGAGAAGACGATGATCGGAATGTTGCTGTCGCGCATGAGCGCGACGGCCGAGGCGTCCATGACCCGCAGATCCTTGGCCAGGACGTCCATATAGCTCAGGCGGTCGTAGCGCTGGGCCGACGGATCCTTCTTCGGGTCGGCCGTATAGACGCCGTCGACGCTGGTGCCCTTGAACAGGGCGTCGCACTGCATCTCGGCCGCGCGCAGGGCCGCGGCGGTGTCGGTGGTGAAGAACGGGTTGCCGGTTCCGGCGGCGAAGATCACCACCCGCCCCTTTTCGAGGTGACGCTGGGCGCGGCGGCGGATGTAGGGTTCGCAGACCGTGGCCATCGGGATGGCCGACTGCACGCGAGTCTGGACGCCGATGCGTTCCAGCGCGTCCTGCATGGCCAGGGCGTTCATCACCGTCGCCAGCATGCCCATGTAATCGGCGCTCGAGCGCTCCATGCCCTTGGCCGCGCCGGCCATGCCGCGGAAGATGTTGCCGCCGCCGATCACCAGGCACAGCTCCACCCCGGACTTGACGATCTCGGCCACGTCGTCGGCGACCGATTGAACGGTGTTGGTGTCGATGCCGTAGGGCGTGTCGCCCATCAGGACCTCGCCCGACACTTTCAGCAGGATGCGGCGGTATTTCTGAGGTGCGCTGGTATCGGACATGGGACCGCTATTCCTGAGTCGTCGGCACGCACATTACGTGCGTTCTACAGAAGTGGGACGTGTTTTGCCAACCAGGGGAGCCCTTTGACGCGGGCGCCGCGTGGCGGGCGCAAAAAGGGCGCGGCGCGCGTCTAAACGCGCCGCGCCCTGATTGTTTGTCGAGGGCGCGAAAGCCCCCGACGACAGGTTAGGCCTGGCCGGTCATCGAAGCGACTTCGGCGGCGAAGTCGTCGGTCTTCTTTTCCACGCCTTCGCCCAGGGCGAGGCGGGTGAAGCCCTTCACGGTGATCGGCGCGCCCAGGGTCTTGCCGGTCTCGGCGACCAGTTGCTCGACCGTCTGGTCCGGGTTCATGACGAAGGCCTGCTTCAGCAGCACGACTTCTTCCAGGAACTTGCGGATCCGGCCTTCGATCATCTTCTCGATGACCGCCGGGGGCTTGCCCGATTCCAGGGCCTGTTCGGTGAACACGGCCTTTTCACGCTCGATGGCGGCCGGGTCCAGGTCTTCCGGCGACAGCGACAGCGGGGCGGTCGCGGCGACGTGCATGGCGATCTTGCGGCCCAGCTCGCGCAGGGCGGCCTTGTCGCCGGTCGATTCGAGAGCGACCAGCACGCCGATGCGGCCGAGGTCCGGCGCGACGGCATTGTGGATGTACGAGGCCACGACGCCGTTCGCGACGGTGTACTTGGCCGCGCGACGGACCATCATGTTCTCGCCGATCGTGGCGATCAGGTTGGTCAGGTGATCCTGAACGGTTTCGCCGCCGGCCAGGCCGGCGCCGTTGACCGCCTCGATCGAGCAGTCGGTGCCAAGCGAGGCTTGGGCGATCTGACGAGCGGCGTTCTGGAACAGGTCGTTGCGGGCGACGAAGTCGGTCTCGGCGTTCACCTCGACGACGGCGGCGGTTTCACCGGCGCCCTGCTCGGCCGCGGCGATGGCCACCAGACCCTCGGCGGCGGCGCG
>Ga0075366_10001430_pt1 | contig 11906 bp, 11 predicted proteins | sample EndMethybrTD3031_FD_72351 | JGI IMG/M metagenome (GOLD analysis project Ga0075366, IMG submission 72351) | Populus endosphere microbial communities from Tennessee, USA - Endosphere MetaG P. TD hybrid TD303-1 | ecosystem: Host-associated > Plants > Roots > Endosphere | place: USA: Tennessee... | reverse complement strand
GACGGACACATTTGCGGCAAATCTGTTCGGCAACCTGTCGGTGCCGACGGTCATGTCGACGGCGCTGGAGACGGTGGCCGCGGCCTACGGCCAACCGCCCTCGAGGTCGTACTTCGAAGGCTGCTCCAACGGCGGCCGCGAGGCGCTGATGGCGGTGCAGCGCAATCCCAACCTCTTCGACGGCGTCATCGCGCGTGCACCCGCCTACAACTGGGTCGGATTCATGGGCCACTTCAACCGGACGGCCAAGGCCCTGGCGGCGCCGGGCGGCGCGTTCAGCCCGGCGAAGACGGCGCTGCTGGCGGCCCACGTGCGCACTGCCTGCGACGCCCTGGACGGCATCACCGATGGCGTCGTCGCGAACCTGGCGGCGTGCACGCCCACGGTCACCAACGTCAGCGCGCTGCGCTGTGCGGGCGGCGCCGACACCGGCGACACCTGCCTGTCGGACGCCCAGCTCGCGGTCGTGACATCGTGGACCACGGACGCGGTGTTCACCGGCAGCAGCGCGTTCCGCAACACGGGCTGGAGCCTCACGGGCAACGAGGACGATCCGGGCGCATGGCAGGCGTGGGAAACCGGCGGCGGCAACGTCAATGGCGCGCTGCAGTTCCTCTTCCAGGACACCACAGTGAAGAACTACCTCGCGCGCGACCCGGCCGCGAACTCGCTGACCTACACGCCCTGGGACGGCAACCAGAACGCGCTCTACGCGATGGCGGCACTCAACGACGCGACCAATGCCGACATCCGGCCGTTCATCCAGAGCGGAGGCAAGCTGATCCTGTGGCACGGCGCGAACGACGCCGCCCTCAGTGTCAACTCCACGGCCGCGTACCACGCGAACATGCGCACCGCGGTCGGTGCGCCGAGTGCCGACGCGTCCACCCGCTTCTACGTCGCGCCAGGGGTCAACCATTGCGCCGGCGGCCCGGGCGCTGACGGCTCGGACCTGCTGGCCGCGCTCGACGACTGGGTCACGAAGAGCGTGGCGCCGGGCACCCTGACGGCCCAGAAGCTCGATGGAACCGGCGCGGTCGCGTTCTCGCGACCGTTGTGCCAGTACCCGCAGTACCCGCGCTACACGGGGCCCGCGAACGACGCGGCGGCCGCGAAGCTGGCGGTGAACTACACCTGCACGACGCCCTGAGGTTCGGGCCCTTGACTCTCAGGGCGAGACCGCGGACGGCGGTCCGCGGCCACCGAGCGGCCGATCCCGCGCGTTGGGTTTTGGCCTGACCTGGCTTGCGATAGTGCCGCCGGTATGGCGTCGGATTGTCGAGAGGACGATACCCTTGCCCGCTGACCTAAGTTCTGGAACCGGGCTGGTCGGTGCGTCCCCGAGAAGCGGCTGAACTGTAGGGAAGTCTGTGCGAGCGCCGGCGAGTCGTGCAGCAGGTAGCTCACCGCACACTGACGGCCTGCAAGGTCGGGCTATCGCCTCGAGCAGTGGGCTTCGCCGGCTGGTCGTGCGCCGCAGGCGGCTGCGGCTCGGTTTGCGTACGGGTCATCTGGCGTCTCCTAGGCGGCATCTGAGAACAACTCTAGGCGCAGCCGGCAGCGTGCGCAGCGATGACTTTTGGCGAAAGAGTGGCGGTGGCTTCTGGGAGGTCCAGGAGGGCAGGCGCCAGCGAATGGCAGCGAGCAGGTCAGAGAACCAGTCTGGCAAGTGCACCGGCTGCCACTTCGCTCCGCAGGTGTCCATAGTGCCGCTCGATCATGGCGACGCTGGTGCCGGAAATCTGCGCGACGGTAAGGAGGTCCAGCCCGTCATGAACCAGATCGCTGATCACGCTATGCCGCAGGGTGTAGGCGGTCGTACCGACGGGCAGGCCGGCGGATTCGACGGTCGCCTTCACTGGCCATTTCCAGGCATCCTTGTCCCACGCTTTGCCTTCGGCGCGAGACAGCAGCGGCGCGGTAGGCAACTTGTCCTTGGCAGCGGCCTCGAACAGCTCTGCGGTGACTTCAGGCAGCTTGATTCGCCGATCCTTGCCGCTCTTGTCTTGCCCGATCTTCAGCACCTTCAGGCGCTTGTCGAAGTCGCCGGCCTTCAGCTTTGCCAAGGCGCCCGGTCGAAGCGGAAGCTGGCACAGACCACGCAGGAAGATCGCAAGATCGTCGGGCGCCTTCTCGATGAACTTGAGGCGCTGCGCGCGATCCAGGTACAGCTCACGCCGCTGGTCCGCGTTCTTGATCGGCCGCAGCTTGCTGCGCCATGCGTAGTCAGTGGTGAGAAGACCATCCAGGTAAGCGAGGTTCAGCGCAGCGCGGAAGCATGTCATGTCGCGGTTCAGCGTGCTGTCCGAGCGCCGCTCGCCACGATTGCTGCCGCTGCGCGTCGGGAGGTCCCGCAGAGACTTGCGCCAGGCTTCAAGTTGCGCTGGCGTGAGCTTTGCGAGCTCGGTCGTGGCCAGCTTGACGTTGCTGAGCACGTAGTTCTTGAATCGGGTTTCGGCGTCCTTGGCGGCACGTTCGGTCTTCGTCGCCCGGAGGTGACGAACATAGCGCGAGCAGGCCTCGGTCACTGTTGGAGCCTCTGCCGTACCACCCCGGCCCAGGTGGTCGAACCAAGCAAGCGCGGCCTTGGACGCAGCATCGAACCGGAGGTGATCGGGCAGGTCGCCGAACTCGCCCAGCGGCTTGAACAGCTGCTTCGTGCCGACCTCCTCGTCGCGAGCCCGCGCCATCCAGGTGCCGTGGCCCGATGCAGTCATCTTGCGGTAGCCGACGAAGCATCCTTTCCGGACCCGCTGCCAGTACGACTCCCGGCGAGGCTTCAGCTTGTCGCGCGAAGCGACCGTGTCGATGCGAACAGCCATGCTCTTGTCACTCCAGCCAAGTACGAAAAAAGTACGAAAAACTGGGGTGCATTTTAGGAGGGTTCTTGGGACAAGTCTTGGCCGCTTTACCTATGAAGAATCGATCCCAGGATGTTCCAGGATGTCCCGTTTTCCCACCTTGACATGGTGGGGGTCGTTGGTTCGAGTCCAATCGCGCCTACCAAGTTTGGTAGACAGAACAAGCACTTGGCGGAGACGCCAGGTGCTTTTTTTCTTGCCCGTCCCGCGTTGCACTGCCTGCATGCAGTGCATGAGCGAACTGCCGTACAGCTGACCTTACCGGATACCTGGGTTCGGCCACAGGCAGCCGTCCGACACACTGCTCCACAGCAGTCGCCATGGAACTCACGCCAATGGGCGCGGCAGATCGATCGCGATCGCTTGGCCATGTTGTTGTCCGGTACGTCGGTTCGTCGGCAAGGCCAGGACGATCGTTCGCGTGATCGCGGGTCGCCCAGCGGCTTCACGATCGCTCGACTGGCGACCGATGTCTGGTCAATGGCGGAGACTCGAGACTCCGCCCGCGAGCGGTCCCGTAGCAGGTGTCGTATCCGCGAGGGGCCGCACAATCGTCCTTAGGATCTCAGTAGCGAGGCTGGATGCGGTTGGACAAGCAGGCGCAGGAGTGGCTCACGCGAACGCCCGGGTTGGTCGAGGCACTGTTCGACGGGCTGCCGGACGTGCTCTTCTACGTCAAGGACCATGAGGGCCGCTACCTTTGGGCGAACCAGACGCTGATCGAACGCACTGGCCTGGAGGACCTGGAGGCTGTTGTGGGTAAGACCGCGGATCAGTTGTTCCCGGTCGCCGGGTCGAGCACGATGGCGCAAGACCTGGAGGTGATCCGCACCGGTCGTCCCATCCGAGACCTTCTGCGTCTGTACCGGACTTACCGAGGCGATCGCTACTGGTGCCTCAGCTCCAAGTTCCCTCTGCTGGATGCCTCCAGCCGCATCGTCGGGCTGGCCGGGCTCTCACGCGACCTGCCGCGGCCCAACGAGCGCCATCGCAGCTACCGCCGGCTGGCGAAATTCTTGAACTACATCGGCGCTGGCCTCGACCAGCCGGTTCGCATCGCCGATGCGGCCGAGCACGCGTCGGTATCGATGGACACGCTAGGACGCCTGGTGTTCGAGGTCTTCCACGTGACCCCGAAGCAACTGCTGATGAAGAAGCGCATCGACAAGGCCTGCCAGTTGCTGGAGGAAACGTCGATGTCCATCACCGAAGTCTCCGCAGCGTGCGGATACGCAGATCACAGCGCCTTCTCGCGCCAGTTCCGGGTCGCGACGCACATGACGCCGGCGCAGTACCGGTCTGCGCAGAAGTCATCCGCAGCGCTGCGGGGGTGAGCTCCCCGGATCGCGGGGCGCGGCCTGCGAAGGCGGCGACGTTTCGGGACTGTGCAGAAAACCGCTGCAGGGTGCGGCGCGCCATCTAGCAGCACCGCTCCCCTCCCGCGCACAATTTCCGCCATGAACTGTCTGATCGTCTTCGCGCACCCCGAGCCGGCGTCCTTCAATGGGGCGCTCAAGAACGCCGCCGTGCGCGAGCTCGAGCGCATGGGTCACGCGGTCGTCGTCAGCGACCTGTACCGCATGGGCTGGAATCCGGGGCTGGGCCCTGGCGACTTCGAAGGCGAGCGTGCGAACGCCGACTACCTGGATCTCTCCCGGGAACAGGAGCATGCGTTCAGGACCCGAGGACACAGCGCGGACGTGACGGCCGAACAGGCCAAGGTCGCGGCGGCCGACTTCGTGCTGTTCCAGTTCCCGGTCTGGTGGTTCTCGATGCCCGCCATCCTCAAGGGCTGGGTCGACCGCGTCTTCAGCCGAGGCTTCGCCTACTCCGCGGGGCGCAAATACGACAGCGGGCACTTCAAGGGCAAGCGTGCGATGCTCTGCCTCACGACCGGCACGGCGTCCACGCTCTACGAGGCCAACGGCATCGACGGCGATCTTCACCACGTGCTCTGGCCCATCCACAACGGGATCCTCGGCTACACCGGCTTCACCGTGCTGCCGCCGTTCGCCGCCTGGATGCCCGCGCGCGTGTCGGCGCCGCAGCGCCAGTCCTACCTCGATGCGTTGGCCGAGCGCCTGCGCAGCCTGGATCGGACCGAGCCGCTCTTCTTCCACCCCTGGAGCGACTACGACGACTCGCAGCGACTCAAGCCAGGCGTCGCCGCGCGATCGGGCGTGCAGTGGAATCCGCGTGCCGGCCAGACCTTCGAGGCATCGGCGTCGGATTTCGCGCGACAACATTCGCCGCCCGTGCCGCCGGTCCACGCCTGAACCGACCGTTCAGCCTCTGCTCTCCACCCCGCCATGCCAGCAGCGAATTCAGGCCGCGTCGTCATCGTCGGTGGCGCCATCATGGGCAGCTTCTGCGCGTGGTCGCTGCGCAAGGCCGGCTTCGCCGGGTCGATCACCGTCGTCGAGAAGGACGCGACATACCAGTACTCGTCGACGGCGCTCTCCGCGGCCTCCATACGCACACAGTTCGGGACACCCACCAACATCAGGATGAGCCTGTTCGGGGCCGACATGTTCCGCAACATCAAGGCCGTGTTCGGCGACGACGCAGACATCGGATTCCAGGAAAAGGGCTACCTGATCCTTGGCGGTCCGGATCAGATCGCCGAGCGCGTGGCGGCCGCCGAGATGCAGCGGGCCCACGGCGCGGACATCCTCGTGCTGGATCCGGATGCGCTCGGCGCACGCTTTCCCGGAATCAGCTTCGACGGCGTCGGCATCGGCACCTTCGGCGCGCAGCACGAAGGCTGGTTCGATGCCTGGAGCTTGCTCTCCACGGTGCGGCGTGCGGCGCGCCAGCTTGGCGTCGACTACGTGGGAGCCGCGGCACAGACGTTCGAGACCCATGACGCGAAGATCACCGGTGTCGAGTTGTCGAACGGAGAGAAGGTTTCCTGCGACTTCTGCGTTCTGGCGGCCGGCGCGCTGTCCGGGCGCGTGGTCGCGCCGCTGGGCATCGAGCTGCCGGTCGTGCCCAAGAAGCGCACGGTGTTCTCCTTCAAGACGCCGTTCAGGCTGAAGGACTTCCCGATGCTGTTCGACTCGAGCGGCATCTGGGTTCGGCCCGAAGGAGAAGGCTACATCGGAGGCATCCAGCCGCCGGCGGAGAAGGACGCGGACGCCGATGGCGACTTCGAGCCGCAACACGAGCTGATGGAAGAGCGGTTCTGGCCTTTGCTCGCGAAGCGCATCCCGGCGATGGAGGAGTTGCGTCTCCACCGTGCGTGGGCCGGGCACTACGAAGTCAATACGCTGGACCACAACGGGGTCGTCGGTGCGCACGACGAGCTGACCAATCTGATCTTCGCCACGGGATTCTCCGGCCACGGAGTCATGCACGCGCCGGCCGTCGGCCGGGGCGTCGCGGAGCTGATCACGGGCGGAGGCTTCCAGTCCATCGACTTGAGCCCGCTGGGGTGGGGGCGCATTCGTGCATCCGTGCCCATGGTTGAAACCATCGTCTACTGACAGGAAGGTCGAATGAAGCTTGCAGGCAAAGTGGCTGTCGTGACAGGCGCGGCACGCGGAATCGGGCGTGCAACGGCCGAGCGTCTCCTGGCCGATGGCGCGAAGGTGGTTGTCTGCGATGTCGACGTGGATCAGCTGGACAAGACGGCCGGCGAGATCGGCACGGCAGAGAACGTCCTGGTGGTTCGCGCGGACGTCTCGAAGAAGAGCGAGGTGATTCAGCTCGTCGAGGCGGCGGTCCAGAGGTTCGGTGCCATCGACATCATGGTGAACAACGCCGGCATCGCACCGGTGGTGGATTTCCTGGACGTCACTGAAGAGCTGCTGGATCGTGTGCTGGACGTCAACCTCAAGGGTGCGTTCTACGGGACACAGGCGGCAGGCCGCCAGATGATCGGCCAGGGCAAAGGCGGCGTGATCATCAACATGTCGTCGATCAACTCGGGCCTGGCCAATCCCAACGTGGCGCCGTATGCCATCTCCAAGGGCGGCATGAATCAGGTGACTTCCACCGCGGCGGTGGCGTTCGCGCCGCATGGCATCCGCGTCGTCGGCGTCGGACCCGGGACGATCATGACCGACATGGTGGCCGGGGCGTTCGTGCAGAGCGCGGGCAATCACGCGATCTTGTCTCGCACGCCGCTGGGCCGCTACGGCAAGGCGTCAGAGATCGCGTCGGTCGTCGCCTTCCTCGCCAGCGACGACGCGTCGTACATGACCGGGGAGACCGTCTACGTCGACGGGGGTCGGCGAGTCCTGAACTATGTCGTTCCAGTCAAGGGGTGAGCGAATGTCGACCTTGTTCAGCAAGCTGCATCACATCTGCATCGTCGTGCACGACATCGACAAGGCGCAGGCCTACTACGAGTCCATCGGCATCGGGCCGTGGATCGAATACCCGCCGCTGGCCGAGTACGAGGAGCTGGACGTGCCCAGCAAGGCCGGGTTCCTGTCTCTGAAGTACAGGATCTGCAACCTGCCCAACATCCAGATCCAGCTGTGCGAGCCCGGCGGCGAGCCGACACCTCAGCGCATTCACCTGGACCGCAAGGGCGAAGGCGTGTTTCACGTCGGCTTCGAGGTTCCAGATGCCGACGACGCGGAAGCCCAGGCCAAGGCGCAGGGCCTGCCGGTGCTGATGCGCGGGCGGCGCGCCAACCGGACCGGTTTCACGTACTACGGCTCGGCCGGCGAGGCGGGCGTGACGCTCCTCACGCGCGCCACCAACCTGGCCGGCAAGTGAAGATGCGGATCGATCTGAACTCCGACCTCGGAGAAGGCTACGGGCCTTGGGTGATGGGCCATGACGCGCTGATGCTGGATTGCGTCACCAGCGCGAACATCGCCTGCGGCGGGCATGCCGGCGATCCGGAGACCATGTTCAAGACGCTGCGCCTGGCCGCAGACCGCGGTGTGAAGGTCGGGGCCCACCCCGGCTATGCCGACCGCGAAGGCTTCGGGCGCCGTGTCATTCCCATGCAACCCGGCGAAATCGCCCGAATGGTTGCTGCGCAGGTGGGTGCCCTGGCTGCGATCGCCCGACTGGCCGGCACGCAGGTGAGCTACGTCAAGCCGCATGGCGCGCTGGGCAATCTCGCGGCCGCGGACATGACGGTGGCGACCGCCATCGTGTCGGTCGTGAAGACCATGGACCCGACGCTCGCGATTCTCGCCATCTCGGGTACGGAGCTCGAGCGCGCGGCGCGCGAGCAAGGGGTGGCGGTGTTCTGCGAAGTCTTTGCCGATCGCGCCTACCTGCCCAACGGCCAGCTGGTTCCACGGAGCCAGGCGGGCGCGGTGCTCCATGACGCGAAGGAAGCCACCGACCGCCTGGTCGGCTACTTGAAGACCGGGCGCATGCCGGTGGTGGGCGCCGATCCCATTCCCCTGCGAGCCGATTCGATCTGTGTCCACGGAGACAACGCGGAGGCCGTCGAGATGGCACGCCAGATCCGCGCAAGGCTGGAAGCCGAAGGCGTCACCCTGGCTCCCTTCCTGAGTTAGCCCTTGGAGCAGCCGCACTTCACGCCGGTCGCGGACCACGCGCTGCTGGTGTCGTTCGGCGACACGATCACGGACGAGACGAGCGCCGCGGTGATTGCGCTCGACCGGGCCTTGGCCGCTGCCCCGCCCGCGGGAATGGCCGAGTGCGTGCCGGCGTTCGTCAATCTGCTGATCGAGTTCGACCCGCTGCTCACCGACCACGCCCAGGTTCGTGGGCACGTCGAGCATCTGCTGCGCGAGCCCTTGCGCGGGCAGACGGAAGGCCAGCGGCGCGAGGTCGAGGTCTGCTACGAGGAGGACTTCGCGCCCGATCTTGCGGCGGTGGCCCGGTCGGCCGGCCTCTCGATCGACGAGGTGATCGACTGCCATCTCCAGGCCGACTATCAAGTCCGCATGTACGGCTTCGCGCCGGGCTACGCGTACATGTCGGGCGTCCCGCGCGCGATCCAGGTACCGCGCAAGCCTTCGGCGGTTCGAGACATCCCGGCCGGCAGCGTGCTCATCGCAGGGCCGCAGTGTCTTGTCACCACACTGACGATGCCCACGGGGTGGTCCATCATCGGCCGCTCGCCGACTCGCATACTCACTCGCGACGAGCGCGCGCCCTTCCTCTTCGGCGTGGGCGACAAGGTCCGGTTCAAGCGCATAACCCCGGCGCAGTACGAGACGCGAACGCGGGCAGAGCGCCATGAGTGAGGCCCGCCTGACGGTCAGGTCGTGCGGTCCGCTGGTCTCGTATCAGGATGGCGGCCGATTCGGCATGTTGAGGTTCGGTGTCCCCGCCTCGGGGCCGATGGACCGGCTTGCCCACGCAGCCGCACATGTGGCGCTGGGCAGGCCGGAAGGGTCCACGGCAATAGAGATCTCCATGGGCGGACTGGAACTCGCATGCGAGTCCGGTGAAGTGACTTGCTGCGTCGCGGGGGGCGAGTTCCAGGTCGTGCATTCCGGTTCCGTCACGAGGTCCTGGTGCGCGCGAACCCTCCGTGCGGGAGATGTGCTGTCGATTCGTCCCGGCCGATGGGGGAGCTGGGCCTACCTGGCGTTCTCGGGGGAGTTGCGCTGCAACCAATGGGCAGGGTGCGCGTCGACGCATTCGATGTCGGGCCTGGGCGGCGGAAGGCTCGCCACCGGAGCCACGATCGTGGTGCGCAACCCCAAGGTGTCGGAAGAGCGGGAGGGCGATCTCCCGGTGGCTGCCTTTGCTCGTCCGCGTCAGCTCGTACGCGTGGTGCTGGGGCCGCAGACGGGGCAGTTCGAACCCGGCTCGACGGCTGCGCTCCTGCAGGAGAGCTTTGCCGTCACGTCGGCCTGCGATCGGATGGGGATGCGGCTCGCCGGCCCGAAGCTGCCGCTGAGGGACGCCCTGTCCATTCCTTCCGAGCCCATCGTGCGAGGCTCGATCCAGGTCGCAGGCGATGGTGTAGCCTCGATACTGATGGCCGACCATCAGACCACCGGCGGATACCCCAAGATCGCGACCGTCTTGTCGTCGGACACTGACGGACTGTCCCAGCTGCGACCTCACGACCGCCTGAGTCTTCAAGCCGTGGATGCCGAGGAGGCCATCCGACTGGTGCGGTCGCAAGCGCGGGCTAGAAGTCAGTTCCTGGCAGAGATCGCAAGACCTCGAGGCACGCTGCGTGACCGCTTGATGCGAGAGAACCTGATCAGCGGCGTTGTGTTGGGATGAGATGCTGGCGTTGAGATCGAAAGGCTCATTCGCCGAGCCAACGCCCTTCGAGCCAGACGCCCGCCGCGACCGCACTCTTCGCGCAGCCCACCAGCAGGTCGACGGCGCAGCGCACGTGCTGTCCGGTGGGGCGATTCGTCGGTAGTGCGAGAACGATGGTGCGCGTGATCCCGGGATCGGCCAGCGGCGCTCCGGACAGTTGGTGCGCGCGCAGATCGTCGGCCACCGCGATCGGCGGAAGAATGGTCAGACCGTGCCCGCCCAGCACGAGACTGCGCTGCACGCTGAGCGCGTTGGTCTCTACCGCAATGGTGAGCTCGACGTTCGACACCGCGCAGGCGTGGTCGACGAGCGTGCGGATGCCGTGCGGCGGACTCGGCAGCACCAGCGGCCTGCCGGCCAGCTTGGTCAATGGCAGTGGCTTGTTCCGCCGCAGCTTCGCGCTGGCAGGGCCGACAACCCACAGCGCTTCCTCGATCAAAGGCTGGATCTGGACATCCGGCGAGCGATCTGCGCCGTAGAGCAGCGCGGCATCGACCTCGCCCGACTGCAGCCAGCGCAGCAGCGTGCCGGCATAGCCCATCGCGATGCGGATGCGGATGCCCGGGTAGGTCGCGGCCACGGCGGAAACGAGCGGGCTCGAGAGCGTGTCGATCGTGCTCGGCAGCAGCCCGAGCGTGACGAGCCCGCCGATGCCGGAGGTGGCACCTGCGATCTCGGCGCGTGCGCGGTCGAGCTCGAGCATCGCGCGCCTCGCATAGCCGGCCAGCGTCTGGCCGGCTTCGGTCAACACCATGCCGTGCCGTTCGCGCTCGAAGAGAGGCGATCCGATGTCCTCCTCGAGAAGCCGAATCTGCCGCGACACGGCCGGCTGCACCAGGTGCAGCACCTCGGCGGCCCGTGTCACGTTGCCGGTCTCCGCGACGGTCAGGAAGGCGCGCATCTGCTTGAAATCCATCGTGAGGCCTCGATCGCGGATCGTGATTGTGGAATGCCGAAATTCTATTTCACGCGAAGATGGATCAAATTCTATGATTCCTTCGCTTCCACTCCGCACACGGTGATGAACGACATACCCACAGCGGCCCCTGCCTGGCAGGAGGCCATCTTCAAGGTCCTGAAGGAGGGCGGCGTTCGCCAGATCGCCTACGTGCCGGACGCGGGCCACTCGCACGTGATCCGCAGCGCGATCGCCGATCCCGAGATCCAGGACGTCGTGCTGACGACCGAGGAGGAAGGCGTGGCCGTCGTCAGCGGTGCCTGGCTCGGCGGCCAGCGCGCGGTGCTGTTGATGCAGAGCAGCGGCGTCGGCAACTGCGTGAACATGTTTTCGCTGCTGCAGGCCGCCGACCTCCCGTTCTTCACGCTTGTCACGATGCGTGGCGAGTACGCCGAGTTCAACCCGTGGCAGGGGCCGATGGGCAAGGCCACGCAGGGCGCGCTGGAACTGATGGGCATTCACGTGCTGCGCGCGTCGCACCCCGATGAAGTTGAGGAGATCGTCAGTGCGGGTTTCGATGCCGCCTTCGAGGCTGGCGAGAAGGTCGCGGTGCTGCTGGGCCAGAGCCTGATCGGCCGCAAGAAGTGGGAGCGCAAGTGATGAGCAAGAACGTCGCCAAGACCCGCACGGATCGCCGGGCATTCGTTTCCAGGTTGCTCGCGGCAGCGCCGGACGCGCTGGTCGTCACCGGCCTCGGATCGTCCACCTACGACGTCTTCGCCGCAGGCGACCGCGACCGCAACTACTACCTGTGGGGCGCCATGGGCGGTGCGACATCGCTGGCCCTGGGGCTGGCGCTGGCCCAGCCCGACAAGCCGGTCGTCGTCATCACCGGCGACGGCGAGATGCTGATGGGCATCGGC